>JADMIO012791279.1_pt1 | contig 76264 bp, 54 predicted proteins | sample 8958161 | NCBI WGS metagenome assembly JADMIO01 (sample SAMN16585339, study PRJNA669376) | soil metagenome | isolation source: Crop rotation soil | place: USA: Cullars Rotation, Alabama | collected 2011
GGCCGCGACTTCAAGTCACGTGAATTCCAAGCTTCGGATCCCACTGTGCTGGAAAGCGGCTATAGCGGCATTTTCGAACGCCAGACCCAGGCGCTGGGCCGTCCCGGCGACGTTCTGCTCGGCATCTCCACCAGCGGCGATTCCGAAAACATCCTCCGCGCCCTCTGCTATGCCCGCGCGCACGGTATCCGGACGGTATGCATGACCGGCGCTTCCGGGGGAAAGATCGCCGGTGCGGCGGAATTCGCCATCCGCGTCCCCAGCACTTGCGTACAGCACATCCAGGAGTGCCATATCGCCATCGGCCACATCCTTTGCGATCTGATAGAACGCACACTGTTTCCGGCGTGAGGGCGAACGAACCCGTTCTCTAGGGATATATATCGAAAGGAAGGTACCAGGACCCGGCGAAGGAGCCGCGCCCCGGTGCCCTATAATAATAGAAATTGGTTTACCGACAGGCCCTGAAAAGTACAGCGATTTATTCCATCGCGCTGCTTGGCAGCAAGATGGTCAGTTTCTTCCTGCTGCCGCTTTATACGCGGAAGCTGACCCCTGCCGATTACGGCATCCTGGAATTACTGGATCTTACTTCGGTCATTATCATCACTCTGATTGCATCCCGTTTTAAGGATTCCCTCTTATTTTTCCATGCCGCCGCCGCCACCGAAGAAGACCGCCGGCAGACCATCGGCTCGTCCTTTTACGGAGCCGTTTTGCTGGGCTGCATTACAGCCGCGGTCGGCGCCGTTTTTGCGCCCCTCATCAGCGAGATCGTCTTCGGCGCCGCGAAGTATCAATTCTACTTCCGGCTGGTCCTGATCGCCTTCGGTTTCGGTATTCCGATCGAGGTCTGTTTCGCATACCTGCGGGCTTTGGACCGGGCCACGGCGTTTGCCATTGCCTCGCTGCTGCGCCTCGTCGCCGCGGCCACGGCCAACATCGTCGTGCTGGTCTACTTCAACGCCGGCGTCCCCGGCCTGCTCTGGGTCAATGTCTGGGTTTCGGTGGGCTTGACGGTGTACCTGGCGATCGTCTGCAAAGTGCCTTTCGCCTTCGATTTCCGCCTCTTCTTCAAGCAGTTCCGTTATGCCGCTCCGCTCGGCGTCGGCGGTCTCGGCATGCTCATGATCCATTTCGGCGACCGTTTCTTCCTGCGGCGGTATGTGTCGCTTTCCGAGATCGGAATTTATGCGCTGGCCTATAAGATCGGCATGCTCATGACCTATCTGAAAATGCCGTTCGACTATTACTGGGGCGCGCAGATGTTCGCGCTCATGCGCGGACCGAATGCCGAAAAAATGTATGTCCGCATCTGCACTTATCTGACTCTCGCAAGCTGCTTCTGTCTGGTGGTCATGACATTTATGACCCGGCCGATGATTCATGTGATGGCCGGCCCCAGCTACCAGAGCGCGGCCGCGTTGGTGCCCTGGGTTGCCGCCGTCTATGTCATCCGCACCGTCGGCACGCATGTGCGGAGTGTCTTTCTGCTGGAGAACGCCACTTCGATCGAAGGCGTGGTGACCGCGCTGGGCGGGGTCCTCTGCGTCGTCGCGTACGTCGTCCTCATACCGATGTTCAAAGTCTGGGGGGCCGTAGCCGCGACGTGGGTCGCTTTCTGCGGCATGTCTATCGTCGGGTATTGGATGGCACAGAAGAAGCGGGCGTTTCCATTCGAGCGCCGCCGCCTCGCCCTCATCGCCGTAGTCACCGTCGCTTTCATGGCAGCGTACGCCGCCGTGCCGTCGCTGACCTTCTGGCAGGATGTTGCCGTGACCACCGTAGCCGGTTGTGTCTACCCGGTTGTGCTGTGGGTGCTCGGCTTCCTCGATCCGGATGAAAAGCGCCTGCTCCGCTCCGCCTGGGACCGGCTCGAGCTCCGCGCTTACGCCAAAAGCGCCACCAACGCCTGAACGCCGTCCGCTTTGTTCCGATATGTACGTCAGAGTACCCTGTACCTTATGATTACCCCTCTCATCATCGGCCTCGGGATCAATGGCTGGAATGTGCACCGCGCGTTTCAACGGGAGGGCGTGCCGACGGTGATCGTGGACCACGAGCCCGGCAGTATCTTCTGGAAATGCAAAGGCGCGGAGCTGGTCCAGGCGCCCGCCCTGTCCGGCGACCCTCTCATCGAAACCCTCGAACGGCTCGCGTCGGATGGGCGCGAGTACCTCCTCATCTCCGCCATCGAGGGTACCGTGGCGTATCTGAATGTCAGCCGCGACCGGGTCCCGCGCAATATTCGGCTCGATTTTCCGGCGCCCGATGTGGTGGACCTCTGCCTCGATAAAAAGCTCTTCTACGTCGCGGCGAAGAAGGTGGATGCGCCCGTCTACCCGATGTATTTCTTCGATTCCCGGTGGCGCGTCGAGGGCGGCGTCGAACAGGTCCGGTTCCCCGCGGTCTTAAAAACCCGCGCCAAAATGTACATCAAGGGCGCTTATATCCAGGGGCTTGCGAAGGCCTACCGGGTGGCCGACCGCGAGGCACTGCAGAAGGTGATCGATACGATTTCCGTGCTTCCGGGGCTCGATCCGGCCGACGTCCTGTTGCAGGAATGGGTGGCCGGCGAAGACTCCAACATCGTCTTTGTCATGCAATATTACGATGCTTCGTCGGAGCCGCTGATCTCCTTCGTCGGCAAAAAGATCCGGCAATGGATGCCGGAAACCGGGGGCTCCGCCTCCGCCACCATGACCAGGGACGACGAAGCGCTCCAGGCCGCCACTACGTTCTTCCGCTCGGTTGGCATGCGCGGTATCTGCTCGATGGAGTTCAAGCGCTCCGCCAAGGACGGCCGCCTGTCGATGATCGAGCCGACCACCTGCCGCGCCAATTATCAGGAGGGCGCGGCGGTCGCCAACGGCTATAACATTCCGTATGCGATGTATTGCGCCGCCGCCGGATTGCCCCGGTACCAGCCGCGGCCCGTCTCCCGGCCGGTGGTATGGCTGCACGCGGGCAGCGATTATCAGTCCGCTTTGTACTACATCGAGCGCGGCCGCTTGACCCGGTCGGAGTGGCTCCGCTCCCTCGCCGGTCCGAAGGAGTATGCCATCTACACTCCCGCCGACCGGGGGCCGTTCCTCGAACTGGTGCGCCGAAAAATCGCCGGACGCCTCAACCGACGGGCTGCGCAGTAGACCGCGGATCCGTTTCTTTGCCGCTGCCGTCCGCGCCCGCCAAGTGATCCATCATCGAATCGCAGAAGAACTTGGTCGCCCAGTTCAGCACGCACCATTGTCCGTACAGGCCCGCGAACGGAAACGATCCGCGGATTCCGCCCTTCAGTCCGGGGACCGAGTCTTTCGCCATCTCCTGCGTAGCCGCGACGAATCCGAGCAGCCGCCGCGCCGTCTCCCGGTACAGCGGATTCGGAAATCGCTGGTGCATCCGCTCGAAGACGCCGGCGATTTGCGCGCTTCCGGTCAGACACGCCCAGTTCACCCCCGGCGTCCAGTCGGACCGCCACCGGCCGGCGAGGAATCCGTTCTCCTCGACCAGCGCGGCCAGCCGCTGCAAACTGGCGTCGACCGCATCCAGGCAATCGCGCCGGTTCAAACCGAACCCGATCCCCTGCAGTCCTTCCAGTACGTAGCCGATGGTGTGCGTCAAAGGCTGGCTGTTGTCGTTGAGATCGTTTTCGGCAAACCAGCCGTTCGGCTTCCGGCAGGCGAGGGCATAATCCGCCATGCGGGAGGCCGCCGTTACGTACCTCTGGTCGCCCGTCAGTTCGCCGAGTTGCAGCAGCGCCAGACCGGTCCGGACCTCGTAAGCCTTGGCGCCCGGAGCGCACAACAGCGAGTGCCCTTTCACGAACCTTCCCTGGTCGTCCAGGCAGTTCAGCAGAAAATCGCCGGCCCGCTTCCCCGATTCGATGTACCGTTTTTGGCCGAAACGCCGATTGGCCGCCACCAGGCCGAAAATCACCTGCCCGGTCACAAAGGTGCTCGGCGCCACCGGCTTCGTCCCGATAATGCCGCCCTGAAACGAGCCGTCCGCCAACTGGATTGACACTTCCCAATCCGTCATCCGCCGCGCCCGTTCGATCGAATCGCGATCGCCCGTCAGCTCTCCATAAGCCAGCATGGTCGGAATGATATATCCCGTCGTTTCCGGGTAAGGCGCGATCCAGCCGAGAGGGGATTCGGACCGCCAGCCGCGCCGTGCCCGGTACCCCCACGGAACGCCTCCCGTTCCGGCCACGTCCTGTGCCCGTTTAATCCAGGCAATCGCCTCGTCCACATGCTCGCGGCGAAGTGCCGCCGGCTGGGGCGGCGAATTCCGCTCGATTCCTTCCAGAATGCGGGCGTCTTTATGCTCCGGCGCATACGCGCTGACGCGGACCGCGATGGTAGAGATTGCGCGTTTCGCTGGTGCAATCATATGGTTCGCTTTAAGTGGAAATTGGACCGCTAGTCCGCGGCCACCCTGAGGGATAAAGGCCCCGATTTGGCCGGCAGGGGCGGCAAGACGGCCCGTCCGGTTTGCCACTTGGTATCCTTGAAAGCCATCCGAGAACCCACTGCCCGGGCGATGAAATTTCCCACTTAATTATAGACGAAAAGGAGGAAGGAACAAGCAGAATTCAGCGCCGGAGCTTTTAGGAGTTATCTGTAAAGTCAAAGAGAATTCTTATATGTGTGGGAAAAATGAAGCGGCCGGCCCTACGCGGAACGGGAAAAAGCCACGTGAATCCACTTGCCGTGAGGCGTGGTCATGCGCTGTTGCACGCGCGTCAGGCAGGCCGCCGCGGAACAACAGACCCGCGCCGCCAGGGTCCTGCTCCCCGGCCGCTGCAGCCGGTTCCCGCAATGGATGCACGGCTCTTCCTGCCCGTACGTCCCCCAGGGATTCCCGCCCAGGTCCATCAGGAGAGCGCTCACCGGGTTGGTCGCTTCTCGGGTAATTCCGACGAACGATTTGGCTCTGAGATGCCAGCCCGGAAATAACCCGCGCAGTCGCTCCTCCGTGAAGCGGTTGACGTGCCCCCACGGAGGAGAAATGCGGCCGCACACGGCGCACGTCGTCCGCGCTACCCGGAGGTCCTGCCGGAAGGGGACCCCGATCACGATTTCCCAACGCGCCACGCGCGCGATCTCCCGGCATGCCCGCTGAAGGGCCGGAATGTGTTCCAGTACTTCAGTACAGAAAACGCAGTCGAATGACCGGTCCGGAAAATCGAGGTGCGTCACATCCCCCGCGACCGTCTCCACCCGGTCCCAGTAAAACTCCGGCCTGGTGAGATCGAGCGCCGTCACTCGTTCGAAATGCTCCGTCAGCAGGCGCGAGAAATGTCCGTCGCGGGCGCCGATGTCGAGCACGGTCCTCAGTCCCTCCGGCAGCATCGACAAGAGATCGCCTGTGCGCGCCTGTTCGGATGCGGATTCCCGGTACGCCGTTAAATTCACGTGGAAACCGGGCTCCAGTATAGAGAACCGGACCTCTCCACGCGCCCGGAAAAAGGCCGATAAACCCCGCCGTATCAACCCTCCACTGTGTGACCGAATCCCAATGAGTACGCACTGCCCGGCTAATGTATGCGGCGGCGTTGTCCCTGTGTGGGAATTTCAGTCTCTTATACGTATACATTTGTATTAGTTACCTTATAACCCAAGGATATAGCCGTCCAACAACCGTCGTAAGCGATGAATTTAGAGCAGGGTAGTGTCAATCAAAGAGTACGTTAGTACCATAATTTTTTGTATCTTCCCAAACACTTTGCACCCTTGGTACTATCCGACTTAAAGCCACTTGCGCTTTCGGCCACTTTATGAAATCCCCTAACCCCTGGTTTTCGGTCCCTGTTGTCACTGGGTTCCTCAGTAAAGCCGCAGTCGCATTCTGGTTGATCGGATCCGCAACCGGGCACGCTGCCACCCTCCAGAAAAAGCTCGTACTGCACGGTGAATCCAGCGAATTATCGTCCGTTACGGACGGAGCCGCCGTGAAGCCCGCGGCCGGCCCGGCGGGTGTCTTACAAATCAATGGCACCGGCTCGCTGCTTTTCCAAAAAGCCGCGTCGGGAAACGGGGTGGCGTTCCTGACCGGCGGACAGCAAAGAAATAATTCCGCGTATTATGAATTTACCGGCGCCGCCCTGGCCCCCATTATCGGCGCGGCTACTGGAGAAATTGACTTTACCGTCGTCTCCCGCTTCTCTCCGGCCGAACGCAAACAGCTGAGAACCTATCAATTCCTTTTCGACACCTGGGACGATTCCGGCGCCGACCTGGCGTTCTTTTATATCGATTCCAGCTCCGGAAATGACCTCCGCCTCGTGTACCAGGTCGGCGGCGCCGCCGGCGCCTATGTGCCCGTCTATATTCTTCCCGCGGACCAGGAGCAGGCGCTTCTCGGCAAGGGAGTCGCGCTGAATGTACGGCTCGTATGGGATGGCTCCCAATGTAGCCTCTACCTCAACGGCCAGAGCGTGAAGAGCTTTTCCTATAACCCCATGAGTCCGGTCTGGGGAGCCAATGCGCGGCTCACCATTGGCGCCCGCAATTCCAGCGGGGGACCCGGCTATTTCTCGTTTACCGATCTCCTCGACGAGTTCTCCATCCTTTCGGGCGCGGCGCCTGTCCTCCCCGTGATTCAAACCTTCCGGGCCACCCCGTCCTCCGCCGTCCAGGGCCAGAATATTGCGCTCACCTGGACCGCGTCCGGCGCCGCCTCGCTCGACATCGATAATGGCGTGGGGACGGTGGCCGGCACCACCAAAACCATCACCGCCACCTCCAGCACAACCTATACCTTGACGGCGCGGAATGCGGCCGGAGCGGTCGCTAACCATGTTCCCGTCACCGTCGTTCCCAGGCCGTCGATTGCGTCCTTCACCGCTACTCCGGCCGCCATCAACGTGGGCGCCAGTGCGAAGCTCGCCTGGAGTGCGACCGGCGCCTCCGCGTTCACCATCGATAACGGCGTCGGCGCTGTCACCGGCTCCTCCCTTACCGTCACCCCCTCCAAGACCACCACCTACACGTTGAAAGCCGCCAATGGATCGCTGTCCGATACGGCCTCCGTCACCGTCACGGTCCTCCAGAAACCGGTCATCACTTCCTTCACCGCCAGCCCCGCCGAGATAAAGGCCGGCAGCAGCACCAAACTCGCCTGGAACGCGACCGGCGCCGCCACCCTCACCATCGATAACGGCGTCGGCGCGGTGACCGGCACTTCCAAAACCATCACTCCCTCCAAGACCACCACCTATACCCTGACCGCCTCCAACAATGCGGGCTCCACCACCGCGCATATTACCGTCACCGTGGATGCCGCCCCCGTCATCAGCGCGTTCACCGCGACTCCGGCGCAGGTGAACGCCGGCGGCAGCACCAAACTCGCCTGGAGCGTCTCCGGCGCCGCCACCCTCACCATCGATAACGCGGTCGGCGCGGTGACCGGCACTTCCAAAACCATCACCCCGGCCAAAACCACCACCTACACCCTGACCGCCTCCGGCAGTGGAGGTTCCACCACCGCCAAAGTCACCGTTACCGTAGTCACGGCCCCCGTCATCAGTTCCTTCACCGCGAGCGCTGCTACCGTCAACCCCGGGGAAGCCTCCACGCTTTCGTGGAATGCCACCGGCGCCGCCACCCTCACCATCGATAACGGGGTCGGCGCCGTCACCGGTACCTCCAAAGCAGTCACCCCCGCCAAAACCACCACCTACATCCTGACCGCCACCAACAGTTCCGGCTCGTCCACCGCCAGGCTTACCATCACCGTCGCGGTGGTCCCCGTCATCAGTTCCTTCACCGCGAGTTCGGCATCCATTGCCCCCGGACAAAGCTCCACGCTCTCCTGGAACGTCACCGGCGCCACTACCCTCGCCATCGATAACGGCGTGGGCACCGTCACCGGCACTTCAAAAGCAGTCAGCCCTGCGAAGACCACGACTTACACCCTGACCGCCTCCAGTGCCGCGGGCTCCGTCACCGCGAGGCTCACCGTCACCGTCTCCGGCGTCCCCGCCATCCTCAGCTATACCGTCAGTCCCGCGGTCATCACCCCGGGACAAAGCTCTACCCTCTACTGGAATGTCGCCGGCGCCACCTCCGTGACTATTGACAACGGGATCGGCGCCGTCTCAGGTACTTCCACTTCGGTTTCCCCGTCTCAGACGACCACCTACACGCTCACCGCGGTGAATGCCTCCGGAAGCGCCACCGCCACCGTCACCGTCGCGCTCGGGACCGCGCTCACCGGCAACGGCATCACCATTTCGGAGCCGGCCGGGACCGCCGCCTCCAACTATCCGGTGCAGATCGGCCGTCCCTTCCGGCAGGGAGATTTTCCCGAGGGCACACTTCCGCAGGCCGTCATCGACGGCATTGCCGTGCCGACTCAGGTGGATGTCAAACAGCGTTGGAGCGATCGCTCCCTGAAGCACGCGGTGCTCTCGTTCCTCATCCCGGCCCTCGCGCCCTACCAGCGGGTCACTGTGATGTTTGCGCCCGTCGATCCGGCCCAGACTCCCGGCAACACGCCCCTCACACGAGCCGAGATGCTCTCCGCCGATTACAACTTCGATGCCGTCATGACGCTCACCGGGAGCACCTCCACAACCCATAGCGCCTCCGCCCGCACCATGCTGTCCAACGGAGATTTCACTTACTGGGTCAGCGGCCCGATCGCCACCACCGTCATCCTCGCCGATCACAGCAACACGCAGATGTGCAACGGACGCCCGGCTTCCCGCTACGATTTCGGCTTCGACGCCGATTGCCCCTTCCGCCCGATCTATGAAGCCACCTTCTGGCCCGCCACGAAACAGGTACGGGTCCGCTTCATCGGCGAGATCGCGGAATCGGAACACCTGAAGACCTTCTCCGCCAAGAACCTGGTGCTCGCGGTGGGCGAAACCGCCCCCTCGGTCGTGTATACCCTCCCCGGGCCGAAACGGCCCCTCACCATGGCCGCCGAAACCCGCTGGACCAAGGTCTACTGGCTGCACGGAACTCCCGGCCCCCTCAGCATCGACCACAACCTGGCGTACCTGGTCCAGACCCGGTTTTTCCCCAACTACGACCTCACCAAGCCCGTCACCGAGGCCTTTATCGCGAGCCAGTACTCCCGGTGGCTGGCCTCCGACCATGACCTCAACGGCATCGGCAGCCTCTGGACCGTCGATTGGGGACAGCCCGGCGCGAGCGCCTGGATCGGACCCAATCCCACCTGGACCACCGTCTGGCTCTACAGCGGCGATTACCGCCTCGCCGAAATGGCCTTCGGACATGCCGATTTGGCCGCCGGCTACCCCTATCACATCCGCGAAGGCAGACACGGAAAAGACATTACCCGCAGCATGGCGAACGGCTGCTCCTACCAGTGCTCCGCCGACGGAATGGGCAAGGTGCTTTCCATTTCCTCTCGCCCCACGTACCTGTCGTCCAACCTGAATTACAGCTACACCACCCCCTCCGATGCCGTGAAGTACATGGGCAAGTATGGAGGAGCTACCGCGGAAAATGGCTTGAAGCTGTCCGCCAGCCATTTCCCGGATACCTGGATGCCCCAATACGTCCTGACCGGTGAACACTGGTACCTGGAAGAGGCGCAGTTCGGCGCATCTTATGTTGTGTCCTGGACGAACGGAGCGGCTCCCAACAGCTATACGGGACGCGGTCCCAGCGGCAGCGAGGGCGGCTTCTTCGCCGCGGAGAACCGGCAGCTCGCCTGGACGTTGCGCGCCGCCGCTTCGGCAGCCTTCGCCAGTCCCGATAACACCCCCGAGAAAAGCTACTTCGAAACTTTGATCGACGATTTCGTTGCCATCGAGGAAGGCGCCCGCGGCATTTCGTCGCCGTTTGCCCAGGCCGGAAATCCGCAATACCGGAACTGGATGTGGGGTAAATCGGTCCGCTCGCAAGTCAACGGCAACCTTCCGTATCCTGTGCTTCACCAATGGTTTCGTGGCCTGCCCATCTACCTCCAGCCGGGTTACGGCATTGCCGAGGACAAGGGAGCGGGTACGGTTTCGGTAGCTTCGGCCGGGTCGACCACTACCCTCACGTTCAGCAATATCAACGCCTGCCGGGAATTGTCGGTGAACCAGACTGTGCTGGTGCCGGTCGACGGCCCATCTCTCATCATCAAGAGCCTGGCCTGCCCCGTAGCCATCGCCAGCGGTGGAATTCCCGCGGCCAAGAACTCGTCCTGGGGATCCGTACCTCTCGCCATGGAAGGCGAAAGCCTCTTCGGTGCGGACTACCTGATGTACGCCCTGGGCCGTAGCACGGAAATGGGCTACTCCACCGGGAATCTGACGTCCTGGCTGGGCCAGCTATATACCGGAATGCTGACGGATATTCAGTACAATCCGCGGCTCGCGTTCAATGGCCGGATTCCCACCACTCGCCTGAATGGCAGCTATATCGACAACTTCGCCGAACTGAAGACCGGCTTCGATCCGTCCTGGCAGAACTTCACCGCGGGTTACAGCCCTCTCGGACCGGGGGTGAACGGTCCGCCCTCGGGCTACGCGGCTTACGTTCTGGCAGCCGTCTCGTTTTTGCGAAACGAACCCAATGGCGCGGCGGCCTGGAGCTGGCTCGAGCGCTACGTCCTGCCGGACCCCGGCTTCAACAACAATCCCCAATGGGCGATCGTTCCGCGATAATCCTCCCGCCCGCCGGCCGTTCGCCGGCGGGCCGGATGCACGCCCGCGGTTATAATCGCAGAAGTGGTCCAGGAACTCGATTACCTCCTGCTGTCACGCGAAGGGAGGAAGGTTCAGGGACAGGGCCTGCCGGAAATACGACTGGCCCTGCTTTCCGACGCCGCCACACAGTTGTTCGTTCCGCTCCTCCGGGCGTTGTTCCACCGCGCCGGATTCGGCGTCGTGGTTTACCAGGCGCCCTTCGACGGCATCGAACTCGAAGTTCTCAATCCGTCTTCCGAACTGTACCGGTTTCAGCCGGATGTCATCGTCATTCTGAATGCCACCCAGGCATTGCGCGCCCGCTGGTTCGACCCCGCCGCGGCCCGCGATAGTTTCGCCGACTCGGTCGAACAGCGCATCGTCGACATCTGGGATGCCATTCGCCGCCATTCCTCCGCGCTCCTGATCCAATCCAATTACGCCATGCCGTACGAACGGCTGTTCGGCAACTACGATTGCAAGCACGCCGGTTCCTGGTATGCCGCGGTCGGCGAAATCAATAGCCGGATTGCCGCCCGCGCCCGTGATCGCAAGAACGTTCTGATCAATGACGTGGAGGCGATTGCGTCCTGGGCCGGCCGGCGCACCTGGTTCGACGAACGCTTCTGGGATCTCGCCAAGTCCTTCTGCAGCACTGAAAACCTGCCGGCAGTGGCCCAAAATATCACCCGGATTGTGCTGGCGTCGCGCGGGCGCGCCGTGAAGTGCGTCATCCTGGACCTCGATAATACCCTCTGGGGCGGCGTCGTCGGTGACGACGGCGTGGACGGCATCCGCCTCTCCGCGCATGGCGACGGCGAATCTTTCTATCGCTTTCAGGCGTTCCTGCGCTCGTTGAAAGATCGCGGAATCCTGCTCTGCGTGTGCAGTAAGAACGAGCACGCCGCCGCCATCAAGCCGTTCGAAGAACACTCCGAGATGGTCCTCCGCAAGGAAGACATCACCATTTTTGTCGCCAACTGGCAGAACAAGGCTGAAAACATCAAGGAGATCCGGAACCTCCTCGAAATCGGTTACGACTCCATGGTCTTTCTGGACGACAACCCCTTCGAGCGCAACCTGGTCCGCAGTATGCTGCCGGACGTCATCGTGCCGGAATTGCCCGAAGATCCGGCGGAATACGTCTTGGCCCTGGCCGAGTTGAACCTGTTCGAGACCACCGCCTTCTCAAAAGAGGATGCCTCCCGCGCGGATCTTTACCGCGTCGAGTTCGAGCGGCGGTCCGAGGCCGCTGCCTTCTCCAATTTTGAAGACTACCTGGCCTCCCTCCAGATGAAGATCCGGATGGGCCGCTTCGAGCCTGCCCGGCTCGGGCGCATCGCGCAACTCCTCCAACGCAGCAATCAATTCAACCTCACTACCCACCGGTACAACCAGGCCGAATGCGAGAACATGATGCTCGATCCGGACTGCATCCCGCTCTACGCCTCGTTGCGCGATCGCTTCGGCGACCACGGATTGATCTCGATCGTAGTGGCGTACCCCCGCCCGGCCGAGCGCACGTTGGAGATCACCGACTGGCTGATGAGCTGCCGCGTCCTGGGGCGCGGGGTGGAAGAGTACCTCATGAATTACCTGGTGGAACAAGCCGCCCAGCGGGGCCTCGCTGTCATTGCAGGGGAATACACCCCTACGCCGAAGAATGCGATGGTCAAAGAATTTTATGGCCGCTTCGGATTCGTAAAATCCAGTGAAGATGAGCACGGCCGCGCCCGTTGGAGCTTGCGCGTATCCGATTACCGATGCCAGACTCATTACTTGCACTCCGAAGACGCCGTGGAAGGCATTGCGGTTGGGTAGCTGTAGGCAAGAAAAGCAATGAAGACCATTTCTGTCCTGCTTCTCTTTTGCGGCGCTGCCCTGGCCGATAACGCCCCCGCGGTTCTCAATATCCAGGTCCTTCACCACGATGGACAGACTTTCATCACCTGGACCGACGCGGCGCCCGGTGCGGCGGGAGCCAATTACCGCTATAACGTCTATCGCAGCCTGAACCCGATCACCGATGCCGCTTCCCTCTCCGCCGCCACTCTGATTCAAGCCGGCGTATTCAACAACAGCGGCCAGATGGCCGGGCAGTTCCCCTTCAACCAGACCACCCGGCAGGACTCCGGCAGGCCAATGGCGATCGTGCAGGCGGGCGATTGCCGTAGCTCCGGCGCATACTCCATCTGCGGCACTCCGCTGGTTCCCTTCACCGGACTCGCGGTGCATACGGCCGCCGCGCAGGAAGCCGCCTATTATGCCGTGGTCACCACCGACCTGAAGCGCTCCCAATCCAACAGTCCGATCGTTCCGGGCCAGAATGCGACGGTTGTGGCGGTCGCGGAGACACCAGCGGACCGCCTCCCGTTGAAGTACTACGATTCCCACGATTCCGGGAATCGCCCTCAGGTAAGTTCCACCGGCATCACGGGGAAAAGCGGCCTGCCGCTGTTCGTGAAGCTGCATGCGTCCGGCGGCGGTAAAGGATCGCTGGCCTTCGGCGACCAGTATATTTATTGGGGCGATTCCACGATGGGCTACCAGGAGGGGATTCAAAGGACCTTCACGGTTTACGAGAATCACACCAGCGGGTCCCCGTATTACCAGCAGTCGCTGATGCTTTCCCCTTCCGATACGGTGTGGACCTCGGATGGGCTCGGCCAACTCGAGACGTTCTGGTTCGGCTACCTCGGCGTGCCCCTCGGCGCCGCCGATTCCACCCCGCGCGTGCTTCCCTCCACCGAAGCCGAACTGCAGTGGATGGTCAACTGGACAATCGCCAATTACAACGTCGATCCCAACCGCGTTTACGGCTCCGGATATTCCATGGGCGGCTGGGGCAATGCCACGTGGGCGCTCCGCCATCCGGAAATTTTCGCCGCCATTTTCCCCGCCATGCCGAACTGGCGCCCCAACCGGCTCCCGGACATGATCAAGAAGACCACCGACAACATCAAGGGAGCGGGACCCATGATGGCGGACGGTTCGACCAGCTATCAGGTCCGCGTCGATTCCGTGGCGTTCGTGCGGGACCATTGCAGCCAGACGCTGCCGTTCATTGCCTGGGGTGTCGGCCGGCAGGATCCCACGGAGTTGTGGCAGGATCACGTGGACATGGTGAATGCCTTGAAAGCCTGCCGCCTCGGCTTCGCCTTCAGTTGGAATAACGGGTTTCATCCCGATGGAAACGCGGCCGCCGCTGTCTCGCAGCGCGACTATCTGACGAAATTCGCGAAAAATCTCAGCTATCCCGCTTTCGCCAACAGCAGTATCGATGACCGTCTCGGCAGCGGCGATCCCGCGGATGGCGATCTCACCGGCTGTATCAATTGCGGCTTCGACTGGACCAATGTATCCGAGACGGATACGACCTGGACCGCTACCATTTCGAACTCCCGCAATCAGTCCACCATGACCGTGGATGTCACCCCCAGAAACCTGCAGACGCTCCGATTCGGCAGCGGGCGCACGGTCGTATGGACTTCTTCTCAGGGACAATCCGGAACTGTCGTCTCCGATGATTACGGTTTGGTCATCGCTCCCGGCATCATCATTCAGGCCGGTACCCCGACCACCGTCACCTTTACTCTGGTTTCCAATCCCGCGGCGAAGCTGAAGCGCCAACTCGGCGGTCTGCTTCCGGGAATGGCGATCGCTGTCCGGGGGCTTTTGCGTTCGGAGGGGCGTTATTTTGAGCTATAAAGATCCTAAATTTATGGTACGAGTGGTACATTAATCTTTCCGTAAATTACTGCTTTTAAGGCGTGGCCGGCCCGGTTCGATGGTTTCCAGGTTGGCCGAATCCTGCCAGGGATGAACAGCGCCGTTCAAATCCAATTCCCGCCCCTCTAAAGGGCAAGTCCGGCCATCGAAGGTCTCGGGGGAGCAGAGTGAAGGAAACTCAAGAAATCACAGAACGCCTGACCCAGACATTCCGTGAGGTTTTCGACAGTCCCGACCTGGTGATCGATCGCGCCACTACGGCCGAAGACGTCGAGGATTGGGATTCCCTGACGCATATCAACTTAATGGTCGCGGTAGAGCGGGAATTTAAAGTCAAATTCACCACCGCCGAGGTCACCAGGCTGCAAAATGTGGGCGACCTCATCGACCTGATCGCAAAGAAAGCCTAGCCGGGCGATGGAGTTCACGTCCCCAGGGTTCCTGATTTTCCTGGCAGCCGCAGCCGTTCTCTTCCGGTTGTGCCCCTCCCGGTTCGGTCCGGCTTTCCTGCTGCTGGCCTCCTGCACCTTCTACTTCACCTTCGATCCCGCCTTGGCGGCCCTGATCCTGGCAGTCACCGGCATCATCTATTTCGCGGCATTACGCATCGAGGGTTCGGATGGAGAGAGCGTGCCGCCGCTGCTGGTGATGGGTGTGGGAGGCCTGGTTGCCTACCTCTCACTGTTCAAAATCGCCCAGGCGCTGCGGCTCGGGCATGTGCTCATTCCCCTCGGGATCTCCTATTACGTCTTCAAGCTGATCAGCTATTTGATCGATGTCTACTGGAAGACCATCCCGGCGGAGCGCAATTTTCTCCGCCTGGCGGCCTTCGTCAGCTTCTTTCCCCAGATCGTCGCCGGCCCGATCCAGCGCGCGGAGACGTTCCTGCCGCAGGCGAAGGAACTCCGTAAGCCCGGCGCGGATTTTGTGACGCTCGGCATCGTCCGCATCCTGATCGGATTCCTCAAAAAGCTGGTGGTGGCCGACAATCTCGCCGTTTTCGTCAACTACGGCTTCGCGCATACCCAAACCGCATCCGGCGTCCCCAACTGGATCGGCTTTTATATCTTCCCCCTGCAGTTGTACGCCGATTTCGCCGGCCTGTCGGATATCGCCATCGGAGCGGGACTTCTGTTCGGCATCCGCGGTCCCGAAAATTTCGATCGGCCGTTCTTCGGGGTGAACATCAGCGAATTCTGGCGCCGCTGGCACATGAGCCTCACCAACTGGTTGAAGGATTATGTCTTCACGCCGCTCCGGATGGCGCTGCGCAACTGGGGGAATTTCGGCCTCGCCGTCAGCCTCTCCGTCAATATGATCCTGATCGGCCTGTGGCACGGTTTCACCCTGGCCTTCCTGATCTTCGGCGTGCTGAACGCGGTTTACATCGTGGCGGATGCGCTCACCGCGCAATCGCGGCGGCGCTATTACAAGCGCCATCCCCGCGCCGATCGCTTCACGTCGCTGGCCGGACCGGTCCTCACCTACCATCTGATTGCGCTTGCAGCCGTCTTCGCACGCGCCGCTTCCTTCGCGCAGGGGGTCCATCTTCTTTCCGGTTTAATGCGTTGGCCCGCGGCCTTGGGCGGCGTGCTCCGCGAGATGCTGGCCTTCCCCAACCACTATGCGTGGATCGGGTTCCCCGCCCTGGTTCTCGCCGAGCTCCTCGATTCCCTCCGCCGCACCTGGTTCGAAAATCGCTCCCTGACGCAGTCTCCGCGGCCCTTCCGCTGGTCCGTGTACGCGACCGCGATCATCACGTCGGCATTCCTGGTCCTGGCGCTGCTCGCCCGGCGCTCCGACGCTAATCCTTTCTTCTATGCGATGTTTTAGGGATCTCGCCATAGTCGCCGCATGGGTGGTGGGCCTGCTCGGATTGCTCGAGATCGGGCTGCGTGCCAGCGGGACGCATTTCGAGGGCTCGTTTTACCAGGTGGACCCGGTTCGCTATTCGAGCTTCCGGCCGAATGCCGCCGGCTGGACCGTCGAGGGCGATAACTTCTGCCGCCTGAACAGCTTCGGCATGCGCGACCGGGAGCGGACCTTCGCCAAGCCGCCGCATACCCTGCGCATTGCCGTGGTCGGGGATTCCACCACCGCCGCCCAGCAGGTTCCGCTTTCCGACACCGTGACGCAGGTGATGGAAAGGACCCTCTCCAGCGCTGTATCCCCGGGCTACCAGGTAGAGGTACTCAACTTTGCCGTGGGCGGATATTCGCTCGCCCAGATGTACCTGACGATGCGCGACCGCATCTGGGCCTTCCATCCGGATATCGCGCTGGTATTTCTCACGACCACCTCGATTCCCACTGCCAGCCGGAAATTCTACCGGATGGGGGGAACTACCCCTTTCTTCGAATACCGCGGCGGCAGGCTGGTTCTGGATGCGCATTCCCAGCCGCTCCCATCGGACCCGGCCGCGCAGCGCCGCAGCGCTCTCTTCCGGGATTTCTATAATCGCAGTGCGCTCCTCCAGCTCGCCATGACGGCGGTCCAGACCGGCATTCCCAAGGAGCTCGCGAAACTTCGCGCGAAACCCGCGCCGAATCCCGATGTGAATGCGGCGGACGATTTGAGCGGCTTTCCATTCCGCTCGAACCTCTCCCCGCAAGCCGCCGAAACCTGGCACATCGCCGAGGGACTCATCGGGCTCATGCACCAGAACGCCCGCGATCATGGCGCCGAGTTCTGGCTTGTTACTCATGCCGACGAACGCCAGTGCGATCCCGATCTCGGGCAACGGCGCCGGTTGATGCAAAAGTTCGGCGTGAGCTCCCTGGATTACACGGACAACCGGCTGGCGGATTTCGCCGCCCGCCAGGGCTTTCCGTTTATCGCCACCGCCCCCGGATTGTCGTCTTATGCGGTGGAGCACCAGGTGGCATTGCACGGTTTTTCCCGTGACGCCGGAAATCACGGCCATCTCAACGTCGTCGGCCACCGGGTGACCGCCAACATCGTAGCCGGCGAAATGTTGCGCCGCAGTCCGGCTCTGGCGGCCCTCTGTTCCGCCACCTCTGCCTTAACTCGCGAAAAAGAGAGGTACTGATTACGTGCAGCCAACTCCACCAGCTTCCGCCGCGCCGCCTTCTACGCCTTATCTCGACCGGCTCCTCGATTACGTGCGGGCACAGCATCCCCGCTCGCTTCCTGGCATCGAAGAGGCCCGCGCCGCGGCTCCCCGAAGATTCCCCGCGATGGCCGAAATGTTCCTCGAGTGGCTGGTCGCCATCCGCGGCGAGGAAGGCATCCCCGCCGCCGTCGACGCCTTCGTGCAGTTCACCACGGATGTGAACATGGCGCAGGCGCGCTATGAAGCCGAAGGCGAGTACGCGAATAAGTCTTTCGCGGATGTCTACGCCCACGTCTACAGCCAGACCGAAGCCATGACGGATTACCTGTGGGGAGTTTATCTGACGAACTTCCTGTGGGCCCACCACACCGAGCTCAGCATCTTTTTCGAGGACTATTTCCTGCCCCGTCTTTCCGGCGCGCCTGAGCTGGTGGAGATCGCTCCCGGGCATGGACAGTGGGGCGTCTGGGCGCTCAAGGCTCTTCCCGAAGCCCGCCTCCGCGGCTTCGACATCAGCGACGCCTCGCTCGAAATCGCCAATGCCGTTTCCCGCGCCGCCGGTGTGGACGGCCGCGCCGCCTACGAAATCCGCGATGCGCTGGATCTGAAGCAGGTGCCCGCTACTTCCGCCGACGGGGTGATCTGCTGTTTTCTTCTGGAGCACCTGGAAGATCCGAATCAGCTCTTTGCCGTCGTCCAGCATCTGCTGAAACCCAAGGGCATGGCCTTCCTCATCGGTGGTTTGACCGCCGCCCATACCGACCACATTTACGAGTACCGCCGGGAATCCGAGTTGATCCTCCAGTCCGAAGCTCACGGCCTGCGCGTCGTCGGGTCGCTTTCTCTCGGCCCCAAGCGGACCCTGCGCAAAGCGCAGTTCCTGCCGCGCTCCATGGCGATGGTCGTCCAGAAGCGGACCAACGACATCTTTTGAGCCGAAGGTGAGCCGAGGCTTTCACCGGCAGCCGGACGGCGTCGATCCCCACCCGAAATGGCCATAATCAATGGCTATAATTTAGTTGTGGATGTCAGTATAGCCGAAGCGAAAAACCGGCTGACGGAGTTGATCCGCGCCGTCGAGAAGGGCGAGCAGGTCGTTATCACTCGTCATGGCAAACCGGTAGCCCAGATTGGCCCCCCTCCCCCCGGACGCCGGAAAGTGCACTTGGGAGCCATGAAGGACCGCATTCGGCTCCTGCCCGGCTGGGACGATCCCATCGATTTGGACCGCTTCCTGGCGGGCGATCTTTGACCGGCTATCTGCTGGACACCAACGCCGCGTTGCTCGCGATCGCCGATCCCGGGCGGCTATCCGCCGCCGTGCGCGAGGCCATTTTGAAGGGGCCGAATTTCCTCAGCGTGGTCTCGTATTGGGAGGTCCTGCTCAAAAGTATGAAAGGGACCCTGGATGTCGGCGACCCACGCAGCTGGTGGGACGAGACCCTGATCCACCTGGCCGCTACACCGCTTCCTCTGCGCCCGGAGCATATCGGAAACGTGTATCTCCTCCCGCCGCTCCATAAGGATCCTTTCGACCGGATCCTGATCGCCCAAGCCTCCGCGGAAGAGCTGGAACTCGTGACTACCGACGGCGAAATTCCGCGCTACGCCTCGCCGGTATTCGGCGTGGTCTTCTGAAGGCCGGACTCCCGGCGGGATCTCTTCAGCCCGCAACTCCGCGGCCGGATGCCATACTGGAAGACTCACTCACCTATGGGCCAACTCCTGATTGTGCAAGCCTCCGGCGGGCCGGAAACGGAATCGCTTTTCCGCCGCGGGCTGGCCCTTTTCGAATCCCTCCATCACATTCAACCGGTCGCACAACAAACCACCGCCGCCGGCGCGGTGGCCGTGTTGCCGTCCCTCCACGGACCGCGGACCGGTATCGTCGAAGACGGTTCCGGCGGCTGGATCTGCGGCGCCGGAACCTGGTTTTTTGAAGGCGCTGCGGGCGAGGAAGGCCTCCGCCGGATGCTCCGCCACCCCCGGCGGGACCACAGCGCGGCCGCCTGGCTGAAGGAGATCGACGGCGCCTTCGCAATCGCCCTTTCCGGCCCCGAACCCGGCGCCCTCCGCGTGGTTACGGATCTTCTCGGCACGCTCCATATTTATTCGGCTTCTACCGGCTCCGCCGCCGTCATCTGCACTTCTTCGCTCGTGTTGGCGGCGCTGCTCCGGCCGGCCTGGGATCCCATCGGCTGCCGCCAATTCCTCGCCACCGGTACCGTCTTCGAATCGCGCACGCTGTTCGAGGGCATCGCCAAGCTCGCCCCCGCCTCGGTCTACACCTTCGCCGGGGGACAGGTGAAAGCGCCCGCGGTTTACTGGAATCTCGGCGATGTCATGTACGACCGCGCTCCGCGCCGCGGCGTCCCCGAACTCGCCGCCGCCCTCGTCCGCGCCGTCGATACGGTCCATCGCAACTTCAAACACCCCGTTATGGACCTCACCGGCGGCTTCGATTCCCGCGCCATCTTAGGCGCGGCTCTCCAGGCCGGCGCCCACTTCGAAACCGTGGTCAACGGCGCCCCCGGCGATGGCGATGTCGTCTCCGCGCAGGCCATCGCGGACGCGTTCCAACTGACTCACCATCACCGCACCCGCACGCCTCCCACCGGGGAGGAGTGGTGCGAGCGCGTCCACCACGCCGTCCGCCTGTGCGACGGCGAGTACGACGCGGTGCTGTACGCGCCCGTCTACGCCACCCACCTTCGACTCTCCGGCGAATTCGACGCTAGCATCAACGGCTCCAACGGCGAGGTGGCCAAGGGCTACTGGTGGGAACTGCTGATGCCGCATACCGGCAAGCCAGGCCGGTTCGATGCCCGCATGGTGGCGGCGCGCCGCTTCGTCGCGGATGGCGAAGAGCCCGGCCTCCTCGCCCACCCGTTTTCGGAGGACCTGCCGGACCTGTTCGCCGGCATCATCCGCCGTACCAATGCCGGCCTGGAGAACCACCCCAACACGGCGCAGATGGACAATGTCTACCTGCGCATGCGGATGCAGCGATGGCAGGGGCGGATCGCCAGCGCCACCAGCCGCATCTGGCCGTGCGTCTCGCCCTTCTCCTTCCGCGAGCCGATGGAAGCCGCGCTGGCCGCGCCGCCCGCGGAGCGCGGCAACAACCGCATGAGCCGCCGCCTGATCGAGTACCAGAATCCCAAGCTGGCCGCGCTGCCGCTCGCCCAGGGTTATCCGGCCCTGCCGTGGCGCCTCACCACCGCCCACCGCTTCGGCGCCCTGTACGCCGAAACCGCCCGCGTAGTGATCCGGCGCGCCTTCCTGACCCTGCATCTGCCCTCGCCATTCGCAGCCAAGCAATCGGCCGGTCCGCAAGGCCCCGGCTTGTGGGACCATCCGCCGGTGCGCGAGCTCCTCGATCCGGCGCGCATGATCACGCGCGATCTCTACAATCCGGAGAAATTACAGGGACTGCTCGCGCGGTCGCGGGCGGGCTCTTCCACCGCTACCGCCCGCGCCACCCGCGTCCTGACTTTGGAAATGCTGGCGCGGGCAGTGGCCGGGAACTGATCCCGGTTACCGCCGCACTACCGGCTTGCCGCCCTTTTCGGCACGCGGCAGAATCGCATACCGCGGATCGGGCGTGAGGATCGAAATCGCGGGCGCCACAATTTCGCGGAGATTCGCCCAGGCCGCATCGCCGCCGTGCAAATCTGCCGTCATAGCCGCGGCTGCCATCGCCAGGAACGGGTACGCCTCCGCGCTGATCGGCACCGCCGCCGCCGTCGGCCAGTTCTGCGTATTCTGCAGCGCCAGCGGAAATCCCTGGCGCACTTCCGCCCAGTTTTGGAAATACGTCTTGTCGGCCTTCATCACCGGAGTGTGATACGCCGTCGTGAGAATCCGGTTATACGACGGATCCGTCAGTTGCGAGACCAGGTTGCTCCCCACCCACTCGAGCAGCGTTCCCGCTGAAAACCCCAGCTCCTTCACCCGCCCCAGCGAATAAATCAGGTAGTTCTGCATCCAGGGCGAAGTCGCGCCGCCCACCGGAATCGTGTTCGTCCCGTCGTTCAAGTCGTCGTACAGCCGGTCGCCGGTGTTGTTTTCCCAGAACTGCAGCGGGGGCGGCCCGATGGCTTTCGTCTTGCCGTTCACCGAGACGTTCCACAAGCTGGCGCCATCCTGCTGGCTCAGCTTGAATGCCCAGTTCCATGCCGGCGTGCCTTGGAACACCGTGCCGTGGATGCGCCGCTCGCCTTCCCAGATCGCCAGCGCGTCGTTGACCAGGGTCGTGAAGTAGTCCTTCTCCGGGGTGCCGTCCGGCGAAAGGACCGCCGTCTGGGCGCGATTCCGGATCACCCAGCCGCAGCCACGGACTTCGTCGTGAATCCCGCCTTCCGCTCCCGTCGGTCCGCGTCCGTACGCCTGGTTCGTCGCCGCCCCGTTGTACCGCGCCGCCGTGGTGGCGGCCCACATCTGCATCTCTTCCAGGTACCAGTAATCCCCGGTGAGCGTGTATGCCACCGAGAAAGCGTCCGGTTGATGGGCCCCGTCCGGCACCCATCCGCCGGTCGTGACCGTCCCCACGACCTTGATGCGGTCCTCCGGCTTGGTATAGCTGTAGGTGTAGCCGCCCGCGATCGAGATCGTCGGCCGCGTGCTGATCGAAATCACCCTTCCGTTCCCCGATACGGTGCCGGCGCGGTCCAGTTTCTTGTCGCCGCGGGCTTCCCGGAACTGCATCGGCCACGCCGCCGCCAGGTCCGCCATGCCCTTCGCTACCGCCGCCGAACGCCAGTCGCCGGTGTAGAACCACTGCACCATCCAGAACGGGTACGGACCGATATCGCCCCTGCCGCCCGCCGAGGCCATCGCCTTCTGCCACATGCCGATGTCGTACAGGTCGTGTTTGACGCCCTGCCATTTCGTATAGTTCGCGGCAATGGCGCTCTCGGGAATCGTGATCGAGGCGTCGTAGTTGGGCAGGTAATGCGTCGCCGAAAGGAAGGGCAGGTTGTAATCGATATTCACCGCGCCGGGAGCCCCGCCGATCCAGTACTCCCGCGTCCAGCGCGATCCCGCCGTCATGGTCAGCGCCGCCCGCTGATACACCGTGGACGGAGCCGCCCGGCCGGTGGTCAGTTGCAGGTCCGCCGTCAGATCCTCGAACTCCTCGGTGTCGCCCATTTCTCCAATGAAGCGGACCCGGACCTTATTAATGCCAGGCCAGAAACTGGCGTGCACGATGGGGCGGAACGGCCGGTACTGATCGAAGCCGATGTCGTATTTTCGCGCGAGGTGATCCGCCAGGATGACTGTGGTCGAAACCGGGCCCTGCGTCCAATAGGTGTAATCGCCATTCGCCAGCATGGCCGCCGCTGAAGCCGTCTGCGTGCCCCCGGTTCCGGCCAACTGCACGGTGGCGTCGAAATCGAATGCCGGCGCGTTCATCTCATCCACCGAAAGCGGCGTGTTGTTGCCGGACGGCTGGTCCTGAAACGTCAGCGATAGCGAGCCTTTCGCCGGAATCGAGGGAAGCACCGCCGAGAGGATCGCGAACTTCACCGAGCCGTCGCGGTACCGGTTCTTGACGTCCGCCTGCGTCAGGATCGCGGCTCCATCCACCAGGATTTGCGGATAATTCGGGATCTCTCCGGCCATAAACGGCCGCCCGAATTGCAGCGGATAATTCTGCTGGACGGCATTTGCCGGATTGGACACTTTCATCACGTCCGGAACCGTAGGCGTATAAACCGGACGATGATCCGCCGCCGATGAAATCGTGCTGCAGGCGAACAGCCCCAAAATGACAGAAAAAGCCCGAAGATGCGGATTGAAAAACGGTTGAAACACGGTCTGCTCCTGTAACGAATGCGGCTTCCGCCGCGTGCTATTGAAACAGCCCCTGGTCCGCACACTCACCTTCCGCAGGGCATAACGGCGCGTCCGGCCTCTCCGTATGGCACACCGGAGGAAGACCTGCACCATGGTAGGATAGAATAGCACGATTTCTCGCAAGTTATTGTAAAAAAGAAGAATAGGGACCTCTCCGTAATCCTTCATGCATATCCGCATCCGGTCTTTCGAGCCGCAGGACGGCCCTGCCTGGGACGCGTTCGTCCGGGCTCACCCGCAGGGCAGCCCGTTCCACCTGATTGCCTGGAAGAAAAGCATCGAGGCCGTCTATCCCTACAAGCCGCAGTACCTGCTGGCGGTTGCGGAGGACCGCATTCGCGCCGTGCTTCCTCTCTTCCTGGTCAGCAACGTCCTGATGGGAAAAGTGTTGCTCTCGACGCCGTTCGCCGTCTACGGGGGAATCCTGGCCGACTCGCCGGAAGCACAGAACGCGCTGCGCGAGGAACTGGAGAAAATCAGCCGTTCCATGGGAGTGGATCACAGCGAATTACGGAACTTGCATACGGACCAATGTGTCGGATTTTCCAACGTCTCCCGGTACGTTTCTTTCGTCCAGCAAATCGGCGCCAATGAAGAGGAAATCCTGGCGGCCATTCCGCGGAAGACCCGCTATATGGTCCGGAAGGCTCTCAAGCATCCGTTCTCCATGGCTCCGGCGGCCGATCCCTCGGCGTTCATCGATCTGTATACGCGCAACCTGCGCCGCCTCGGTACTCCCAGTTTTCCGGTGCGCCATTTTCAAGAGCTGCTGCGGAATTTCGGCAAGGAAGCCGATGTCCGCGAAGTCCGGCTGGAGGGCAAGGTGGTCAGCGCGGTGATGACGTTCTATTTCCGCGACCAGATCCTGCCGTATTATGGCGCCTCCGATCCCGCGTACAACGAGGTCGCGCCCAACAATTACATGTATTTCGAGCTGATGCGCTGGGGCAGCGAAAACGGCTACCGCTGGTTCGATTTTGGCCGCAGCAAGAAGGAAAGCGGGTCCTTCGATTTCAAGGCGCACTGGGGCATGGAAATGCGGGATCTGCCTTACGAAATGCTGCTGGTGAAACGTCAGACGCTGCCCAACTTCAGCCCCAAAAACCCGAAATTTCAATTCGCCATCCGGATGTGGCAGAAGGCGCCGCTGGGGCTCACCCGGGCGGTGGGTCCGTACCTGGTCCGCCTGGTCCCTTAGAACCGGGCGCGCAATACCCCGGCCAGTTCTTCCGCCAGGCGAGGCCGTTCGTAACGCCGGATCGCATCGCGATTGGCGGAAGTAAGACCGCCCCCGCCGGACTGCATGTGCTCCCACGCCTTCCGCAGCATCGCCTTGATTTCGTCCGGCTTCTCGGGGTCGGCGCACCAGCCGGCGCCCGTCTCCCGCAGGATGCGCGCCACTTCCCCGTGCGGCGGCGAAATCGCGAGGATCGGTTTTCCCGTCGCCATGTACTCGAACAGCTTGCCCGGCAGGCTGTAATCGTTGGTCATGGTCAAGAGCAGGAAATCGGTCTCCTCCATGTACCGGAGCGCCTCCTTCTGCGGTACGAAGCCGAGAATCTTGACTTCGTTGCGGTACGTCTTCATGAGCGCCTGCTCGGTTTCCGCGATGCGTCCCAGGAAGCGCGTCTCCACGCCGCGCCGGATCTCGTCCGGCAGCCCGTCGAGCGCGCTGAGAAAGAAGTGCGGCGAAGACGATTTGTAGACCGTGCCCGCGTGGGTTACCACCATCTGCCGGCCTTCGTGCGGCCGCGGGGTGAATGCGGCGAAGCTCTCCGGATCGTAGCCGTTCGCAATCAGGGCGAATTTGCCGGCCGGCTGTGCGGGATACCGTCCCGCAATTTCATCCAGCGAGGAACGCGTCACCGCCACCACCAGGTCGGAGTTTTCGATGGTGGCCCGCTCGATCGTCTCCGCACGGCGGCGCATATAGTCGTCGCGCAGGAATTCGAACTCGGCGATGTAGAACCGGATCCACTCGTCGCGGAAATCGCTAATCAGGCGGATATGGGGAAACTTGCGCTTCAGCGCATTGCCGGTCAGGAAGACGGAAAACGGCGGCGCGGTTACCAGCACGAAATCGATTTTGTGCTTGCGGATGATCTGCGCTCCCCGGCGGATGGCGAAGGGCACCCACACGACCTGCGGGTCCGGCGAGAAAAGTTTTCGTATGGAAGCGGCGGCACGGGCCGTCATTCCGGGAGGCGCCGGCGCTTTTTTCGCCGCGTCCTCTCCGGCAGCCGGCTTGCTTTCGCCCCCTGCTCCGGAAAACAGGTTCCAGAGCTTCTTCCGGAAATAGAACGGCAGCTCCGGGGTAAACGAACGATGGACCGTGACTTCCGGCGGGACGTGCTTCAACAGGCCCGGATCCACCACCGGGGTGGCCGCATTTCCAGCGGTCAGCACGTGGACTTCGAAGCCGCAGCGCGGCAGGTACTTGGCGAGGCTGAGGGCGCGTTGGACCGTAATCCCGCCGGCGGGCGGAAAGACGTAGCTGATGATCAGCAGCTTGGGATCTTTTTTCATCACGCTGCGGGCGGCGCGAAGCCCCGCCGCGCCGCCGGCCCTACGGCCACAAGTCTGACTGTTTTTAGGAATCTGGTAGGCGGAGCAGGAATTGAACCGTGCAACTCCTCCATGTGTAAGAGGCGCTCTACCGTTGAGCTATCCGCCTGAGGCAGTACTCATTCTAACAAGGCCTTTTCGAAAAAACAGCAGCCCGGGCGCGAAAAAACGGGGCTGACCGGCGCCTCTGGTTCCGGTACCCGGATTCACTTTGGAATACAAAGCCGAGGTGCGAATCGCGGTACAATGGCTCACATTGCCGTGGTCTAGTTTATGTGTGGAATAGCCGGTTTTTTCGCCGATCGGCCGATGGAAGATTCCGATCTGATCCAGCGGATGTGCGACCGCATCGAGCACCGCGGACCGGACGGCTTCGGTTACTACCGGAAGGGACCGGTCGCGCTGGGACATCGCCGGCTCAGCATCATCGACCTGAGCGGCGGGGGGCAGCCGCTGGGCAACGAAGACGGCTCCATCCAGATTGTCTTCAACGGGGAGATCTATAACTATCGCGAGCTGCGCGAAGAGCTGATCCAAAAAGGACACCGTTTCGCCACCCATAGCGATACCGAGACGATGGTCCATCTGTATGAGGAGGTCGGGGAGCGTCTGCCCGAATACCTCAATGGAATGTTCGCCCTCGCCATCTGGGACAACAACCGCCAGGAGCTGTTTCTGGCCCGCGACCGGTTCGGCAAGAAGCCGCTCTACTACTCCACCGATACGCCCGGGTTCCGCTTCTGCTTTGCCTCCGAACTGAAGGCGCTGGCCGCGATTCCGTCGTTCGACGACACGGTCCGGCCGGGCAGCGTCGCCAACGCGCTGGCGCTCGGCTACGTCCCCGACCCCGACACCATCTACGCGAAGGTCCATAAGCTGGCCCCCGGCCACAGCGCTCTCGTCTCGCCATCCGGCATGCGCATCCGGCGGTATTGGACCCTTCAGTTCGCGCCGGAAGACGGCATGGACTACAACCGCTCGATGGAAGAGCTGCGGGCGCTTTCGGCGGACGCGGTGGACCGCCGCATGATGAGCGACGTTCCGCTCGGCGGCTTCCTCAGCGGCGGCGTGGATTCGAGCGGCGTGGTGGCGCTCATGGCGCAGCAGGCTCAATCGCGCGTCAAGAGCTTCTCCATCGGTTTCACCAACGAGGATTTCGACGAGGTCCGGTTCGCCCGCATGGTGGCCGCCCGCTACCAGACGGACCACCACGAAGAGACCGTCACTCCTTCCATCCACGAAATGCTCGGCGTCCTGGTGGAGCATTTCGATGAACCCTTTTCGGATGCCTCCGCGATCCCGACCCTGTACCTCGCCCGGATGACCCGGCAGCACGTCACGGTGGCGCTCTCCGGGGACGGCGCCGACGAACTGTTCGGCGGCTACCGGCGGTATCGGTTTGCGGTCAACGAGGAGCGCACCCGGCGCCTGATGCCACGCTGGTTCCGTGGCTCGGTGGTTGCCGCCGCGGCAAGTATTTATCCCAAATTCGACCGCATGCCGCAGGTTTTCCGCGCCAAGGCCACCCTCACCTGTCTTTCGCGGGAGCTCGGCGGCGCGTATTTCCACTCCATGAGCGGTTTCGGTTTCGGACTGCTGGACCAGATCCTCTCACCGGACCTGAAGCGGCAGCTCGGCGGCTTCACCCCGCACGAGAGTTTCGCCGCCCGTTTTGCCAAATACAGCCACCTGCCCGCGTTGCAGCAGTTGCAGGCGGTGGACGTCGAAACCTACCTGCCCGGCGACATCCTGGTTAAAGTGGATCGCGCCACCATGGCGTACTCGCTCGAAGCCCGCGCTCCCTGGCTGGACTACCGGATCGGTGAACTGGCCGGACGCATGCCCGCCGGCTTCAAACTGCGCGACGGCGTCGGCAAGCGGATCTTCAAGGATGCGCTCGCGCCGCATATTCCCTCCGAAATCCTCGGCCGCCGCAAGATGGGATTCTCCGTTCCGCTGGCCGAATGGTTCCGCACGAGCCTGCGCCCGACCTTCGAGACCATGGTCCTGCGTCCCGGCATGGAGCCGTACCTGGCCCTCCCCCGCGTGCGCAAGGTATGGGAAACGCATCTCTCGGGCGGCCGCGACTATAGCCGCGAGCTCTGGAGCATGCTGATGCTCGCCTGCTGGGACGACCGCCGCCAGGGATCGCAGCGCGGCAACATCCTGGCCGAAGCAATCGCGCAATAAACCCCGGCGCTCGGGTACGGCAGAATTGATAAAATTGCCGTATGGAAACCATTTCTGTCAGAGTCGAGAAATCTGGCAGAATTCTCATACCGGCCGCCATCCGCCGCCGCCTGAACCTGAAGGAAGGCGCGGAGGTGCTCCTTCACATCGAGGACGGCGACATCCGGGTGGGGACTCGGGCACAGGCGTTGAGCCGGATTCACACCCGCTTACGGAAGTACATCCCGGCCGGCCGCGTTCTCTCGCAGGAGCTGCTTGAGGAACGCCGCGAAGAAGGCCGCCGGGAAAACCCGTGACGGTGACGAGTACATCCTGGACGCCTCCGCCCTTCTCGCCCTGATGCTCGACGAGCCCGGCGCGGAGACGGTGCTCCCGCTGCTCGACAAGGCCTACATTCACGGGGTCAATCTCGCCGAGGTTTTGGGGATGCTGATCCGGGAGGGAGTTCCTCCCGAAGAGGCCGCGGCGGCAGCCCAGGAGCTGCAATTAGGTATCGAAGAGAGTTTCGGACTGCCGGAAGCCGCCGCCGTGGGAGAACTCCTCGGCAGGACCCGGCATCTCGGCCTCAGTCTGGGCGACTGCGTCTGCCTCGCCATCGGCACGCGCCGGGGCAGCACCTGCGTCACCGCGGAACAACGCTGGCAGGCGATGCAGGGAGCCAGGCTCGGTGCCGGGACAATCGCGGTACTGCTCATCCGCTGACCGCTACGAGCGGCCGGGCGTCAGCCGCCACTGCTGAATCAGGCCGTCGATCTCCGATCCGGCATTGAGCTGACGGAGCTGGCGGAACCCTGCTCCGGTCTTCTGGAAGACGCTCGCCCGATTGCGGGTGGGATGCTTTTCCTCGGTCGTCCGCCCCACAATCCAGATGCCGCCTTCATGCAGGCTGTCGAAGACCGTCGCGATGCCGCGTTCGATGGTCGCGTCGTCGAAATACCGGCGGATGAAGATGTTCATCGAGCGGATCACGTCGCACGGTTCGGGAAAGACCTCGAAGACCGAATGCCGGATCACGGCGAACGCCGCGCCCTGCGCCTGCAGCCGGTGAACGCGCGGGTGGACCAGGCTGATCCGCGAGGCCGTCCAGGGCGCCGGGCAGGATAATTCTCCCTGCGGCAAATCGAGCCCGCGGCACTGCTTCAGCACGCCCTCCAGGCTCTGCATCTTTCGCATGGCGCGGACCGCCAGCCAGCGGTTCACCGGGTAATGCAGCGGTACCGGGTCGCGCAGCGAGACCACGAACGGCGGCCGCACGTATTGCAGCGGCTTGCCGTCCGGCTCCAGGATGAACGCTTCGCTGCCGGCGGAGATCGCGTTCAGATGCAGCAGCAGGTCGGAAGCGACGAACCGTGCCGCCGGCATTTGCTTCCACAGCGATTCGGCCCACTCGGCGGAGGCCAGGCAATCCGACGCCGCCCAGTCCTGAATGACGATGGCGCGGTCGTGAAAGAGCTCCCGCAGGAGCGGGTTCACCTCGGGGTCAACGTCCGAGAATCTCTCCGGATAGGTGGTCCGCCAGATGCCGGAAGAAAGTTGGAGCTGCCGGACAATATGCTCGAACATCCGCATACTGTTCGGATCGGTGGGAGAAACGCTCTGTAAAAGAAGATAAGAAACCGGTCTGAACGGCCGTGAATTTTCCAGTTCTTCGAGCGAGGGCCTGCAGATTCCAGTCCTGAACACGTTTTTCCATCCTAGCATCCGGCAGCCCGTAAAACCGCAGCGCTCATGCTAAAATACGACATCGCGAATTCTTTCTAACCTGCTGGAAAATCAGGAAGAGGAGCCTGTTTTTGGAGCATCCGGACCGCTTGGGCGGCCATTCCCCCGTACTGTTTTTGGCACTGGCTTTTCCTCCCGATCCGATTACCGGGGCAGCCAGGCCGGGACGCTTTTACAAATACCTGCCCCAGTTCGGCTACCGTCCGGAAGTGATTGCGCTGCGCAACCCCGCGCAGCCCGAACCGGACGCGGCGGTGCACCGGCTTCCGCTGGAGAATCCGGGACGCGGCGACCGCATGGCGCTGGCGGCCGGCAACTGGATCCAGCGCCACTTTCTTCCGTACGCCGACAGTATCCCCTGGTCCACGGTCGCGTTTCGGCAGGGTGACCGGCTGTTCCGCGCCGGCGGCGCCCGTCCGATTCTGTCCACATCGCCGCCAATTGGAACTCACGTTGCCGCGCTGCGGTTGAAGCAGCGCTGGAACGTGCCGTGGATCGCCGATTTTCGCGATCCCCTGCTCGGCAATCCATTCCGCAACCGGCGCTGGTTTTTCCCGTTCGATCCCATGCTGGAACGTGCGATCTTCCGTTCCGCGGATGCGATCATCGCGAATACCGACACGCTGGCGGACATGTGGCGGGCGCGATATCCCCAGTGGGAGCGCAAGATCGAAGTCATCTGGAACGGCTTCGACCCGCGGCAGCCGATCGCCGCCGAGCCCTTGCCCGAACGGCCGTACCGCGTCCTGACGCATGCCGGATCGCTGTACGGGGGCCGGCATCCGGTGCTCTTGCTCCGTGCGATTGAACGGCTGATTGCCGCCGGACGCCTCGACCCGGCCACGCTGCGGCTGCGTTTTATCGGCACGGTGGATGCGGGGCTGATCGAACGGCACCAGGCGGCGTTCGACACGCTTTCCGCGCGCGGGTGCCTGGAGGTGAACGGCAAAACCGTTTCCCCCCAGGAAGCGACTTATGCCAGCGCCACCTCCGACTATCTGCTCCTGCTGGATCTGAACGAGAGCAACATGAACGTGCAGGTTCCGGCGAAGATCTTCGAATACGTGCGGATCGGGCGGCCGATCCTGGCCTTCACCGCCACGAATTCCCCGGTAGAGCGGATCCTCAGCGGCAGCGAGGTTTTGTTCCGTGCGATTTCGCCGGCGGCGCCGGAAGAACAGATCGACCGGACGGTGCTTGAGTTTCTGACGCTGCCGACCGAGCCGCGCGATCCGGGGCCCTGGTTTACGAGCCACTTCGATGGCATCGCGCAAACCGAAAAGCTCGCCGGGATCCTGCGGCGAATCAGCGGGCGCTAACCTCGTCCAGGCACTGGGCGATGGCCGCGCCGAGCGCCTGCGTATGCGGGGGCTCAATCATGGTGGTGTGGTCGCCCGGAACTTCGCGGATTTCGACGGACTGCGCGACTCCGCCCCACCCGCCGCAGACATCGGCGCGAATCTTGGGCGATCCCTGGCGGGCGCGGAACAACGTCACTTTCCCGGCGTAGGGCCGGACCTGGTAATTGCGGAACGCCCGTAAGGACTGCTCCAGCAGATCGACCGTGCTGCTGCCGGAAAGCCGTTCCGGAGCCGCCGGTGATTTATGAACTCGCCAGGCAGCAGCCAGGATCCTGCATCGCCAGACAACACCTCGCCGAACATACATCCATCGTTCGGCCGGCGGCAGCATCGAGAGATTCATCAGGTGCAGACGGATCCAGTCGAGGCGCGAATATTGGATCTTTGGTCCGGCGTGGTCGACCATTCCCAGGAAGCGGACCTCTTCTCGATCCGCGTGCAGCCGCTGCGCCATCTCGTAGGCGACCGAGGCACCCACGGAATATCCCAGCAGCAGGTACGGGCCGTGCGGCCGGATTGCGCGCACCGCTTGCAGGTAGTGCTCCGCCATCGCTTCCACGGTCTCGAGCGGACGTTCGCCCGGCTTGAGTCCCTGCGCCTGCAACCCGTAGACCGGCCGATCGTGCAGGCAGCCGCCCAGAAACCGGAACGAGATCACATTGCCCCCGGCGCCGTGAACGCAGAATAGCGGCGGACGGGAACCGGCGGGCTGAATCGGGACGAGCGACAGCCACGGCGCCGCCCAATCGCGGTCGGCAATGCGCCGCACCAACTCGCGGGGGGTGGGCCCTTCGAGCAAAGCCGCGAGCGGCATGTCCACCTGAAATTCCCGCCGGACGATGGCGAAAAGCCGCGCCGCTTTGATGGAATCGCCCCCCATGGCGAAGAAGTCGGTTTCCGCATCGATTCCGGTTGAATCGGAAAACAGCTCGCGCCACAGGCCGGTCATTTTCTCTTCGAGCAGATTCTTCGCCGGGCGGGAGCGCCGCGCCGGAACAGGCGCAGCCGCTGCTTGTGGAGCGGAGGCATACCGCGGCAACTCGGAAAGCTGCGCGGAAGGGTGGTCTACGGCGGCGCGGACGAACTCCACCAGGCGATCCGCCAGCAATTGCGCCGCGTCCGGTTCGAGCAGCGCGGTCTTGTAATCCAGGAAGCAGCGCAGGCGGCCGTCTTTTTCTTCGGCAAACAGCGCCAGGTCGAAATTGGCGGTCCCGTTCGGAACATCCCGATAGCTCGCGGCGATTCCGGGCAGATGCAGGTCGAGCCCGGGAATATTCTGAAGCGTGAAGAGGCAGCGCGCGATGCGGCCTTGCGTCAGTTCGGGCAACGCGGCGATCCGGTGAAACGGCACGTCCTGATGCCCGGCCACTTCCCTGCCCCGCGCCGCCACCCGCCCCAGAAGAGCTTCGAACGGCGGATTGCCGCGGAGGTCCAGGCGCAGCGGGAGGATGTTGTTGAAATACCCGATGGCGGATCGCGTCCCGGCGCGGTGGCGGCCCGTCATCGGGGTGCAGATGGTGAGGTCCTCCTGTCCGGTGTGCGCGTGCAGGAAGCCGGCAAACGCCGCCAGCAGCGCCGGGAACAGGGTAACGGATTGCGTCCCGGCGACGCTCTTCAGCGCCTGGGTAGCGGGGCCGTCGATCTCGATCGCGAGGCGGGCGCCCGCATAGCCGGCGAAACCGCCGCCCGGGCGATCGAACGGCAGGCGCAGGACCTCCGCGGGAGGCGAGAATACGGCGGACCAGTAGGCCAGATCCTCCGGCGTGGGGGCCGGCTCGGAAGGGGCGGGAGGCAGCGGCGAACGATCGTAAGGCACGCCATCGCGGATTGCCGTGTAGGCAGCAGCCAGATCGCCGATGAGGACCGCGACCGACCAGCGGTCGGCGAAGATGTGATGGAAGTGCAGCAGCAGCGTGTGGTCCTCGCCGTGGCCGCGAAACAGCACGGCGCGCCATCCGGCCACGGTGGGGTCGAGCGGGAGGGCGGCTTCCGCCAGGAGTGCGGCGGCGAGGTCCTCGCCCACCGGACGGCGCTCCAGAACGGGATCCGGCAATCTTTCGACAAAGCGGACCGCGCCGCCCTGGACCTCGATGCGCGAGCGAAGGCTCGCGTGGCGGGCGGCCACCGCCTGCAGGGCCTGTTCCAGCAGATCGGGATCGAGCGGACCGCGCAGCTCATAGGCTAGCGAAAAATCGTGGATGCCCGGCGCGCCCTCATGCGCTTCGAGGTCCCAAAGCCGGGATTGCGCTTCCGATAACGCAGGCAGCGCCGCCGCCGCCCGGCTCCGCACCAGGGTTTTCAGCAGTGCGCGTTTGTCCTCCGTCGAACCTCCTCCGGCGGCCGCCGCCCGGACCAACGGCGTAGAACCATCCACGAGCTACTGTCCCGCGCCGAGCTGCTCCTGGAGCAGGCGGTCGATCTCTTCTTCGGAGAGCTCGTCGAGGCGGGCCAACAGGTCCTCTTCGCGAGCCGCCGCTTTAGTGGCGGCTGCCGGCGCATCCTGCAGCAGAAAATCGGCGAGGGCTTCGACGTTGGGATAGTCCCAGGCCAAGGTCGGAGAGAGACGGCGCGCCAGGCGCTCCTCGAGATCGCCAATCATCATCATGGCGTGGACGGAATCCATGCCATAGCGGACGAAGGTTTTGTCGGCGGTGATCTGCTGGCGGTCGATGCGCAGCTCGCGGGCGATCCAGTCCGCCACCCAATCCATGATTTCGGCTTTTGTCAGGCCCGGTTTCGCGGCTTTCGGTGTCATCCTTTTCTCCCCGATTGGACAGATTTCGCCGCGAGCAGCAGCCGCAGCTTTTCTCTCTTTTCCCGTACTGCCTGGCCGTCTTTCTGTTCCACACTTTCCCTGCGCAGGAGCGGATCGAGTGCGACATCCACATCCGGCGCGAGCGGTTCCACATCGCCAATCGCCTGACGCAGGCCGTCGATGGCGTCGCGGAGGCGGTTGGGCGGCAGCGCCGGGCCGGGACCGCGCTGTGCCTCTTCGCAAAGCTCGTCGAAACGCTGCCGCGCCCAGTCGAGCGTCTCGGGTGCACCGCCCTGCCGGACAACGGATGCGGCGGCAGCGACGTTTACCGCCACGACTGCGAGGCGGCCGCGCATGGCATCGCGCCATGCGGCCGCGGCGCTGCCGGTATACGGCCCGGTGCCGCTGGTTTCCAAAGTCCGGGAAACCTCCGCGAGGCGGCGCGACAGTTCCCCGCCCGGCTGCCAGCGTTCGAGAAAACCCGGCACCGCGTCCGTCATCCGGAGGCTGCGGCCGATGGCGGCAAGGAGACCCTCGTTGGCACCCTCGCCGATGCTCAGCATACGGGTATCGCGAAAGATCTGCGGCGCGAGATTGTTCTCCATGTAGCCGCGGCCGCCGAGCAGTTGGACCAGCAAATCAGCGGCGAAATTGCCGGTATCGGTAGCCGACACTTTGGCGCACATGGAGATCTCCGAAAGGATCGGATCGCCCGCGTCCAGCCGCGCCGCACAGTATGCCAGCGTCTCGCGCTCGATGGCGATGCGATGCACCATCCGGCTCATTTGGACGCCCGCCTGCGGATTTTCGAGCAGCAGCCCGGTTTCGATTTCGCGCCGCGAGACGTAGCGCAGGATCAACTGCGCCGCCCGCATGGCCGCGCCCAGCGCCACCGAAGCGGTCGCCAGCCGCCCGTGCGAGAGGACGTCGTCGGCTACCTGCATGCCCTTGCCAGGCTCGCCCAGCATCCGCGCGGCCGTGACGCGCACGCCGTCGAACGTGACCGCGTTCTGCATGATCCCCCGCACGCCCATGGTGAGGGATTCGGGCCCGATCTTCACGCCCGGATCGGTCTGCCGCACCACGAAGGCAGTCATTCCCCGCGCTTTGCCGGAGCTATCCACGAGGCGGCCGAAAACGGTGATCACGCCGGTCCATGCCGACCCGTTCCAGCGCTTGGTGCCGTAGATGCGCCAGGCGCCGTCGCCATCGGGGACGATTTTCGCCTGCACGGCGGCGAGATTGGTTCCCGCGCCCGGCTCGGAAAGCGTGAACGCGGCCAACTGCCGCCCCTGCGCGAGCAGCGGCATCAACTCGTCGCGCAGCTTGGGCTGGGCGTAGCGGAGAATCGGCCGGCTGCCGTTGGTGGTGTGCAGAAAGACCAGCGTGGCGATGGTCGGATCGATGGCCGCGAGCTGCGTATAGACGCGCAAGGCGTCGGAATGCGACAGGTCGAGCCCGCCGTAATGCTCGGGCGCCTGGAGACCAAAGACCCCCCGGTTGCCGAAATCGAGCACGATATTCGGCGGCAGGCAGCGGCGTTCGTCGATAAGGCGCGAGTTGATGCGGTGTTCCGCGTAGTCGCGCAGCCAGGCGATGAGCTCGTCGGCGCGCTTCCGGCCGGCGGGCTGGTTACGCGTTTCCGGCCACGTGCGGATGACTTTCAGCGAACCGTCGAGAAAGGCGCGTCGGCAGGCGCTGCGCTGGATTTTGCCGCTGGTGGTTTTGGGAATGGAACCGGCGGGAATCAAGGTAACGGCATACGGCGCGACGCCATGCTGCTCCGTGACGGCATCGGCGATGGCGGTGAAGACGGCGTCGAGATCCTGGCTGCTGTCCGGCGTGCGCTCGATCTCCTGCACGATGCAAAGCTGCTCTTCTCCGTCCGCTTCGATGCCGAAGGCCGCGCAGTGATCGGGCCGGAGTGAGGGATGCGCCCGCTGCGCGGTCCATTCGATGTCCTGCGGGTAATGATTGAGGCCGCGCAGGATGATCAGGTCCTTCAGGCGCGAGGAAATATAGAGCTGGCCGTCGTGCAGGAAACCGATATCGCCGGTACGGAGGTAAGTGCGCCCGTTTTCCTCGCCGGCGAGGCGCGCCCGGAATGCGGGATCGCTTTCCCCGGCGCGTCCCAGGTAGCCGCAGGCCACTCCGGGGGACGAAACCCAGATTTCGCCCGTGCGTCCCGCCGGACAGCGGCGCGAGGTCTCGGGGTCGGCGATCACCACATCGGTATCGGGCAGCGGACGGCCGCAGGCGACCACACGCTGTCCGTCCGCGGTGACAGACGGAACGGCATCTCCCCGGGACAGCGCATCCGCATCGAAAACGGAGGTCAGGGGTGGTTCGGCGGCGGATGCCGCGGTGACGATTAGGGTCGCTTCCGCGAGCCCGTATACCGGATTCAGAGCTTCACGGCGGATCCCGCAACCGGCGAAGGCCGCGTAAAATTCGGCGAAGGTGTCGGGGTGAATCGCTTCGCCGCCGTTGCCTGCCGAGCGCAGGCTGCTCAAGTCCAGGCGCGCCCGCTGCTCCGCGCCGATGCGGCGGACGCAATATCTATACGCATAGTTGAAGGCCTGGGTATGGGTTCCGCGGTATTTCCCGATGGCGGCGAGCCAGCAGGAGGGCCGTTTCAAAAACGCGAACGGCGACAACAGGTACGCCGGGGTCCCGTTGAACAGGGGCAGCAGGATGCCCTCGACCAGCCCATAGTCGTGAAAATGCGGCATCCAGCAGACGGAGACGCTGTCGGGGCCATACGCCAGAGCTGCCTGGATCGCGGCAAGGTGATTTGCCAGGTTGGCATGCGAGATCATCACGCCCCGCGGCGTAGCGGTGGAGCCGGAGGTGTATTGCAGGTACGCCAGCGAATCGGGGGACGGCAGCGGCAAATCGTTGGCGGCCGGGGCGCCGGCCCACTCGCGGGTGTCGATCCAACGATCTTCCCCGAGGTGTTCGGGAGGCGGTCCGGCGGTGCGCAGCAGAGCGTGAGTGCGCACGTTTCCCAGAAGCAGGCGGGCCCCGCAATCGGCGATGACGGCTTCCAGGCGGCGACGGCCGGACTGCGTCCGTCCGGCTTCCAGCGCCGGAAGCGGCACCGCGACCACGCCGGCGTACAGGCATCCCAGAAACGCGCTGACAAAATCCAGGCCCGCGTCGTACATGAGCAGAACGCGCTCGCCACGCTCTGCCCGCTCCAGGAGGCGCGAGCCGACGGCGCGAGCGGCCGCATCGAGGGCGGTGAACGTCAGGCTGCCGGCTTCGATCTCGCCATCCGCGAGAAACGTGCAGGCGAGCCGGGCGGGATGCTCCCGCGCCCTGCGTGAAACCACGGCTGCGAGGGTTTCCGGGTGTGCTTGCATACGGCTAATTCGCCCGGTGGGGGTGTAGGAGAAGGGTGGAATCGTCGGGCGGCGCGAGCAGGGTGCCGTGCCGGACAGGCTTTAACGGAGAGGCGCCGGTGCTTTCCAGTTCCCAGCGATCCAGGATGGCGTGAATCGCGGTTTTGAACTCCAACTGCGCGAGCATCTCGCCGACGCAGCTACGCACGCCGCCGCCGAAGGGGAAGTACTCGTAGGCTTCGTAGCGGCGGCCGAGGAAACGCTCCGGACGGAAGCGATGGCTTTCCGGATAGATGTCCTCGCGGCGATGCACGAGGTAAGTGCAGGGGACGAGTGTAGTTCCCGGCGTAAATGGGAGTCCGCCGACGAGCACCTCGCGAGACAGCTTGCGGCCCGACGGCGTGGGGACGATCGGATACATGCGCAGGGTTTCGTGGTAAACCGCGTCGAGGTAGGGAAGCATGCACAGGGCCCGGGCGTCTCCGGCTTCCGTCGCCCCGGCTAATTCCGCCGATAAACGGGCTTGCACGGCGGGCTCGCGGCACAGCCAGTGCAGGGCCCACGCCAGCGAAATCGCCGTGGTATCGACCCCCGCCACCAGCATCGTGAAGACGTGATCCTGGCATTCCGCGTCGTTCAGCAGAGCGCCGTCGTCATCCGCGGAGAGCGCGATGTGCGTAAAAAATCCGGGCATATCGGGAGCGGCGCGGCGGGCGCGGATCTCGGCCGCGAGCACCTCCCGCATCTGCGGCTGCAAACGCGAGAAATTCCGCCACGGACCCCACGAGCCCACCTGCGAAGCGACGCTCTCGCGATGCGCAGATAGCAGGAACGAAGCCGATGGGGAAGCGGCATCGCCGAACAGAAGCTGCACGACGACCTGGAAGGCCACCTCGTGCAGCGAGGGCCGCGGGTTGAACGGCTCGCCGGCGGGCCAGCGGTCCACTTTCGATTGCACGATTGCCCGGATGTCGGACACTTTCGGCAGTCCCTGATCGTGGCGAAACAGCGGCGCGACCAACCGGCGCTGCCGGCGATGCGGCAGCCCATCCTGCAGCAGCAGCGAGAGATCGCCCATCACATACCGATAGTGCTCGTTATACCGGCTGCATTCGAAACAATCCGGCGTGAGGCGAAAGAGATCGCGAATCGATGGCGGATCGGAGAAGAGGACCACCGCGCCGAGGGAGCCGAAATCCAACTGCACCACGGGCCCAAACTCGCGGGCGCAGGATTCCCAAAACTCCACAGGCGTCTCTATGTACCGGCGCACCTGCTCGGAAGCAGATTCAGAACGCTTCGGAATAGAACGTAATGGGAGAGTTAGGCTCACGCAAAGTTGCCCCATATTACGGACTTTTAGTGAATAAATCAACAGTTTTGCGTACTGGTACGCCGGAAGTGACCGAACAGTTTGTTTACAATTGCGAGGGAATCAGGCGGGCCAGATCCCCGATTGTGCGGAGGCGATCCATTTCTTCGTCGCCAATCCGGATGGAATAACGCTCCTCCATATCCAGCACAACATCTACCAGCATTGGCGAATCGATATTCAGATCACCCTGAAGGGTAAGGTCGTCGCGTAACTGAGCCGGTAATAACTTTGGGTCGGTGACATTTCTCAGAATTACGCGAAGCTCGGCGTAAGTTTTTTCGTCCGTCATTTCTTTGTTTGCTCCCTCAGAGTTCTCCGAAGCGAAGCCACAACCCGCCCCAGGTTAATCCCGAACCGACGAGCGCCATCGATACTGTATCGCCGGACTGGAAATCCGGCCACCTTTGGGAAAGGACGGTAGGCGCTCCGGCCGCACCGCAATTGCCGAACGCATCGACATTATATAAATGCTTATCTTCCGGCACGCCACTGCGTGCACATACCGATTTCAAGGCCATTAAGTTCGCCTGGTGGCCTACGAAATACGCGCCCTCGAAACCCGGCGCCTGGCGCGCCCTGGAGGTGAGCTCCGTCATGGTGCGGATCGCAAACGCCTGTACCGCGGCACCCTCCTGGTCGAAATGGCCGCCGCACGGGATGGTGACTTTCTGCCATCCGGCCGGATCGCTTGCGATTCCACCACTGCCGATCGCAGCCCGGGAGGGCACACGGCTCGACACAATCGCGGCAGAGGTCGCGTCTCCCCATAGGACGGCATTGCGACGATCCTTATAGTTGACGACGCGGGTATTATTTTCGGGATTGACGATGAGGACGAAATCGGGGAGGTGCGGGGCCATCTGCTCGAGCATAGTCATCTGGACAGCAAACGACGAGCATGCCGAATTGATGTCGAACGCCGGAACGCTAAGGCCGAGACGCGCCGCGATGGCGCATGCTTCGGCCGGGATCAGCCACTGCGGCGAACAGCCTCCGGCCACCACCATCCCAAGGTCCGAGGGCGCGAGGCCGGCCCGCTGCAAAGCGAGACGGGCGGCGAGCTCGCCGGTTTCCGCATTGGAATATTGGGACGCTTCCCGTGCCGCTCCGGGATCGCAATTCGAGGTTTGCCGGATGTAGTCCCGGGATAACACGGTGCGGCGGCTGCGAATACCCACGCGGTGGAGGATCCACTCTTCATCCACGCCGATATCGAGATCGACCAGAAAGCGATTGTCGATTTCGTTCTCCGGGTGAAAGTGGCCGAGCGCGTGTAAGTAGAGCATGACTAATGCGGGGTTTACCCGATCTAATCTGGAGAGACGCCGAATCGAAGTCTGACGGATGGCCGTGAACAGTGTCAAGTGTCCGATCGGCCATCCGGTTTCAGTACGCTTAGGACACTAACGCAGGCTGGTATGTCCGGAGATACGCGCCCCGCGCATGGCGGTTTTCACGGCCGGCGAGGGCCACACGGTGAGGCCGACATCGATATCGAGCGGGCTGTTCAGCACTCCCGCCGTGCCGCTCGATATCGTCATCCGATCCGGATAATAGCCGGGCATCAGTCCGCTGCAGGAGGTCGAAACGGTGAGGTTCTGTGCCGCCGTTCCGGATTCCGGGCTGACGCTGAGCCAGGAGGCGGACCTGGTGATGGAGAAATCGTCGATATCGTCGAATCCGGTCGAGAAGGCAAGCGTCTGACTGGGAGGCGCGGAGCCGCCTGTAAAACAGGAGAAGTCCAGCGCCAGCGGGGTGGCGGACAGTGTGGGCGCGGACCGGGGCAACAGGGCCCATTGCGGAGCATCGTTCAACGCCGGGAATTTCTTGAGTTGGGATGCCGCGAAGATCCAGGCTTCTTTGCCTTTCTCCTGATCCGCAAGCTGCGCGATGGCCGCCATCGACAGCAGATCGTAGCCGCCGACGGCACTGCTCAGCGGGAACGAAGTCATTCCCTGCCAGATCGGGAACGGGCAGTTGTGGCAGGCGGCAAGGGCGCTTTCTTTATCGGCGAAATAGCCCTTCCGAATATCCGCCCAGTTATCGATCATCTGTCCGTTGGACTTATACGTCGCAGGCACGCGGCCGGCGGCCAGCAGGTAGGGATTGTAAATCGGATCGGTGGCGGCATGGTTGTAAAATTTCGCTGCGAACCCCAGGATTTTATTCATCCCGACCGGATACAGCCCCAGGTCGCGGGTTAATCCCAGGTTCACGGTCAGGTACGCCATTTCAAACAGCGAAGATGCTCCTCCTACAAAGGAGGTATCGATGCCGTACCCCACCTCTGCGAAGGCGGCGCCCTGGTTGGCGCGGAGGAGCCCCATGGGACTGGGCGCGCCGTTCACCCGATATCCAGCCTGCTTCACCGTGTAGGTGGCGCCATAGTTATACATCGCGGTCCAGACCGGGTCATTCGGGTAGGAGTTCGAAAGCCCGAGGGTTGCCTCCATGGGGGCTACCGAATCCGCCACATAATTTGTGGATAGCGTCTTCTCGGGCGACATGCTGTCCGGCAGATAAACCGCCAGCTCGCTCTTGTACCGGAGGTTCCAAGCCTGCGCGCGCAGACTTCCGACGACCCAGCATTCCGCGCCGGTGGGACCTCTTCCGTAGATCTGCGGGGGAACGGCGGACCCGTTCAGCCCCAGGCAGGCCATGGATTCGTAAAACAGCCCTTCTTCGAGGTAGAAGTGGTCGCCTGTCACGATGTACAGCGGGATGTGCAGATTAACGAGGTGCTCCAGATCGAATTTCCAGCCGCCGGTGCTGAAGGGGCCGACGGGAGTCATCCTGTCGGCGGCGGCGGTGGAGGCGAAATTGTAGCCTGCCGCCATGCTGACGGTCCTTCTTTCGCTGGTGGATACCGGTTTACCGAAGCCCGAAACCAGCTTGGCGCGATCGTAGTGTTTCGCCGGGTTGCCTTCGCGCAGATGCGCCGTCCAGCCGCAGGAAGACAGATCCGCATTTCCGAATGCCATGGTGCGCATGGGGTCGTAGCCCGTATAGAGCCAATCGACGAACCATTGGTTTTCCGGAGCGATTTCGGGCCGTGCGCCGCCGGCTCCCATGGCGCGCTGGAGTGTGCCCGGATCGCCGCAGGCGGCGTGACTGCTTTTGCTGTAGGTTGCAAACAGGCTATCCATCGAACTCGTCGACGGATTGCGGGACGGGTCCCAATTCCAGATCAGGCCGGTGCTGGACAGGTAAGCCACATTGTGAATCACGTCGACCACCGGCGGCGCGGCGCCGACCCAGGCGGTTTTCGTAAAGCGGGTCGCGTGCCGCTGAACTTGCGGCCCGGAATAGAACGCCCTTGGATCGGCGGCGCCGGTTTTCAAGGTCAGATCATAGACCTGGTCCTGCAGCCTTTCGGTATCGGCAATCTCCGCCACGAAGCGCACGTAGACCTTGTGAATCGAAGGCCAGAAGGTGACGTAAAAGATCGGCTTGATGGACTGGTAAACTCCGCTGTCCGGCTCCTTCCAGGCGTTGTCGGGATGGACCTTATCGCCGGCTACAAAAGCCTGCGCCGAACTTCCGCGCAGATGCCGGCCGGTAACGCTCGGCGAATTGGCGCAGCCGACGGATCCGATGATGAGTTGCGGCGGAGTCGCGGCTTTGTCGATCGCGCAAACATAGATGTCTTCGGAATTGTTGCCTGAACTGTTGCTGCCGGACGTCACCGGCCGGTACATACGGGCATAGAACGGAGCCGAGATGCCGGCCGCATCGTCCACGCTGATACTGGTCGCGCTGTTGGAAAGGTTGGCCGTAAGCGTGAGGATTTTGGCCGGCTGCCAGCCGAGGTCGTACAAATGATTCTGCGAGAAATCGCCGACCTCGACGGTGGTGGCCTGAGTTCCCGCCACCCAGTAGCGGACGCGCTGGTCGGCCACCGGGTCCCCGGACGCATGGGCCGCGGCGGGGGTCCCGTTGAAACCGCGGGTGACGGTCCAGTTGTTGCCGGAGCCTTTGGAGGTCACCTGCATTTCCTCGGACCCGACCGTAATCGGAAAGGGAACCGCGGGAAACGCGGCGCCATTCGCCACAGTGAGCGCAGAGGTCCCGGCGGAAACGTCCGCCGCCAGGGTGGTTTGCGCCCAGTCGCTGACGATTTTGCGGGCGGAAGCGACTTTGGTCGTACCGTTCTGCATAAACTCCATGCGGGCATCGAAATCGTACCCGTCGGACAGCATCTGGGCCCTGGTTTCCCCGCTGCCGCAATTGCAATCCTCCTGATTGCGGAAGGTATAGGTCGTGCTGCCGCCGTGCAGCGAAGGGATGACCACACTGATAATGGCGTGCTTCACCGACCCATCGTCCCAGCGGACCTTGACATCGGCCTGGGTGGTGAGCCACATCGAGACGTTGGTGCACTTGCTGTTGGCGCAGACGCCGATTTGCGGATAGGCGGCAATCTCGCCGCGGGCGAACGGCCGCGCAAACTGGAACGGATAATTGGAAACGGTGCCCCCGTTGTTGCGCAGCGTGATGGAATTCGTAACGGCCATTCCGCGAGCAGCGGTCAAGCCGGCCAAAAGAATCAGTCCAAATCGCATGAAGATCTCTCCCTAGTGCAACACGGCGCTCCCCGAGAGGGAAACCCGCCCCCCGGCGGAGACTCCACCGGACAACAGAGAAAACGTGACCGTAGTCGCGGCGCCCGGATTGACCGTCACCGCGGAAGCCGTGACGCCTCCCGTGCCATCGGTTATCGCCGACCCGCACTGGCCCGTAGAAGCGCTCCAGGAAACCAATTGCCCCGCCTGGGGATGAAACATCTGTGTGTTTCGCGGCGTGATGTCCACGGTGAGGGGGGCGGCATTCAGGCTGTTGGAGATTGCCGAAGACCAGGCAGAAGCCGTCTCAGCCGGGACGGTCCAGGTGAAACCGCAATTGTGGCACCCGGAAAGAGCGCCGTCGGCGCGGTCGCCGCTGCCCCAGTTGTCGAAGATGCCAGGCTCTGCCGCAACGCCATGGGTGAAGGCCGGGTAGCTGACATTTTTCGCAAAGGACGTCTGATAATAAGCCTGCAGAATGCTACGGGCCGAGGGGGCGTCACCGTGAACACCATTGTTCCACGCGAAAGCGAAACCGGCGCGGCAGGCCACCAGTGTATTGACCGCCGCGATCGCGTTCTCCCACATCAGCGGATAGCTGGTATCCTGCCGCGCCTGGCCGAAGGCGAAGAACGGCATTTGTGGACAAGTTGCGAAATAGGCGACTGAATCCTGCCGGTCCAGGTAGGTGGTGACACCATCCGGCAGCAACGTGGAGGCGGTGGCTGTGACCTGCTGGCCGGCCGGCATCGAACCGATGATGGTTTCCCGGAACTGCACTCCGGACGCGAAGATCGCGGCGAAGATCTCCGGGTGGCGCACCGAATAATGCGCGGAGCCCCAACCGCCCATGGATTGGCCCAACGAATATACCTTGTTGGGATTGCCGCCGTAGTGCGAGATCGCGAAGTTCATCAGCCAGGTTAGTTCCGACTCCGTGTAGTTATATGCGTAAACGGAACCGGAGCTCAATTGCGAGGCCAGGTATCCGTACCAGAGCGTTTCTACCGCGCCCGTCCCATCCTGTTTCCATTGGGTGTCGCAAGGATTGACTTCGAGCGCCGGGACTCCATATTTCGAACCGCTGTGCGTTTCCCAGACGGCGAAGACGCGCTGAATCCCTTCCTGGTAGCCCATGGTCGCATCGTCCCACCATTGCCACAAATCGCCATAGGGAATCTGCGATCCGCAGCCGGACGCGGCCGAGGCATGCAGGGACATCCACACGGGCAGGCCCGAGGTGCCGGTAATCGACGTGCTGCTGACCTGAGTTCGGGTGGCCGGGTCGTGAGAGTCGAACGTCTTGAGCGGCACTCTAGGCGCTATCGTCTCGCTGACCGAAGCTGTCGTCGCGTTACTTCCGGAGACTACCGGCGAATCCGTCTGCGCGCCCGTCCGGTCATGCGTGATGACGGCGTAGTATGCCGCCTGATCGGCTGTCGCGGTATGGACCGCCAAGCCCGTGAACGCGGCCAAGGGGGTGCCGCAGGCTGTGTACGTGACCGGCCCGCCGCACGCGCCCTGCTGGATGATCGACATAGTCTTTGAGCCATCCTGCCGGGTGGTTTGGGTATACGGGTTCTGCCCCACCATCTGGCCGCTGTTATTGAACACGTTGTCCTGGACCAGCACGGCCGCGGCGAGCGACCCGGCATCGATAATTGGGCTCAGGCTGCGGTACACCTTATAGCGATAGTTGGCGCCGGCGGCGCCGGAAGCAGCGTCCGTCCAGGTGATGAATGTCTGTCCATCGTGATGGATGGCGGCGATATTGCTCACCGCCGGGGCCGGCGCTCCCAACAGAGCACCACCCCAAAAGATCAACGCCAGTTTTGGGTTCATCGGAGCTCTCACTGGACGTACGTGACTGCGGTTGAGGAACGGCCGCCGGATGGCGGCGTCAGGTCCTCCAAAATCAGGTTCATGACGGGCCGCGATGACGTACTGTCGCTCCACGCCGCGGCGGTGCTGTCGCAGGGCGCGCCGCAGGAGGAGCGGCTCGACAACCAAAACATCGTGCCTCCGGAAAATGCGGTGCGGTCTCCGGGTGCGGCCAAATCCACCGTCGCCAGGCTGACATTATTGGAGCTATCCTGCGGCGAAAATCCGATCCGGTAGGTCACCCCCGTGTTCAGCGCCGGCAGCGGATCACTAAAAAAGGCTTCGAAGTTGCTGGCGGTGCCCCCGGTGCCATAACTACGGTCGACATCGGAATCCCACGTGAGCGACTGCAGCACGGAGTTTCCCGCATAGAGAAGGATCTTCGTCGACTTGTTGCCCGCGGGTCCCGATCCGCTCCACCGAATACCGACAATTTTGTACGTGGATGCCAGCGTGTCCGGGATGTTGAAGGCCATCGCGCTTTCCGCGCCGGAGGAAATCTGCGCGAGCGTCACCGACTGCACCGGGTATCCATAGCTCGAGGTGGCGCTGCGGTAGCCAAATAGGGGCATATCGCCGGTTGCCGCCGTCCATGCCGAACCGTTATAGGATTTCGCATAGGGAACTCCGCCGCGGCCGGACCCGAATAGTCCGCCCAACATGACGGTAGTAAACGAGCTGTTATTGGACGCGTCCGGCGACGCCGCCGCGGAACAGGGCGCGACCGGTCCGGAGCACGGCTCCACCACGAGCGCATAGTAATTCCCGCGAGTGAGCGTATAGCTTCCAATGGGATTGCCGGCGCCGTCATTGGTGATCGGCACCGCCTGGATTTTTCCGTCCTGCGAGGTGTCCGCAGGGGGAGTAATCGCGCCCGCGGCCAGCACCGTGCCGTCCGGATTGCCGGTCGCGTTGGACGTGGCCACGCCTTGGAGCGAAACACGATGGGCGACCGGCGTCCCGGTACGGACCCCATAGCGGAACAACAATTGGGTCACGGCCGCCGAATCGCTCGCTTGAAAAATCCAAGCCACCTTCTTGCTCGCGGAATCGACGGTCGAATTGGTGAAACTAACGGTCGTGGTCAGGCTGCTGCCGGGAGCGCCGATCTGCAGCCGCTGTGCATCCGCGCCGGACAACCCCCGCGACAATGCCAATATCAAAGCGATCTGTGTTTTCATCCGATTCCTCCGTCAGATCTGGCAAAAGACCTGGATGGTCACCCGCGTCACCGTGGTCGCGGAAACGACATTCCAGCCGATTGAGTCCCATTTGGCGATCGAGGTATTCCACGCCGAAACCTGCGCACTGCCGCCTGCGGCGGCTTGCGACAGGGAAAGAACCATGGGCGCAGCGGCCGAGATTTTGTCGGTGGTGGTGTTCGGGATGGCGGGTGCGGCGGGCGGAGCGGAGGAGGCCTGCCGGTCGAGTTCCACCGACATGGATCCCGGCTGGTCGCCAATGATGGACCATCCCGTGATCGTGCAGGCATACCCCACCTGCGCGTAGCCTTTTTGACCGGCCGTGATGGCCGATCCGCCGCCGTCGATGGTGATCCCGAAGCCGCGGCTGCGGGCCGCATCGGATAGCCGTGCGCTGGCCAGGGTCCCCGCGTTGATATTGTTGGCAGTGGTGGTATCGGTGGTGGCGCTCGGCGCGGCGGCCGCTCCGTTGATCTGGTTGGCGTTGACTATTCCACCTTCGGACGGCGCGATGGAACACCCCGTTCCGCACGTCATCGCGGCGGAGTTGTTGATACCCGAAAGAATGCCGTTGAATGCCGCGCTGGCTACGCTGCCGCCCGTGTTCCCGCAGGAGAACGCGTGGGTGGAGGCGTTGTAATTCAGGTGATTGCCGCTCGAATCGGCGCAGTCGGGAACGGCCGTGTAAGCCGCCGTATTGGTCCCGGTTACCAGCGGTAGGGTGTTGGCAGACGCGCCCGCCGGATAGCTCACACCGTTGACCTTCGCGACGGTGGTGGCGGCGCTGCCGGCGGCGCTGGTCACATCGCCCGTGAGCGCCGGCATCTGCGACGCCAGCAGATTTGCATTCGTGCGCATAAGCTGGCTGCCATCGCTGAGGTCGGCCGCGGCAGGCTGGGTACAGCTTCCCGCTCCGCCGCTATCGGTGGTCCACCACTGGTGAGCCGCGCAGGGGGCGGCGGGCGGAGTGAAGCTCCAACTCGTAAAACTTGCGAGCGGGGTGATATCCCACTCTCCGGAAGTGGCGCCCTGCAATCCCAGCTTTGCCGTGCCTGTACCCCGCTGCGCGATCACGGATCCTGCGGCGGAACCTGCCGTCCCGGTCGTCAACGAACCGGGGGTGGAGATATTTCCGCTCACCGGATGGACGGTGGCAGGGGTGTTCTGGATAGTCTTTCCGCCGGTGCCGCTAAATACCGCGATCGCCGTATCGAGCGATGAGGCGGCGCCGGTCACGTTGCCGGAACCCCCACTTCCTCCGCTGCCGCACGGCGCTCCCGCATCCGCCAGGTCTCCGGACGCCGACCAGGCGACGCAGTTGCCTTCTATACCCGCCGCGGCTGCGGTGGCCAGTTTGGTCCCGGCGCCAGTTTTGTTCGCGGCTTTCAATGCGGCGGTGTCCAGTTGTCCGCCCTGCGTATTGTCGGCGTGAAGATGAAGCGGCAGGGATCCGGTCACTGCGGAAAACGGAATGGAGATGGGGACGCTGGCGGCGGCGGTTGCACGCCCGTCGGTCGCGAAGGTCACCTGAGTTACGTGCGACGCATCGCCGTATGATTGTGCCGTGACCCCGGACGCGGCAATGGAGGGATTGGGATAGGTTCCCGACAGAGACCCGCCCGCCGGGCCGCTCAGGGTTCCGCCACCGGACCCCGAAACACTGAGGTCGGTCTTCAGACCCACCGCATCGATGGTATAGACGTGGCCCGATTCGGCGCAAAGCACCAGATCGAACCCGGAATCCGCCGTCGCCGGACAGTTTCCCTGCGTCAATTGAATGCGGGTAGGTTCGCCGCCCGCGCCGGTGGCTAGCGACGCGGCCGACAGTTGATGGCTGCCGAGATTGACGTCCTGCGAAGCGCCGGTGTAGGGGACGCCGCCGCCGCTACTGCCGCCGCAGGGAGCGCCGCTCGATACGAGGTTGCCGTCCACATCGAATTGCGCGCAGTCGGCCGCTTTCGGGGCGTCGCCGGCGAAGATTTGCAGCGCGCCGCCGGAGCCGTGTTTCCCGGTAATTCCCTGTAAATCGGTTAACGGGTGGATGTGATCGGATTCGTCGGCGATTTCCCACCAGTTATCGTTTGCATTCCATCGTAGAACCGTGCGGTCGGACGGCGTTCCGGGCGCTACCGCGTTGCCCTGAATGCCGGTGACGAGGAGCACGCCGGGCGATCCGGTCACGTCTCCGCCGGTCCAGTCTAAGCCCACCGCGGACCAGAGGTTGGGCGCGGTGCAGGCGTAAAGCCCTTTACCCTGCCCGTCGTTGAGCCGGAAAAATAGCTCGGAAACGGTGCAGTTCGGGGGCAGCGCGGTCCCCGCCTTGACTGGTTTGGTGGCTGTGGCGTTGGTGAAATCGACGCTCTTCGCCTGTGTGCGCAGATCGATCGCGGTCTGACCGTACGTCGCGGCGGAACACGCCAGGAGCAACGCGATCCGGGGAGAACACCCCGTTTTTGCTTTGAACAACATGGCCAGGTAGGACTCCTTGCTGGTTGCGTTTCGGGGATGAAACGCGTTGAGAAATACCGAGCGCCGGAGCGGCTCGTGAATAAGATTAGAAAGTCTGTTTACCTGGTTTGATGCTATCATTCGGGCCCTGTTTTTCCGTCCTGCGGCACTCCCGTAAAATCCCGCCAAGCCTTAGAAATGAATCCGGCAAAGATTTTTTTCATTTTTGCGGACAAGCTGTTTGCGCCCGGCCGAACGGAGGAGGGCTGGACCGGCGCACCTTGTTATCTTGAAGGCTTGCAAATCGCGACCCTGACGACTCTATATCCCAACCCCGCCCAGCCACGATTGGGGCTTTTTGTGCGGGCACGCCTGCAGCATCTGGGCGCGATTGCGAAGGTTCGGGTCGTAGCCCCACTGGCCCGGGTGGCGTATTCCCGACTTCGAGGCGGGAAGGCGGGAGCGGGTGCCGGCGGTGAAGACTGGCTGATGGATGGCACGCTGCAGGTATGCCGGCCATACTGGCTGTATCCCCCGATGGGGGGTGTGCTCAATGCGTGGTTCCTTTACCGGCAGGTGCTCCCGGTCTTTCGCCGGCTCCAGCGGGAATCCAAGCTGGACCTGATCGATGCCGAGTTCGGCTTCCCGGACGGCATTGCCGCGGCCCTGCTCGCCCGGACGCTCGGGGTCCCGTTCACGGTCACCTTGCGGGGCGCGGAGGTCGATCATGCCCGCGCGCGCTGGCGAGGAGCGGCGCTGGGCTGGTGCTTCCGCCGGGCGCGGCGCGTGATCGCAGTCTCGGAGCGGCTGCGCGATTTTGCCGTCTCGCGGGGCGCATCGCCGGAGCGGACCATAACGATCCCGAATGGCGTCGACGCGTCGATTTACCATCCCCGCGACCGCGAGGCGATACGCCTGAAGAAGGCCGTGCCGCGGGAAGCAAAGGTCATCCTCACCGCCGGTCATCTGATTGAATTAAAGGGACATCATTTCGCGATCCGGGCGGCGGCCCGGCTGCGGGAGCGGGGCCTTCCGGTGCGCCTGTTGATCGCCGGCGGTCCCGGTCATGCAGCCTCCTTCGAGGCGGACCTGCGGCGGATGGCTGCGGGAGCCGGCGATATGGTTACTTTTCTGGGCGAAGTGCCGCAGCAGGTGCTGGCCGAGTGGATGTGCGCCGCGGACCTCTTCTGTCTCGCCAGCCGCCGCGAAGGCTGGCCGAACGTGGTCAACGAGGCGCTCGCCTGCGGTACCCCGGTAGTGGCGGCGAACGTCGGAGCGGTTCCCGAAATGATTGTTTCCGAAGATTACGGCGTGATCGTGCCGCCGGAAGACGAACAGGCGCTGGCAGCGGGATTAGAAAAGGCGCTCGCCCGGGAATGGGACCGTTCCGGAATTTCGCGACTGGGACAGGCTCGCGGATGGCCGGAGGTCGCCGCCGAGGTACTCCGCGCTATGCACGAAGTGTGAACCTGTTGCCGTACTTCAGTTTGGTACTCAAATCCATGTTCGGACAGTGCCGCTTGCTATCATAGCCTGTATGCTTGCGGTGGACGCCAAGCCGGGCGTTGCCTTTCCATGGGTTAAATTCGGCTGGTTCGCATTACTGGTGGCGGTTGCCTATGCGCCGATTCTGGTCTCTCTGGTCGGAGACTGGAGCGCCGACCCGGACATGGGCCACGGCTTCTTTGTGCCGTTGATCGCAGGATATATCGTCTGGCAGGAAAGAAGGGAACTGCAGCTCACTCCACTGCACCCGAACTGGTGGGGGCTGGTCGTAGTCATTCTCGGCGCCATGCAGATGATGGTGGCCACCCTGGGTGTCGAACTGTTCCTCGCGCGGACGTCTTTCGTGATCACGGTGGTCGGGGTGGTCTGGCTGCTGGGCGGCACCCCGCTGCTGAAAAGGCTGTCGTTTCCCCTGCTGCTGCTGGTCTTCATGATCCCGATTCCCGCGATTATCTACAACAGCGCCACCCTCAAGCTACAGCTACTCGCCAGCCGCCTGGCGGAGGGCGCGCTGGACGCGTTCAACATCCCGGTGCTGCGGGAAGGCAACATCCTGGAGCTGCCGAACCAGCAGCTCTCGGTGGTCGAGGCGTGCAGCGGTATCCGTTCGCTGCTGTCGCTGACGTTCCTCTCGCTGGTATACGGATATTTCACCGAAAAAAGGATCTGGATGAGGGCGGTGCTGTTCCTCTCCACCATCCCGATCGCGATCCTGGCCAACGGCAGCCGCGTCACCCTGACGGGCATTCTGAGCCAGATCCGGCCCGAGCTGGCCGAAGGCTTCTTTCATGAATCCACCGGCTGGGTGATCTTCATGATTGCGCTGGGAATCCTGATCGTGTTCCACCGTCTGATGAATCAACTGGTCCATCTGCTGTCCGCACGCAAGGCGGCCTAACCGAAGTCCTCACCCGTTTCTGCGAAACGCGAGAACCCGGTCCGCGATCCGTTTACTGGCCTGGCCATCTCCGTACGGGTTGTGAATCCGGGACATGGCCGCCCAGCGGTCCCGGTCTTCGAGCAGAGAGACCGCCGCGCCCACCACCCGGTCGGGATCCGTGCCCACGAGTTGCGCTGTTCCGGCATCGACTGCCTCCGGCCGCTCCGTCTTATCCCGCAGCACCAGGATCGGCTTCCCCAGCGACGGACCTTCCTCCTGCACTCCGCCGGAGTCGGTAATTAAAAGGTAGCTCCGCCGCATGAGGTCGACGAACGGCACGTATCCGAGCGGCTCCAGCAGAATGATATTCGCCACCGACGCCAGGCGGCGCCGCACCGGACCGCTCACGTTCGGGTTGGGGTGCACCGGGTAGACAATCCGGACGTCGTCCCGTCCGGCCAGACGGATGAGCGCCTCGCAGAGGTTCGCGATTCCCTGGCCGAAACTTTCCCGGCGGTGCGCCGTGACCACAATCAGCTTCCGGCCGTCGTCCCGCCAATCCCATGGGGGAACCGCCAGCCGCCCCGCTTCGAGTTCGGTTTTGACGTGCAGCACCGCATCGATGCCGGTGTTGCCGGTGACCGAAATTGCCTCTTCCGGGATGCCTTCTCTACGCAGATTGGCCGCGGCGCCACAGGTCGCTGCAAAATGCAGGTCAGCCAGGCGGGCCGCCAGGAGACGGTTCATCTCTTCGGGAAATGGGCGGAACACGTCCCCCGTGCGGAGTCCCGCCTCCACATGGCCCACCGGAATCTTTCGGTAAAAGGCGGCGAGCGCTCCACAGAAGGTGGTCGTCGTATCGCCCTGCACCAGGACCATGTCCGGCAATTCGTTTTCGAGAACCGACTCCAGCCCGGCTAGGATCCGCGACGTGCTCGCAAAGAGGCTCTGTCCCGGGGTCATCAACTGGAGATCGTAATCGGGCTGGATGGAAAACGCCTCCAGCATCCGGTCAAGCAGTTCCCGGTGCTGCGCCGTAACACAGACGCGCGTATCGAACTCTTTGCGCTGGCGGAAGTGGGAGACGACCGGGCATAGCTTGATGGCTTCCGGCCGGGTACCAAAAATGAAAAGGACCCTTTTCATCTCGAAAGACGCTTTCCTTCCCCTTCTCCTTCCTTAGTCACAGTACTTCTAAAACACCGTCAGTGTACACGACATTACAGACCATAGAGGTACAATTATTGAACTCTCGTTCGAGCTGAGAGGGTCCGGGACCGATGCATAAATTCCTGATTTCTATTTTGGCGCTGCTTGTAAGCGCGAATCCGCCGGCCATGGCACAGGGGTCCGCGCCTAGCCCAAGGTCCGCTACTCCCAGGAAGTTAGGGATTTTTACGCTGGAGGGCGAGGGGGCGGTCAATTCTATTCCAGCGCAAGTTGTGACTGTGCCGGTGGTTGAAATCCGGGATGAAAACGATAAACCGTTAGAAGGCGCTACGGTCATCTTTTCCCTCCCTCTGAAGGGCGCGGGCGGAAGTTTTCCAGGAGGGGAGCTCACGCTGACGAAGCGTACCGACCCGCGGGGACAGGCGGCTGCGGCAGGCTTTACGTTGAATTCCACAGCGGGTCCATTTCTCATCCGCGTGACTGCCCAATTCAACAATCTGACAGCGACGGCGTTCATCCGCCAAAGCAATTCGGATAAGCTTCCGAATCTCGGGGCGGCCAAGTCCGGAAGCAAATGGAAATGGGTGGTGCTGGGAATCGCGGCGGGCGCGGGCGCCGGTGCGGGCGTGTATTTTGGAAGGAAGTCTACATCCGGACCATCCCCGATCTCCATCAGCCCCGGGACCGTCGTTTTTGGAAGCCCTCGCTAGTATGACCCGGGTCATGGGCTGGCTTTGCTTCTTCTTTCCGAAAAATGGACGCGGCGGCGGGAGATTGGCGGCCGCCTGGTGTGCAATTCTGCTGCTCGCGGCGGCGGCTGTTCCTGCAAGCGCTCAACCGGTTCAAGTTTCATTTTCTTCGAGCGGGGTGTCATCTGCGATCGCGCCCGGCGGGTCCGCCGTCCTGACGTCCGGTGCGGTCGGCCAAGCTGCCACCGGAACCGTCCAGATCACGTATACCGGATCGGCGACCTCCACGATCACGGGCGTTAGTATTACCGGCACTTCGGCCATCAGCGTTTCGTCCGCGCCTTCATTTCCCGTGACACTCAGCCCCAACGGCACGGCGACTTTCACAATCCAGTATTTGCCCTTCTCCGGCGCAGCCGCCACCGGACAGCTTGCGATCGCCGTAACCGAAGGTACCCAGGCTTCGGTTTTTTCGTTCAACGTCACCGGCAACACACCGGATCTGAAGTTCAACTATTCCCTCCTGCCCTCCGGCGGGCTCAACAGCATCGATCCTGACGGCAGTATCAGCTTTCCAACAAATAACGTAGGGGCGACATCGACAGCCATCGTCACGATTGTGAACCGCGGCAGTGCTACCGGCTCGCTACTCTCGGTAATAGCGAACGGGCCCGATTACCAGGCGACGGGTTTTTCCGTGCCGGTTCAACTGGCGCCCGGACAGCAGACCTCGTTCAACCTGTTGTTCACCGCGCACAGGGTAGGGGTGAGCACGGGGATCCTGACGCTGGGCCTGAACTCTAAAGACGTGACGTTCAACCTGACGGGAGCGGGGGCGACGACGAATGCCTCCATTTCATACAGCCTCGGCGACGGAAACACGGTGGCTCTCCTGAACGGAAGCACCATCTCTTTTCCATCCGTGGATGTGAATGGAACCTCGACAGCCGCCATCGACATCTTCGAGCAGGGAACCGGGAGCAGCACCGTCGGCGCGATCCAAGTGAGCGGGTCCGGCTTTCGAGCCAGCGGCGTCCCCCTGCTGCCGGCAACCGTCGGCGCGGGCCAACACCTGCGTTTCGACGTTGTTTTTGCGCCGGCACAGACCGGCACGTTCGGCGGGAGCTTGCAGCTTAACCTGAACGGGACCATCGTCACGGCTGCCCTCAGCGGCTCCACCTCCGCATCCAAATTCAGCGTTTCCTACACCTTAAGCGACGGGAACGCGCAATCGTTCAGCGACCGGGGAGTGATCGCGTTTCCGGCAACCGATCTCAAAGCGACCAGCACGGCGACCCTTACGGTCACCAACCAGGGAAAGGGCAGCGGCAACGTGACGGGCATCTTTCTGGAAGGACCAGGCTTTAGTCTGGGAAACCTCCCGCTCTTTCCCGTCGCCGTGGGCGCCGGACAGACGCTGCGGTTCACGATCGCGTTTTCTCCTCCTTCGGCGGGTGCGTTTAGCGGAAGCTTTCGGATCGATACCAGCGACGGATCGATTTCGGGCAGCCTCTCCGGCAGGACTGCGGCCGCTTCATTAACGGTGTCGTACATCGATCCGGTCAACAACAGCACGTTCCCGTTGTCCAATGGAACGACGCTGGCGTTTCCCGATACCCTCGCGAACAGTGCCGGCACGACGGTGGTGATATCGGTCGACAACACCGGAAAAGGCACCGGTTCCATCAACTCCGTATCGGTGAGCGGAAGCAACGCGTCCTCGTTTCAACTGATCAGCCTCCCCACGTTCCCGGTCTCGATACAACCGGGGCAACAGCTTCGTTTCGGGGTCCGTTTCATACCGCTCCAGCAGCAGGCTTTTTCGGCGGCGCTGGCCATCAACCTGGACGGGCAAACCATAACGATCCCGTTGAAAGCGCAAGGGACCGGTCCGAAGCTCACATACTCCTGGAGTAGCAGCGGGGTGGCGGCGGCAGTTTCCCCCGGGGAGACGATTCACGTCGCGGACACCGCCGTAGGGCAGACATCCAGCATCACCATCCGGGTGGCGAACGAGGGAACCGCCGACTCGGTGGTGAGCAGCATCAGTGTCAGCGGGCAGGGCTTCTCGCTGAGCGACGTTCCCGCAGTGCCGTTCACCATCAAGCCGGGGGGCACGCCACAACAGTTCACCATCAAATTCGGACCCGTGCAGGCCGGCGCCGCGGCGGGACGGTTCACGGTGGGAAGCGACAGCTTTCTCCTGGCCGGCACGGGCGTCGGCTCTAAACTCACCTACACATACGGGAATGCCGCATCCTCGATATCGGTGGCGGAGGGGGGATCGGTCCTCTTCACACCGCTCACGGTGGGCAGCACCGGGACGGTGAAATTTACGGTTCAGAATGACGGGACCGCGCCGGCTACGCTCTCCAGCATCAACCTGGCCGCGCCCAGTTCGATATTCAGTTTGCAAGGTTTACCGGCACTCCCGATAAGCCTCGCCGCCGGGGCGAGTGCAACGTTTTCTATATCGTTCGTGCCGAACACCGTGGGGACCCTGACGGCGATCCTCCGGGTAAACGAGGCCGGTTTTACGCTCACGGGAACCGGTACGCAGCCGCCGCCTCTGCCGTCTTTCGATTTCCAGCCGCTTTCGGGGACCCAACAGCCGGCGCAGCAATTAGGAGTGGGATTATCCCTTTCGGCGGCTTATCCGATGGCATTGCAGGGATCGCTCACCCTTTCTTTTGTGTCGAGCGTGTTTGCCGATGACGCAGCGGTCCAGTTTGCGACCGGCGGCCGAACCGTCAAGTTCACGATCCCGGCGAATTCCACGCAGGCGCTGTTCGGCAACAACGCGACGAGCATTCCGATTCAGACGGGCACGGTCGCCGGGAACATTGTCATCACGCCCTCATTCGCGATGCAAAGTGGAGGGTTCGACGTCACCCCCACCCCGCCGCCCGCATTGACGCTGGCTGTCGGGCGGCTGGCGCCGCAACTGCTCAACGCGAGTATCACGAACCGGGCGGCGACCAGCTTCCAGGTGCTGGTGAACGGCTACAGCACCACTCGCGCCGTCCGTCAGCTGGACATCGTCTTCACTCCACGGTCGGGGGCGAACTTTACCAGCACACATTTGACTGTGGACGTGACATCGGCTTCTGCGGCATGGTTTCAGAGCGCCGCTTCCGAGCAGGCGTTCGGCGGTACATTCTCCATGCTGATTCCGTTCACGCTTCAGAACGGCGACAGCGGAGTGGATCTGGTACAGCAGATTCAGGCGCTCAGCATCACAGCCACGAATGAAGTGGGGACATCCAATTCGGTTACGGCGGCGATTCCGTAACTTCCGTGCAGGGGGCAGCGATAGCAATGCAAAAGGCACTCATTACCGGGATCACCGGGCAAGACGGATCCTACCTGGCGGAGTTCCTCCGTTCGAAGGGTTACGAAGTCCATGGCATCAAACGCCGCTCGTCTTCGTTCAATACGGACCGGATCGATCACCTTTATGAGGACTTCCACAATACCGGGGTACACTTCTTTCTGCATTACGCGGATCTCAGCGATGCCAGTTCCCTGGCCGGGTTGCTGGCGGATATACGGCCGGACGAGATCTATAATCTCGGCGCACAAAGCCATGTAAAGGTCAGCTTCGAAATTCCGGAGTACACGGCGGATGTAGTTGCGGTCGGAACCATTCGCCTGCTGGAAGCGATTCGCCGGACCGGCCTGCAGTGCAGGTTTTACCAGGCGTCCTCCAGCGAGATGTATGGGAGCACTCCGCCTCCGCAGAACGAGACGACGGTATTCCACCCGCGCAGTCCGTACGCGTGCGCCAAGGTGTTCGCCCACCAGGCCACAGTGAACTACAGGGAAAGCTACGGGCTGCATGCTTCCTGCGGAATTCTGTTCAACCACGAGTCGCCGCGCCGGGGAGAAACGTTTGTGACCCGGAAAATCACGCGGGCGGTGGCGCAGATCCGCCTGGGTTTGCAGCGCGAGCTGTACCTCGGGAACCTGGATGCAAAGCGCGACTGGGGATTTGCGGGCGATTACGTAGAAGCGATGTGGAGCATGCTGCAGCAGGACTCTCCCGACGATTACGTCATCGGAACGGGAGAATCGCACTCGGTCCGGGAATTCGCGGCGGCGGCTTTTGCGCATGCCGGGCTCGACTGGCGCGACCATGTCCGCATCGATCCGCGGTATTACCGGCCGGCGGAGGTGAACAACCTGCAGGCGGATGCAAGCAAAGCGCGGCGAGCGCTCGGTTGGGCGCCGCGAGTCAGCTTTTCGGAACTGGTGCAGATGATGGTGGATGCCGATGTGGCGGCGCTGCGAAGGACCTTGAAGGGCGGCGTGGACGCCATCGGGTCGATGGCTATGGAGGCGTAGCGGATATGCGGGATCTGGAATCAAAACGCATCGTAGTGACTGGCGGCGGCGGATTCCTGGGATCGCGGATCGTCCGGCATCTGCTCGAGAGGGAATGCAAGGATGTGGCGGTCCCGCGGCGCCGCGATTACGACCTGACGCAAGCCGAGGCGATCGAACGGCTGTTCGCGCAATGCCGGCCCGAGGTGGTAATCCATGCGGCCGCCGCGGTAGGCGGGATCGGAGCGAATCGCGATAACCCCGGCAGGTTCTTTTTCGAGAACGCCGTCATGGGGATCCAGCTCATTGAAGCTTGCCGGCGGCACCAGGTGGAGAAGACGGTGGTGCTCGGGACGATCTGTGCGTATCCCAAGTTCACCCCGCTGCCGTTTGCCGAAACTCGCCTCTGGGACGGATATCCGGAAGAGACGAACGCCCCCTACGGCATTGCCAAGAAAGCTCTCCTGGTGCAATGCCAGGCCTACCGCGCGCAGTACGGAATGAACGCAATCTTCCTGCTGCCGGTAAACCTGTACGGGCCGGGTGACAATTTCGATCCGGATTCCTCGCACGTCATCCCCGCGTTGATTCGAAAATGCGTCGAGGCGCGGCAACGCGGCGACCGGGAGATCACGCTTTGGGGAGACGGCTCTCCCACCAGAGAGTTTCTGTATGTCGACGATGCCGCCGCAGCGGTCGTCGCCGCCACCGCCCGGTATGACAGCGCGGAGCCGGTAAACATCGGTAGCGGCCAGGAGATTTCGATTCACGAACTCGCCCAAAAGGTGGCGGCAATCACCGGTTTCGATGGACGGATTGTCTGGGACGCCAGCAAACCGAACGGTCAACCACGGCGATGTCTGGATGTAAGCAGGGCTGAACGGGAATTCGGATTTCACGCGATGACCGCATTGGATGACGGGCTGCGGTTGACCGTCGAATGGTACCTGGCCAAAGACGCCGCCACCGCCGCCTGACCTGGTCCGATACCGGTCGAGTGGACTATTTCTAGTACTCTCAGAACAGACAGAGCTCCAGGTTCAAAGTGCCGGTTGAAGTACCAGCCGATTTCATATTTGTATTGACAACCCCCTCGCCCCGTCCGTAAGCTCAATGCTAACCAAGGTTAACAGTCAGGACAGAGGGGGCATTCTGTTTTTGCACTCGATAGCCGCCGGTGAACTGACGATTCGATGGTATGAGGAACTGACGGTCCGTATGCAAGCGAGTAGAATGCGCACGTTCGTGACGGCTACTATGCTGTTGACGGTAGGCGCCTCGCTCGGAATGGCGGACTCGACATCGTTAACTCTGGGTACGCTCAACCTCAAGAACTACACTGGACCTTCTGCCACGGTTACGGTGAACCGCACCGACTCGCGGCACGCGACACTCACCTTCACATCGCTCGTAAATAGCGAACACATATATCCGATCGGCGCCATTGGTATCGTGGGGGCGAATATCAATGGCACATTTCAGATTACAAGCATCAGCGGATCCGGTCAGAATGGATTCACCAGCGGCACCGTTACGGAGGCCGCGAATTGCAGCGAACGGTTCTCGCACTTCTGTACGATAGATGCGGCGAATGAGGATGAGTTCGGCAGATTCAATCTGATGGCGAAAGCCGCGGAGGGATCCAAAGAGAGCGATACCCAGATCGTCGTCAGTATCCAAGGGACCGGTGCGACCGCCTGGACCAATGCCGCAGACGTCCTGACCGGCAATAACAAGGGAAATGTGGTTACGGCACACGTTTTTACCTGCCCAGGCAATGCTTCGGCGTGCACCTCTACCCAGAGCACGGCTGCCCGGGCGTACCCGAGTTCCGTGGTTCCGGAACCGAGGCTGCTGACCGCGCTGGCTGTGGGAATGATCGGTCTGGCCCTCTTTCAGGCCCGGCGCAAGAGCATATCCAATAACTAAGCCGCACCCAAACATTCCGGTTGAAGGCGGCCTTCCTACACGAACGTACTAGAGGAGCGCGTACCTCTAGTTCTTGCGTTTTCATGTTCTTACGGTATTCTTAGCGGTAATTATGCACAACTCAGAGACTGCGGCCTATGTGCTCCTGTCTCTAGGTGTCTTCGCATTCCTCTCCGCCCTCAACCTCACTCCCTTTGTCCGCGATCTGTCACGCCGTTGGGGACTGGTCGATAACCCGGATCATCTGAGAAAGCTCCACCGCAATCCGATTCCGAGAACCGGCGGAGTTGCGGTGCTGCTGGCGTATTTTGCCGCGTTCGGGGCGACGCTGCTGGGTTTCAAGAATGCGGAATTTGTGCTTCCCCGAGACTCTTCCGGGTGGGGCTTGCTGGCCGCGATTCTGATCGTATTTGCGACCGGGCTTCTGGACGATCTGCTGCAGTTGAAGGCGTGGCAGAAACTGGCCGGGCAGCTACTGGCAGCAGGCGTGGCATATGCCGCCGGAGTTCAGATTCATGTACTCCGCGGGCATACCATCGAGCCGTGGATCAGTGTTCCGGTTACCCTCCTGTGGCTGGCCGTCAGCACGAATGCATTCAACCTGATCGATGGCTTGGATGGACTGGCGGCGGGTGCGGGACTGTTCGCAACCATTACGGTAATTGTCGCCGCTCTGAGCCAGGAGGATCTGGCACTGGCGATCGCGACGGTCCCCCTGGCGGGATGTCTGCTCGGATTCCTCCGCTTCAATTTCAACCCGGCGTCCGTGTTTCTGGGGGACTGCGGCAGTCTTTCCATCGGATTCTTCCTGGGCTGCTGTGGAGTGCTGTGGGGGCAGAAATCGGCCACCGTGCTCGGTATGGTAGCTCCGCTCATGGCGATGGTGATCCCATTGCTGGACGTGAGTCTCTCCATCGGCCGGCGTTTCCTGCGCCGGCAGCCGATCTTCGGGGCAGACCGGCGGCACATTCACCATCTTCTACTGGCACGGGGCCTTACGCCGCGACGGGCGGCTCTCCTCCTGTACGGTATGTGTGCCCTGGCTGCGGTCTTTTCGCTAATCGAGCATGCATTCCACAACCGCTTCGGCGGACTGATCGTCATACTCTTCTGCGCCGGGGCATGGCTCGGCATTCAACACCTGGACTACTGGGAATTCGGGACCGCCGCCAAGCTGCTGTTGAAGGGCAGCTTCCGGGGAATGGTAGACGTGCAATGCAGGGTTCAGCAGTTCGAAAACCTGATGGAGGCAACCCTGACCGCAGAGGAGTGTTGGGCAGTCATTCTGGGGGCCTGCCGCGACTTCGGTTTTACGGGCGTCAGGCTAAACCTGTCCGGCGAGGTGATGGAATCGATTGAACAGCCGCAGATCCCGGGAGCCTGGCAGCTCCGCATCCCATTGCCGGATACCCAATACGTGAACCTCTACCGCAACGCAGACTCCGATACAGAGGGGTTCGCCGAGTTCGCGGCGTCGCTGGAACGGAGCCTGCATCGAAAATTGCCGGCGTTGGGAAAGGCCCGCTCGGAAGTAGCGGCCGGCTGACGGAATGCTCAGAAGAAAGCGCCGATCGATCCAAGTATCTCCTTGGCTGCGCGGCCCGTATATCCCAGACCTGCCGCCCCCGGCAGATACAGCCTGGAGCCGGCCGGCCAGCGCTCGTAATACAGTGTGTCCGCCGGAAACGCGATCACGATGAGGGACAAACTTCTTCTCGCAATGCATCTCTCCAGCAGAAGGCGGGCACGGCGGACGTGGTATCCGGAGGTCACCAGCAGCACGGTGCGCCAGTGCCGGGCCTCCGCCGCTTGTGCCAGACATTCCGCTTCCTCCCTGGTGTTTTTGGCCGGTCCGACAATCAGGACGTCCGCCGGCGGCAATTCGGAAGCAACTTCGGACCGGCGTTCGTCCCAATCGGATGCCTGCGCGGTGAGCACCAGAAGCGGCGCTTTTCGCGCACGGAACAGGGCCAGGCCGGCATCCAGACGATTCGGCAATTCGCCCGGCCCGAGCGGGCGATGATGAGGCGGACCGGTGCCGGAGAGCACCGCTATCGCATCCGCAGCCGGGGCGTCTCCGACGGCGATCGAAGGATAAGGCAGAGCCACAAGATGCAGCAGAAGGCGGCCTGCATAAGGCGTGGCAAGGAAGCACACGGCCAGCAACGAAATTACGCCCAGCACGTAGCCGCGCATGGCCTGATCATAACTAAGCTGCGCGGCACGCTGCCGCAAACACGATTTCAAGTAACGGAACGTCTGGTACGACTTCGAATTGACAATGCGCAACCCGATGACGAATCATCTACCTGACGGAACCGGATTGCCCGGAGGGGGAAACATACCTACGCGAATGCGCAGTGGCAATCATTCTAAAGCACTCGTCTTCTACCATTACCTCTATCCCGATGACGTTGTAAGCGCCGTGCTCTTCACCGGCCTGTGTACCGGACTGGCGGCGAAAGGCTGGGAAGTGACGGGGTGCAGTTCCAACCGGGCATGGCACGACGACCGGCGCACGTATCCGAAATCGACCGTCTGGAATGGCGTGCGGTTTCGCCGTATGTGGCGTCCGCCGTTTCGCCAGGCATCCAGCCTGGGACGTCTGGGAAATGCCGTCTGGATGACCGCCGTGTGGAGTCTTCTGGCGTTCAATCCAAAATTGAAGCCGGATGTCCTCGTGATGGGAACGGATCCGGTTTTCAGCCCGTTCGTGAGCTTGACCTGGCACATCCTGAGGCCGCGGCTTCGGATTGCATACTGGTGCTTCGATCTGTATCCGGACGCCGCCATCGCCGACGGAATGTTGCGGGAAAACCAGGCCGCTGTGCGGTTCCTGAAACCGTTATTACGGCGCGTCTACCGGCGCTTTGACCTGATTGTCGATATTGGAATCTGTATGCGCCAACGGCTGACGCAATATGCCGCCTGCACTCAGGAGACAATCGTACCCTGGGCGCTGGTGGAACGCGACGCGCCGGCGCCGACACCGCTACCGGAAAGAGCCGCGTTGTTCGGGGATGTCAACCTGGGGCTGTTGTATGCCGGGAACTTCGGCAGGGCGCATTCCTGGCGCGGCGTTTTCGAACTGGCCAAGGAGTTGCACCCGAATAGTGGACAAGTCGTCTTCGCGGTCCGCGGCAATGGAGTAGAAAATCTTCGAAAAGCGGCAGCCGAAGCGCAGGCGCCGATCCGGTTTGCGGATTTCACCTCCGCCGAGCGGTTGGAGGCGAGACTGAGTGCCGCCGATATTCACATCGTGAGCCTCAGGGAAGAATGGACGGGAACGGTGGTGCCCTCGAAATTCTTCGGCGCGCTCGCGATCGGGCGTCCGGTTCTGTTTGTCGGCAGCCGCGATTCGGCGGTTGCGCGGTGGATCCGGCAGTTCGGCGTGGGGTGGGTTCTCGATCCTCAGCACGTTCCAGAAGTAGCGGCAGATTTAGCGGCGTGGGCGCGCTGTCCGGAGGCGAAGGCACGCATGTTCGAACTCTGCTGTTCGGTTTATCGGCAGGAATTTTCCCGCAGCAAAGCCATTCAACAATGGGACCAGTTACTGCGAGGACTGGTATCCGCCGATTGTATCTAGAACTCCTAGGTCTGGACATTTGTCCATCACTTTTGAAAAACTCAGCATTTCTACTTTAGAAATAGGCCGCAGACCCTTTGGCACTTCAGGGAATCCGGAATGCGGGATGGGACTGAAAAAGCGGGAGCATGCCCAATTTCTTCCCCAACCAGGGCTTGAGAAAACAAAATGAGTAATATCCGGAATCGAACGCGTGTCGTTTATTTCCGGCTCTCCGAAGAAGAGTTTCAGCGCTTTCGGGAGCTCTGTCAGCGTCTCGGGGCCAGGAACATGTCGGATTTGGCCCGGTCGGCAATGGAACTGATGTTTCAGGAAAAGGCGGGGGAGTCGTTCGAACGCGAGGTCACCGAACGGCTGCAGCAGATGGAGACTTGTCTGCGGCAGATCCGTGCCGCCATGGAAGTGGAACAGCTATGAAACATACCGTCATCAAGGCCGTTTTTCCGCTGGTCTGGTGCATCTTGTTGCAGCCGCTCTCGACCGCGCAGGTTGCGCCGGCGGCGGGTCCGGCGTCCCCGGGATCGATGGCCCCACCTGCGGCCGGCTCCGGTCCGCAGGGGTTGTCTCCACAGGGCCCCCTCGATCTCCTACGGCCCACTTACGAGCTGCGCGCCGGAGACCAGATCATGATCCGCGCCTTCGAGATGGAAGACATCAGCGAGAAAGTCTTTCGCCTGGACGGAGAAGGCTTCATCAACCTGCCGGTCCTGGGCCGTGTCAAGGCGGGCGGCCTTACCGTGGAAAAGCTCGAGACGGTGCTGGTCCAACTGTTGCGAAAGTATGTCCGCGTCCCCCAAGTCACGGTTACGGTGATGCAGTTCAGCAGCGAACCGGTATTTTTTGTGGGAGCGTTCAAGACCCCCGGTATTTATCCGCTGCAAGGCCGGCGCAACCTGGTCGAGATGATTTCGTCTATCGGCGGATTGCAGCCGAACGCGAGCCGCCGGGTCAAGATCACGCGGCGCAAGGAATTTGGGACGATCCCGGTTGCCAACGCGACACTGTCGCCGGACGGCAAAGTGTCGTCGGTTGAAGTGAACTTGGCCACCAGCCGGGACAACGTCAGCCCCGAAGAGGATATTGTGCTTCAGCCGTTCGACGTGATCAGCGTGGAAAAGGCGGAAATGGTGTATGTCAATGGCGAGGTAGGCAAGGTCGGAGCTCTGGAGCTGGACAATCGGGACTCGATCTCCGTGATCCAGGCATTGACTCTCGCAGGCGGCTTGACGTCGGCTGCAGACGCGAAGATGGCGCTGATTCTGCGGCCGGTGCTCGATACGTCGCGGCGGGCCGAAATTCCGCTCAATCTGGAGAAGATCCTGGCGGGGAAACAGAGTGACCGTCCGTTGCTGCCGAACGATGTTTTGTTCGTTCCCAAGAGTTCCGGCCTAAGGCGGAATCTCGGGAAGACCATGTTGATCGCCCTTCCCATCATCACTTCGACGATCAGCATTGCGGTGGCGCTTAACCATTAACCGATGAACGGCGACGAACTCCAGTGGGACCGGCCTGAACCGGGTGAGTTGGCCCCCGCGGCTTCTGAACTGCTGCTGCGCGGAGGACCGGGACAACCGCTGCTGCAGCCGCTGCACGCATCAGCGGGAATCTCGTATTGGCAGCTTGCCTGGGGGCACAAACTGGTCCTGTGCGGGTTCCTGTTGGTGGGGCTGATCGCCGGGGTGGCAGTAGCAATTCTGAAGACGCCACGATATCGGGCATCCACGACGGTAGAACTGGTTGGCTTCAACCAGAGCTTTATGAATATGAGCCAGGTGGATCCGCAGGCCGGCACGGATACCACCTCCGCTTCCGCGTCGAACATTCAGACCCAGATGCGCATCCTGACGAGCCGCAGCATGCTGGACCGCGTCCAGGAGCGGCTGAGCCTCGAGATGACGCCAGTCACATCCACGCCTGGCAATCTTTTCGGGAAACTGCGCACCCGGATTCCCTTCAAGCAGAAAGATCCGTTGGAGCAGGCACGGGAAGCTGTGGCCGAAGCGGTTTCGACGGTGTCTCCCCACGGTGTGGGCGCCACGCGGCTGATCGAAATCCAATGCGAATCGACTTCGCCGGACGTTGCTGCGAATTTCCTGAATACGCTGGCGGCGGAGCATATTTCACAGAACCTGGCGGCGCGTTCATCGGTGACGCAGCGGACCTCACAATGGATGGAGTCGCAACTGGAGGAAGCAAGGTCGAGGCTTCAGGATGCCGGCGAGAAGCTGCGGGAATTCGTTCAAAAGTCAGGCATGGACTTCTTCCCCGAGGTCTCCACCCTGGCCGACAGCAAGCTGCGGCAGTTGCAGGTGGATGTCTCCGCCATTCAGGCGGATCGCATCGCCAAGCAGGCCCGGTGGGAGCTGGCCAAGAACACGCCTCCTGAGAACCTGGGGGATGTACTGAACGATGCTACGCTGCAGGGCATCAAAAGCAAGCTGCTCGACCTGCGCCGCGAGCGGGCTCAGCTCATGGCGACCCTCACCGCCGAACACTACAAAGTACAGCGGATCCAGGCTCAGGTTACCGATCAGGAGCAGGCTTACGAGAAAGAGAAAACGAGCATTCTGAACCGGCTGAGCAACGATTACCAGGAGGCTTTACGTCGCGAAAAGCTGCTGGCCACCGCCTATAGCTCGCAAACCCACGCGGTGGGCGCCCAATTGGACAAATCGTCGCAGTACACGATGTTGAAAAGAGAAGTCGACATGGCGCAGCAGGTTTACACGACGCTGCTGCAACAATCGAACCAGGCGGCTCTGGTGGCGCTGGTCCCCACGAGCAATATCCGGGTTGTCGATCCGGCTGTGCCGGTTCCGATTCCGTCCAGCCCGCGGCCCCGGCGCGATGTGCCCTTCTCGGGATTCGCCAGTATGGCACTGGGCTATGGATTCCTCTGGCTGCGCGAGATGCTCAGGCGCAAGAAGGAGATGCAGATGTTCAGCACGCCGGGAACCTCGCGCCGGATTCTCGGTGTGCCGGAGCTGGGCGTCATCCCGTCAGTCTTGGCATCGTCGCCGAACGGCTTGGCACGCTTTCGGGGAGCCGCACTCGATTTTGCGGCAGATAGCCCCTCTCGCCAGCTGGAATTTGCCACATGGAGGGATAGAACCTCCTTACTTGCCGAGTCCTTCCGGCAGACCATAACGTCCATCCTGAGGACGAAGCCGGCTCGTCCCAACCCGGTATATATCGTGACCAGTGCCGGTCCCGGGGAGGGCAAGACCACGCTGGCTGCCAATGTGGCCATCGCCATGGCTGGAATCGGCCGGCGAGTTCTGCTGGTGGATGCCGACTTGCGGCGGGCCCGTTTACATTTACTGTTCGGTTTGAGAGACCGGCCCGGACTGAGCGATCTGCTGATTCGTTCCAGCGCCCCGGCCGTGGAAGACATGGCCGCCTTTGTCAACCCGACCGAAGTCCCAAACCTCTATGTCATGACGAACGGGCTGGCGGAAACCGAGACACCGGCGGGTTTATTCTTCTCGCCTCGCCTGGGCGAAGTGGTGGCAGCCCTGCAGAAGGAGTTCGACTTCATCCTGGTGGACACCAGCCCGGTAATGCTCTTTCCGGATGCTCGCCTGTGGGGAAAACACTCGGACGGAGTGGTGTTGATCGTGAGGTCGGGCATTACCACGCAGGAGAATGCAGCCAGGGTTTGCGAGCGCTTTCTCGAAGACGGCGTGCAAGTGTTGGGAACCATCTTGAATGATTGGGCCCCCCGGGACAAATCGCCGCACGGATATCACTACTACAGCTATCAGTCCCGCTACGGCCAAAAAGAGTGACCCCATGGCGATCGCGAGAATGGCCGGCCCCGAGATAACGCGTATCGAGCCGTTACACGGCCTGGTCGGGATTCAGCTCCCGATACTCTGGCGTTACCGCGAGCTCTTGTACTTTCTCATCTGGCGGGAGATCAAGGTTCGCTATAAACAGACGCTGCTTGGCGCTGCCTGGGCAATTATTCAGCCGCTGTTCACGATGCTGGTTTTCAGCCTCTTCTTCGGCCGCCTGGGCAAGATGCCGTCGGACGGAATTCCTTATCCGCTATTCGTCCTCACCGCACTCGTGCCCTGGATGTTCTTTTCAAACGGACTCTCCCTGGCCGCGGCCAGCCTGGTCAACAGCGCAAACCTGGTCAGCAAGGTCTACTTTCCCCGGGTTCTGATCCCCATAGCGAGCGTCCTCTCCGGTTGCGTCGATTTTCTGTTTGCCTTTGCGCTATTGGCTTGCGGCACCCTGTTCTATCGAATCCCGCCCACGTCGAGGAGTCTTCTCGTAATCCTGTTTTTCCTGCTTGCCGCGGGGATCTGCCTGGGAACCGGATTATGGCTCTCCGCGCTGAATGTGAGGTATCGGGATATTCGTCACGTAGTGCCGTTCCTGGTGCAAATTTGGCTTTTTGCAACCCCGATCGCTTATCCCAGCAGCCTGTTGCGCGAGCCGTGGCGTTCGATTTATGGATTGAATCCGATGGTGGCGGTAGTGGAAGGCTTTCGCTGGGCATTGCTGGGAAAGGCGCCGCCTCCCGCATCGCTGATCGGTATTTCGGCGGGGCTGACGATTCTGCTCCTGGTGACGGGTGCGATTTACTTCCGCCAGGTGGAACGAGAGTTCGCCGACATCATCTGACACGTCATCCGCCAATGCCCAGCCCAGGCAGCCTCCTGCTGAAAGCCCGCCAGAAATACGGCCATGGAATCAGGACGGCGTATTTTCGGGACCGGGTGCGGCCCAGGATCCTGAATACGCCACCCATCGATTGCGGTAGCAGCAGCGACTGTGAAATCCACGTCTTCACCTCCGCTGACGACTGGCTCAATCTGCTGTGGGCATTGAAAACCTTCCTGCACTATTCGGAGCGCGCGTACGGCCTCTGTATTCACGATGACGGCACTCTGGGCGCGGAGTCGATCGCCGCTTTGGAGCGGCATTTCAGGGGAGCGCGAGTGATTGTCCGCCGCCAGGCCGACCAGGAAATCGAAGAAGCCCTGCATCCATATCCGCGTTGCCGCAGGTTTCGCAAGACCAATCACCTGGCGCCTAAGCTTCTCGATTTCCTCCATTATCTGACCCGGCCGCGATTGCTGCTGATCGATAGCGATGTTCTCTTTTTCCACTCGCCGGTCGAATTGCTCCGCCGCTGTGAAGATGCAGCTTACGCGCTCAATACGCTGAACCCGGATGTGAACAGTGCCTATACCGTGTCGTTTCAGGACGCGCAAGATCGATGCGGTGTTTCGCTTCATCCCAGGCTCAATTCGGGACTGGGCCTGATTCACCGCGAGTCGATACGGCTCGACTGGATCGAGGAGTTTTTGGCGCTACCCGGAATCGATGGGCATTTCTGGAGAATGGAACAGACGCTGTACGCGCTCTGCAGCTCCCGCTTTGGCGTTGAACTATTGCCCGATGAATATGCGGTCCGGCTCGATGGCGGCCTGGAGGATCGCCCCTGCCGGCACTATGTGGGCGCGATCCGTCATCTGATGTATAGCGAGGGAGTGTGCCATCTGGCGAGGAATGGTTTTCTCGAGTCGTTTCGATGCGTGTGCTGATGATGCCGGATTACCGCCGGGATAACCCTTATCAGCGGCTGCTGGCCGAAGCCCTCTGTAAGAATGCGGTTGCGGTCAGCTTTCCGTGCGGATACCGCAGGGTCCTTCCGCTTTGGCGGGCCTGGCGGGACGCGCCGCAGACCGCCGTCCTGCACCTCCACTGGATCACGCCTTATCTGCGCGGCCGCAACCTGCTGACTCAGCTTCTGTACTGCATCCGGCTCCTGGCAGACGTCGCCATGCTGCGGATCTGCGGCGTGGGCGTGGTCTGGACCATTCACAACCGCATCTCGCACGAAGCGGCGCACCCGCGTCTGGAACGTTGGACACAACGGCGTCTCATCAAGCTGGTCCGCCGGGTCATCGTGCATACCCGCGCCGGGCTGGAGGAGCTGCGGAGTGATCTTCATTTGAGAGATGAAAAGGTCCGCATCATTCCTCACGGGCATTATGGGGATGCGTATGGGCCGGCAATCGATACCGCTGCTGCGCGCCGGCTGCTGGATTTGCCGGCGGGAGGGCGCGTGTACCTCTTTTTCGGATTCTTGCGGCCGTACAAAGGCATCGAGCGGCTTATCGCGGCATGGCAATCCTTTGCGAAACCGGCGGGGGCCATACTCCTGATCGCCGGCAAGCCGCTCGACGATCGCTTCCGCGAGCAACTGCTCCGCTCCGCGGACGGGGTCGATGGCATCCGCATTCATGCCAATTTCATTTCGGCAGATCGCGTCCCCGTCTTCTTTAGCGCCGCCGATGTTGTCGTTCTACCGTTCAGTTCCATCCTCACCAGCGGCAGTGTGGTCCTGGCGATGACCTACGCCAGGCCGGTGATTGCACCTCGCTTTCCCGCGCTGGCCGAAACGCTGGGAGACGCGACCGACCTCCTTTACGACATCGCCGATGCGGAGGGACTGCGCCGTTCTTTCGAGCAAAGCGCGTGCATTCCGTTGTCTCCGCTCCGTGTGAAGGCACAACGGGCCTGCACCCGTTTGGACTGGGCTCGGGTGGCGGAACTGACCGCGCAAGCCTACCGGAACGAGGCCTGACAGGAAGATGCAGGAGATCGCAATACGGGTGGAGAATCTGGGCAAGCGGTATCTGCTCAGCCACCAGGCCGGCCGGCAGCAGACTTTTCGCGAGATGCTCGCCGAACGAGCCCGCAGTCTCGCCGGTCTCACCAAAGGTTCCGGCACGACCGAAGAATTCTGGGCCCTCCGCGAAACCTCCCTCGAAATCCAGCGCGGCGAGGTGGTCGGAATTATCGGCCCGAATGGCGCGGGCAAATCGACATTCCTTAAGCTCCTCAGCCGGATTACGGAACCGACCACCGGATGGATCGAATTCACCGGCAGAATCGCCAGCCTGCTGGAAGTCGGGACGGGTTTTCATCCGGAGCTGAGCGGGCGCGAGAACATCTTCCTGAACGGCGCGATCCTCGGTATGCCGCGGGAGCAGATCCGCCGTAATTTCGACGCGATCGTGGCATTTGCGGAAATCGAGCGCTTTCTGGATACTCCCGTAAAACGTTACTCTTCGGGGATGTACATGCGGCTGGCATTTGCCGTCGCCGCCCATCTCGAGCCCGACATCCTGCTCGTCGACGAGGTACTGGCCGTGGGGGATTCGACTTTTCAAAAGAAGTGCCTGGGAAAAATGAAGGAGGTGGCCGCCGGAGGAGAACGTACCGTCGTCTTCGTCAGCCACAACATGCAGGCTATAAAGTCTCTTTGCACGCGGACAGCGCGATTCGACCACGGCCGCGTTCTCGGTTTCGGCTCCACTGGCGAAATTGTCCGCGAGTATCTCACCGCCGGCGATTCCACCGCCGGGAAATGGGTGTGCGAGGATTCGGCGCCCTTGGGCGATGACGATTTTCAACTCTTTTCGATTGAAGTCGACGATGGGTATGGGTCTTCCGGCGTCTACCTCAGTTCCAATGAGCTAACCGTAACCATGTCTTTCCGCCTGGCGAAGCCGCTACCCGGATTGTGCGTCGGATTCGACCTCATGACCAGCGATGGCGCCGTCGTGCTGCGCTCCTACCATACCGATCGCGCCGAAACCGAATGGCCTGCGGCCGAACCGGGCCGGAATACCTGGTCATGCAGCATTCCCGGCGGGCTGCTCAACGGCGGTACTTATTGCCTCTGTCCACGGGTAGGTATACACAACGTGCGATGGATCGTTATGGCCGATGCGGTACTCCAGTTCGAAATGATTCTCAACCATGGAGTGTCGCCTCTGTGGAACTCCCTCTCCGGCAAATCGCGGCCCGGACTCATCGCCCCGATCCTCCCGTGGACCGCCGCCGTTGCCGTCGAGCAGTAGCTTCCAAAACCGTTATGGCTGAACTGCCCCGTATCACCGTCGTCACGCCGTCGTTCAATCAGGCCAGGTACGTCGAGCAGACCATCCGCTCCGTTCTCGACCAGAACTATCCCAACCTCGAGTACATCGTCATCGATGGCGGAAGCACGGATGAGTCGCCCGAAATCATCCAACGCTACGGCAGCCGGCTGGCCTACTGGGTCAGTGAAAAAGACCGTGGACAGACGCATGCCATCAACAAAGGCATGGAACGGGCGACCGGCGAAATCCGCGCCTACCTGAATAGCGATGACCTCTATCTTCCCGGTACGCTGCAGCGGATCGCTCAGGCTTACCTGGAAAATCCGGGCGCCGATCTTTTCCACGGAAAGTGCCGCATCATCGACGCGGACGGTAGCACAGTAGGCCAACGTACCGCTTCAATCTATGCCTTTGAAGAGGTGGTGGACCTGTGGGGCGTCTGGTGGAAGCGCCGTAATTTCGTCCAGCCCGAAGTGTTCTGGACCCGCCGCATCGCCGAGAAGATCGGGCCCTTTCGTGAAGAGCTCTATTACGTCATGGACTACGAATACTGGGCCCGCATGCTTCTTGCAGGAGCGGATGTCTGCACTCTCGATTGCGAGCTGTCCTGTTTCCGTTTGACGCCCACACAGAAATCCGCCGCAAGCGAAGGCTCCGCCCGCGAAATGCTGTCCGTGGTCAGGCCGTATCTCTGGAACTCTACGGCACCGTTGGCTGCCTCTCACCGATGGAAGCTGCAGGGCGAGTGGCTGTACCAGACGCAATTCCTGCCGGCAGTGGAAGCCTGCCTGCGCCGCGGTTTGCCGCGAATCAGACGGTTTGCAGCCCTTGGCGCCGTCGTCGCACGCCATCCGAAAATGCTCATGTCCGCCGCCCTGGCCAATCGCTGCCGGACGGTCATCGGATATCGCCCTTGACTGCCTATAAAGCGCTCACTACCTTCGCCGGCCGGGTTCTTCCCGGTCCCATAGCCGAAGCTCTCCGTGGAGCGGTACGCGAACGCCGGGACCGGCGCAACCGGCTCGAGCTCGAATCACGTAAAGCCGCCTGGGCAGGGAATGCGGGGCAAAGCGAACCCCTGATCGCCGAAGTGCAGCCCGGTATCCGGTTCGCTGCTTATGCGGATTCCGAACTGTGCCGCCTCATCTATATCGGCGGCTACGAATTGATCGAACGCCAGTTCGTTCACCGGTTCCTGCGGCCCGGCGATACCTTCGTCGATGTAGGAGCCAATATCGGGCTGTATGCAGTTGTCGCCGCAAACGCGGTGGGCCCCGGCGGCGTTGTCTATGCCTTCGAGCCGTGCTCCCGGACGTTTGCGCGGTTACGTGAAAACATCGTCCGCAACCGGCTGGCCAACGTTCGCGCCGAACAGGCGGCGCTGTCCGATTCGGATGGCACCCTGAAGATGCTGATCTCTACCGACGGATTCGATGCGTGGAATTCCGCCGGAGCTCCGACCAGAGGCGGGTCCATCCAGGAAGAAATCGTTCGCTCGGAAAAGTGGGACAGCTTCGTCGTGCGTGAGAAGCTCGCCGGCCGCATCGCTTTGATCAAAGTCGATATCGAAGGATGGGAAAGCCAGTTCCTCGCCGGCGGTGCCGGATCGCTCGCAGCGCCCGATGCTCCCGTGATCCTTATGGAATGGAACGATGAGGCCGCCCGAACCGCCGGCAGTTCCGTAGCACAGGTCAGGTCTCAGCTACAGAATCTGGGCTATGTCGTCTACTACTTCGACCCGGAAGGCGATCTTCGCCTCCTCAATCCTTCGGATCCCTTGAAACCGTCCCAGAACGTCATCGCGCTGAAGGACTTTCCCCACGTTCAAGAACGGCTCCGGACCAGCCCGCCGTGCCCATGGATGCGCTGAAGATGCAATCCGGCGCTCGCTTCACAGGCGTCTCTTCGGACGATGTGCTTCCGGGGAGGTGGACCGGCGCGATGCGTACCCTCGTCCGCCAGGCGTGGACCAGATCGGCCGTTTTCCTGCCGCTCAGGGTAGCCGGCCGGATGGCCGCCCAGGCGGTCCTGGCTCCCTGTTATCACCTGATTGCCGATCAGCCTCCCGCCCATGTCCGCCACCTTTATCGATGCCGCACTCCGGCCGCCTTCGAATCGGACCTCGATCTGCTTCTTCGTCATTTCAAGCCGATTTCACTCGCCCAATTGGCGGGCGCCGTCGTGGAGCACGGGACCCAGCCGCCCGGCACGTTCTTTCTGAGTGTGGACGATGGCTTGCGCGAGGTGAGTGAAACGATTGCGCCGATCTGCCTTAAAAAGGGAGTGCCCGCGACCTTATTTCTCAACACGGCGTTTCTCGATAACCAGGCGCTATGCTACCGGCATAAAGCCAGCATCCTGGTAGAGCGTGCCAAAGAGCTGGGAGACCAACGCACTCGCGGACTGCTTGGCTCCGCCCGGCAGGTGGACGATCCAGCCAGCATCTTCCTGGCAACCGGTTATCCGGAAAGGGACCTCCTGGACCGTTATGCCGCTGTGATGGAAGTCGATTTCGAGGCCTATCTCCGGGAGAATCGTCCGTACCTTACATCGCCGCAGGTCCGGCAACTGCAGGAGCACGGATTCGATATCGGCGGCCACGGCGTAGACCATCCACTCTACGCAGTCCTCAGCCTCGACGAGCAACTCGCGCAGACGCGCCAGTGCATGGCCGAACTGGACCGGCGCTTTCACCTCCGCACGAAAGCCTTCGCCTTCCCGTTTGTCTCCGACGGCGTCGGAGCGGAGTTTTATCGAACCATCCTCGGGGAAGGTACTGCGGACCTCATCTGCTCGATCGGCGGTGTGCCGGAAGAAAAAACGATCCGGACCGTCCAACGGTTCGGCGTCGAAGGCCCCGTCAGCCGGCCGCTGGCCCGGCTCATCCGTGAACAGGCAGCCCGCGGAAGTCTGGCGCGATTTCATCGTTGGCGCCATTGGTCCGGGATAACCGGCCGCCGGGGGACCCTGTGAACGGCCCGCCGCTCCCCTCATCCCCGAACAGCCCCGGCCCGGCGGCGCCGCTGGTCTCGATTCTGATTCCCTGTTACAACGCCGCGCCCTGGATCGGACAGTGCATTCAAAGCGCCCTGAGCGTGCCCTATCCGAACAAAGAAGTGATTGTGGCCGATGACGGTTCAACCGATGGCAGCCGGCAGATCATCGAGCAGTTCCAGGACCGCATCGGGATTAACTACGGACCGCATGCCGGCGCAAATGCGGCTCGCAACATCCTTACCGGCGCGGCTCGTGGAGAGTGGCTTCAATACCTGGATGCCGACGATTACATTCTTCCCGGGAAGGTCTCTTCGCAAATCGAGCTCATTCAAAGGCAGTCGGAAACCGTGGATGTGGTGTATTCGCCGATGATCTGTCACTACATGGACGGGGAGATCAAAGAGCGCGTCACCGAAATCAGGTCCGATGATGAATTTCTGAACTATATTCGCTGGGAGCCCTTCAATACCATCGGTATGCTGCTCCGGCGCGAAACCGTGCTCCGCGTCGGCGCCTGGCGTGTAGAGCAGCTCTGCTGCCAGGAGCATGAACTGGTGCTGCGGCTGATGATGGCGAATGCAAGACTGGTCGCATCCCGGGTTCCGGGAACGGTCGCCAGATTCGACAATATCGCCAGCATCTCCCGGATAGATCCCCTGCGAACCGTGCGAACTCGCATGGAACTCACCGATGCGGCGGAGCGGCACATGGTCTCTACTGGCCGGCTGCGGGCCGAACACCGGCGGGCATTGTTTATTGCCCGAATGGAGGCCGCCCGCAAATCCTACGCTCATGACCCTCGGTTCGCGGCCGAGTTGTCCCAAAAAGCGTTCTCCAGCGGGAAATGGTGGACCGTTTCCTCCCCTGCCCTTCCCCTGAAATACCAGGTCGCGATCAGGATCGTCGGCTTCGAGCCGTCTGAGCAGATTGCGGCACGGCGGCGCGTGACCATCCTCGGCCGCAATCCGGGCCGGCCGGACACCGGTGGCGCCGCGGAAGCCGGTCCGCCGCTCGTCTCCATCCTGATCCCCTGCTACAACGCGGCGCCATGGCTCGGCCAAGCCATCCAGTCGGCCCTGGACCAGGACTACTCCAATAAAGAAGTGATCGTTGTAGACGACGGCTCCACGGACGGCAGCCCGGCGGTAGCCGCTTCCTTCGGCGATCGGATTCAGTTTCACTCGCTGCCGCATTCCGGCGGCAATGCCGCACGCAACCGGTTGACCGAGCTGTCACGCGGAGAATGGCTGCAGTACCTGGACGCCGACGATTACCTGCTTCCGGGTAAATTGAGCTCGCAGGTGCGCGCCGCCCTGCAATACGGAGCATCCGTGGGCGTCATCTACTCTCCGGTGTACTGCCAGGACCTCACACGCCCGGGAAGCCTACCGAAAAGCGTGATTTACAAGCACGACGCTTTCCTGAACTTTTTCCGCTGGGCAGCATTTCAGACGACGGGAATGCTGTTCCGCCGGTCGGCAGTGTTCGCTGTGGGAGGCTGGAAACCGGACCAGCCTTGCTGCCAGGAGCACGAACTCCTGCTCCGCCTGCTTATGGCCGGCATAGGTTGCCGGCCGGTGGAGGAGCCCCTTTCCGTTTACCGTTTCCGCGGCGACGGCAGCGTCTCCCGCAAGGATCCCTTGCGTACCATCAAGGTTCGAATGGAATTGACCGATCGGGCCGCCGAATATTTGAGATCGGCCGGCGCTTTCACCCGCGCCCACCGAAAAGCCGCGTTCATCGCCCGCATGGAAGTTGCCCGCAGTGCGTACCGGTGGGATCCGGATTATGCCGCCGAACTTTCCCGGCGAGCGTTTTCCTCGGGCAGGTGCTGGGGCCTCTCCTCACCTGCTCTTCCGCTGCGATATCAGCTCGCTTTGCATGTCCTGGGTTTCCGGCGCGCTGAGGACGTCGCCGGCCGTTTCCGTGCGTTCCGCATACTATAAGCGTTCCAAACAGCCGCTTTCCGCATAGAGATTCATGGCGCGCCCTCCATCTTCGGTCCTCATGCTGACGAGCTCCGACGGCACGCAGACGGACCGCTCGGGATACGCAGTGCTTTCCGAATACGTCCCCGGCGCCAGGCTGATTGCCGTATATCGGGAGGAGCGCCGGTTACATTCCCGAATCGGTTCCAAGCTTTTGTCGCAACTCACGATTTCGCGCTGGTATCGTCCGTCTTCGGGTCTGCTGGAACTGCAGGCGGCCATCGCGATGGCACGCGGCGCGGAACACCCGGTCCATGTGCTCTGGGGCGAGCGCGATCTGGGTTATCTCGACGTGGCCTCCCGTCTTCTGCACGGCCGCCTCATTTGTAGTTTCCATACGTGTCCGGATACCTTGCCGTCCGTGATCCGGTCGCCTCGCCGTCTCCAGGCGCTCAGCTCGTTGGTATTGATGAGCCGATGTCAATACCGGTTTTTTGCCGATGCGGGAATCTCGCCCAAAGCGATTCATGTCGTCCTCCACGGCATCGATACGTCGTACTTTCGCCCCGTCCGGCGCGAGGCCGATGGGGGGTTCACGGTCCTTTTCATCGGCGCTTATCGGCGGG
>JADMIO010980196.1_pt1 | contig 76259 bp, 78 predicted proteins | sample 8958161 | NCBI WGS metagenome assembly JADMIO01 (sample SAMN16585339, study PRJNA669376) | soil metagenome | isolation source: Crop rotation soil | place: USA: Cullars Rotation, Alabama | collected 2011
GCCGCGACTTCAAGTCACGTGAATTCCAAGCTTCGGATCCCACTGTGCTGGAAAGATGTCGTAATAGGGATAGCCGAGATAGGCGAGGATGAGGGCGCGCCGGTCGCCCTTGGGCAAGAGCAGCAGGGCGTCGCTGAACACCTGGTCGGCCTCGGCATCGAGCGCCTCGAGCCGCCAGAGATCGCGCAGGGCGGCGAATGCGGCAGCCGGATCCTCCGCCACCTTCGCGAAGGACGCGCGCCGGTCCTCCGGCAGCTCCTCGGGATCGCGGGCCCGGTAGCGGGCGATGGTTGCATGCAGGATGCGGAGCGTCTCCTCCTGCTCCTCGCGCGGCGCCTCCATCTGGCCGGTCGTCTCGGTGATCCGGCGCGCGACGAAGCGGAGGCGGCGGGTGCGGAAGGTGAGATCGAATTCGACGAGGAAGCGCACCATGTCCGCGCGCGCGCCTTTGGCGGTCAGGGCGTCGGCGTCGGTCAGGCCGAGGGCGCGAATATGGTTCCAGACCGCTTCGCGCACGATGTGCCGCCGGCCGCTGTCCCCGGCCCCGCCGCCGAGGCGGAGAATGGCGGCGGCCATCTCCTCGACCACGGTCGACAGCTTGAGCTGGCCGTAGGCGGCATAAGCATAGCCGGCTTCGCGCGCGGACAGATTGTGGGCCTTGGTCCGCCAGTTCGCGATCCGCGCCGGGGTCGGGCTGGACAGGAAGAAGCTGGAGCCGACCGCCCGCTCGATCGCCGCCTCCACCTCCGGACGGATCGCCTCGGTGATCCATCTCAGGCGGCGGACGCGCGCGGAAATCTTCTTGATGCTGTCCAGGTTGTCACGGATCGGCTGTTCGCGAGGGATATCGGAAAGCGCGCCGAACAGGGTGGAGAGGAAGCCGGGCGGCTCGACCGCGCCGGCTTCGCCGGCGCCGGTCAGCTTGACGCTCTTCATGCCCGGCTTCGGATCGATATAGATGAAGCGGCGGTCCACCTCGCGGCGCGACGGGCGCTTCTCGAGCGCGGCGACGGCGGGCCCGAACGGGCGGTTGTGCAGCACCGAACCGTCGATCAGGATCGCCTGCTCGGCGTCGCCCATCGCGGATCTGCGCGGCATGGCGCGGGCGAGGAAGGACTCGCGGCCAGGCCAGCTTTGTCCACGTTTCTCAAGGCATTGATCCAGCTCGCTGATACGAAATGGCGGGAAGGCGCCGGGGAAGCTCGCGGTCGCCCGGGCCGCATAGACCAGCTCGGCCGGGTCCCCGATCCTTCGCCCGGCGCCGCCCGGATCCTGGAAGCCGATGATCAGGCGGTGCTCGGTCTCGATCACCTCCGCCGGCGAGTTGAGCCTGAGCCGCTCGGGATAGCCGTTGAAATCCGTCACCGTGACGAAGAGGTCGAGCGGCTGATAGTCGGGCAACAACGGCGTACCCTTCGGTCCCTTCGCCATCGCGTCGAAGGCGTCGAGCAGCAAATTGGTGAGTCTCGTGCCGCCGAAGGGCGGCTGCATCCAGGGCGCGCGCACGAAATTGGCGAGCTTCGCCTTCACCTCGGCGCGATGGGCGGGTTCCACCGTCTTGTCAATCGTGCCCGAGCGGTTCGAGAGCATCCAGGCGACCGGCACGGCGGCGTTCTTCATGAACTTCTTCAGGCCGCTGCCGGGCTCGGCGAGCAGCGCGTCGACGTCGGCCGAATCGAGCCAGAGGTCGGTCAGCGGGTCGAGCGCCTCGCCGCTGGCCATCGCATGGGCAAGGAAGACGGCGTTGATCCCGCCCGCGCTGGCGCCGGAGAGGATATCGACGAGGATGCGGATATCGGTGTCGGTCTCGAGCGCGATCCGGCGCAGCAGGCGCGCGTAGATCGCCTCGGTCTCGCCCTCCTCGTCGGGGCGCATCGCCCGGCTGTGGACGTTCTGGCTGGCGCGGGCGAGCCGCCAGATCTCCTTGGTGATGCCATGCATGTAGACGGCGAGGCTGACGCCGCCGTAGCAGACCAGGGCGACCCTGAGCTCCTTCTCCCGCATGCGGCGCAGCGTGGCAGGAAGTGGCCCGGCTGTCGAGCAACAGCGATGAGCGGAGATTTGGCCGCTTTTCTTCCCCGGCGAGCGGGGCTAGGCCATGCCGCGTGTTCCGGGGGCGTCTTCCAATCTATCTGCTGATCGGGCTGGTCGTGGCCGTGGCCGTGTGGGGCATCACCCGCAGCCGCCAGCCGGGCGCCGAGGCGGGCGAGAACAAGGCCCAGGCCGCGCGCTTCACCATTCCCGTCGGCAACCAGGTGCCGCCGCCCGGCGCGGTCGATTATGCGCGGCTGGACGAGCGGCTGCAGCGGCTGGCGCACGATCGCTCGATGGTCGGACTCGCCGTCGGCGTCGTCGAGAATGGCGAGATCCGCTTCCTCAAGGGTTATGGCGTGACCGAGGCCGGCGGCAGCGAGCCGGTGACTCCCTCCACCGTCTTCCGCTGGGCGTCCCTGTCCAAGGGCGTCGCCGCCGATCTGGTCGCCCGGCTCGCCGCCGACGGTTCGGTCTCGCTCGACGCGCCGATCGCGCAATATGGTACCTCGCTCCGCCTGCCCAACGGCAACGAGCATGTCGCCACCGTCGCCAATCTGCTCTCCCACACGACCGGCCTGTTCGCCCATGCCGAGGAGCCGCGGCTGGAGGAGGGAATGGATCCGCATCTCCTCCGCGCCGGCATGGCCCAGTTCAATGCCAGCTGCGTGCCGGGGACCTGCCACGCCTATCAGAACGTCGTCTACGATGCGGCGAGCGAGATCGTCGAGCGGGTGACCGGCAAGCCCTATGGCCAGGTGCTGCAGGAGCGCTTCTTCGGCCCGCTCGGCATGACCACGGCTAGCACCTCGCGCGCGGACCTGATGGCGTCGCGCAGCTGGGCGCGCGGCCATAATGGCATGCCGCCGCGGCCCTTCGAGATCAACGACGTCTATTATCGCGTCCCGGCGGCCGGCGGCGTCAACGGCTCGATCCAGGACCTCGCCATCTGGATGCTCGCCAATATGGGCCTCGCCCCGGACGTGCTGACTCCAGAGATGCTGCGGCAGGTGCAGACGCCCCGGATCGCGACGCCGGGCGAGAACCGGCGGCGGGCGCGGTTCAGCGAGCGCACCGCGCACACCCAATATGGGCTCGGCTGGCGAGTGATGGATTATGCCGGGCATACCGTGATCGGCCATCATGGCGGGGTGAAGGGCTTCCGCTCGATGATCATGTTCGATCCGCAGCTCAAGGCGGGCGTCGTCGTGCTCTGGAACTCGGCCAGCGCGCGGCCGAACGGCATCGAATATGAGGTGATGGACATGGTCTATCATCTGCCGTTCCAGGATTGGCTCCGCCTGGATTCGAACGACGAGGCGGGCCCCGCGGCGGAGCCGGAAAGCGAGGACGCCGGCGAACCGCGCGAGCGCCCGGCGCTTCGGGAACAGGAAAAGGGCCGGAGACGCCCGGGCCGCTAGAGCGTCCGCACCCGCGCGGCGAGATCCGCCCAGATCGGGAGGTGATCCGAGGCGCGGCGCGAGCTCGCGGTCTTGTGGACGCCGCTGTTCACCACCTTGAGGTCGCGGCTCACCATGATCCGGTCGAGCGCCGCGATCGGCCGGCCCGCGTGGAAGCTGCGGCCGCAGGGCGCGAAATCGTGGTCGGCGCCGAAGTCGCGCAGGCAGCCGCCATTGCTCGTCCATTCGTTGAGGTCGCCCATCAGGATGGTGGCGGGGCTGCCCGCCCGCTCCTTCAGATGCTCGAGGATCGCCCGCGCCTGCTGCCGGCGCACCAGCCCGGACAGGTCGAGATGCATGCCGACGCAGCGCAGCAGGACGCCATCGACGCGCACATCGGCGAGGACCGCGCCGCGCGGTTCCAGCGTGGGGAGATGGAAGAGATGATGCTCCAGCACCTCGATCGATTTGCGGACCAGCAGGGCATTGCCGTGCCAGCCGATCGAATCCGCCCGCGTGTCGAGCTCGACCGCCTTGTAGTCGCTATGCGCCTCCAGCATGGTGAGCGGGATCGCGCTCGCCCGCGCGCCGAAGCGGCGGTCCGCCTCCTGCAAGGCGATGATGTCGGCGTCGAGCTCGTTCAGCACCTCGATCGTCCGGTCCGGCCGGCGCTTCCGGTCGGTGCCGATCGCCTTGCGCATATTGTAGGACGCGACGCGGATCATGCCATCGCCCTTAGGAGCGCGCCGGCGGGGCGCGCAAGCTCAGTGGGCCTTGCTCTTGCCGAGCGCATGATCGAGCGCCCGCACCGCTTTCTCGGCGGCGAGCCCGACCGCGATGTCGATCCGATCGGCCTCGGCATGAACCGCGACCGGAGAATGGCCGTTGGCGCGCGCCTCCAGGCTGACGCGCTTGTCGCCGTCGCCGCCCTTCGACCCGTTCATGTCGGAAACGTGGACCTCGACGTCGCTGAGCCGGCTCTCGAATCTCTTCAGCTTGGCCCGCACCTTCTCCTCGAGCCGGGCATTGGCCTCGGCATCGCTGACGATCTGGTTGTCGGTGCGGATCTGGACGAACATGCCTGCCTCCTCGCTTGCCCTGCAGGATAGATAATGCGGCGGCGGGCCACGCGTTCCATGGCGCGTTTTTCCGCTGGATGTTCCACTCTTGTTCCGTTACGCAGACGCCATGGCCAAGCCGAAGAAACGCTATGTCTGCCAGCTCTGCGGCTCGGTGAGCCCGCGCTGGACCGGGCAGTGCGTCGATTGCGGCGAGTGGAACAGCCTGGTGGAGGATGCGGAAGGCGTGGTGACGCCCTTCTCGGCGAAGCACAATCTGCGCGGCGGCGGCCGGCGGATCGAGCTGGTCGGGCTCGACGCCGAGGTCGCGCTGCCGGCGCGGGTCTCGACGGGGATTGCCGAGCTGGACCGCGCGCTGGGCGGCGGTCTGGTGGCCGGCTCGGCGACCTTGATGGGCGGCGATCCGGGCATCGGCAAGTCGACATTGCTGTTGCAGGCAGCCGCGAAGGTCGCGGCGCAAGGGCTTGAGGTCGCTTATATTTCGGGCGAGGAGGCGGCGGATCAGGTGCGCCTGCGCGCGCGCCGGCTCGGGCTCGGCGCGGCGCCCTTGCGGCTGGCCGCGGCGACCTCGGTCCGCGACATCCTGACCACGCTCGGCGAGGGCAAGGCACCGACCCTGCTGGTGATCGATTCGATCCAGACCATGTATTCGGATCTGATCGAGGGCGCGCCGGGCACGGTGAGCCAGGTCCGCGCCGCCGCGCACGAATTGATCCGCTTCGCCAAGGAGAGCGGCGCGGCGCTGGTGCTGGTCGGCCATGTCACCAAGGACGGCGCCATCGCGGGGCCGCGCGTGCTCGAACATATGGTGGATACCGTCCTGAGCTTCGAGGGCGAGCGCAGCCATCAATATAGGATCCTGCGCGCCACCAAGAACCGCTTCGGCGGCACCGACGAGATCGGCGTGTTCGCGATGGGCGAGGAAGGGCTGGCCGAGGTCGCCAATCCCTCGGCCCTGTTCCTGACCGACCGCGGCGAGGCGGTGCCCGGCGCGGTCGTCTTCCCGGCGCTGGAGGGGACGCGGCCGGTGCTGGTCGAGATCCAGGCGCTGACCGTGCGGCTGGCCAGCGGCGCGACGCCGCGGCGCGCGGCGGTGGGTTGGGATTCGGGGCGGCTGGCGATGCTCCTCGCCGTGCTGGAGGCGCGCTGCGGCCTCAATTTCTCCAGCGCCGAAGTCTATCTGAACGTCGCCGGCGGCTATCGGGTGACCGATCCGGCCGCGGACCTGGCGGTGGCAGCGGCCTTGGTCTCGGCGCTTTCGGAGCGGCCGGTGCCCGCGGAGAGCGTGGCGTTCGGCGAGGTGGCGCTGTCGGGAGAATTGCGTCCTGTGGCGCACGGCGCGCTCCGCCTCAAGGAAAGCGCCAAGCTCGGCTTCGAGCGGGGCCTCGTGCCGGCGGCGGTGGCCGCGGAAAAAGGGGCGATGCGGTTGACCGGGTTCCGGACGCTGGGGCAGCTCGTCGATCATTTGCTCGGGCGCTGATCCCCCCCTGCAAGGGAGGGGTTAGGGGTGGGTAGCGCCGCGGGCGCTCTAGGGCTGAGGCTTGCTTCGCTCGCACCCACCCCCGCCCCCTCCCTTGCAGGGAGGGGAGACATCTTCCCCCGAATCGAAACTCCCTCTAGGCAAGCCTCATGGGTTTCACTGCGCTCGATATCGTCGTCATCCTGCTGGTCGGCGGCGGCATGGTCTTCGGCTGGCTCCGCGGCTTCGTCGCCGAGGTGCTGTCCCTGCTCGCCTGGTTCCTCGCGATTCTCGCGCTCCGGATGCTCTTCACGCCGGTCTCGCACGCGCTGGAGCGGCCGATCGGGACCTCGTCGGGCGCCGCGGTGCTCGCCTTCATCCTGATCTTCGGCCTCGTCTTTTTCGCCGGCAAGCTGGCCTCGCGCCGGATCGGCCGCCGGGTACGCGATTCCTTCATCAGCCCGCTGGACCGGGTGCTCGGCGCCGCCTTCGGCGCGCTCAAGGGCCTGATCGGCGCGACCATCCTCTTCATGGTCCTCAACATTGCGTTCAGCTTCAGCTTCCTCAGCGGCGGCGTCGGCGGCCGGCCGGAATGGATGACCAATGCGGCCAGCTACGGCCTGCTGAAATCGACCAGCGGCACCGTGTCCGACCTCGTCGAGGCGCAGCAGAATGCGATGGACGCGGCCGAGGACCGCAACGCGCTGAACACCGCAGAGACGAAATGACCGAGCTGCGCCTGCACGACACGATGGCGCGGGAGAAGCGCGTCTTCACCCCGGCCGACCCGGGCCGTGTGACCATGTATGTCTGCGGGCCTACAGTTTATAACCGGGCGCATATCGGCAATGCGCGGCCCTACGTCGTGTTCGACGTGCTCGGCCGCCTGATCCGCCATGTCTATGGCGCGGACAGCCTCGTCTACGCGCGCAACTTCACCGACGTGGACGACAAGATCATCGATGCGGCGCGCGCGGAGGGGGTCGATCCGGCGGTCGTGACCGCGCGCTACGAGCGTTTGTTCCTTGACGACATGGGCGCGCTCGGCGTGCTGCCGACGACGATGATGCCGCGCGCCACCGAGCATATCGCCGAGATGGTGGCGATGATCGCGCGGCTGATCGAGACCGGCAATGCCTATGAGGCGGACGGCCATGTCCTGTTCCACGTGCCCTCGGACCCGGATTATGGCGCGCTCGGCCGCCGCGACCGGGAGGCGATGATCGCCGGCGCCCGGGTGGAGGTCGCGAGTTACAAGAAGGACCCGTCCGACTTCGTGCTCTGGAAGCCGTCCTCGCCCGAGGTGATCGGCTGGGAGAGTCCATGGGGCCGCGGACGGCCCGGCTGGCACATCGAATGCTCCGCGATGATCGAGCGCCACCTCGGCGAGACGATCGACATCCACGCCGGCGGCATCGACCTGATCTTCCCGCACCACGAGAACGAGATCGCGCAGAGCCGCTGCGCCCACGGCGGCGCCCCGCTGGCGCGCTACTGGCTGCACAACGGTTTCCTGTCGATGGCGGGCTCGGAGAAGATGTCGAAGAGCCTCGGCAATGTGGTGACGGTGGCGGATCTGCTCGAACATGATCCGCGCGGCGAAATCTACCGCTTCGCCTTGCTGTCCGCGCATTACCGGCAGCCGCTCGACTGGTCGGACGCCCTGATCGCGCAGAGCAAGGCGACGCTGGACCGGCTCTATCGCCAGGCCGGCGACGCGACTGGCGGAACCCCGGATGCTGGCGTGCTCGAGGCGCTGGCCGACGATCTCAACTCGCCGCTCGCTCTGTCCCGGCTCGCGGCGATCGAGGATGCGGCGACTCTGCGCGCGAGCGCGGCGATCATGGGCCTGCTCGAAGACGGCGCCACCGCCTGGTTCCAGGGTGCCGGCGACAGCCGGATCGACGGGCTGGTCGCGGAGCGCACCGAGGCCAAGCAGAATCGCGACTTCGCGGAAGCCGACCGCATTCGGGCCGATCTGGCGGCGGAAGGGATCGTCCTGGAAGACGGCCCGCAAGGGACGAGTTGGCGGCGGGCCTGAGCCACATTAAGTGGGGCTGGTGACCGAGCCCACCTACACCCGCGACATCCTTCGCCTCGCCGCGTCGATCCCGCACCTCGGGCGGCTCGCTAACCCGGAGGCCAGCGTCGAGAAGCGCGCGCCCGTTTGCGGCAGCTCGATCGTGATGGACGTGTGCCTCGATGCCGATGGGCGAATCGCGGCGATTGGGCAGGAGGTGAAAGCCTGTGCGTTCGGCCAGGCCTCCGCCGCACTGATGGGCCGGCACGTGATCGGCCGTACTCCCGAGGAATTGGCGGTAGCGCGCGACGCCCTTGCCGCCTGGCTCGCCGGTACCAGCGACGATCCCGGCGCCTGGCCCGGCCTCGACAGCCTCGCCCCCGCCCGCCGACTGAGCGCCCGGCACGGCGCGATCCTGTTGTCGTTCCAGGCGGTCGCGGAGGCGGCGGCGCTGGCTGCACGCGAGGCGGTGCGGCCATGACCCACGCGGCCGCGGCACCGATCGAGGCCGGCACCACCTTGCTGCACGACGCCGTGATCCTGCTGGGCTTCGCCCTGGTCTTCGTGCTGGTCTTCCGCCGCCTCGGTCTCGGCGCCACCCTTGGCTATCTGGTCGCCGGCGCGATCTGCGGGCCGCAGGTGCTGGACCTGGTGGCCGGTGCGCAGAGCAAGCTCCATTTCGCCGAGCTCGGCATCGTCCTGCTGCTCTTCCTGGTCGGGCTCGAGCTGAACCCCTCGCGGCTCTGGCGGATGCGGCACGACATTTTCGGTTTCGGCCTGATCCAGGTCCTGCTCTGCGGCGCTGTCCTTTCGGGCCTGGTCTGGCTGGCCAGCAGCCCGAGCCCCGAAGTGATGCTCGCGCTGGGCATGCCGCTGGCCTTGTCCTCGACCGCGCAGGTCCTGCCTTTGCTGCAGTCGGCCGGACGGCTCAGGACCCCGTTCGGCGAGCGCGCCTTCTCGATCCTGCTCTTCCAAGATCTCTCGATCGTGCCGATGATCACGATCATTGCCGCGATGAGCCGCAATCCCGCCGATGCCGGCGGGCCGCCGGGCTGGCTGCTCGGCGCCTATACGTTGGGCGCGATCGTCGGACTGGTGCTGGTCGGGCGCTTCATCCTGCGGCCTTTATTCCGCCTGATCGGCAATCTCGGCGAGCGCGAGATGTTCATCTTCGCGGCCTTGTTCACCGTCATCGCCAGCGCCGCCTTGATGGAATTGCTTGGTCTTTCCACCGCGCTCGGCGCCTTCATCGCCGGCGTGATGCTCGCCGACACGCCCTACCGGCACGAGATCGAGGCGGACGTCGAGCCGTTCCGCTCGATCCTGCTCGGCCTGTTCTTCCTCGCGGTCGGCATGATGCTGGACCTCCACGCCATTGCCGACCGGCCCTTCTTCGTGATCGGGATGGCGCTGGCGCTGATCGCGCTCAAGTCGGCGATCATCACCGGCCTCGCCATGGCCTTCCGCATGGCCTGGCGCCCGGCGCTCGGCCTCGGCCTGCTGCTCAGCCAGGGCGGCGAGTTCGGCTTCGTCCTGTTCGCCCAGGCCCAGAGCGCCTGGCTGATCGATCCCGAGGCCGCGAGCGTGTTCGGCGCGATCGTCACCTTGTCCATGGCGACGACGCCGTTCCTGATGATGGCCACGGCGAGGCTGCGCGCCGAGCCGGTGAGCCGTGAACAGGAGGAACGCGACGGGCCGAGCGCGGACGGCGCCAATGCCCTGATCGTCGGCTATGGCCGCTTCGGCCAGACGGTCGCCCAGATGCTGCTCGCCCAAGGCATCCAGGTGACGTTGATCGACACCGACATCGAGATGATCGACGTCGCGGGCAGCTTCGGCGCCAAGGTCTATTATGGCGACGGTACCCGGCTCGACGTGCTGCGCCAGGCCGGTGCGGCGGAGGCGGAGCTGATCCTGTTCTGCCATGATGGCGACGCACTGGAGGCGGAGTTGATCGAGGCGGTGCACGAGGCCTTTCCGCAGGCCGCGATCTTCGTGCGCGCCTTCGATCGGCGTGCCTTCCTGAAGCTGCGCGGGGCCCCCGTGGCGGGGATCGTCCGCGAATTGCTCGAATCGGCGGTGAAGATGGCCCGCCTCGCCATGCAGGCGGCAGGCGTCGACGTCGAGGAGATCGACCGCAGCGAGCAGCTCTACCGGTCCCGCGACCGCGAGCGGCTGAAGGCGCAGATCGAGACCGGCGACCTGCGCGCCAAGGTCGATCGGATCATCAGCGAACCGGAGCCCCCGGCGGAAAGCGTCACCGAGAAGGAGGTCAGATCCTGAGCGCGGTCAGGATCAGGTTCGCGACCCCGTCCGGCCGCAGCGTGCCGCAATCGACCCGGAGATGCGCCTCGGCGTAGATCGGATTCCGCGCGGCAGCGAGCCTCCGGAGTGAACTCACGGGATGGGCAGGATCGAGCAGGGGCCGCGGCCCCGCCCGGGCCGCGAAGACGGGGATGTCGCCATCGAGCCAGACGACGATGCAGCGGGCGAGGAGCAGCGCCCGGGTGCCGGGGTCGAGAAAAGCGCCGCCGCCGGTCGCCAACACGCACAGCGGGCCGTCCGCCAGCCGAGCGAGCGCGCCCCGCTCCAGGTCGCGGAACGTCTTTTCGCCGGCCTGCACGAAGATGTCCCGAACCGGAAGCCCGGTCTCCGTCTCGATCGCCGCATCCGAATCCCGGAAGGGCAAATCGATGCGCGCGGCGAGCCGGCGGCCGACCGTCGTCTTGCCCGCACCGGGCAGGCCGACCAACGCAATCGATTTTTTCGCTCTTTCCGCCCCGTTCGCCACCAAGCGGGGGCTATACAGAGTGCGCCGCGCTGGGGCAAAAGGCGCGCCATGCCCAAGTACAGCTTTTCGCAGCCCCGCCGCCGCCGCAACCCGGTCGGTCTTCTCCTGCTGATCGTCCTGGTCCTTTTCATCGGCTTCCTGGTCTGGCTCGGCGTCCGGTCCAACGAGGTGCCGCAGCAGCGGATCGAGCAGGATGTGACCAATGCGGTCAACGGCCGCTAGAGCCAGCCTGCTTGCCGGGGCGGCCGCCCTGCTCGTTGCCATCCCGGCGCTGAGCCAGGACCGGCGCAGCCCCGAATCCATCCTGCCCCCCGGCTTCGGCGATCCGCAGAACCTGCCGCCGCCCGAAAAGGCGCAGCCGACCCCCCGCCCGCCGCGGGACGACACGACGCGGCCGCCGCCGCAGCAGACCGCGCCTGGCAATGACAGCAGCGAGACCGTCGCCGAGACGGAGAACGGCACCGAGACCGCCGCCGAAGGCGTCGAGGAGGTGCAGCTCGATGCCAGCCTGCTGTCGCGGCCCAGCAATTATTTCACCGTGCCGCGCGGGCTCGAGCGCCCGGTCGATCCGGTCGGACCGCTCCAGCCCGGCAATTTCGGCCTCGCGCCCGATGCCTTCGGCCGGAGCAACGGCTTCCTCGTGCAGGCGCTGATGCGGCGGATGCAGGCGCCGCTCGCCTCGCGCTGGGCGTCGATCGCGCTGCGCCGCGCCTTGCTGTCCCGCATCCCGGCGCCGGTCGGCGTCCAGCCCGTCGACTGGATCGCCGCGCGCGCCAACCTGCTGCTGAACATGGGCGAGGCCGACGCCGCCCGCGCCTTGGTCGAGTCGGTGGATGTCGTGCAATATACGCCGCAGATGATCGACGCCGCCTCGGCGACGGCGCTCGCCACCGCCGATCCGGCCGCGCTCTGCCCCCTGGTCGGCCCGGCCCGCAGCATGTCGCAGGATCCGGTCTGGCAGCTCGCCGACGGGATGTGCGCCGCGCTGGAGGGCGAGGCGGCCCGGGCCGGCGCCCTGATCGACCAGATCCGCGACCGCAACGGCTCGAGCGTCGATCTCCAGCTGGCCGAGAAGGTGGTCGGGGCCGGCGCGGAGACGCGCCGCGCCGCGGAGCTGCGCTGGGACGGCGTCGGCCAGATCACGCCCTGGCGCTTCGGCCTGGCCAGCGCGACGGGAGCGGCGATCCCCGACAACCTCTTCAACGATGCGAGCCCGCGCATCCAGGCCTGGATGGCCCGCGCGCCGATGCTGCCGCTCGAGCAACGGCTGCGCGCCGCCTCCACCGCGGCGGCGATCGGCGTGCTCTCGTCGAACAGCCTGGTCGAGATTTACAGCCTCGAGCTGGACCGCACCGATCCGGCCGAAGCGCAGGGCACAGTCGGCGCCCGGCTGCGCAGCGCCTGGGTCGAGCAGGATCCCGGCCGCCGGCTCGAGGCGATGCGCAACCTCTGGACCGAAAGCGAGGCGCCCGTCGAGCGGCAGGCGCGGCTGATCCTCACCGCCGGCGCGGCGGCACGCATTCCGGCCACCGCCGACTATCTCTCGGATGCGCCCAACCTGGTCGCCTCGATGCTCAGCGCCGGGATGGACGGGGAGGCGGCGCGCTGGGGCGCTGCGGTCGAGGCGAACGGGTCGTCGGACAAGGCCTGGGCCCTGCTCGCGCTCGGCGCCCCGCGGCTCAACGTCGCGGTCGACGGCAGCCGCATCTCGGCCTTCACCGGGGCCGAGGAACGGGCCGGGCCGATGCTGGTGGCGGGCCTTGCGGGGCTTGGCCGGATCAGCATGGACCAGGCGGCCTCGTCGGGCTTCCAGCCGGGGACCGAGGATGTCTGGACGCGGGCGATCGACCAGGCGGCGCAGGAGCGGGCGCCGGGAACGGTCGTGCTGCTCGCCGGCATCGGGCTGCAGACCGCGAACTGGGGCGGGGTGCCGCCCCGTTATCTGTTCCGGATCGTGCGGGCGCTGCGCGCGGTCGGCATGGACTTCGAAGCGCGGATGATCGCCGCCGAGGCGGTGGCGCGGCTGTGAGCCCCGGCGCGGAGCGCGAAAACCCCGGCGCGCTCGACGATCGCAGCTCGATCGCCGCCTTCCTCGAAATGATGGCCGCCGAAGCCGGGGCCGCGCGTAACACCTTGCTCGCTTATGAGCGGGACCTGCGCGGGGCTTCGGAATTGCTCGGCGGCGGGCTGGCGGCGGCCGAGGCGCCGGCGCTGCACGGCCTCGCCGAAGCCTGGCTGCCGCTGAAGCGGGCCACGGTTGCCCGCAAGGCCGCGGCGCTCCGGCGGTTCTACGCCTTCCTGCAGGACGAGGGGATGCGCCGGGACGATCCCTCCGCCGCCTTGCCGCGCCCGGCCAGCGAACGGCCCTTGCCCAAGATCCTGGATCACCGCGCGGTCGACGCCCTGTTCGCGCGGGTCGAACGGCGGAAGCAGGAGGACAAGGCCGGGGCGCTCCGCCTCGCCGCCCTGCTTGAACTCCTCTACGGCTCGGGCCTCCGGGCGACCGAGCTGGTCTCGCTGCCGCGGGGCGCGGTGCAGCCGGACAAGCCCTTCCTGATCCTGCGCGGCAAGGGCGGACGGGAGCGGCTGGTGCCGATCTCCGACCGCGCCCGCGCCGCCGTCGCTGCGCATGCCGCGACCGTGCCGCGCGACGCGCTCTGGCTGTTTCCCTCAGGGAAGAAGCATCTGAGCCGGGTGCGGCTCTATCAATTGGTGCGGGAGCTCGCTGCCGAGGCCGGCATCCCGCCGGAGCGGATCAGCCCGCACGTGCTGCGCCACGCCTTCGCCACCCATTTGCTGGAGGGCGGGGCGGACCTCAGGGCGGTGCAGATGCTGCTCGGCCATGCCGACATCGCCACGACCCAGATCTACACCCATGTCGATTCGCGCCGGCTGATCGATCTGGTGAACAGCCGCCACCCGCTTGCCGACGTCCAGCGCGGGGACAGGCCGCGCGTTGACGCGAAGCCGAACCCGGCCTAACCCCCGGCGCCTCTATGGCCACCTTTCTCGATTTCGAAAAACCGATCGCCGAGCTGGAAGCGCGGATCGCCGAGCTGCGTGACACCGCCTCCGCCTCCGAACCCAATATCGAGGCGGAGATTGGCCGCCTGCAGGAGCGCGCCCAGCGGCAGCTGCGCGATTGCTATGCGAAGCTGACGCCCTGGCAGAAGACCCAGGTCGCGCGGCACCCGGAGCGGCCGCATTTCAAGGATTATGTCGCCGGGCTGATCGAGGATTTCGTGCCGCTCGCCGGCGACCGCAATTTCGGCGACGACCAGGCGATCCTCGGCGGGCTCGGCAGGCTCGGCGGGCGCCGCGTGGTGATCATCGGCCACGAGAAGGGTGACGACACGGCGAGCCGGCTCAAGCACAATTTCGGGATGGCGCGGCCCGAAGGCTATCGCAAGGCGATCCGGCTGATGCAGCTTGCCGACCGGTTCGGCCTGCCCGTGGTCACCCTGGTCGACACGCCGGGCGCCTTTCCGGGCGTGCAGGCCGAGGAGCGGGGGCAGGCGGAGGCGATTGCCCGCTCGACGGAGGAATGCCTGAAGCTGGGCGTGCCCCTGGTCTCCGCGATCGTGGGGGAGGGCGGCTCGGGCGGCGCCATCGCCATCGCCACCGCCAACAAGGTGCTGATGCTCGAGCACAGCGTCTATGCGGTGATCTCGCCCGAGGGCTGCGCCTCGATCCTCTGGCGGACCGCCGACAAGGCCGCCGACGCCGCCGAGGCGATGCGGGTCACCGCGCAGGACCTGAAGCAGCTTGGCGTGATCGAGCGGATCGTGCCGGAACCGGCCGGCGGCGCGCATCGCGAGCCGGCCGCGACCATCGCCGCCTTGGGCGCGGCGATCGGCGAGGAGCTGGACGCGCTGGCCCCGCTGTCGCGCGATGCGGTGCGCAAGGAGCGCCGCGACAAATTCCTCGCTATCGCCTGATCCTTGCGCGGGTCGGGCCCGCCCGGTTATGAGTCTCGTCGACTGCACGAGGTGAGAGAGGAGACTCCGTCCGTGAAGCTGACCGTCATCGCTGCCGTCATCGCCGTCGTCGCCGCGCCGATCGCCGTCCAGGGTGAGCCGGTGCCCGCATCTGGGCCCGCCAAGGCGCCTTCGGCCCGGCGGGTCTGCACCGTCACGCCCACGCTCGGCAGCCGCGTGAACAATGTGCGGCGCTGCCGGACCCAGGAAGAATATGAGCAGGAGAAGCAGGAGGCCCGGCAGGTCGTCGACCGGGTCCAGGCCTTCAAGCCCACCATGTGCGCGCCGCCGCGCCCGGCCTGCTGACCTTCCAGTGAAAAGGGCGGCGGGAGCCTGCTCCCACCGCCCTTCGCGATCCTTCGGTGAAGCGGCTTAGCCGTTCATCGCCGACGCGGCGTTGTTGAAGGTCGTACGGATCGAGGTGCCGAGGCCCTGCATCGCGGTGATGGCGGCAACGGCGATCAGGGCGGCGATCAGGCCATATTCGATGGCGGTCGCGCCCTTGCTGTTCCTGATGAGCTTGCGAATGCGCAGCATGTCCGGTCTCCTTGGTTCCACTAGGCAAAACGGGAAGGTCCACATTCCCGGACCGCCCGCTTTTGGAAGCTGGTCGGCCATCCTCGCGCATAGCGGCTCAGCCTTGAGAAACATTTAATGGCCGGCTGCGGCGGCGCGCGTCCCGCGGACAAAGAAAAGGGGCGGCGGAACCAGGTTCCGCCGCCCCTCTCTTACCGGTCTGTTCGAACGGGTTAGCCGTTCATCGCCGACGCGGCGTTGTTGAAGGTGGTGCGGATGCTGGTGCCGAGGCCCTGCATCGCCGCAATGGCGGCAACCGCGATGAGCGCCGCGATCAGGCCATATTCGATCGCGGTGGCGGCTTTGTTATTGCGAATGAATTTGCGAATGGTCTGCATTGTCCGGTTCCTCGATCTCAATTTTCAATCGCGGAAGGTCCACAGGCCAACCGCGTGCCCCTTTGAGAGCAGGTCCGTTTTCGGCGATCTGGCTTTATAATACGTTAAAAGTGTCGCCGCTTTTTTGCACGGCTTCCGCATCGTTGAACGTGTTCTGCACGCTGTTGCCGAGGTGCATCGTCGCGGCGAGGATGGATACCCCGATCAGGGCCACGATCAGCGCATATTCGACGGCCGAGACCGCCCGGCGGCTGCGGAGAAGGGTGCGGACGAAAATCATGTGCTGCGCTGTCGGAAATCTGGGTTGAAGGACAGGCGGCTCAGGCGCCGCTTACCGACGTCTGGACATTGTTCCACATGCCTACCGTGGTGTTCGCAAGGGCGACCACGCCGACGATGATCGCGAGGAAAATGAGCGCGACGATCAGCCCATATTCGACGGCCGTGGCTGCCTTGGTTTCACGGAGCAATCGAATAAGATCGCGCATTCTTTTCTTCCCCTGCCTCCGGACGGAGAGATATTCGATCGGGGTTAACGAACCTTTTCCTGGAAAGCTTAGCTTGGAAAAAAATCCGACAATGACGGTGGTCGCGGCGGCCTTGCTCGATGGCGACGGGCGGATCCTGCTGCAGCAGCGCGCGCCCGGTCGGGCGATGGCCGGCCTCTGGGAATTTCCGGGCGGCAAGGTCGAGGACGGGGAGCTGCCCGAGGCGGCCCTCGTCCGCGAGCTGGAGGAGGAATTGGGGATCGGCATCGCAGCGGAGGATGTCGCGCCCGCCTGCTTCGCCAGCGCGCCGGTCGCCGGCCGCCACATGATCCTGCTCCTCTATCTCTGCCGGCGCTGGCGGGGCGAGCCGGCCGCGCTGGACGCAAGCGCGCTGGCCTGGCTCCGGCCCGACGAGATGCGTCCGGACGAGATGCCGCCGGCCGACGCGCCGCTCATTCCACTGCTCGACGCGTTGCTCGCAGCGGGGGCGGCATGATCGGCCAGGAGGGCGAGGCCAGGCTGGAGCGGCTCCGGCTGCCGGCGATGGCGGTGTCGCTCTGCTTTCTCTTCCTTGTCGTCACCGCGCTCGTCACCATCTTGCGCGACCCCTATCAGATGGACTTCATCTCCTATTGGGCGGCAGGGCGGCTCGGCCTCGCGGGCCAGGCGCCGCTCGCCTACGATTTCGCCGCGCATCGGGCCGTGGAGCTGCAGGCGACGATGGTTGCGGGCATCCCGTTCGGCTATCCGCCCGCTTTCCTGCTCCTCGCCGCGCCCTTCTCCTTGCTGCCTTATCCGACGGCGGCGGTGCTCTGGGTGATCCTGACCTGGGCCGCCTATGCGGCAGCGGTGCGGCTTTGGGCGCCCAAGGCCTTCTGGCCGGCGATGGCGATGCCGCCCTTGCTGATCAATGCGATCACCGGCCAGGCGGGCTTCCTGATCGCGGCCCTGTTCGTCGCCGGGATGGCGGTGCTGCCCAAGCGGCCCTTGCTCGGCGGCGTCCTGCTCGGACTGATCGTCGTGAAGCCGCAGCTCGGCCTGGTCTTGCCGTTCGTGCTGGCGGCGGGGCGGGAGTGGCGGGCCTTTGCCGGCGCGGCTCTGTCCTCGGCCGGCTTCCTGCTGCTCGGCCTGCTGGTGTTCGGCTGGCAGAGCTATCTGGCCTGGCTCGGCAATGCCGGCCTCTATTCCTCGGTCGTCGCTGATGGCCTGGCCGGCTGGCAGCGCATGGCGAGCGTCTATGCGGCGCTGCGTTTCGACGGGCTCGGCGCCGCCCCGGCCTGGATCGCGCAGGGCGTGGTCGCCGTCGCCGCCGTTGCGCTCGCCTCCCTGATCTGGCGGCGTACCGCCGATGCCGGTGCGCGAGCCGGGGCGCTCGCCGCCGCCACTGCGCTCGCGACCCCCTATCTGTTCGGCTACGACACCTTGCTGCTGATCATGCCGCTCGCCTGGTTGCTGGCGCGGGGGCGGTATTGGGGATTGCTGGCGTTGTGCTGGCTGCTGCTGGCGCTCGGCCTCATGCAGGCCCTGGGCTGGGCCGGCGGACCCAATCTGGCGCCACTGGTGCCGATCATCCTGCTGACTTTGACCTGGCGCGAAGCTCAATCGGACCTGCGCTTCAGCGCGTCGGCGAGCGAAGTCGTGCCGGAGCCGCGCCTCGCGGGCGCCGGCTGAGACGGCGCGGGCGCCCAGCCGCTCAGGTAGATCAGTTCGAAATGTTCGAGCGTGCCTTCGCCGAAATCGGCCGCGGCGGCGGCGAGGCCGAGACGCGTGAACGGGCGCTTCGAGCGCTGGGCGAGGATGTTGGTCGCCCCGGTCAGCCTCAAGTCGGCGAGCAGCCGGGCCAGGCCGGCATAGCGCACGTCGACCACCTCCCGGTCCGCCACCGGCAGGGCGAAGCCGGCCCGGGTCAGCAGGTCGCCGGCGGCACGGAGGTCGATCTGCGGATGGATGCGCGGGGAGGGGTCGCGCCCTTCCGCCGCCTCCGCCGCACGCATCGCCTGGCGCAGCCGCGGGAGGCTGCCGGCGCCCGCAAAGGCGCCGAGGAACAACCCGTCGGGCTTCAGGGCGCGGCGGATCAGCGCCAGCGCGCCGGGCAGATCGTTGATCAGATCGAGCAGGCCGACGGAGACCGCGAGGTCGAAGCCCGCCGGCGCGAGCGACGGCAGCGCTTCCTCGTCGATCCGCACCACCTCCAGGCCGCGCGCCGCGAGGCGGTCGCCAAGCCAGGGCTCGGCGCTGAGCTCGAGGGCGCGCGCGAAGGGCCGGGCCACCAGGTCGAGCCGGTCGAGCAATTCCTCCGCCGCGCGGCGGTGCAGCCAGAAGGCGTCCTCCCGCCCGGCGCCCTGCCGCGCGCGCCGCAGCCGGCCGAGCTGCGCATCGAAGGGGAGGGCGGGGCGGCCGGTCATCGCCGCGCCTATAGCAGACCGGCGCCGGGCTCCAACGCCTGTCCGCAGGCGGACAGCCTGTCCGGTTCCGGACGCGCCCGAGGCTGTGTCTTTCCGGCCAGCAGAGAGGAATATTGCTGGCACGGCTCTTGCTGCGTTGCAGTGTAATGCCCATTGGAGAAACGCTTTCCCTTCCCGGCGCTGCCCGATAAAAGCCCCCAAATGCCGATAAGTGTATTGCGTGACTAAAACAGTTGTGCGAAGAGCCGCGACGATGACCGAACTGACTTTCGAACCGATGCGCCGCGCCATGGTGGCGAGCCAGCTCAGGACGACGGGCGTCAACGACCCGCGCGTGATCGCGGCGATGGGCGAGGTCGCGCGCGAGCGCTTCGTCCCCGCCGCGCGCGCCGCGCTCGCTTATGCCGACGCGACGGTGCCGCTGGCGGACGGCCGCGCGCTGAATCCGCCCATGGCGCTTGGCCGGCTGCTGACCGAGGCGCAGCTCGAAGGTCATGAGCGTGCGCTCGTGATCGGGGCCGGCACCGGCTATGCAGCGGCGGTGCTCGCCCGGCTGGTCGGCTCGGTCGTGGCGCTCGAGGAGGATGCCGCGCTGGCGGCGACGGCGCGCGAGACGCTGGCGGGCACCGGCGTGACCCTGGTGGAAGGCCCGCTCAGCGCGGGCTGGGCCGCCGCCGCGCCCTATGATTTCATCCTGATCGACGGCGCCGTGGACTTCGTTCCGCCGGCGATCGTCGGCCAGGCGGCGGAGGGCGCGCGGATCGGCCTCGCCTTGCTGGACCGGGGCGTGACCCGGCTGGCCATGGGCCGGGTCGTGGGGGGTGCCTTCGGGCTGTCGACCTTCGCCGATGCCGCGGTTGCGATCCTGCCGGGGTTCGAACAGCCTCGTAATTTTGTCTTTTGAATTTTGTCTTTTGAGAGCGGAGTGGGTTTAATGCGTTCAGCCTTGCTGGCAGCGGCCGGGATTGCGGCCATCGCGATGAGCGGCGCCGCCGACGCGCAGACCCGGACGCGCCGGACGGCGCCTGCGGCGACGCGCCCCGCGCCCACCGCGTCACAGTCGCAGACCCAGGCCTTCGTGCCCAACCCGGCCCGCGCGCCCGCCGCGACCACCCCGGCGCCGGCGCCCGTCGACTATGGCCGCGAGCAGACCCTGCGCGACGCCCTGGTCCGGACCTACCAGACCAACCCGACTTTGATGGCCGAGCGCCAGGTCGTCCGCCAGCGCGACGAGGCGGTCGACATCGCCCGCGCCGCCGGCCGGCCGCGGGTCGACACCAATGTCTCGGTCAATCGCGACATCTACAGCCGGCACGTGATCGGCGGGAACGGCGCCGATCTGACCGTCGGCGCCACGGCCAGCATGCCGATCTATTCGGGCGGCCGGGTGCGCAATTCGGTGGCCGCCGCCAATATCCGGGTCGAGGCCAGCCGCGACGACCTGCGCGCGACCGAGGGCGACATCTTCACCGAGGCGGTCGCCGCCTACATGGACGTGATCCGCGACCGCTCGATCGTGCAGCTCAACCAGAATCAGGTGCGCGTCCTGGAGACCAATTTGCAGGCGACCCGCGACCGCTTCGAGGTCGGCGACCTGACCCGCACCGACGTCGCCCAGTCCGACGCCCGCCTCGCTCTGGCCCGCTCGTCGCTGGCCTCGGCCGAGGGCCGGCTGCGCGCGAGCGAGGAGAATTACCGCCGGGTCGTCGGCGAGAATCCGGAGGATCTGCAGCCGCCCAATCCGCTGCCGACCCTGCCGGGCACCGACGACCAGGCCGAGCAGATCGCGCTGGGCAACAATGCCGACCTCGCCTCGATCGCGGCCCAGGCCCGCGCGGCCGGCTATGACGTGCGCGTCGCCCGCGGCGCGCGGCTGCCGACGATCACGGCGAACAGCTCGACCAGCTATTTCGACCGGCTCGGCACCGGCGTCGCCGGGGGCAATGCCGCCGGCGTCCAGTTCGACAGTACGGCCAGCTCCAGCATCGGCCTGTCGCTGACCATGCCGCTCTACCAGGGCGGCGCCGCCGGGGCACGCGTCCGCCAGGCGGAGGCGCTGCGTGGGCAGCTGCTCGAGCAGGCGGTCGGCGTCGAGCGCCTGGTCATCTCCAACACCCGCGCCGCCTTCGCCAATTATCGCGCCGCTCTGCTGGCGATCGAATCGAACGAGATCGCCGTCGCCGCCAACACGCTGGCGCTGGAAGGCACCCGCGCCGAGCAGACCGTCGGCACGCGCAACGTGCTCGACGTGCTCAATGCCGAGCAGGAATTGCTGAACAGCCAGGTGCTGCTCGTCACCGCCCGGCGCGACGCCTATGTCGCTGGCTTCCAGCTGCTGAACGCGATGGGCCAGGCCGAGGCCAAGGACCTGAACCTGGACGGCATCGGCCCGCTCTACGACCCGACCGTCAACTACAACCGCTATTCCCGCAGCTGGAACGACTGGGACGACGGGCCGACCATCCATCCGGTCTCCACCCGGACGGCGCCGCCCGCGAACAACAGCCCGGTGACCGAACCCCCCGTGACAGCGCAGCCTCAATAGGCAATAAACCCCGCGCTATGGCGGATGCACAACCAGAACCTTCGATGGAGGAGATTCTCGCCTCCATCAAACGCGTGATCTCGGAAGACGGCAAGGCCGCCGCAGCGACCGCGGCGCCGGTGCGGGGCAGGAAGCCGCGGGCCGCGACCACGCTCGTGCCCTCGCCCGCCGAGGACGACGTGCTCGAGCTGGACGAGCCGATCACCGAAGGGCCGACCCTGCTCTCCGACAATGCCGCCGCCGCCAGCCGCCAGCGGCTCGCCTCGCTCTCGGCGCTCCGCCAGCGCGGCGAGGCGCCGGTCGACCAGGGCGCGCTCGAGGCCGTGGTGCGCGACATGCTGCGGCCGATGCTGAAGGAATGGCTCGACCAGCGCCTGCCGGAGATCGTCGAGGAGCTGGTCACCCGCGAGATCGCCCGGCTGACGGGCCGCGATCACTAGGCGTTATGTGCTCCGGCGAAGGCCGGAGCGTTGCGAGCCGCTCACTAGCTTTCTCGGCCAGCGGTCCGGCCTTCGCCGGACCACGGCTTTGGGTTGCCCGTACGCCAACGCCAATGCTACGCCGCCGCCTCATGAAGAAGCTCATGCTCGCGAGCCTCGCCGCGCTCGCTCTCGCCCCGGCGTCCGCCGCCGTCGCCCGGCCGATCACCGCCACCGATCTCGCCACCATGCGGCGGCTCGCCGCGCCGGCCGTCTCTCCCGACGGCAATTGGGCGGTCTATCAATTGAGCGAGACCGACCTCCAGGCGAACCGGCGGCGGACCGACCTCTTCCTGCTCGATCTGCGCAATCCCAATGCGGCGCCCGTCCGGATCGCCTCCGAACCGCAGTTCAACGAGCATGATGCGCGGTTTTCCGCCGACGGCCGGTGGCTCTATTATTTGTCCAACGCCTCCGGCTCGGACCAGCTCTGGCGGGTGCAATTGCCCTCCGGCACGCCGGAGAAGGTCACCGATTTCAACACCGACGTCGGCGGCTATCTGCTCGCGCCGAGCGGCGACCGGCTGGCGATCTGGACCGACCGGGCGCTGGAGTGCACGACCTTCAACTGCACCGAGGTCGCGGCGGCGCGGCCCGCGGGCGGCAGTGGCCGGGTCTATGACGAGACCTTCGTGCGCCACTGGGACACCTGGGCGACGCCGGGCACGCGCTCGCGCATCTTCACCTTCCCGATGGTCGACGGGCGCCCGCAGGGGGGCGGCACCGCGGTCATGCGCCGGCTCAGCGGCGATTCGCCGTCCAAGCCGTTCGGCGGCGCCGAGGAACTGGCCTTCAGCCCCGACGGCCGCACCCTCTATTTCGCGATGCGCGAGGGCGGGCGGACCGAGCCCAATTCGACCAACCTCGACATCTATGCGGTGCCGGCCGACGGCAGCGCCGCGCCGGTCAATCTCACCGCGGGCAATCGCGGCACCGACACGACCCCGGCCGTGTCGCCCGACGGCCGCTGGCTCGCCTGGACGTCGATGGCGCGGGCCACCTATGAGGCCGACCGGCTGGTGGTCCAGCTCCGCAACCTCCAGACCGGCCAGACGCGCGCGTTGACCCAGGCCTGGGACCGCTCGGTCGGCGCGATCGCCTGGGCGGCGGACGGGCGCTCGCTGCTGGTGACCGCGGGCGACACGCTCGACGACCCGGTCTTCCGGGTCGACGTCGCGACCGGGCGGCAGACGCGCCTCACCCAAAGCGGCACCGCGGGCAATGTCGTGCCGCTCCGCGACGGCGGCCTGCTCTACACGCTGAACAGCCTGCAGGCGCCCGACGACCTCTACCGGATGGACGCGCGCGGCCGCGCGACGCAACTGACCCGCGTCAATGCGGACAAGCTGGCCGGGCTCGATCCGGTCACGGTCCAGCGTTTCTCCTTCCCGGGCGCGCATGGCGACACCGTCTGGGGGCAGATCGTGAAGCCGGCCGGCACCACCGGGCGGCTGCCGACCCTGCTGCTGATCCATGGCGGACCGCAGTCCAGCTTCGGCAATGGCTGGTCCTATCGCTGGAATCCCTGGGTGTTCACGGGGCCGGGCTATGCCGCGGTGACCGTCGATTTCCACGGCAGCACCGGCTACGGCCAGGCCTTCACCGACGCGATCAACCATGACTGGGGCGGCGCACCGCTCCAGGATCTGCGGCTCGGCCTCGCCGCGGCGGGGCGGACCGATGCGCAGCTCGACACCAACAATGTCTGCGCCCTCGGCGGCTCCTATGGCGGCTTCATGATCAACTGGATCGCCGGCAACTGGCCGGACGGGTTCAAGTGCCTGGTCAATCATGACGGCGTCTTCGACCAGCGCGCCATGGCCTATGAGACCGAGGAGCTCTGGTTCTCCGAATGGGAGTTCGGCGGTCCCTATTACGAGCCGGCCGCGGCGGCTAATTACGAGCGCAACAACCCGGTCAATTTCGTGCAGAACTGGCGGACGCCGATGCTGGTGATCCACAGCGAGCGCGACTTCCGCATCCCCTACAGCCAGGGCCTCGCCGCCTTCAACGCGCTGCAGCGGCGGAACATCCCCTCGCGGCTGCTCGTCTTCCCGGACGAGAATCACTGGGTGCTGAAGCCGAACAATTCGATCCAATGGTATCGCGAGGTGCACCGCTGGCTGGACCAGTGGCTGCGGCCTTCGGTCCAGAATGGACATTAGAACGCTTTCCTAACGGGCGGCGGCGACCTATCTTCTGCTTGAGGAGATACGATGAGCAGCCGCCCAACAAAGGTTCGCCCCAGCGATTTGCCGACGAAGACCGTAAGGTCTCCGGACGGCGAGCTGATTCGGCTCAAAGTCGTCAAAGCCGATAGCAAGACGCTGGGTGAGGATCTGCTCGCCGCCTTCCGGTCGAACGTGCGGGGCATCAGGGAAAGCCGCCGTCGCAAGGCGACCGATGCGCCCGACGCCCCGTAAGCCTGACCGACCCGTCCTCTGGATCATTGCCGGCCCGAATGGATCAGGCAAAAGTTCGTTTTACAATCGGACCGACATCGAAGGTTGGGGCGGGTCGGTCTGGATCATCAATCCTGACTTGCTCACCCAGCAGATCGTGGAGCGAGAAGGCGCTGACCTGGACGCGGCGAATGGAGTCGCTCTCGACCGGATCATGGTTTGGCTGACAGCATCCGTCGATACCTACCAAACCATCGGCGTGGAGACGGTCTTGTCCTCTCCAAAATACCGGGACCTGGTTACAACGGCCACGGATCGCGGCTTCGATGTGCGCATGATCTATATCGTGTTGGCTTCTGCCGACCTTCAGATGCAGCGGATACGTTTGCGGGTGATGGAGGGCGGGCATGACGTGCCGCCGGAAAAGGTGGCATCGCGTCGCCAAGGGTCATTTGAGCAACTGGCTTGGTTCAGCCAACACATCGGGCGCGGTTACATTTTCGATAATTCAACCGGCGAACCGAAGTTGGTAGCCGACATGACATCGACTGGAAAAATCCTTTGCTGGAGGGAGCTGCCCGCGGACATGACGAGCGCGCTCAAACAAGGCGGCGCGACGATCCTCTATGCCGATCTGGGCGACTCCGGCAACTAGGTCCGTTGCTCTTTGGGGAGTGCCTCGTCTAAGCGCCCTCCCATGACCGAACTGCCGAAAACCTTCGACCCCGCCGAGATCGAGGCGCGCTGGTATCAGAAATGGGAGAGCGAGGGCATGTTCCGCCCGTCGCGCCCCGAGGCCGAGCCCTTCACCATCGTGATCCCGCCGCCCAACGTGACGGGCTCGCTCCATATCGGCCACGCGCTCGACAACACGCTGCAGGACATCCTCATCCGCCACGCCCGGTTGCAGGGGAAGGACGCGCTCTGGGTGGTCGGCATGGACCATGCCGGCATCGCCACGCAGATGGTCGTCGAGCGCCAGCTCGAGGAGAAGCAGGACAAGCGCACCAACTATTCGCGCGAGGAGTTCATCGCCAAGGTCTGGGAGTGGAAGGCGGAGAGCGGCGGCCAGATTACCCGGCAGCTGCGCCGGCTCGGCGCCTCCTGCGACTGGGCGAACGAGCGCTTCACCATGGACGAGGGCTTCAGTCGCGCCGTGCTGAAGGTGTTCGTGGACCTCTACAAGAAGGGCCTGCTCTATCGCGACAAAAGGCTGGTGAACTGGGATCCGGGCCTGAAGACCGCGATTTCTGACCTCGAGGTCGAGACCGAGGAGGTGCCGGGCAAGTTCTGGCACCTCAAATATCCGCTCGCGGACGGCAGCGGCGTCATCCACGTGGCGACGACGCGGCCGGAGACGATGCTGGCCGACATGGCGGTGGCGGTCTCGCCGGACGACGACCGCTACACCGCGATGGTCGGCAAGCAGATCAAACATCCGATCACCGGCCGGCTGGTGCCGATCATCACCGACGAGCATGCCGATCCCGAGCTCGGCTCGGGCGCGGTGAAGATCACGCCGGGGCACGATTTCAACGATTTCGAGGTGGGCAAGCGCGCCGGCTTCAAGCCGGCCGAGATGCTGAACATGCTCGATCAGGACGCCCGCGTCGTCCAGACCGCTGACGGGCTGATCCCGGCCGAGCTGCTCGGCCTCGACCGGTTCGAGGCGCGCAGGCGCGTCGTCGAGATGCTCGACGAAGCGGGCCTGCTCGAGAAGATCGAGGATCGGATGATCGCCACGCCGTTCGGCGACCGTTCGCAGGTGGTCATCGAGCCCTGGCTGACCGACCAATGGTATGTCGACGCGGAGACGCTGGCGAAGAAGCCGATCGAGGCGGTGCGCTCGGGCGACATCAAGGTCGTGCCGAAGAGCTGGGAGAAGACCTGGTTCAACTGGCTCGAGAATATCCAGCCCTGGTGCGTGTCCCGCCAGCTCTGGTGGGGGCACCGGATACCGGCTTGGTATGGACCTGCTATGCATCCGGAACTTGGCTGGCAGATCGTCCACGACCAAGAGATGGCGAGTGTGACTCCGCCCGTTTTTGTTGCCGAGACGTTTGAAGATGCCAGAGCTCTGGCTGCCGCGCACTACGGTTGCCCTGAGGACGTCATTTGGGAGGCAAGCAGTTCTTGGGACGCCGTCGAACAGCCCGAAGAGCTAAGGGGCGGCTACTCAAAGGATGAAGGACCAGCCTTTTTAGTAAGTGAACCGCCAGCGCGGCGTGATCGGTTGCCGCTTTGGCGCGACAGCGACGTCCTCGACACTTGGTTCTCCTCGGCGCTCTGGCCCTTCGCGACCTTGGGCTGGCCGGAGCAGACCGAGGAATTGCGCCGCCATTACCCGAACGACGTGCTGATCTCCGGCTTCGACATCATCTTCTTCTGGGATGCCCGCATGGCGATGCAGGGCTTCCAGTTCATGGGCGAGAAGCCCTGGAAGACGCTGTATCTCCACGGTCTGGTCCGCGACGCCCAGGGCCGGAAGATGTCGAAGTCAAAGGGCAATACGGTCGACCCGCTCGGGCTGATCGACACATATGGCGCCGACGCCCTGCGCTTCACGCTCGCGGCGATGGAGAGCCAGGGGCGCGACATCAAGCTCGATGAGAAGCGCGTCGAGGGCTATCGCAACTTCGCCACCAAGCTCTGGAACGCGACCCGCTTCTGCCAGGCCAACGGCATCGGCGCCTCGGCCCATATCGAGCCGCCGGCGGCCACGCTGCCGGTCAACCGCTGGATCGTCGGCGAGACGGTGAAGACCGTCCAGGCGCTCGACCTCGCTTTGGCGGAGCTGCGCTTCGACGAGAGCGCCAACACCCTCTACCATTTCGTCTGGGCGACCTTCTGCGACTGGTATCTGGAGCTGATCAAGGGCCAGGTCGACGAGGAGACCAAGGCGGTCGCGGGCTGGGTGCTCGACCAGATATTGGTGATGCTTCACGCGTTCATGCCGTTCGTCACCGAGGAGCTTTGGAATGCGCTCGGGGAACGGCCTTATCCGCTGATCCATGCGAAATGGCCGGTGCCTGACGCGCGGGCTCTGGACCCTGAGGCGGGACCGGAGATCGACTGGCTGATCCGGCTGGTCAGCGGCATCCGTGCCGCACGCGCCGAACTCAACGTGCCTCCGGGGGCGAAGCTGCCGCTGCATGTGCATGATGCTGGGCTGGCGACGGCAACTCGCCTCGAACGGAACGCAGCAGCGCTCCAGCGCATGGCCCGGGTCGATTCGATCAGCACCGCGCCTGCGCAAGGCGGCGCTGCACAGATCGTTCTCGACGAGGCGACCTTCGTGCTGCCGCTCGAAGGCGTGATCGACATCGCCGCCGAAAAGGCCCGCTTGGCCAAGGCCGCCGAGGCCGCGGAGAAGGAGCGCGACAGCCTCGCCGGGCGGCTCAGCAATCCGAGCTTCGTCGAGCGCGCCAAGCCGGAAGCTGTGGAGAAGGCGCGGGCTGACCATGCCGAAAAGGCCTCCGACGCGGAGAAATATCGCGCGGCACTGGCCCGGCTGGGCTGATCTTCCTCCCCAGTCCGCGACTGGGGAGGGGGACCCCGTGCAACGGGGTGGAGGGGTAACGCCCTCGGCCTCGCCTTCTTCCACCGCCAAAATTGGCGGTCCCCCTCCCCATCGGCCCGATGGGGAGGCTATGAGCCTCGCATGGCGAGTCGTCCGCAAATGGGTCCGCGCGGCCGCGACCTCACGCAGGGACCGATCGGCAAGGCGCTCCTCGCCTTCGCCGTGCCGACGCTGATTTCCTCCGTGCTGCAGTCGCTGAACGGCTCGATCAACGCGATCTGGGTTGGCCGCTTCCTCGGCGAGCAGGCGCTGGCGGCGACCTCCAACGCCAATATGACCATGTTCCTGCTGATGGCGTTCGTCTTCGGCTTCGGCATGGCGGCGACGGTGCTGATCGGCCAGGCCTATGGCCGGCGCGACATGGACGATGTGCGCCGGGTGATCGGCACCGCGATCGGCGGCTTCGCGCCGGCGGCGCTGGCGATCGGCGTGCTCGGCTGGCTCTTCGCGCCCGATCTGCTGAAGCTGCTGGCGACGCCGCCGGCCAGCGCCCCGCTCGCGCTCGCCTACCTCCGCGTGATCTTCATCGCGATGCCGTTCATGCTGGTCGCCATCGTCCTGATGATGGGCCTGCGCGGGACCGGCGATTCGCTGTCGCCGCTCTGGTTCATGATCGTCTCCGTGGTGCTCGACAGCGGCCTCAACCCGGTCTTCATCCTCGGGCTCGGACCGATTCCGGCCATGGGCATCGCCGGTTCCGCGACGGCGACGGTGATCGCCAATGTCGTCGCCCTGGTCGGCATCCTTGCTTGGATCTACCTGCGCGACCTGCCGATCCGCCTGCGCGGGGCGGAACTGCGCTATCTGGTGCCGGACCGCCTCCTGCTGAAGGCCATGGTCGCCAAGGGCTTCCCGATGGGCCTGCAGATGATCGTCGTCTCCTCCTCGGCGCTGGCGACATTGGGCCTGGTCAACCGCGAGGGCGTGGAGACCACCGCGGCCTTCGGCGTGGCGATGCAGCTCTGGACCTATTTGCAGATGCCGGCCATGGCGCTGGCCGCGGCGGCGAGCACGATGGCGGCGCAGAATATCGGCGCCGGCAAATGGGACCGGGTCGGCGCGATCACCCGCTCGGGGATCGTCTACAATCTGATCATCACCGGCATCCTCGTCGTGCTGCTCACCATCTTCGACCGGGCGGCTCTGGCCCTGTTCCTCGGCGGCCACAGCCCGGCGCTGCCGATCGCCCAGCATATCCAGTGGCTCGCCACCTGGAGCTTCCTGCTGTTCGGCGTGACGATGGTGATCTTCGGCACCGTCCGGGCGAACGGGGCGGTGTTCGGGCCGCTGATCATCCTCACCATCGGCCTCTATCCGATCCGGCTCGGCTTCGCGCTGGGCGGCTATCACTGGCTCGGCGCCGACTCGCTCTGGCTGAGCTTCCCGGTCAGCAGCCTCGCCAACATGCTGCTCGCCATCGCCTTCTACATGCATGGCGGCTGGCGCAAGGCGCGGATGATGACGCCGCCGCCGCGCGCGGAGCTGGAGGAGGAAGCGCAGGCCGATGCCGAGCCGGGCGGCCGGATCGCGCCGACCGCCTGACCCCTGCGCCTAGAGCGTGGTATCGGCGAGGTTGGACCGGTATTTGGTGTTGGTCTGCCGGTCGGTGATCTCGATATAGACATAGCTCGGCGGCAGCTGCCCTTCCGGCAGCGCGAACCAGATCCGCCCGAGATTGGTCGGACTTCCCAGCGCACAGAAGCCGTAGATGCGCGCGTTGGTGCGGCCGTTGTAGAAGTCGACCCAGGAGCGCGACGCATTGGTATTGCTGCCGCAGGGCGGCAGGGCGGGCGCCGGCGCGAACAGGGCGGCCGGATATTGGTCCTTGTTGAACACGTCATAATTGTAGCGGACGAAGTTCTGGCCGTTGTTCGTAAAGAACTCCGTGCTGGTCAGATAGAGCACCGGATTGGGCTGTGCCTCGGCAATCGAGGTGCTCGCCGCGAACAGGCCCGCGGCGGCAAGCAAATTGACTGTCGTAATTCTGATCATGGCTCGTCCTTTCAACATGTTGCGAAGGACAAGGGGTGAATGACTGCCCCCATGCCGAATTGTTTCGGCATGGGTACAATGGCACCGATCGGGATTTTCGGCAAGGCGGTGCAGGCGCCGGCCGCGCCCCGGCTTCGTCTATCGCGCCTTTGCAGGGCGGGCAGGGGACGCTAAGCCGCTCCCGGTCATGACCGCCTCCTTTCCCCAGCTTCGCCTCCGCCGCACCCGCACCGCGCCCTGGAGCCGCGCGATGGTCGCCGAGACCATTGTCTCGCCGTCCGACCTGATCTGGCCATTGTTCATCGCCGAAGGGCAGGGCGTGGAGGAGCCGATCGCCACCCTGCCGGGCGTCTCGCGCTGGTCGGTGGACGGCATCGCCGCGCGGGCACGGGAGGCGCGCGCGCTCGGCATCCCCTGTATCGCGCTCTTCCCGAACACGCCGCCCGGCCTGCGCACCGAGGATGCCCGCGAGGCGCTCAATCCCGACAATCTGATCTGCCGGGCGGTGAAGGCGGCGAAGGATGCGGCGCCCGAGGTCGGCGTGCTGACCGACGTCGCGCTCGATCCCTATACGAGCCACGGCCATGACGGGATCGTCGACGGCGCGGGCTATGTCCTCAACGACACCACCAGCGCGATCCTGACCGACCAGGCCCTTGTCCAGGCGGAGGCCGGCGCCGACATCATCGCGCCGTCCGACATGATGGACGGCCGGGTCGGCGCGATCCGCGCGGCGCTGGAGCAGGGCGGCCATGTCAACGTCCAGATCATGGCCTATGCCGCCAAATATGCCTCCGCCTTCTATGGGCCGTTCCGCGACGCGGTCGGCTCGCGCGGTCTGTTGAAAGGCGACAAGAAGACCTATCAGATGGACCCGGCCAATGCGCTGGAGGCGCTGCGCGAGGTCGCGCTCGATCTTGCCGAGGGCGCGGACACGGTGATGGTGAAGCCGGGCCTGCCCTATCTCGACATCGTCCGCCGGGTGAAGGAGCGGTTCGAGGTGCCGGTCTTCGCCTATCAGGTCAGCGGCGAATATGCGATGATCGAGGCTGCGGTCGCGGCCGGGGCAGGAGAGCGCGACGCGCTCGTGCTCGAGACCCTGATGTCGTTCAAGCGTGCGGGCTGCTCCGGTGTGCTCACCTATCATGCGCCGGTCGCGGCGCGCCTGCTCTGCGGAAAATGACGGAGGCGCTGCGGTCGCGGCTGGAAGCGCTGGCGCGCGCGGCGGCGCCGCTGGAGCCGGCCGCGGACGAACGTGCTGCGCTCGCGGGCCTGACGGTAGAGCACGCCCAAGCATTTCTCACCCGCCTTGAGAACGGGCCCTCCTATGAGGCCTGGACCGGGGCGAATGCCGCCGCGCTGGCGGCGCCTTTCCCCGAAATGGGCCGGGATCCCGAAACGGTGCTCGCCGAGTTCGACAGCTGCGTCGCCCGGCCGGGAATCACGACGGCGTCGGGGCGCTTCGCAGGCTATATTCCCGGCGGCGGCCTGTTCCACGCTGCGCTCGGCGATTTCCTCGCCGCCGCCACCAACAAATATTCGGGGTTTGCCCCAGCTGCGCCCGGGGCAGTGCGGCTGGAAAACGCCGTGTCGAACTGGCTGGCACGGGTCATCGACATGCCCGCCGGGGCCGCCGGCGTGCTGACCTCGGGCGGCAGCCTGGCGAACCTCACCGCGATCGTCGCGGCGCGGGAGGCCGCCGATCCGGACGGGGACGGCGCCGTCTATCTCACCGGCTTCGCCCATCATTGCATCGACAAGGCGCTGCGCATTGTCGGGCGTGCCCGCTCCCCGCGCCGGGCGATCGCTACCGATGGCCGCCACCGGATGCGCGCCGACGCGCTCGCCGCGGCGCTGGAGAAGGACCGGGCCGAGGGCATCCGCCCCTGGCTGATCGTCGCGTCCGCCGGCACCGTGGACACCGGTGCGGTCGACCCTTTACCCGAGATCGCCGCGCTCGCTGCCGAACATGGCGCCTGGTTGCATGTGGACGGCGCCTATGGCGGCCTGTTCATGCTCTGCGAGGAGGGGCGGGCGGCGCTGGGCGGGATCGAGCAGGCGGACAGCGTCGCGCTCGATCCGCACAAGACCCTGTTCCTTCCTTACGGCACCGGTGCGGTCGTGCTTCGGGAGGGGCGCAAATTGTTCGAGGCGTTCAGCGCCAGCGCCGACTATATCCAGGAATTCGCCGCGACCGACGTCGGCCCGTCGCCCGCCAATCTGTCGCCCGAGCTCACCCGCCATTTCCGCGCGCTGCGGCTCTGGCTGCCGCTGCAGCTTGCCGGCGTCGCCGCCTTCCGCGCCGCCCAGTCCGAGAAGATCGGCCTTGCCCGCTATCTCCACGCCCGCCTCGCCGCGATGCCGGGCTGGGATGCGGGGCCCGCGCCCGATCTCTCGGTCGTCGCCTTCCGCTTCCTGCCCGAAGCCGGCGACATCAGCGCCTTCAACGACCGCCTGCTCGCCCGCATCCAGCAGGACGGGCGGGTGTTCCTGAGCGGGACGCGGATCGGGGGCGAGACCTGGCTGCGCTGCGCGATATTGTCGTTCCGCACGCATCTGTCGCATATCGACGAGATCATCGACGTGCTGGCCGACACCGCGGCCGCACTGCAAGCGGAATGAAGGAACATCTTGTGCCGAACCAAGCCGCCTTTCACGGCCCGTTCAGCGAGGCTGCGCTGATCATCCCTGCTTTCCGGGGCGCCTGAGGAGCCGATGTCGAAACGGAACCGGAGACAGCTGGCGCGCGACACGAAGGCCGGCGCGGGAGGCGAGGCCGTCGCCAAGCCGGCCCTGCCGGCGCCGCGCGTAAACGAGCGCTATGCCCGGCCCCTGTTCGTGCTGACGATCGTCACCGGATCCTTCCTGCTCTTCCTCACCCAGCCGATGATCGCGCGCATGGCGCTGCCGCGGGTCGGCGGCGCGCCTTCCGTCTGGAACAGCGCGATGCTGGTCTACCAGCTGCTGCTGCTTGCGGGCTACGCCTATGCCCATGGTCTCTCCTACTTGCGGCCGAGGCTGCAGAGCGGGATTCATCTCGGCGTGTTCGCGCTCGGCGCTTTGTTCCTCCCGATCGGCCTGATCAGCGCGACGCCGCCGCCCGACGCCCAGCCAGCCTTCTGGGTGCCCTGGTTCCTGATCAGCTCGATGGGCCTGCTCTTCTTCGTGGTTTCCGCCCAGGCGCCGCTGATGCAGCGCTGGTATGCGCTGGAGACGAGCCGCGGCGATCCCTATCCGCTCTATGCCGCCTCCAATCTCGGCAGCTTCGCCGGCCTGATCTCCTATCCGCTGCTGGTCGAGCCGCTGATGACATTGCAGCAGCAGAGCTGGCTGTGGACCGCAATGTACGGCTTCCTCGTCCTGCTCGTCGCCGCCTGCGCCTTCACCGTGCCGGCCGACGCCGTGGAGGTCGTACCGGAGGAGACCGAGGCGCCGCCGACCAGGAAGCGCTATCTGCACTGGGTGGCGCTCGCCGCCGTGCCCTCGGGGCTGATGCTGTCGACGACGACGCATCTCACCACCGACATCGTCGCCATCCCGATGCTCTGGGTGCTGCCGCTCGGCCTTTACCTCCTGAGCTTCGTCATCGCCTTCGCGCACGGGCGGCGGGTCGCCGATTTCATCACCATGCTGGCGCCGATCATCATCCTGGTCGCCGGCGGGCTGGTCTTCGGCAGCGGCGCGGAGAAGCCGCTCTACCCGGTCACGCTCGGCCTCCTGCTGCTGTTCGCGATTGCGGTGGCCTTGCACGGCGAGATGTTCCGCCTGCGCCCTGCCGCCGGCCACCTGACCCGCTTCTATCTCGCCATGTCGGTCGGCGGCATGCTCGGCGGCCTGTTCTGCGCGATCGTCGCGCCGCTTCTGTTCGACTGGTCCTATGAATATCCGTTGCTGGTGCTGGCCGCGGCTTTGCTCGTGCCGCAAATCCCGCTCGTCCCCTGGGTGAAGGGACAGGAATGGCTGATGCGGCTGGCGCTGCCGGCCATGGCCATCCTGCTGGCCGTCGCCGTCTACATGATGCGCGCGAAGGGCATGAGCCCGCAGCTGATCCTGGTCGGCTCGATCCTGATCTCGCTGGTGGCCTTGGCCTGCCTGGGCCGCCGCGTCGCCTTCGCCGTCTGCCTGCTCGCGCTGATGGTCAGCTATGACGATCGCGGCGTGCTGCAGACCAGCTTCCACGGCGGCCGGACCCGCTCCTATTTCGGCATCTACGAAGTCTATGACCGGGCCGACGGCAGCGCCCGCGTGCTGACCCATGGTACCACCCTCCACGGCATCCAGAACCTGCTGCCGGGTATGGAAACCATCCCCACCACCTATTACGCTCCCTATAGCGGGATTGGCCTCGCATTCGGCGCCGCGGAGTTGCTCTATCCACAGCATCCGCCGCGGCTGGGCGTCGTGGGACTGGGGAGCGGCACGCTCGCCTGCTATGCCGATGGCCGGCCGAACCGGCGCTGGGTCTTCTTCGAGATCGATCCGCACATGGAGCAGGTGGCGCGAAACCAGTTTAGTTTCCTCGGTCGTTGCCGCCCGACCCCGCTCTTTCCGAACCAGCTCATCCTGTTCGGCGACGCGCGGCTCACAATCCGCAACCACATGCCTGCCAATTCGCTCGATATGCTGGCGGTGGACGCCTTCTCCTCGGATGCAGTGCCGATGCATTTGCTGACGAGGGAGGCGCTGCGCGACTATGGTCGCGTGCTCCAGCCCGACGGCATCATCCTCTTCCATATCTCCAACCGCTTCCTGGACCTGAGGCCGGTGATTGCCGATCTCGCGACCCGCGACGGCTGGGCGGCGACGATGATGCAATATCAGCCGACCCCGGCCGAGGAACGGCAGAATGCCACCGTGTCCGTCTGGATTGCGATGTCGCGCAACCCGCAGAAGATCATCGAGCTGATCGAGCAGAGCAACCAGGTGCTTGACCGGCTCGAGGCGCAGGACCGGGGCAACGTGCAGCGCGGAGTTTCGGAGGCCGACACGTTCGAGCGCTCGCGCTGGACGGCCGTCAATTTGCGGCCGGGCTTCACCGGCTGGACCGACGATCACGCCTCGATCCTGCCGATCCTCAATTTCGAGTCCTTCCTGCCACAAGGGGCCCGATAGGTGAGGATCGAAACCGCGCGCCTCATCCTGCGCGACTGGCGGGAGGCGGATATCGACGCCTTCGACCGGCATACCAACACGCCCAATGTGATGCGCTGGCTCGGCGGCGTGACCCCGCGCGCCGAGCTCGAGGACCGGGTGCGCAACCGGATCATGGCCTGGCAGGTGGAGCGCGGCTTCACCTTCTGGATCGTGGAACGCAAGTCCGACGGCGAAGTGCTCGGCTTTTGCGGGATCAAGATCGCGGATACTGCAGGTGCGCCGGTCGAGGGCATGTACGAGGTCGGCTGGCGGCTGCGCGAGGACGCCTGGGGGCAGGGTTATGCGAAGGAGGCGGCGATCGCCTCGCTCGACTTCGCCTTCGACCGGCTCGGCGCCGAGCGTGTCGTCGCGCTGACCTGTATCCAGAACGAAGCGAGCTGGGGGCTGATGCGGCGGCTCGGCATGACGCGGCGGCCGGAGCTCGATTATGACGATCCGCGCTTTCCCGAGCTCAACCCGACGATCATCTACGACATCCGCCCAGGCGAGCTGATAAGGTGAGCGGACTGATTGGCTTCGAGGGCAAGGCACCCTTGATCGATCCGGCCGCCTTCGTCGCGCCCGGTGCGCGGCTGATCGGCGACGTCGAGCTCGGACCCGAAGCCAGCGTCTGGTACAATTGCGTGCTCCGCGGCGACATGAACCGGATCCGGATCGGCGCCCGTTCGAACCTGCAGGACGGCAGCGTCATCCATGTCGATCCGCCGCGCCCGGGCAGCCCGGCGGACGGCTATCCCTGCCTGATCGGCGAGGAGGTGCTGATCGGCCATATGGCGATGATCCATGGCTGCATCCTCCACGATCGCGCCTTCGTCGGGCTCGGCTCGATCGTGATGGACGGCTGCGAGATCGGGGGCGATGCGATGCTCGCCGCCGGCGCGATGCTGACCCCCGGCAAGCGCATTCCGTCCGGTCAGCTCTGGGCCGGGCGACCCGCCAAATATGTCCGCGACCTCAGCGAGGCCGACCTCGCGGGCATGCGCGCCGGCGTCGCCCATTATGTCGCGCTGGCCAAGCGCCACGCGGCGGCGTTGCTGGCGGCTAGCGCCTGAGCCGGTTCAAACGGGCCTGCTGCGCCGCGACGACCGCATCCGCCTGCTCGATCCCGGCCTCCAGCGCGGCCTGATCGCCGGGACTGATCGGCTGCCCGGCGCGGGCGACGGCGAGCTGGTGCAGCTCGGCGGCGGCGCTGCTGGAGCGGCCGCGCGCCGCCTCGACGCGGGACAGGGCCTGCTGGGCCGCCATCCAGCTGTCCGAGCCTTCGGCGCCGGCGCGGGCGGCGGTGCGCGCGGCCTCGTCATAATCGCGTTCGAACGCGGCATTGCCGGCCCGGGCCTCGGCGACCAGAGTGTTGATGCGGACGCGCAGCGCGCTGTCGTCGGCGATGCGCGGCGCCTCGCGCACCGGCTCCTCGATCGAGAGCCGTTCGTCGGGACGCGGCGCCAGCGAAGGGAAGGGGCCTTTCGTGATGCAGCCGGCCAGCAGGGCGGCAGCGACACAAGCGAGGAGGCGAGACGGCTTCATCGCTCTCTCCCTATGCCGGCCGGCCGCCGCCCGCAACCGCGGCTTCGGTGGGGCGCAGAACAAGGGTTGCGCGGCGCAGACCTTCCCCCTATGTCGCCCCTTCCCGCGCGCCCGTAGCTCAGCTGGATAGAGCACCAGACTACGAATCTGGGGGCCGGAGGTTCGAATCCTTCCGGGCGCGCCATTCTCCATCTTCATCCCAGCAAGACGCGGCTTCGTCGCGCGGCGTGCCGCGTTAATCGATGCTTTCTTCTCCATTCACCCTTCCGAAAGCACGATTCGTCGACACACGTGCCGGTGGTGACCCGCATCCATGCGGCGCCGGTGAAGGGAAAAGAGGGGTCAGATGAAACGTCTTGGGACTGCATTTCTGCTTGCCGCGGCCACGTTCGCGCTGTCGCCCGCCGCGATCGGCCAGGATTCGACGCCGCAGCCGCGTCCGCTTGGCGCCGGCCAGAGCATCAACGGCGAACTCAGCCAGAGCGACAACCAGCGCCGCTCCGGCAAATATGAGGACGTCTATCTGCTCCAGGGCCGCCAGGGCGACCGGATCGACCTGCGGCTCATGTCCGACGCCTTCGACCCCTATCTGGTGGTCAACGGCCCCGGCGGCTTTTCCATGTCCAACGACGACGAGGAGGGGCAGAGCGAATCGACCAACAGCCGCCTCGTCCTGCAGCTGCCGGCCGACGGCACCTATCGCGTCTCGGCGACCAGCTTCCGGTCCGGCGAGACCGGCACCTACCGCATCCAGGCGAGCATCCCGGCCCCCAATGTCGCGGTCAGCCGCCCGGTCGCGGCGACCCCGATCCGGCTCGGCCAGACGGTCAATGGCAGCCTCGCCCGCGGCGACGGGCAGATGGCCTCCGGCGAATATCAGGACCAGTACCGGTTCAGCGCCCGCCGCGGCCAGCGGGTCCGCATCGAGCTCACGGGTGACAACGATCTTGACACCTATCTGATGCTGCGCCGCCCCGACGGCTCGCAGGACGCCAATGACGATGCCGAATATAACGGCCAGGAATCGCTCAACAGCCGCATCGACACGGTGCTCGCCGAGGACGGCGACTATGTGATCGTCGCCACCACCTATCGGCCGAACACCACCGGCTCCTACCACCTCAGCCTGCAGCAGAGCCCTGGCCTGCCGCGCCAGGCGCGGGTGCCGGGCGGCGCGCATGTGATCGCGCTGGCCGTGGGCGTCTCCGATTATGGCGGGCGGACCAGCAACCTGCCGAACACCGACACCGATGCGCGCGAATTGTTCAACAGCCTGCGCAGCGCCGGCCTGCTGCATCCCGCCAGCCAGCTGCTCGTCAACGACGAGGCGACGACCAAGAACGTCGCGAATGCCTTTGCGCGGGCCGCGGCGCAGGCCGGACCGAACGACCTCTTCCTGTTCTTCTATTCGGGGCACGGCAACCAGGTCGACGTGCCGGTGAGCGCAGCCGAACTGGACGGCCGTGCGGAGACGATCGAGCTCTATGACGACGCGATGACCGACGCGCAGCTGAAGCCGCTGTTCGACAGCGTCCGCGGCCGCATGTCGATGGTCGTGCTCGATTCCTGCTTCTCGGGCGGCTTCCGCAGCCTGATCGACCGGCCGAACGTGATGGGCCTGTTCAGCTCCGAGGAGGATATGACCAGCCTGGTCGCGGACCGCTTCAAGGCTGGCGGCTTCCTCTCCTACTTCCTGCGGCCGGCGCTGCAGGGCGAGGCGGACGACGACGGCGACGGCATCGTCACCGCCGGCGAGCTGTCCACCTATGTCCGGCGCCGCTTCCGCCGCGAGGGCGACATTCCTGCCGAGACCCGCGAGGACCAGCAGAATTTCCAGAACATCCTGGTCGAGCGCGGCGGCGTCAATGTCGACGACGTGGTCGTGCGGCTCGCGTCCGCCTCGACCTTCACCACCCCGCAGCGAGCCCGGCTGGCGCCGATGCAGCAGCCGCGCCCGGTCGGCGACAGCGAGGGCAAGCGCCGTACGCCCCGCCCGGCGAAGGCGCCGCTGCACTAGGCGACGTCGTCCGCCCGAAACGGGTGGCGCGAAGCCCCCGTTCGGGCGATGACGCGCCATGGGCAACTGGACGAGACGGGCGGTGCTTGGCGCTGGCGGGGCGAGCCTGCTGGCGCGGGCGTTTGCCGAGGCGCAACCGCCGCGCCGCAGCCGCCTCGTCCTGCTCGGCACCAAAGGCGGGCCGACGCCGAGCCGGTTCCGCGCGCCGGCCTCCTGCCTGCTGGTCGTGGACGACGAGCCTTATGTGATCGACGCGCCGGACGGCGTCGCCTCGCGGCTCGTCCAGGCCGGAATGGACCTGGCGCGGCTTCGCAACGTCTTCATCACCCACAATCACAGCGACCATGTGGCCGGGCTCGGCGCCTTGCTGATCCTCGCCTGGGGCTCCGGCCTGCAGACGCCGGTCGATATCTACGGCCCGGCGCCGCTGGAGCGGCTGGTCGCCGCTCACCTTGCCGCCAATCAATATGACATCGAGGTCAGGATGGACGAGGAGGGCCGCCCGCCGCTCGCGCCGCTCGTCCACGCGCATGAGATCGCGAACGGGCCGGTCCTGGCGGACCGCAAGGTCCGCGTCCGCTGCGCACGCGCGGACCATTATCGTGTCGTGGATTATGCCTACCGCTTCGACACGCCGGACCGCAGCTTCGTCTTCTCCGGCGACACGCGGCCGAGCGAGGCCCTGATCGAGCTGGCCCGGGGGACGGACGTGCTGGTCCACGAGGCGATGCTGGAAGCGGCGCTGGGCAGGATCACCGACGGCGATGCGCCCCGGCTGATGGACCATCTACATCGCAGCCACACCACCACCGAAGAGCTTGGCCGCATCGCGCAGGCGGCAGGCGTCGGGACGGTGGTGCTGAGCCACCTCGTCCCCGCCTTCCCGGACCTCACCGACGAGATGTGGATGGAGGGCGTCCGCCGCCATTATCGCGGCCGCATCATCGTCGGCCGCGACATGCTGGAAATCTAGGCCAGCTGGCCCAGATCGAGCGCGGACAGGAGGGCCGAGCGCGCCGCCGCGATGCGCCCCTGCACCTCGGCATTGGCGAGATCCGCGGGGTCGATCCGTTCCGGCCACCACGCCTCGATGATCCCGGCCACTCGGTCGAGCTTCCTCTCGTCGACCAGGAAGCGGGGATCGACATTTGCCGGATCGGCGACGACACGGAGCCTGAGGCAGGCCGGGCCGCCGCCATTGGCCATGGACTGGCGGACGTCGACCACCGAGAGTTGGCGGATCGGGCCGTTGCCGGCGACCATAGCCTCCAGCCAGGACCAGACCGCCACATTGTCCTTCGCCTCGCCGGGCAGGACCAAGGCCATGCCGCCTTCGGGCAGGGTCACCAATTGGGCATTGAACAGATAGGAGCTGACCGCGTCCGCCAGGCTCACCACGCTCGCCGGCACCTCGACGATCTCGGTCTCGGGCAGCAGGCGCTTCAGCTGCGCGTAGAACTCCGCCTTGCCGGCAAAGGCCTGTTCGTGCGCGAACAGCACATGCTCGTTGGCGACCGCGACCACGTCATTGTGGAAGGCGCCGGCGGCGATCGCTTCCTCGGATTGCTGCACGAACAGGACGTGCCCCGGATCGAGCCGGTTGAGCCGCGCGATCGCGCGCGATGCCTCGAGATGCTGGCGGGCCGGGAAGGGGCCGCCGCCGACGCCATAGACGAAGACCTCGACCCCCTGGCTGTGATGATGGGCGCAGAGCCGCATATGATTGGCCGCGCCCTCGTCGCCGAAGGTGGCGGGGACGGGCTCGTGCACCGCGAAATGCGCCTGGTTCGCGAAGGCCAGGCGGAGCTGGGCGAGCGTCTCCGGCCATTCGTGGCTGCGGTGTGCCATGGTGCGCAGGTTCGCGACGGTGAGGTGGCAGCGGCCGTCCGCCGTGTCGGGGGCGGGGGAAACGGTCGCCGCATTGGCCGCCCACATCGCCGAGGCCGAGAAAGCGGCGGGTCGAAGGGCGCCGGTCTCGCCATGCTCCACGCCGAGCGCGGCAAGCCAGTCCCGGTTCGGCCGGCGGTGCGGCGGCAGCAGGCCCTGGGCGAGGCCGAGGCCGAGATTGTGCCGCATCTTGGCGACGCCCTGCAGCGCCGCCTCGCGCGGGAAGGCGGTGCTGCCGGCATTGGCGGTGGCGGCGAGATTGCCGAGGCTGAGGCCCGCATAATTGTGGCTTGGGCCGACGATCCCGTCGAAATTGATCTCGACCAGAGCCATGGCCTCAGCGCCCCACGGCGAGGAAGGAGTCGCCCGGCTTTAGCCCGAGCAGGGCAGCGTCGGCGGCGTGGAGCGTAACGGCGCCGTCGATATCGGCACGCACATGGGCGAAGGCGGCTGTGAAATCGCTCAGGCCGCCCGAAGCGATCAGCATCCTCTCGCCCCCTTCCTCCTCGGACACGTCCGAAAGGGTGAATTCGAGGGCCTCCTCGATCGTGCGGATCTCGTCGGTCTTTGCCGACATGGTCGGGCCGCCGTCGAAAATGTCGATATAGCCCTCGGAATCGAACCCTTCGCGCTCCAGCATGCGCATCGCCGCCTCGCCCGTCGGGTGGGGCTTGCGCATGACGGCCAGCGCCTCGGGCGAGAGCATGGCGGTGTAGATCGGGGTCTTCGGCATGAGGTCGGCGATAAACTGCGTCCCGTGCGCGCCGTTGAAGGCGTCGGCCTCGTTGAAGCCCATGCCGAAGAAGCGGCCGGCGATCGCGTCCCAGAAGGGCGAGTTATTCTCCGCGTCGATCACCCCGCGCAGCTCCGCGACGACAATGTCCGCGAACCGTTCCCGGTTGCGCCGGATGAACAGATAGCGGCTGCGCGCGAGCAGCAGGCCGAGGCCGAGCCCGCTCGCCCGCGCCTCGGGATGGAGGAACAGCCCGCCGACCTCCGAACAGTCGTTGAAGTCGGTGCAGAGCGTCAGCATCTCGGTGCGGAAGGTCTTGCCCAGCTCCGGCGAGGTCTGGGTCAGCTTCGAGATCCGATAGGAATAGAAAGGCTGCTCGACGCCGATCCGGCTGAACACCTGGCAGGTGCCGCGAATGTCGCCGGTCTCCGCATTTTCGAGCATGAACACGAAAAGATCGCCCTGCGGCGCGCCCTCCGCGCTCGCGAAGGCCGCCTCGGACCGGGCCAGCTTGGCGGCGAGCGCGCCCTTGTCCTGCGGCAGGTTGGTGAAGCCGCCGCCGGTCAGCTTCGCCATCTCGTAGATCGCGTCGAAATCCCCGCTCCGCGCCGGCCGCACCCTGAAGCTCACAACGCCTCCCCATAAGCCAGACGCAGGATCGTCAGCGCCGACAATTGCGCGCGCTCGACCAGGCTCTCGACGATCAGATATTCATCGCTCGAATGGATGGCGCCGCCGCGCGCGCCCATCGTGTCGACCACGGGCACGCCGCAGGCCGCGATATTGTTGCCGTCGCAGACCCCGCCCGTATCGAGCCAGCTGATCGCCTGGCCGAGATCGGCGCCGGCCTGCTTCACCAGCCCAAACAATTTCTCGGCCTTCGGATCGAGCGGTTTGGGCGCGCGGGCGAAGCCGCCATGGACGTGGATCGTGACGTCGTGCGTCGCCGCGACCGCCGCCACCGTCTCGTCGAGCAGGGCCTGTGCCTTCACCTGCAGCGCCGGCGTGCGCGGGCGCATGTTGACGCGCAGCACCGCATGGTCCGGCACGACATTGTTCGGCCCGCCACCGTCGATCTTCGCCGGGTTTACGGTCAGCCCGTCTTGCTTGGCGGCGGCGAGGCGCAAGGCGAGGTCGGCCGCGGCCAGTACGGCGTTGCGGCCCTCGTCGGGATTGCGGCCGGCATGGGCGGAGCGGCCGCTGACCGAAATCGAGAAATTGCCGCTGCCCGGCCGCGCGCCGGCAAGGGTGCCGTCGGGCAGGGCGGAGGGCTCATAGGTGAGCGCCGCCTTCTTGCCACGTGCGGCTCTGGCAATCAAAGCGGCGGAGCCCGGCGAGCCCACTTCCTCGTCCGAATTGATTACCACCTCATAGCCGAGCTGCGGGATGCCGCTGGCTTCGACGGCACGAAGGGCCGCCAGCATCACCGCGAGCCCACTCTTCATGTCGGCCACGCCGGGGCCGCCCAGTACGCCTTCCTCGCGCCAGAAGACCTTCTGGAAATCGTGATCGGCGCCGAACACCGTGTCCATATGGCCGGTGAAAAGCAGCTGGAGCGGGGCCTCGCGGCGGACCGTCAGGTGCAGGTTGCGGCCATGCGCAACCGCGTTCAACTGGCCGTCCGCCGCCATAGCCTCGACCGGGGCGGGGTCCGCAAGCACGAGCCCTCCCGGCAAAGCGGCGAAGGCATCCGCGAGCAATGCCGCGACATCGGCCAGCCCGGCGAGGTTGCGCGAGCCGCTGTTCACCGCGGCCCAGGCCGTCACCTGGTCGAGCATCGGCGCGTCGGCGCAGCGCTCCACGGCCGCCTGTTCGATGCTGGAGAGACCCGCCATGGCGACGGCTCTAGCGTGGCGCGCGGCCAGGCGGAACCCCCGCGCCCCGGGGTCAGAAGCCGTAGACGAGCGTGATCCGGCCGAGCGTGTCGGTCGAGACGCGGCCGGCGCTTGGCAGGCTCTCATATTGGACGTTGTAGGACAGGCGGGCCGCGACGGGGCCGAACAATTGTGCCTCGAGGCCGGTCGTCGCGCTGAACGTATTGCCGCGCGAATCGAGAAAGGCGGAGCCGGTCTGGGTGAATTTGATGCCGGGCCGGATCTGCCAGCGCGCGTCGAGCGCGCCGCGGCCTGAGAAGCCGTCCTCGTCCGGGCCGTTGACCGGCTCGGCATGGCGGAAGGCCGGGCCGCCCTGCACGTCGATCGAGAGCCGCTCGCCGCCGACCAGCCGGTAACCGAGGCCCCCCGAGATCGAGTAGCGCGCATCATAGCCGAGCACCGGGTCATGCTCGGCCTGCAGCAGGCCATAAGCGGACAGCCGCGCGTTCACCTTGTAACGCGGCTCGTAGGCCAGGAGCAGCCGTTCCTGGCTGCGGACGCCATTCGTCTCCTGATAGGCGGCCTGGCCGCGCAGTTCGTGCCGCCAGCGCACGCCCTGCCGCGCGGCGGTCAGCGACGCATAGACACCGAGCGTGTCGGTATTGCCGCTGGCCAGCGAGGCGCCGACTTCGCCCCGGCCGGACCAGTTGGCGAGCGGCGCGGGGTTGGCGAGCCGCGCCTGTTCCGCCGCGCTTTGCTCCGCGACCCGCGCGGCGAGCCGGCGGTCGAGCGTCTCGGCCAGCTCCGGAGCGGTCCGCCGCGCATATTTGACAACGGCCGCAATCTCGGCGTCGCTGCCGCTGGCGAAGACGTCGTCGACCATCGCCTGGACCGGCGAGGGGACCGGCTGGGCGCCGGCGGGGGCAGCGGCGAGCAGCGCCAGCCAGGCGAGAAGCGGTCTCACGGCCATATGGATCGTCCCTGTCGAGATTAAGCGGCCTCAGAGCCAGGCGGCGAAGGCCTTCAGGATGTCGCGGTAGAGGCCCTGCTTGAACGGCACGATCAAGGAGGGGAGCTCCTGCGGGTCCGCCCATTTCCAGGCGCGGAATTCGGGTTCCGGCGTCTGGAGATTCACGTCTTCGTCGGCGCCGGTGAAGCGCATCAGGAACCAGGTCTGCCGCTGCCCGCGCCATTTGCCCTTCCAGACCTTGCCGAGCAGGTCGTCGGGCAGATCGTAGAGCAGTTGCTCGGGACAGCGGGCGAGGATGTCCACCTTGTCGCGGCTGATCCCGGTCTCCTCCTCCAGCTCCCTGAGCGCGCCCGCCTCGGCTTCCTCGCCGGGGTCTAGCCCACCCTGCGGCATCTGCCAGGCCTCCAGCGTCGAATCGAGCCGCTGGCCGACCCAGACCTTGCCGTCCCGGTTCAGCAGCATCACCCCGGCCGCGGGCCGGTAGGGGAGGCTTTCGCGGTCGATGGCCTTGGTCACGTCCGCTCACTCAGCAGCAATTTCAGGGCGGCGATGCAGCCGGCCAGATCCGCGGTGGCGGAAGGAATCGCCTTCCGCAGGTTCATGAAGCCGTGGATATTGCCCTCGGCCTCGCGGAAGATAGTGGGGACGCCCGCCTGGATGCAGGCCGCGGCATAGGCCCGGCCCTGGTCGCGGATCGGGTCGAGGCTGGCGGTGACCACCAGGGTCGGCGGCATCCCGGCCTGGCTCTTGACCAGGGGCGCATAGCGCCAGTCCTTCTTGTCCGCCGCATAGCAATCCTCGAACCAGTCCATGCCGGGCTTGGTGAGCAGATAGCCCTCGGCAAAATCCGAATAGCTCGGATAGCCATCGTCGGGATCGGCGGCCGGATAGATGGGGAATTGCGCGAGTACCGGCACCCGCGCCGGCGTGTCGCGCAGGGCAAGGCTGACGATGATCGCGAAATTGCCGCCCGCGCTGTCGCCGCAGGTGATCAGGCCGGTGATGTCGCGGCCGAGCGGCGCCGGGCTTTCGGCCGCCCAATAGGCCGCGGCGATCGCATCCTCGATTCCCGCCGGCCACGGATGTTCTGGGGCGAGCCGGTAGTCCACCGCCAGCACGGGCAGGTCGAGGGCCCGCGCCAGCTCGGCGCAGAGGCTCTCATGGCTGTCGAGATCGCCAAGCACGAAGCCGCCACCGTGCATGAACAGGACCAGCGGGCCGGCGCCGCGCGTCTCCCGAGCGTCGAACAGGCGGAGCGGAATCTCGCCCGCCGGACCCGGACAACTCAGGTCGCGCATCACCGCCAGCTCACCCACTGGCAGCTCGGCGACATGCCGCATCTTCTTCATCAGCAGGCGACCCTCTGCCGGCGGCAGGTCGTGGGTCTTCGGGCCGGGGAGGGCGTTAAGATAGTCGAGAAACTGCCGCACGTCGGGGCGCACATAAGGCTCGGTCATCGCGTCATCCGGTCATCTCTTTGAACCTTGCCCCCTTTGCGGTATGAAATTCCTTCGATCTAGGGGGAAGTCGATATGTTCGCGCTGGATTTGCTGCTCGCCGCCGCCGCCCAGGCCGCGGTTTCGCCGCCCGCGCAGGGCACTTCGCCCGCCCCCTTGCCCAATGTCGACGTCGTCGGCCCCACCACCCAGCGCCGGGTCATCTGCCGCACGATCATGCCGAGCGGCTCGCACATCGCCGCCCGCCGCGTCTGCCAGACGGTGGCGCAGATCGAGGAGGCGAGGAGCCGGGCGCAGCAGGAGGCCGGCGTCGACGTCCGCGCCACGGACCGCCGGACGAACGAAATGCTGCAGCAATCGGATGGAGGCAATTATCTAAGGGCCCATCCGGAACTCAATCCGCGCCCGTTCTAGATTAGTGGCGGCCGCAGGCTGCTTGCGGGGAGACCCGACAGCTCGCACATCGCCCCCGCCGCGACAGGCGGACGCCGATCTCCGGATCCCGGGCCTATCCTTGACTTTTCGTGCCCGGGGTATGAACTCAGTCCGATCCAGGGGGAGTTGATATGATCGCACTCGATATCATGCTCGCCGCCGCCGCCCAGGCCGCGGTTTCGGCGCCCGCGCAAGCCGCGTCGCCCACTCCGGTGCCCAATGTCGAAGTGGTCGGTCCGACGCAGCAGCGCCGGGTGATCTGCCGCACCGTCACGCCGAGCGGCTCGCATATCTCCGCCCGCCGGATCTGCCAGACGGTGGCGCAGATCGAGGAGGCCCGGGACCGGATGCAGGACGAGAGCGACCGGGACGTCCGCTCCACCATGCGCCGGACCAACGAGATGCTGGAGAATTCGGGCTACGGCAATTGGCTGAGGTCGCATTCCTCCGGCCCGATCGGAATCCAGAGCGTGGCGCAGACGCGGCGGGGCGGCGACTAGGCCGGGCGCCGAATCTTCCGGCAAATGAGCGCCGCTGGCGGTTGTCGCGGCGCGCCCGCGGGTCTAGGGTTCCCCTCCGCATTTTCAGACCCGAGGAAGTCACCTTGGCTACGGCCAGCCATTATCTGACCCCAGAAGAAGCCAAATCCGATGCGCCGCTGGAGGCGGTGGTGGTGCGGTTCGCCGGCGATTCCGGCGACGGCATGCAGCTCACCGGCGGACAGTTCACCCTCTCCACCGCGCTCGCCGGCAACGATCTCGCGACCTTCCCGGATTTCCCGGCCGAGATCCGCGCCCCGCAGGGCACGACCTTCGGCGTCTCCGCCTTCCAGATCAATTTCGGCTCGGCCGCGATCGAGACCGCGGGCGACGCGCCCGACGTGCTGATCGCGATGAACCCGGCCGCGCTGAAGACCAATGTCGCCGACCTGAAGCCAGGCGGCCTGATCATCGCCGACGAGGGCGAGTTCGGCCAGCGCAACCTCGCCAAGGCCGGCTATGAGTCGAACCCGCTCGACGACGACCAGCTCGCCAGATGGCAGGTGATCCGCCTCAACATCTCGCAGCTCACCCTCGATGCCGTGAAGCCGTTCGGGCTCGGCAACAAGGAGGCGCTGCGCTGCAAGAATATGTGGACCTTGGGCCTCGCGCTCTGGATGTTCGACCGCGACCGCGCGCCGATCGTGCAGTGGCTCAAGACCAAGTTCGCCAAGGCCGCCGAGCTCGCCGAGGCCAATATCGCCGCGCTCAACGCCGGTCATGCCTATGGCGAGACCGCCGAGATGGGCGGGCAGGTCACCCAGCAGCATATCGGCGCCGCACCGGTCGCGCCGGGCCTCTACCGGACCGTGACCGGCGCCGAGGCGATCTCGCTCGGACTGGTCGCGGGCGCCAAGCTCGCCGGCCTGCCGATGTTCTTCGGCGGCTATCCGATCACCCCGGCCTCGGCGATCCTGCACCATCTCTCGCGGCTCAAGGAATATGGCGTCACGACCTTCCAGGCCGAGGACGAGATCGCGGCGATCGCCGCCGCGATCGGCGCCAGCTTCGCCGGCTCGCTCGGCGTCACCTCCTCCTCCGGGCCCGGCATCGCGCTGAAGGGCGAGGCGATGGGCCTCGCGATCATGACCGAGCTGCCGCTCGTCATCGTCAATTCGCAGCGCGGCGGCCCCTCGACCGGCTTGCCGACCAAGACCGAGCAGTCGGACCTCTACCAGGCGGTCTACGGCCGCAATGGCGACGCGCCGCTGCCGGTCCTCGCCGCCTGCTCGCCCGCCGATGCCTTCGACTGCGCGATCGAGGCGGTGCGGATCGCCGTCCAGTACATGACCCCGGTGATGCTGCTGACCGACGGCTATATCGCCAATGCCGCCGAGCCGTGGAAGGTGCCGGATATGGGGAGCTACGCACCCTTCCAGGTCGCCTTCCAGGAGGAAGCGCCGGCCGAGGGCGAGGCGGTGAACCCGTACAGGCGCGACGACAGGCTGAAGCGGGTCTGGATCAAGCCCGGGACGCCGGGGCTGATGCACCGGATCGGCGGCATCGAGAAGAATGTCGGCTCCGGTCATATCGATTATGCGCCCGAGAACCACCAGGCGATGACCGACATCCGCGCGAACAAGGTGCTCGGCGTCGCCGACAGCTGCCCGCCGCAGCAGGTCTGCCTCGGCCAGGAGGGCGGCAGGCTCGCCGTGGTGGGCTGGGGCTCGACCTTCGGCCCGATCCACCAGGCCGTGCGCCGCGCCCGCCGCGACGGCAAGGACGTCAGCCACATCCATCTCCGCCACATCTGGCCGCTGCCGATAAATCTGGGCGATCTTTTAAGGTCTTACGACCGGATCATCGTGCCGGAAATGAACAAGGGCCAGCTCAAGACCCTGCTCCGCGACCAATATCTGGTCGACGCCCGGCCGGTCACCAAGGTCTCCGGCCAGCCCTTCAAGATCGCCGAGATCGAGGCGGCGATTGACGAGGCGCTGGGCTAGGGCGCCATGGAAGCGAAACCCCCACGCCTGCTCCCGCTGCTGCTCATGCTGGTGCTGGTCGTGGGCATGATCATCTACCTGACGCACAAAGGCTGAACCGATGACCGAGATGGTCAAACTGACCCCCAAGGACTTCGCCACCGACCAGGAGGTGCGCTGGTGCCCCGGCTGCGGCGACTATGCGATCCTCAAGGCCGTGCAGCGCACCATGCCGGAGCTCGGCGCCGACCCGGCGAAGACCGTGTTCATCTCGGGCATCGGCTGCTCCAGCCGCTTTCCTTATTATATGGAGACCTACGGCTTCCACACGATCCACGGCCGCGCGCCCGCGCTGGCGACCGGGGTAAAGCTGGCCAATCCCGAGCTCGACGTCTGGATCGTCACCGGGGACGGCGATGCGCTGTCGATCGGCGGCAATCACACGATGCACGTCCTCAGGCGCAACCTCGATTGCCAGATCCTGCTCTTCAACAACGAGATTTACGGCCTGACCAAGGGCCAATATTCGCCCACCTCCCGCGTCGGCACGCGCAGCCCGTCCACGCCGTTCGGCTCGGTCGACCGGCCGGTCCGCCCCTGTGCCTTCGCGCTCGGCTCGGGTGGCCGCTTCGTCGCCCGGGCGATCGACGTGCACAAGAATCTGCCCGACGTGCTGAAGGCCGCCCATGCCCATAAGGGCGCCGCCTTCGTCGAGATCTTCCAGAACTGCATCGTCTATAATGACGACGTGTTCGCGCCGTTCACCGACAAGGCCAATGCCGGCAAGCAGCTCTGGCTGAAGCCCGGCGAGCCGATGCTGTTCGACAATGGCAGCAAGGGCCTGACCCTCGACCGCCAGGCGCTGAACCTGAAGGTGGTCGACGTCGTGGAGGGCAATTGGGAGGCGGCGGACGTGATCGTCCACGATCCGAAGAACAAGGCGGTCGCGCACATGCTGATCGACATGCCGATCGGCAGCTTCCCGATGGCGCTCGGCGTCATCTACGACGATCCGCGGCCGACCTTCGAGAGCGCGATCCTCGCGCAGAACGCCCAGGCCTCGCAGGGCAAGGCGGCGGATCTCCAGGCCCTGGTGTCGCGCGGCCAGACCTGGCAGGTCGAGAAGGAACCGCACGAGATTTGACCTTTCCCGTCACCCTGAACTCGTTTCAGGGTCCAAGGGAATGCCGTGCACCCACGACAGAGGATCTTCCCGGCAATCGCGCCACGCCACCCTGGACCCTGAAGCGAGTTCAGGGTGACGCTTGGGGTCGTTTCGCTCCGGCCGGTTAACCTCCGAGCTTGCGCATCTCCGCGTCCCAACGCATCTAGTCCGAAGATGCTGCAGCGGGGCAAACATCTGGTCGCGGCGGATCGCGGCTTCGCCAAGGGGGGCGGCTTCTTCGCGTCCCTGTTCACGGGCGGCTTCAACAAATTGCTCGACCGGCTGGACACGGGCATCCGCGAGGGCCGGATCGAGGCGACCTTGCCGGACGGCTCCAGCCGCACCGTCGGCGGCCATGGCGAGGGGCCGGTCGCGATCATTCAGCTGAAGAGCTGGCGGGCGCTGGTCCGGCTCGTCGCCTCTGGCTCGGTCGGCTGGTACGTCGCCTGGGCGCGGGGCGAATGGGCGAGCCCGGATCCGGTGAAGATTTTCGAGATCTTCCTGCGCAATGCCCCCCATCTCGGCGACACCGGCCGCTCCAAGGGGCCGTGGAAGGCGGTGAACTGGCTCGCCCATCGCCTGCGCGCGAATGGCCGTAAGAGGGCGCGGCGGAATATCGCCCATCATTATGATCTCGGGAACGATTTCTACGCCGCCTGGCTCGATCCCTCGATGACCTATTCCAGCGCGATCTTCGCCGCGCCCGGGGACCCGCTGGAGAAAGCGCAGGAGCATAAGATCCGGCTGCTGCTCGACCGGCTCGACCTGCAGCCTGGGCAGCACCTGCTCGAGATCGGCTGCGGCTGGGGGGCGCTCGCCGAGGTTGCGGCGCGGGATTATGGCGTCCATGTCACCGGCCTGACCCTGTCCGAAGAGCAGAAGGCTTATGCCGAGGCACGGCTCGCGCGCGCCGGGCTGGCCGACAAGGTGGAAATCCAGCTCAAAGACTATCGCGACGTCGCCGGCACATTCGACGCCGTCGCCAGCGTCGAGATGGTCGAGGCGGTCGGCCAGGAATATTGGCCGGCCTATCTCCAGGCGGTCGCCGGGGCGCTGAAGCCGGGCGGCAAAGCGGCGATCCAGCTCATCTCGATCCGCGACGATCTCTTCCCCAATTATGCGGCCAATACCGACTTCATCCAGACCTACATCTTCCCGGGCGGGATGCTGATCGGCGAGGGCAGGTTCCGGGCCATCGCCGCGCAGGCCGGGCTCGCCTGGCGGGACCGGGCCGGTTATGGCCTCCATTATGCCGACACCCTCCACCGCTGGCGCGATTCCTATGACGTGGCGGTGCGCGAGGGGCGGCTGCCGGACGGCTTCGATCCAGCCTTCCACAATCTCTGGCGCTATTATCTCATGTATTGCGAAGGCGGCTTCCGGAGCGGCGGCATCGATGTCGCCCAGGTCACGTTGGTGAAGCATGGCTGACGACGTCACCGCCGACGACTGGGTCACGCTCGGCGTCGCCCTGCTGCAGCGCGAGGGGCCGGCGTCGCTCGACGTGGCGGAGCTGTGCGAGCGGCTGGGCTGCGACCCCACGGACTTCCGGCGGCATTTCGCGGACAAGGGCGCCTATGCCCTGGCAATCGCGCGGCACTGGGCCGAGACCGCCGAGACGGCCGCGCGCGAGGCGAGGGGCGGCAGGAAGCCGAGCGAACGGCTGCTCGCCATGCTCGCGCTCGGCGTCGAGGCCGACGTCAATCTGGAGCGCGGGGTGCGCGCGCTGGCCTCCGATCATCCCGAGGTGGCCGATCTGGTCCGCGCTGCGGACGACCGGCACGAACTGGCGCTGACCACCGACATTGCCGGCGTCTACGGCCTCGGCGCCGACGAGGCGCAGGAATTCGGCCGTGCGCTCCACGCCCTCCACGTCGCGGCGATGAGCCGGCCGGCGGACGAGGCGAAGACCTGGGGCGCGGGGCCGGCGCGCGCGATCACCGCCCTGCTGGGGTCGAACTTCCCGATCGAGTGACCGCTAGTTTGCGGCGCTGTTTGCGATCACCCAACCCGCTCATCCTGAGTGGGGACTGAGCCTGGCGAAGGCCCGTATCGAAGGACCGTCCTTCGAGACGCCGGTTCGACAAGCTCACCGGCTCCTCAGGATGAGCGGGTTGGGTAACGTGTGATCTCAGCTCGCCCTATTTCTTACCCAGCTCCAGCCGGTATCCGTTCTCGAAGTCCTGGCCCAGCAGCTCGGCAACCTTTTCACCCACGACCTCGGGCGACTTCAATGTCGCCGGATCCTCGCCGGGAAAGGCGCGCGCGCGCATCTGCGTGGCAGTGGCACCGGGATCTATGATCGCGGCGCGGATATTGGTCACGTTGCCGACCTCCTGGGCATAGGCGGTGATCAACGCGTCCAGCGCCGCCTTGGACGCGCCATAGGCGCCCCAATAAGCGCGGGGATTCGCGCCGACGCTGGAGGTGATCGCGATCACCCGGCCGGCCGCGCTCCGCCTCAGCATCGGATCGAAGGCCGCGAGCAACGCCTGCTGGGCGAGCAGGTTCAGGGTCAGGACCTTGCCGAACTCCTTGCCGTCGATCTGCGCGACCGGCCCGAGCGTGCCGAGGAAGGCGGCATTGAGCACGAGCGTGTCGAGCGCGTCCCAGCGCCCGGAGATCGCGGCCGCAAGCTTGCCGATCCCGTCTTGCGCGGCGAGGTCGAGGGGGGCGATGGTCGCCGAGCCGCCGGCCGCGTGAATCCGTTCCTCGACCTGCTCGAGATCCTCGGCGGTGCGGGCGGTGAGGATCACATGCGCGCCGCCGGCGGCGAGCGCCTCGGCGATCGCCGCGCCGATTCCCCGGCTGGCGCCGGTGACCAAAGCGAGTTTTCCGTCAAAGGGTCGGGTCATTCTTACTCCGTCATGCTGAACTTGTTTCAGCATCCAGCTTGATGACGGTCGCGGATGCTCGAACTTGGACCCTGAAACAAGTTCAGGGTGACGATTGAGCGGGTCGATCGAGCGCGTCTAGGCCCGACGCCCCTCCTGGAGCAGAAGCTGGTTGCGCCGTTCCAGATCGTCATGGTCGGTGAGGCTGGTCGGATAGTCGCCGGTGAAGCAGGCGTCGCAATGCTGCGGCGCGGTCTCGTCCCGGCCCTGCTCGCCGAGCGCCTTGTACAGCCCATCGGTCGAGACGAAGGCGAGGCTGTCGGCGTGGATGAAGCGGTTCATCGCCGAGACGTCCATCTGCGCGGCGAGCAGTTTCGCGCGCTCCGGCGTGTCGACGCCGTAGAAGCAGCTGTGCCGGGTCGGCGGGCTGGCGATCCGCATATGGACCTCGCGGGCGCCGGCATCGCGCATCATCTGCACGATCTTCATCGAGGTGGTGCCGCGGACGATCGAATCGTCGACCAGCACGATCGACTTACCCTGGACGAGCGCGCTGTTCGCATTGTGCTTCAGCTTCACGCCGAGGTGGCGGACATGGTCGCCGGGCTGGATGAAGGTCCGGCCGACATAATGGGAGCGGATGATGCCGAGCTCGAACGGGAGGCCGCTCTCCTGCGCATAGCCGATCGCCGCCGGCACGCCGCTGTCCGGCACCGGCACGACCAGGTCGGCCTCGACCGGGCTCTCCAGCGCGAGCTGGGCGCCGATCCGCTTGCGGACGTTGTAGACGCTGTGCCCGTCCAGCACGCTGTCCGGCCGCGAGAAATAGATATGCTCGAAGATGCAGGGCCGCGGCCGCTGCGGCGCGAACGGGCGGTGCGAGCGCAGGCCCTTGTCCGACACCTCGATCAGCTCGCCGGGCTCGACCGAACGCAGATAGGTCGCGCCGACGATGTCCAGCGCCACCGTCTCCGAGGCGAAGATATAGGATTCGCCGAGCCGGCCCATGACGAGCGGGCGGATGCCGAGCGGGTCGCGGCAGGCGATCATCCCCTCGTTGGTCAGGCAGACCAGGGAATAGGCGCCCTCCACCTGCTTCAGCGCATCGATGAAGCGGTCGAGCAAAGTACGGTAGTCGGAGGTCGCGACGAGGTGGATGATCACCTCGGTGTCGCTGGTCGACTGGAAGATCGAGCCGCGCCGGTTGAGCTCGCCGCGCAGCCGCATCGCGTTCGAGATATTGCCGTTGTGCGCGACCGCGAAGCCGCCCAGCGCCAGCTCGGCGAAGAGCGGCTGGACGTTGCGGAGCGCGGTCTCCCCGGTCGTCGAATAGCGGACATGGCCGATCGCGGCGCGGCCCATGAGCCGGCGGATCACCGCCTCATTCTCGAAATTCTCGGCGACCTTGCCCATCCCCCGGTGCGAGTGGAAATGGGCGCCGTCGAAGCTGGTGATGCCGGCCGCCTCCTGGCCGCGATGCTGCAGCGCGTGCAGGCCGAGCGCGGCGAGCGCGGCGGCGCCGTCGGCGCCCCACACGCCGAACACGCCGCATTCCTCGTGCAGCTTGTCGGTGTCGAATGGGTTTGTGGTAAGCATGTCCGCCCGTGCGCCGGCTGATCCTGGCGCGCATATAGTCGCGGCCTGGTCATTTGTCGCCCCGGATACGGAGCCCAGAATGAGAAAGTTACTGCTTCTCGCCACCCTGCTCGCCGCCGCGTGCGGCAAAGCGGACGAACAGCCGGCCAACGGAACCGCAGCTGCGCCAGCACCCGCCCGCGCGCCGGTGCAGACCGCGACCCTGACCGGCCTCTACGAAAGCGCCGGCACGCCGCCGAGCCAGCTTTGCATCACCGAGCAGGGCAGGGCCGCCCGCTTCGGCCTCGTCATCCGCCGCAACGGCCGCCCCGGCTGCGCCGGCGCCGGCACCGCGGTCCGCAACGGCGCCACGCTGCGCCTCACGATGAGCGGCGATTCGCCCTGCACGATCGACGCCGCGGTCGACGGCAGGCGGGTGACCTTCCCCGCGGGGCTGCCGGCCACCTGCTCCTATTATTGCGCGCCCGGGATCGTCATGGGCGGCACCCCGTTCGGGAAGACGGGCGGCACCCCCGCGGACGCCGCCCGGGCCCGCGACGCCGTCGGCGACCGGCTCTGTCCTTGACGTTAACGTAAAGCTGACCTACCCCGGTCGCATGCCGACCGCGCTCCATTCGGACTATCACGAGCCGCGCACGGCGCGCACCTACACGATCACCCAGCTCTGCGACGAATTCGGAGTCACCGCCCGGGCGCTGCGCTTCTACGAGGACGAGGGGCTGATCTCGCCCCGGCGCAACGGCCTCGCCCGCGTCTACTCCTGGCGCGACCGGGCCCGGCTCGCCTGGATCCTGCGCGGCAAGCGCGTCGGCTTCTCGCTCGCCGACATTCGCGAGATGATCGACCTCTACGATGCCGGCGACGACCGCCTCTCCCAGCGCCGGGTGACGCTTGAAAAATGCCGCGCCCGGGTCGAAACCCTGAAGAAGCAGAAGCTCGACATCGACGCCACGATCGACGAGCTCGACCGGTTCATCGCCATGGTCGAGGCCAGCGATCCCCAACTCGCCCGATAAGGAACGTACCTCATGCCCAGCTACACCGCCCCCGTCGCCGACACGCGCTACGTGCTCGAGGATGTGCTCGGCATCGAGCGTTACTCGAACCTCCCCGGCTTCGAGAATGCGACGCCGGACCTGGTCGAGGCGATCCTGAGCGAGGGCGGCCGCTTCGCCGCGGAGGTGCTCTTTCCGCTGAACCGCATCGGCGACGAGCATGGCTGCGTCCGCCACGAGGACGGCTCGGTCACCACCCCGCCGGGCTTCAAGGAGGCCTATGCGCAATTCTGCGAGGGCGGCTGGACCACGCTCTCGGCGCCCGAGCAATATGGCGGGCAGGGCCTGCCGAGCGTCCTCGCCACCGCGGTCACCGAATATCTGCTCTCCGCCAACCAGGCGTTCGAAATGTACAATGGCCTGACCCAGGGCGCGATCGCCTCGATCCTGGTCAAGGGCTCGGACGCGCAGAAGGACAAATATCTGCCCAACATGGTCGCCGGCAAATGGACCGGGACGATGAACCTCACCGAGCCGCATTGCGGCACCGACCTCGGCCTGCTGAAGACCCGCGCCGAGCCGCAGCCCGACGGCACCTATAAGATCAGCGGCACCAAGATCTTCATCTCCTCGGGCGAGCACGACCTCGCCGAGAACATCATCCACCTCGTCCTCGCCAAGATCACCGGCGCGCCGGACAATGTGAAGGGCATCTCGCTCTTCATCGTCCCCAAGTTCCTGGTCAACGATGACGGCTCGCTCGGCGCGCGCAACGCCGTGGTCTGCGGCTCGATCGAGGAGAAGATGGGCATCCACGGCAACTCGACCTGCCTGCTCAATTATGACGGCGCGACCGGCTATCTGATCGGCACCGCCGAGAAGGGGCTGGAGGCGATGTTCATCATGATGAACGCGGCCCGGCTCGGCGTCGGCCTGCAGGGCCTGGCGCAGGGCGAGGTCGCCTATCAGAACGCGGTGATCTACGCGAAGGACCGGCGCCAAGGTAAGGCGCTCCGCCCCGAGGAGCGCGAGGAGGGCGCCAAGGCGGACACGATCATCCACCATCCGGACGTCCGCCGCATGCTGATGGAGGCGAAGGCGTTCAACGAGGCGGCGCGCGCCTTGGTCCTCTGGGGCGCCCTCCAGGTCGATATCGGCCGCAAGGCGCAGACCGAGGAAGAGCGCGAGGCCGCCAACGACCTGCTCGGCCTGCTCACCCCCGTGATCAAGGGCTATCTCACCGACAAGGGCTTCGAGGCGGCGGTCAACAGCCAGCAAATCTATGGCGGCCACGGCTATATCCGCGAATGGGGCATGGAGCAGTTCGTCCGCGACGCCCGCATCGCCCAGATCTACGAAGGCACGAACGGCATCCAGGCGCTCGACCTGGTCGGGCGCAAGCTCGGGGCCAATAATGGCCGCGCCATCCAGGCCTTCTTCAAGCTGGTCGGCGAGGAAGCCGCCGCCGCGAAGGCGGATCCGGAGCTCGGCGCGCTGGCCAGCGGCCTGGAGCGCGCCAATGGCGACCTGCAGACGGCGAGCCTGTGGCTGATGCAGAACGGCCTCGCCAACCCCAACAATGCCGGCGCTGCCGCCTATCCGTACATGAACCTGATGGGCGTCGTCTGCCTCGGCCTGATGTGGCTGCGCATGGCCAAGGCCAGCCAGGCGGCGCTGGCGGCGGGCACGGACAACGAGACCTTCCACCGCAACAAGCTGGCCACCGCCCGCTTCTATGCGGACCGGATTTTGCCGGAGAGCAACAGCCATAGGCGCAAGCTGGAGAGCGGGGCGGACAGCCTGATGGCATTGCCGGCGGAGGCGTTCTAGGCGCCCCATCCACGGCATTCCGGACGGTTACGGGTCGTTCATCGGACGCGGTCTAGCATTGCGTCATGCTAACTCTGCTTTTCGCTTTCGCACTCTATGGCCGCGCGAATTCGGTGCCGCATATCCACTGCGACCCACCTTGGCGGGCGCAGGTGGCCGTCGCGCCGGCGGGGGTCGGGCCGCTCCGCCCGCTCGCCGTCTATTGTCATCCCAATCGCATCGCGCCTTATAGTCCGCTCCAGTCGCCAGACGGTCGGTGGACCGCGATCATGTCGGTCCGAAGCTTTAATATTTTCGACCAGGCCGGAGGCCGGAGGTCGATTTCCGACGTCGAGCTGAGCGACTCCTCGATGAACTTCGCCGGTTTTCGAGGGCCGCCGCCGGCGGCTTGGTCCGCGGATTCGCGTTTCGTCTGGGCGGTCCGGCAGAGGGTCGCGGATCAGCCTGGAAGACGGGCGCTGACGCCGCTTCGTCCCGCCCGCGTCTATCCGGACGGCCATGTCGAGGATCTGCGGGAGCTGCGCCACCCCGCGGGCGGGCTGGACGGATTGCTTTGGGTGGGAGGGCGCGGCCTCGCTCTCGCCCAGTTTGGTACGCGCGGTTACTTTTACCGGCCGGAGCGTGCTGATCCCGATCCGACCCTGGCGATGGTCGATGCGGCGAGCGGCCGCGTGCTCGAATCGCTGCCGCTATCGCGTCTCTGGCCACTCACCGGCATCACCGAGCGCGGACCGAACGTTTACGGCTTGCTTGAGGTGCTGCCGGCCCTGCTTCCCGATGGCCGTATCCGCGTATTGATCATCACGCAGCGGAGCTGGATCATCTGGACCCAGGGTGAAGCGCCCCGCCGCCTTGCCAACACGCCGATCGCGGCCGTGGCGCCGCCGACGGCGTTCGACGGTCGCCGCGCCCTGGTGATGCGGCCCTATGAACCGGGAAGGGGAGATCAGGAGGTCGTCATCACCGCCTGCCGCATTCCGGGCTGTCGCCCGCCGCGCGATCCGCGAGACCGCGTCTGGGCCTCACTTTACGACATCGACAGAGGCGAGGTCGTCTGGCGGCTGCGCCGAACCGCCGACGCCAACGACCTGCCTCCGGCGCCTCCGACGATCAGCCCGAACGGTCGTCATGCCCTGATCGGGCTGGAGCCTGGAGCCGGCGGGGAACGGCAGTCGGCGCTGGTGTCGATGCGCAATGGCCGCGTCCTGCAGACGATCCCGGCGAGCTACTACGCGCACATGCTGGGTTTCGCTGATGGCGGCCGCCTGGTCTGGCTCAATGCGGAATATTGGTCGGCGGTCTACCGTCTCCGCTAAGGTGTCCGCACAAGGACGTCAGGCCCCGCCTGCTGCCTCGAAGGCGTCGAGAAGCGGTGCCTGGCTCGGCAGGATCTTCTCCCGCGCCTCGTCGAGCCTGAACCACGCCGCCCGGTCGATCTCCGGAAAGCTCTGGCTCCGCCCGCTCCGCGGCGGCCATTCCAGGGTGAAGTGGTTGCTCCGGATCGCGGCCGCATCTAGGTCGCCCTCGAGCGCGAAGGCCTCGACATATTTGCCGCCCTTCTGGCGGACGCTTCCCAGCGGCACGAGCTCGCCCTCCGCCGGAAAGCCAAGCTCCTCCCGGAACTCCCGCCGCGCCGCCTGTTCCGGCGTCTCGCCGTCCTCAACCAGGCCCTTGGGGATCGCCCACGCGCCTTCGTCCTTCCTCGCCCAGAGCGGCCCGCCGAAATGGCCGAGCAGCACCTCAACGCCGTCCGCGCCGCGTCGCCACATCAGGATTCCGGCGCTCAGCACCATGGCCTTCGCATAGGCCGCTCTTGCCAGCCGCGCCAGCGCATGGCCAAGTGCGGCCGGGGAGGGGACCTATGCTGCTCACCGAGTTGATCCGCCGTGGTGCGCAATATCACCGGGACCGAACGGCCCTGATGTTCGGCGACGAGACGCTGACCTTCCGCCAGGTCGACAGCCTCTCCAACCGGATCGCGCAGGTCCTCGGCGGGCGGCTCGGCCTGGGCCGGGGCGCTCCGGTCTGTCTGCTCTGGGACAACAGCCTGCTCGGCCTGCCCGCGGATTTCGGCTGCACGAAGGCGGGGCTGCAGCGCACGCCGCTGAACGGCCGGCTCTCGCTCGACGAGCATCGCGTGATGATCGAGAAGATCGGCGCCCGGACCCTGCTCTACGGGCCGAGCCAGGCGGATCGGGCGGCGGCGCTCAAGGCCGCTTTGCCGGAGCTCGCCGTCTACGGCGTCGGGGACGACCAGGTCGGCTCCGATCTGGTCCGCTTCGCGGAGGATGCGCCGGACACGGACCCGCGGCTCGCGCTCGACCCGGACGATGTCGTCTACGCCCTGTTCACCTCGGGCACAACCGGGGTCCTGAAGGCGGTGCAGCACACGCACCGCTCCTATGCCGCGTGCGCGCACAATGTCCTGACCAACCTGGTCGACCCGAAGCCCGGCGAGATCATGCTGCACGCCGCCTCTTTGATCCACGCCAGCGGCTGCTTCGTCCTGCCCTACTGGCTGCGCGGCGGCACCGCGGCGATCCTCCCCGGCTTCGTGCCGCCGGCCTATCTGGAAGCGATCGAGCGCTTCCGGCCGCAGGCGCTGAGCGTGGTGCCGACCATGTTGCAGATGCTGTTCCAGGTGCCGGGGATCGACCAGGCCGACCTCTCCTCGGTCGAGACGATCATCTACGGCACCTCGCCCATGCCGCGGCCGGTGCTGGAGCGGGGGCTGGCGCTCTGGGGGCCGGTCTTCGTCCAATATTACGGGCAGACCGAGGCGCCGCTCGCCATCTGCTGCATGGACAAGGCCGCGCATGCGGACGCCTCGCCGGCCCGGCTGCTCGCCTGCGGCCGGCCGAGCGTGGAGACCGAAATCAGGCTGGTCGACGACGCGGGGCAGGACGTGGCGGCGGGCGCGCCGGGCGAGATCCTGCTGCGGGCGCCGTTCGTGATGAAGGGCTATACCGATCCAGCGCTGACCGCCGAGACCTTGCTGCCCGGCGGCTGGCTGCGCACCCGCGACATCGGCCGCTTCGACGAGGAGGGCTGGCTTACCCTGGTCGACCGCACCTCCGACATGATCGTGACCGGCGGCTACAACGTCTATCCGCGCGAGGTGGAAGACGTGCTGGCCGCGCACGAGACGGTCGCGCAGGTCGCCGTCGTCGGCCTTCCCGACGACAAATGGGGCGAGCTGGTCACCGCCTTCGTCGTTCCCCATGACGGCGCCGCGCAGGACGAGGCCGGCCTGATCGCCCACGCCCATGTCCATCTGGCCGGCTACAAGGCGCCAAAATCGGTCCGCTTCGTCGAGGCCATTCCGTTGAGCCCGGTCGGCAAGCCCTTGCGCCGGGCGCTGCGCGAGCCTTTCTGGATCGGCAGGGAGCGACGGATATGAGCGTGCTTGTCGAGAAGGACGGGCCGGTCACGACGGTGATCATCGACCGGCCCGCGGTGCGCAATGCGGTCGATCCGGCGACGGCCGAGGCATTGCGCGCGGCCTTCGATGCGTTCGAGGCGGACGAGACCGCGTATGTCGCGGTGCTGACCGGCGCCGGCGGCCATTTCTGCGCGGGCTATGACCTCAAGGCCTTCGCCGCGCATGGGGTGGACTATGATCCGGCGGGCGAGGGGCCGATGGGGCCGACGCGGCGGCTGCTGTCCAAGCCCATCCTCGCCGCGGTCGAGGGCTATGCGGTTGCGGGCGGGCTGGAGCTCGCGCTCTGGTGCGACCTGCGGATCGCCGCCGAGAACGCGACCTTCGGCGTCTTCTGCCGCCGCTGGGGCGTGCCTTTGATCGACGGCGGCACGGTGCGGCTGCCGCGGATCGTGGGGCAGGGCAGGGCTTTGGACATGATTCTCACCGGGCGCCCCGTCGACGCGACCGAGGCTCTGGCCATGGGGCTCGCCAACAAAGTGGTGCCGGACGGAGAGGCGCGCATCGCTGCCGCCAACATCGCGCAACATATCGCCTCATTCCCGCAACTTTGCATGCGCACCGACCGGATCAGCGCCTACGCCGCCTTCGACACCGAGCTCGCCTCTGCACTGAAGGCCGAAGCCCTCGCCGGCGAGGCCCCGGTGCGGGAGGGCGCCCGCGAAGGTGCCGCCCGCTTCGCCTCCGGTGTCACGCTCCGCGGCACCTTCGACAACATCTGACCGGTTGCGGCCCGCGCTTTGCCTCTCTAGATGGACCGCGCGTGCCCCTGTGGCGGAATTGGTAGACGCGCTCGACTCAAAATCGAGTTTCGCAAGAAGTGCCCGTTCGAGTCGGGCCAGGGGCACCAACCGCATTCCCGCCGCAATTCGGCCTTCTCAGCCGCCCGCCCGTCGGGCATTGTCGCGCGCATGAAGAAGCCCGCCGAGAGCGAGACGGACACGGCCCCGGCGCCGCCCAGGCGGCCGCGCTCGATCCTCCCGCGCGCCTCCGAGGCGCCGGTGGACGACGTCGGCGTCGGCAACAATATCTGGCGCCGCGACCGGCTGCTCGCCTCCATCGCCCTGATCATGGGCGCCGGCGTGATCCTGGCGATCCCGTTCGCGCTCCGGGCCGGCGCCGAATTCTTCCTGCCGGTCACCGCCGCCCTGATCATCGCCATCGCTCTGGTGCCGGCGCTCGAATGGCTGGAGCGGCGGCGCGTCCCCTCCGGCCTCGCGGCCTTCCTTTGCCTGATGCTGTTCCTGCTGATCGCCAACGCCGCGGTCGCGGCGATCGTCTTTCCGGCGAGCGAATGGGTGAAGGCGCTGCCCGAGCGGGTCGATCGGATGCGTCACACGCTGGCGCCGATCATCGACGCCTTCTCGGACCTCGACGCCTTCATCAACAATGTCGCGCACGAATTTTCGCGCGGGCCCGGCATCGCCAGCCAGACGGTGACCGTGGAGACGCCCAATTCGCTGCTGCAGATCATCGCGACCTCGGCGCCGTTCGCGCTCATCCAGATGGTCTTCGCCACCCTGGTGATCTTCTTCTTCCTCGCCGGCTGGACGAGGATGCGGCGGCGCACGATCACCAACCGGACCAGCTTCGACGGCGCGATGACCACCGCGCGGGTGATCCAGCAGGTCGTCGACGCGACCTCCACCTATCTCGGCACGATCACCCTCGTGAACATCTGCCTCGGCTTGCTGGTCGCGCTCGTGCTCTGGGCGATCGGCATGGAATCGCCGTTGATGTGGGGCGGCCTCGTCGCGGTGGCGAACTACATTCCATATCTCGGCCCGATCGTCGCCGCCCTGCTGCTCAGCGTCGGCGGGCTGATGGTGTTCGACGAGCCCTGGCGGGCGATGCTTCCGGCGATCCTGTTCGTCGTCTTCCACCTGATCGAGGCGAACATCGTCACGCCCACGATCGTGGGCCGCAAGCTCACCATCAACCCGCTGATGATCCTGCTTGCCCTGAGCTTCTGGGCCTGGGTCTGGGGCACGACCGGCGCGTTGCTGGCGGTGCCGATCCTGATCATCCTGAGGACGGTCTTCGCGGCGGCGGGCAAGCCGGACATCACCGGCTTCCTGTTCGAGGAAGGCACGCTGATTCAGGATCCGGACGAGCCGCGCGGACAAACGCCGCCGCCGGCCTGACGTTCAGGGCGGAAATGACCGCGGGCCTCGCTTGACAGGCTCCGGCACCTTCACTAGGTCGCCGCCTTCACACCGCACGCGGGTGTAGCTCAGTTGGTTAGAGCGCCGGCCTGTCACGCCGGAGGTCGCGGGTTCGAGCCCCGTCACTCGCGCCATTCCTACAGCATCGGAAGATGGCGAACATCGCCCAGCGCGGCGCTTGACGTCGTGTAACCTTGGCGTTACCTATGTAACCCTGAAGTTACACGAGGTGAGCGCGAATGTCTCCGATCGAATCGGCTCTGGTAAAGGCGGCGGTGTCCGGCGCAGCGATCGCGCTGGTCCTGTTCAAGACGAAACATATGACCCGCGATGACCTCGGCCTGGTTCGCCCCGTGCGGCTGCCGCTGACCCTCGGCATCATCGCGCTCTATCTCGGCTGGATGCTCGGCACCAACGCGCTGATGGGCTGGCGCGGGCCGTGGGACTGGACGCCCTGGCTGGCCGCGCCCTTGCTGGCCTCGGCGCTGCGCGTGCTCGCGGTCGGCATTCTCGGCCCGATCGCCGAGGAGCTGATCTTCCGCGGCTGGTTCTTCGGCTTGCTGAAACCGCGGATCGGCGTCGCGACGACGTTGCTGCTGACCTCGGCCGGCTGGGCGGTCCTGCACTGGGACTATGGCTGGGCGGTGATCGGCGTGATCCTGGTCGACGGCCTGCTGCTCGGCCTCGCCCGCCTGACCAGCCGCTCGGTCTACCCGCCGATCGTCATGCACATGCTCTACAATCTCTACGCGGTCTGGTGACTCAGCGGCGCCACGTCCCGGTCTCCATCCAGCGGAGCAGGGGCCTGAGCGGGAAGATCCAGACGATGCCGGCGACGACGTAGAAGGGGGTCTGCACCCACCAGGGCCTGCCGGCGAGCCGTTCGCCGACGCTGACGACGAGCACGCACCAGAAGACGATCCAGAGCAGGATCACGGCCATGCCGGCGCCCTGGCGCCAGGTCGGGTCTACGCGCATGCCACCCATTCGCCCGGCGTGGCGACCGCGTCCAGCCTCATGTCCCAGGGATCGACCGGCAGCGGGCCGTCGACGAGCTGGTCGGGCCAGCAGAGGCCGATGGTCCTGACCCGATGGCTGCTGGCACGGAGATGGGCGAGGGCGCGGTCATAATGGCCCTTGCCGTGGCCGATGCGGGTGCCGTGGCGGTCGCCGAGCACGATCGGCACCAGCACCACGTCGGGCGCCAGCGCCGCCGCCTCGGCGGGCGGCTGGGCCACGCCCCAGGGACTTGGCTCGGTCGCCGGCCCCTCGCGCCAGAGGAAGATGGCGTCGCGATGCTCGAACCAGGGCAGGCCGTAGCGTTGGCCGTCGCCGAGGCCGGCGACGATGTGGGCCGGGCTGATCTCGTCCTTGAGCGGATGATAGGAGGCGACGATGCGCGCGCCGATCAGGTGCGGCAGGACCAATCGGGCCAGTTCCGCCTCCATGCTTGCCCGGGTCGCCGGATCGAGGCTCTGCGCGTAGGCGCGCCGGCGCCTCAGCCCTTCGGCACGCAATTCTGACTTGTCGGAAGGGAGCATGGGTGACGGGACCGCCATGGCCGTTTGCCGGAATATCCTCTGACGCCAGAACGTCAGGTGGGGACCATATACGTCGGACCAGGGTCCGGGCAGGGACAGCCCCCGAGGATGTCTTATCGCCTCAGGGATTTTCGCTAAAGCTCGTACCGGGCAGTACCCGTCGAACTCAATCTAGTGGCTGGCGCCTTTATTCTCAAGGCTGTCGGCCAGCGCCTCCATCCGCGCCGCGAGCCGCTCCAGCGCCTGCGCGACCGTCGGATCGGGCGGCGGCGGGGGCGGATCCTTGATCCCGGCGCCCTGCCGCATCTCCTTGATGTCGTCGGCCATCAGCAAGGCGGCGAACAGCAACTGCCGGCTCTCGGTGAGCGTGCCCAAGGCCTGGGCGGCGTCGCGGGCGCGCTGGTCGACCATCGCCGCCACCGAATGGAGATGGGCCTCCTCACCGTCGCGGCAGGCGACATTGTAGCGCCGGCCCGCCACCTCGATGTCGATCGACGCCATCAGCCTCCCTCGCTCTCGAGCAGCCGGTCGATCTGGGAAATCGCGCCTTCCACGCGGCTGCGCAAAGCCTGATGCGCGCCGCGGAGTTGGGCCAGTTCGGCCGTTTCGGAGCCTTGCCCGCCGGACTTGCGGGCCGAGGCTTCGATTCGCGCCAGCGCGCGCTCGATCCGGGCGATTGCGTCCAGGGATCGGGTATCCCCCATGGGCAAAGGCATAGCACGCGCCGGAGCCATGGCAAGCCGCCACGGTTGACGGGGGCGCGAGGGCCGATAAAGGAACCGCAGCGCCCTCGCGGCGCCCATTCCCGGATAGACCCCAGGAGCCCATGGCCGTCCCGATCCGAACGCTCGCCAACGCCATCCGCGCCCTCGCGATGGACGCCGTCGAGGCCGCAAACAGCGGCCATCCCGGCATGCCCATGGGCATGGCCGACGCCGCCACGGTGCTCTGGACCGAATTTCTGAAGCATGACCCCGACGCGCCGAAATGGCCCGACCGCGACCGCTTCGTGCTGTCGGCCGGCCATGGCTCGATGCTGCTCTACGCGCTCCTGCATCTGACCGGTTACGAGCGGCCGACGCTCGACGACATCCGCAAATTCCGCCAGCTCGGCAGCCCCTGCGCCGGCCATCCCGAGAATTTCCTGCTCGACGGCGTCGAGGCCACCACCGGCCCGCTGGGGCAGGGCCTGGCGATGGCGGTCGGCATGGCGATCGCCGAGCGGCACCTGAACGCCGCTTATGGCGACGCGCTGGTCGACCATCGCACCTGGGTGATCGCCGGCGACGGCTGCCTGATGGAGGGCGTGAACCACGAGGCGGCGGGGCTGGCCGGCCATCTCGGCCTCGGCCGGCTCAACGTGCTCTGGGACGACAATCGCATCACGATCGACGGCGCGACCGACCTCTCCACCTCGGAGGATGTCGAGGCGCGCTACCGGGCCTATGGCTGGCATGTCGTGCGCTGCGACGGGCTCGATGCGGACAGCGTGCGTGTCGCCCTGAACGAGGCGGTCGCGGACCCGCGGCCGAGCCTGATCGCCTGCCGCACGATCATCGGCTTCGGTGCGCCCCACAAGCAGGGGACAGCGGCGACCCACGGCTCCGCGCTCGGCGCCGAGGAAGTGGCCGCGGCGCGGCAGGAGCTTGGCTGGGACTCGCCGCCCTTCGAGATTCCGGGCGAGATCCTGTCCAGCTGGCGCGCGCTCGGCAGGCGCGGGCAGGGGATTCATGGCGAATGGACGCAACGCCTGCAGGCCAGCGGGCAGGCGGGCGAGTATATGCGCCGGATGGCGGGCGACCTGCCGGCGGACTTCTCGCTGACCGCCTATATCGACGGCCTGATCGCCAGCCCCCAGAAGGTCGCGACCCGCAAGGCCTCGGAGCTGGCGCTCGGCGCGATCAATGCTCTGCTGCCCGAGACGATCGGCGGGTCGGCCGACCTGACCGGTTCCAACAATACCAAAACGAAGGGCCAGAACCCTCTGACGAAAGAGGATTATTCCGGCCGCTATCTCTATTACGGGATCCGCGAGTTCGGCATGGCCGCGGCGATGAACGGCATGGCGCTGCACGGCGGCGTCATTCCCTATGGCGGCACCTTCCTGGTCTTCGCCGATTATTGCCGGCCCGCCATCCGCCTCTCCGCGCTGCAGGAGGTCCGCGTCATCTATGTGATGACCCATGATTCGATCGGGCTCGGCGAGGACGGGCCGACCCATCAGCCGGTCGAGCATCTGATGAGCCTTCGGGCGATGCCCAATCTCGACGTCTACCGCCCCGCGGACGCGGTCGAGACGGCGGAATGCTGGGAGCTGGCGCTGACCAGGGCGGACGGGCCGAGCCTGGTCGCGCTGACCCGGCAGAATCTGCCGCAGCTGCGCACCGACGCGACCGACAATCTCTGCGCCAAGGGCGCTTATCGGCTGCGCGCCGCGACCGCCGGCCGCAAGGTGGTGCTGCTCGCTACCGGCTCCGAGGTGGAAGTGGCCCTGGCGACCGCCGACGCCCTTGAAGGGCAGGGGATCGGCGCCGACGTCGTCTCCATGCCCTGCTGGAGCCTGTTCGACGCCCAGGACGCCGCTTATCGCGCCGAATTGCTGCCCGCCGACGCCTTGCTCGTCTCGATCGAGGCCGGCGCGACGTTGGGCTGGGAGCGTTATATCGGGCGCAGCGGCCTCGCCATCGGCCTCGACCGGTTCGGTGCCTCCGCGCCCGCACCCGATCTGTTCAAGCGCTTCGGCTTCACCGCCGAGGCGATCGCGCCGCGCATCGTCGCGGCTTTGGAAACTCAAGGAGATCAATGATATGGCAACCAGAGTTGCGATTAACGGTTTCGGCCGCATCGGCCGCCTCGTGGCCCGGGCTCTGCTGCAGAAGCCCGACAGCGGCCTCGAACTGGTCTCGGTCAACGATCTCGGCGACGCCCAGTCCAACGCTCTGCTCTTCAAGCGCGACAGCGTGCACGGCCCCTATCCGGGCGAGGTCCGCGCCGACGGCAACGATCTGATCATCGACGGCAAGCGGATTCACGTGACCGCCGAGAAGGATCCGGCCAAGCTGCCCCACGCTGCCAACCAGATCGACCTGGTCCTGGAATGCACCGGTTTCTTCACGGAGCGTGACAAGGCTGCGGCACATCTCACTGCCGGCGCGAAGAAAGTCTTGATCTCCGCGCCGGGCAAGGGCGTCGATCTCACTGTCGTCTACGGGGTCAATCACGACAAATTGACCGCCGAGCATCAGATCGTCTCCAACGCCTCCTGCACGACCAACTGCCTGGCGCCGGTCGCCAAGGTGCTGAACGACACGATCGGCATCGAGCGCGGCCTGATGACCACGGTCCACGCCTACACCAACGACCAGAAGATCCTGGACCAGATCCACAGCGATAAGCGCCGCGCCCGCGCCGCCGCCATGTCGATGATCCCGACCACCACCGGCGCCGCCCGCGCCGTGACCGAGGTGCTGCCGGAGCTGAAGGGCAAACTGGACGGCTCCGCGATCCGCGTGCCGACGCCGAATGTGAGCCTCGTCGACCTGACCTTCACGCCGGGCCGCAACACCAATGTCGAGGAAGTGAATGCGGTGCTGAAGGCGGCGGCCGACAGCGGGCCGCTCGCCGGCATCCTCGATTATAGCGACGAGCCCCTGGTCTCGATCGATTACAACCACTGCCCGGCCAGCTCGACCATCGACAGCCTCGAGACCGCGGTGCTCGAGGGCAAGCTCGTCCGCGTCCTCTCCTGGTACGACAATGAATGGGGCTTCTCGAACCGCATGGTCGACACCGCTTCGGCCATGGCGAAATTGATCTGACGTCATGGCGTCCTTCGATACGGCATTTCGACAGGCTCAATGCCTACTCAGGATGAACGGTTTTGAGTTTTCCGCTCATCCTGAGGAGCGGCTGAGCTTGTCGAAGCCGCGTCTAGAAGGACAAGGTCCTGACGGGAACAGGCAATGACTGGCTTCAAGACCCTCGATGATATCGGTGATGTGGCCGGCAAGCGCGTGCTGGTCCGCGAGGACCTGAACGCGCCGATGGACGGCGGCAAGGTCACCGACGATACGCGGCTGCGGGCGGCGGTGCCGACCGTCGCCGAGCTGGCCGACAAGGGTGCGATCGTCCTGATCCTCGCCCATCTCGGCCGACCCAAGGTGCCGTCGCCGGACCTGTCGACGGCCCTGGTGACGCGGCCCTTCCAGGAGGTGCTGGGGCGGCCGGTCCGCTATATCGACTGGGAGGGCGACGCCGCGGCGGTGGCGACCTTGCAGCCGGGCGACGTCGCGGTGCTGGAGAATACCCGTTTCTTCGGCGGCGAGGAGAAGAACGACCCGGCGGTCGTGCAGCGCTTCGCCGCGCTCGGCGATCTCTACGTCAACGACGCCTTCTCGGCCGCGCACCGCGCCCATGCCTCGACCGAAGGCCTGGCGCACGTGCTGCCCGCTTTTGCGGGACGGCAGATGGAGGCGGAATTGCGGGCGCTGGAGCAGGCGCTCGGCCAGCCGGAGCGGCCCGTCGCGGCGGTGGTCGGCGGCGCCAAGGTCTCGACCAAGCTGGAGGTGCTTCGCCACCTCGTCGCGAAGGTCGACCATCTGATCATCGGCGGCGGCATGGCCAACACCTTCCTTGCCGCGCGCGGCGTGAATGTCGGCAAGAGCCTGTGCGAGCACGATCTGACCGGCACGGCCGATGAGATCCTTGACGCGGCCGAGCGCGCGAACTGCACCGTGCATCTGCCCTATGACGTGGTGGTGGCGAAGGAGTTCGCGGCCAACCCGCCGAGCCTCCGGACCTGCAACGTCCACGAGGTCGCCGCCGACGAGATGATCCTCGACATCGGCCCCGCGGCGGTCGAGGCGCTGGCGGACGTGCTGAAGACCTGCCGGACCCTGGTCTGGAACGGCCCGCTCGGCGCCTTCGAGACGCCGCCCTTCGACGCCGCCACCGTGGCGCTGGCCAGGACAGCCGCGGCGTTGACGCAGGAGGGCAGCCTGGTCTCGGTCGCCGGCGGCGGCGACACGGTCGCGGCGCTCAACCATGCCGGGGTCGCCGGCGACTTCACCTTCGTCTCCACCGCGGGCGGCGCCTTCCTCGAATGGATGGAAGGCAAGGAGCTGCCCGGCGTGACGGCGCTCGAGCACTGATTTTTGAGAGAATAGAGGACGATATGCAGGACAATGAGATGCGCGAGCGGATCGCGAGCGGCAACGGCTTCATCGCGGCGCTGGACCAGAGCGGCGGCTCCACGCCCAAGGCGCTGAAAGGCTATGGCATCGAGCCGGAGGCCTATTCGGGCGACGAGCAGATGTTCGGGCTGATCCACGAAATGCGCAGCCGGATCATCACCGCGCCGAGCTTCACCGGCGACAAGGTGCTCGGCGCGATCCTGTTCGAGCGGACCATGGACGGCGAGATCGACGGCAAGCCCGTGCCGCAGGTGCTGAAGGAGCGCGGCGTCGTGCCCTTCATCAAGATCGACAAGGGCCTGGAGGACGAGCAGGACGGCGTCCAGCTGATGAAGCCGATGCCGGAGCTGGAGGATTTGCTCAGCCGCGCCAAGGGGCTCGGCGTGTTCGGCACCAAGGAGCGCTCGGTGATCAACCTCGCCAATCGCGACGGCATCGCCGCGGTGGTGATCCAGCAGTTCAAGGTGGCCGGGATGGTGCTCGAGGCCGGGCTGGTCCCGATCATCGAGCCCGAGGTCAACATCAAGAGCCCGGAGCGAGCCGAGGCGGACCAGATCCTGCTCGAGGAGCTGACCATCGCGCTGAACGAGATGCCCGGCGACGACAAGGTGATGCTGAAGCTCAGCCTGCCGGCGGTGCCGAACCTGTTCGCGCCCCTAGTCGACCATCCGCGGGTGCTGCGCGTCGTCGCTCTGTCGGGCGGCTACGGCCGGCCCGAGGCCTGCGCCGAGCTGGCGAAGAACCGCGGGATGATCGCGAGCTTCAGCCGGGCCCTGCTCGAGGATCTCCGCCACCAGATGACCGACGCCGAGTTCGACGCGGCGCTGGGGCAGGCGATCGACGAGATCTACCGGGCCTCGACCGAGAAGACCGCCGGATGAGCGAGGCCTGGCGCGAGGTCGACCTCTATCTTGCCGGGAAATTGCTCGGCGAGGATGAGGCGCTCGACGCCGCGCTCAGGGCCAATGCCGAAGGCGGGCTGCCGGCGATCGACGTGTCGCCGGTCCAGGGCAAGTTGCTCCATTTGCTCGCCCGCGCGGCCGGCGCGCGGCGGGTGCTCGAGATCGGCACGCTCGGCGGCTATTCGACGATCTGGCTGGCCCGAGCGGTCCCCGCGGACGGCAAGGTGGTGACGCTGGAGATCGATCCGCACCATGCCGAGGTCGCGCGCGCCAATCTCGACCGGGCCGGCGTCGGCGACCGCGTGGAGATCAGGGTCGGGCCGGCGCTGGAGACGCTCGCCGGCCTGCAGGGCGAGCCTTTCGACCTCGTCTTCATCGACGCCGACAAGCAGAACAATGCGACTTACGTGCAGGCGGCGATCGGCCTGGCGCGGCCGGGCGCGCTGATCATCGTCGACAATGTCGTGCGCGAGGGCCGGGTGCTCGACGCGGAGTCCGCCGATCCGATGATCCAGGGCACGCGCCGCCTGTTCGATTATCTGGCCGAGGAGTCGCGCCTCGACGCGACCGCGATCCAGACCGTCGGCGTCAAGAAATGGGACGGGCTGGTCGTGGCGCTGGTCCGCTGACCGGCCTAGGCTTCGCCTTTGGGTTGAGATGGAGATTCGCATGACCGCCCTCGCCGAGATTCCGCTGAAGACGATCCGCGGCGCCGACGCCTCGCTCGGCGACTATGCCGGCAAGGTGCTGCTCGTCGTCAACACTGCCTCGAAATGCGGGCTGACCCCGCAATATGAGGGGCTCGAGGCCCTCTATCGCACCTATCGCGAGCAGGGCCTGGTCGTGCTCGGCTTCCCGGCCAACGACTTCGCCGGGCAGGAGCCGGGGACCAGCGAAGAGATCGAGAGCTTCTGCACGACCAATTTCGGCGTCGACTTCCCGATGTTCGAGAAACTGGTCGCGACCGGCCCCGGCAAGCACCCGCTCTATGCGGCGCTGACCGAGGCCGCGCCCAAGGCGCAGAATGACGGCGGCTTCCGCGAGCGGCTGAAGGGCTATGGCATGACCCCGAATCCCGAGCCGGAGCTGCTCTGGAATTTCGAGAAGTTCCTGGTCGGCCGCGACGGCAATGTGGCCGCGCGCTTCTCGCCCGACACCGCGCCGGACGACCCGGCCCTGATCGCGGCGATCGAGCAGGCGCTCGCGGCCTGATGAGCGACGACGAGCTCGATCCCGATTTCGCCGAGCAGTTCGAGCGCGATCCGCGCCGGCCGCCCTGCCAGCTCTACCTGATCTCGCCGCTCGACGTGACCGGGGGGTTCCCGGAAGCGCTGAAGGCGGCGCTGGAGGCGGGTCCGATCGCGGCCTTCCAGTTCCGCGTGAAGGGCGTCGACCAGCATGAGGCGGCCCGGCTCGCCGCGCCGCTGCAGGAGATCTGCGCGGCGCATGAAGTCGCCTTCATCGTCAACGACGATATGGGCCTGGCGAAGCGCCTGGGCGCGGATGGCGTGCATCTGGGGCAGGGGGATGGCGACCCGGAAGTGGCCCGCCGCCTCCTCGGCCCGTCCGCCCAGATCGGCATCACCTGCCACGACAGCCGCCATCTCGCCATGGAGGCCGGCGAGGCGGGCGCCGACTATGTCGCCTTCGGCGCCTTCTTCCCGACCTCGACCAAGGAAACCCACCACCGGCCGGATCCCTCGATCCTCTCCTGGTGGACGACCCTCTTCGAGATCCCCTGCGTCGCGATCGGCGGAATCACGCCGGACAATGGCCGTGTGCTGGTCGAGGCGGGCGCGGATTTCCTCGCCGTCTGCGGCTCGGTCTGGAACCATCCGGAAGGGTCGGCGGCAGCGGTGAAGGCTTTCGAGCATATCCTCGCCGCCTAGCGCACCGCCTGCGCTACCATCGCCTTCAGGGTCTGCGCGTCGTGGATGGCGTGGGCGTGGATGTCGTTGTTGAAATAGCACCAGCACGTCCGTCCGGCTCTCGCCTGTTCGACGAGCCAGTCGGTCCATGAGAGCAGGGCCTCGTCGCTGTAGCGGCCCCAATATTTGCCGACCCCGCCATGGAAGCGGACATAAGCGGCCGGGCCGACGGCGATCCGCTCGGTCGCCGATCCCTTCATGTCGTGCACACAGAAGGACGCGCCGTGCTTTTCGAGCAGCGCGTAGGTCTCGTCCTCGTACCAGCTCGGATCGCGGAACTCGAAGACGTTGGTGACGTCCTTCGGCGCCAGCTCGAGGAATTCCGCCAGCCGCTCGAGATTGATCCGGAAGCGCGGCGGCAATTGGTAGAGGATTGGCCCGAGCCGGTCGCCGAGCGCGCGAAACGGCGGCATCATTCGCGCCAGCGGCTCCGCGCAATCCTTCAATTTCTTCGCCTGGGTCAGGAAGCGGTTGGCCTTCACCGCATAGCAGAAGCCCGGCGGCGCTTGGTCGCGCCATTTTTCGAACGTCTCGGCCTTGGGCAGCCGGTAGAAGCTGTTGTTGATCTCCACCGTGTCGAAATGCTCGGCATAGAAATCGAACCAAAGCCGCTGCGGCAGGCCCTTCGGGTAGAAGAGCTCGCGCCAGTGGCGGTAATTCCAGCCCGAGCAGCCGATCCGGATCCTGTTCATCGCTTCGGCGGAACGAGGAGGCGGCCCCGCAAGTTTCGCTAACCTGCATTTGTACGGAGTCAGGTGATGCGTTGGGTTCTGGGCCTGTTGGTAGTCGTGGTCATCGCGCTTGGCGGCGCCTGGGCCGCCGGGCTGATCAGTTTCGGCGGCAGCCAGCCGTCCGCGCCCGGGCCGGTCGTTGCCACATCCGCGCCGCAGCCTGGCTCGGCGCCCGCCAATGCGGCCGCCCCCGCCACCGCGCCGGCACCCGGCGAGAGCGAACCGCTCCGGCCGGAAAATCAGCCCGAAACCCGGCCGGTCATGCAATTGCAGGTCGTGCTCGACCGCCAGGGCTTCTCGCCCGGCGTGATCGACAATCGTGAGGGCATGTCGCTGAAGGCCGCATTGCGCGGTTTCCAGCGCGCCCATGGCCTGACCGGAAGCGGCGAGGTCGACGACGCGACCCGGGCGGCGCTCGCGCAATGGGATCGCATTCCTTCGACCCAGGTGGTCACGATCGCGGCGGACTTCGCCGCCGGCCCGTTCAACGGCCCGATCCCGCATGAGCCCGAGGACCAGGCCCGCTTGCAGGCGCTCGGCTATTCCGACCTGACCGAGAAACTCGCGGAGCGCTACCACACCACGCCCGATACGCTCCGCGCGCTCAATCCCGGCTTCGACCCGCGGGCCGGCGCCCAGATCGTCGTCCCCAACATTCGCGGCGGTCCGGTGGACAATGCACCCGACGACCGCGGCTGGCGGGCGACCCTGACCTCGCTCGGCGTCGCCGGCGAGCAGCCGCGCGCGGCGCGCGTGGTCGTCGACAAGTCCGACAAGGTGCTGATGGCCTATGACGCCGAGGATCATCTGATCGCCCAATTCCCCGCGACCATGGGCAGCACGCACGACCCGCTGCCGCTCGGCCGCTGGGAGATCCGCGAGACCGCGCACAACCCGCCCTTCCATTACAATCCGGCCCTGTTCTGGGATGCGAGCCCCGGCGAGCGGCGGCAGACCCTCCCGCCCGGTCCGAACGGCCCGGTCGGCGTGGTCTGGATCGATCTCTCGAAGGAGCATTACGGGATCCACGGCACGCCCGAGCCGCAGACGATCGGCCGGACGCAGAGTCACGGCTGCATCCGCCTGACCAACTGGGACGCGGCCCGGCTCGCGCAGATGGTGCGTCCGGGCGTCGCTGCGGTGTTCCAGGAATGAGCACGCGCACCAGCCATATCGTCAACCGGACGCTGCTGGTCGCGGTCCTCGGGGCGATCGCCTGGTTCGTCTTGACCATTCCGACCCGCTCGCCACCGGGCGAGGAAACACCCCCGCCGACTGCAACGGCGCCATCCGCGCCGGCGCCGAGCCCGGCAGTGCCGACGCCGGTCCAGGCCCCGGGCGCGGCGCTCCTCTTGCCGGTCGCGGGCGTCGCCCCGAACCAGCTGACCGACACCTTCACCGCCGCCCGCGGCAGCGGCCGCCGCCACGACGCGATCGACATCATGGCGCCCCGCGGCACCCCGATCCTCGCCGCGGCCGAGGGGACGGTCGAGAAGCTCTATTTCAGCAATGGCGGCGGCGGGATAACCGTCTACGTCCGCTCGCCCGACCGGCGCTGGATCTATTATTATGCGCATCTCGACCGTTACGCGCCGGGCCTCGCCGAGGGCCAGCAGGTCCGGCCCGGAACGGTGCTCGGCTTCGTCGGCAGCACCGGCGACGCCAGCCCGGACGGCCCGCATCTCCACTTCGCGGTGAATGCCATGGCCCCGGGCGAGCGCTGGTGGGAAGGGACGCCGATCAACCCCTATCCGCTGCTGACGGGCACGCCCGCCAGCCACTAGAGGCGATTCGTCGCGCCTGCGGAACGACATGGCTAAGGTAGGCTGGCGTTAACCCGTGCCGTGGTTATCATTTCGGCCGTGGGGGTCTTTCTTTTCTCGATCTGGCTCAGCCTTTCCGCCGCCGGCCCGGCGGCCGAGGGCGTGTACCTTGCCGGCAAGTTCGACGACGGCCCGACCACCGAGGAGATCGACGCGGCTTTGACCTCGGCGCGACGCGCCTTTCCGATCGACCGCCCGGTTGATCGCGAAGGCCTGCTCCTGCCGGTCGAGGGCATCGCCGCCAGCCAGCTCGTCGACACGTTCAACGCGTCGCGCAGCGGCGGCCGCTCCCACAATGCGCTCGACATCATGGCGCCCCGCGGCAGCCTCGTCGTGTCGGCGACCGACGGCGTCGTCGAGCAACTGCACCAGAGCCGGCTTGGCGGCACCACCGCCTATGTCCGTTCGACCGACGGCAATTGGGTCTATTATTACGCCCATCTCGATTCCTATGCGCCGGGCCTCGAGGCCGGGCAGCGCCTCCGGCAGGGCGATCCGATCGGCCGGGTCGGCAGCACCGGCAATGCCGATCCGCGCTGGCCGCATCTGCATTTCGCCATGTACCGCATGGCTGCCGGCCAGCGCTGGTATCAGGGCACGGCGATCGATCCTTTCCCGCTGCTTGCCGGAAACGCCCGCCGCCGCTAAAGCGCGCCTCGCAATTCTCCAATCAGCGAGCATCACATGAAGATCAGCGGCGTGGACATTCGTCCCGGCAACATCATCGAATATGAAGGCGGCATCTGGCGCGCGGTGAAGATCCAGCACACCCAGCCCGGCAAGGGCGGCGCCTATATGCAGGTCGAGATGAAGAACCTCATCGACGGCCGGAAGAACAATGTCCGCTTCCGCTCGGCCGAGACGGTCGAGCGCGTCCGGCTCGACACCAAGGACTTCCAATATCTCTACGCCGAGGGCGACAGCCTCGTCTTCATGGACAAGGACACCTACGAGCAGGTGACCCTGCCGCGCGACCTGATCGGTGATCCGGCCGCCTTCCTTCAGGACGGCATGGACGTGATCATGGAGCTCTACGAGGAGCGCCCGATCAGCGTGCAGCTGCCCGACACGATCGAGGCAGTGATCGTCGAGGCCGACGCGGTGGTGAAGGGGCAGACCGCTTCCTCCAGCTACAAGCCCGCCATCCTCGACAATGGCGTCCGCGTCATGGTCCCGCCGCATATCTCGAGCGGAACGAAGATCGTGGTCGACGTTTACGAGCAGACCTACGTCCGCAGGGCGGACTAAATTTTCTCCCCTCCCGCTTGCGGGAGGGGATCAAGGGGTGGGAAAAGCCTGCCTCTGAAGGCCCCACCCCCAGCCCCTCCCGCAAGCGGGAGGGGGGAGAAGTATCTTGGTTTCCCATTCCGGCCTGATCACCGTCATGCAGCGCGCCGCGCGCAAGGCGGCGCCGCGCCTGCGCCGCGACTTCGGCGAGGTCGAGCAGCTGCAGGTGAGCCGCAAGGGGCCGGCCGACTTCGTCTCCATGGCCGACGAGCAGGCTGAGCAGACTTTGGTCGAGGAATTGCGCCACGCCCGGCCGGACTGGGGCCTGCTGCTCGAGGAAGGCGGCTCGGTCGAGGGCAATCCGGCCAAGCCGCGCTGGATTGTCGATCCGATCGACGGCACCTCCAACTTCCTCCACGGCATCCCCCATTTCGCGATCTCGATCGCGGTGCAGGAGCCGAAGCCGGGCGGGCAGGGCTGGGGCGAGATCACCCAGGGCCTGGTCTACAACCCGATCACGGACGAGAGCTTCTGGGCCGAGAAGGGCCGGGGGACCTGGCTCAACGAGCGGCGCCTGCGCGTTTCCGCGCGGCGCCATCTCGACGAGGCCCTGATCGCCACCGGCATCCCCTATCGGGGCCATGGCGATCTCGGCCGGTTCGACCGGATCCTGCAAGCGGTCTCGCCGGAAGTGGCCGGGATCCGCCGCTTCGGCTCGGCCGCGCTCGATCTCGCCTGGGTCGCCGCCGGCCGCTTCGACGGCTTCTGGGAAGAGGACCTCCAGTTCTGGGACATCGCCGCCGGCATTTTGCTGGTGCGCTTTCCAGCACATTGGGATCCTAAGCTTAGAATTCCACGTGGACAAGTTGTCGCG
>JADMIO010888858.1_pt1 | contig 76252 bp, 57 predicted proteins | sample 8958161 | NCBI WGS metagenome assembly JADMIO01 (sample SAMN16585339, study PRJNA669376) | soil metagenome | isolation source: Crop rotation soil | place: USA: Cullars Rotation, Alabama | collected 2011
AGGACGCGCACGGCCTCGGCCGAGTCGCCGCGCCGGCCGAGGACGACCGCCTGAAAGGTTCGTATCAGCGGGTGGTTCGGCTCGACGCGCGCGCCCTGTTCGAGTTCGAGCAGAGCGTCGTCGTGTCGGTGCTGGTACATGAAGACGCGGGCGCGGTTGTAGCTGGCGACGACGCGCGCCGCGGGGTCTAAGCGCGCGAGCTTGCCGAAGGCCCGCAGCGCGCGTTCGTACTCGCCGTCCAGACGGTGGAGCGCGCCCTTGACGAAGTAGACGGCGGGCTCGTTCGGAGCCTGCTTGGCGAGGCGCGCGACCTCGGCGCGCGCCTTTCGCTTCTCGCCGCGCGAGAGGTAGATGAAGACCATCAGGATGCGCGCCTCGACCAGATTCGGGTCGAGGTCGAGCGCGCGGCTGAAGGCGTTCTCCGCCAGCTCGTAGTCGTCCGCGCCGCCCAAGCCTTTGAGCACGCGGTTGGCGAAGCAGGCGCCGAGCCCGCTGTGCGCGAGCGCGAACGAGGGGTCGAGGCGGATGGCGTGCTGGAAGTGTTCGACGGCCTCGTCGCAATCTTCGGGCGCGAGCGTGTGGAAGAGGAACTGCGCGAACGAGGCGCGGCCGCGCAGGTACTCCTCGTAAGCCTGCGCGTTCGTCGTCGCGGGCGCGGACGCGGGCGCCTGCGAGGTCGGCGTCTCGATCTTCAATCCCTCGCTGATGCGGCGCGCGATGGTGTCCTGTAGCGCGATGAGGTCTGCGGCGGCCGCGTCGATGCGGTCGCTCCAGAGCATGTCGCCCGTGACCACGTCCACGAGCTGCGCGTTGACGCGCAAGGTCTCGCCCGCGCGCAGGAAGTTGGCCGAGAGCACCGCGCTCACGTTCAGGTCGCGCCCGACCTCGCGCGGGTCAACGTCCTTGCCCTGATACTTCACGATCATCGAAGAGGGGCGGACGATGAGCGAGCGGTTGCGCGCCAGCTCGGTGATGACGGCGTCGGCGAGCGAGAACTCGTAGAACTTCGCTTCCGCGTCGTTGGCGAGGTTCTTGAAGGGGAGGATGGCGATTGACTTCTCAAGCTCGAACTGGCTGACGTGCTGCTGGTGCGCTGCGGGCTGACTGGACGTGCCGGCGGGCGGCGTCGAGCTGCGGCGCGCGGAGGGCGGGAGCGAGGTGGCCTGCTTCTCCATCCCCGTCAGGCCGCGCCACCAGCGGCGGAGGCTGCCGCCCAAGCCGCCGGTCGTGCCCGGCTGGTGCCGGGGCGTGGTGGTCGGCGGCAGAACGTCTTCGGGCAGCCCGCCCGGCGTCGCGTGCAGGTCGCCGCGCGCCTGCGTGACCTCGCGCATCACGGCGCGCAGGTCGTCGCGCATTTCGACGACGCGCTGGTAGCGCTCCTCGGGCTTCTTGGCGAGCGAGCGGTCGAGTATCTGTTGGATGGAGGCGGGCGGCTCGTCGCGCCGAACCTCGTCAATCGGCTCGGGCGTGTCGTGCAGGACGGCGTAGCGCACCTCGACCGTCGTCTGCCCCTTGAAGGGCCAGACGCCCGCCAGCATCTCGTAGAGCAGCACGCCGGTCGAGAAGATGTCGGCGCGGTGGTCAACCTTCTTGCCCGCGGCCTGCTCGGGCGCGGCGTAGGTGGCGGTGCCGTAGGGGACGCCGAGTTCGGTGAGGTGAACGTCCGCGCCCTTCTTCCCGTCGCCCTCGTCGAGCAGCTTGGCGAGGCCGAAGTCCAAGACCTTCGCCAGCCCCTTGTCGGTCACCATCACGTTGCCGGCCTTGATGTCGCGGTGGATGATTCCTTTCGCGTGCGCGGCCGTCAAGGCGTCGGCGACCTGATAAGCAATCGAGAGCGCGCTGTCGAGCGCGAGCGGGCGGCCGTTGACGAGTTGGCGGACGTTCTTCCCCTCGATGTACTGCATCGCGATGAAGTGCAGGCCGTCCGCCTCGTGCAGCCCGTAGATGGTGCAGATGTTCGGGTGGTCTAAGGAGGAGGCGAGCTGCGCCTCGCGCTCGAAGCGCTTGAGGTTGACCTCGCGCGCGGTCAGCTCGGGCGCGAGGACTTTGATGACGACCGTGCGGCCGAGGCGTTCGTCAACGGCCTTGTAGACCGTCCCCTGCCCGCCCGCGCCGAGCTTCTCCGTGATGCGGTAGTTGAGGAGCGTCTTGCCAACCATCGGGGGCTAGGGAATTTTAGATTTTAGATTTTTGATTTTCGATTTGTCCGCATCGAAATATCGCGGCCGTGCGGGGGATTGTAGACCCGCGACGGCCGCAAATCAAAAATCTAAAATCAAAAATCTAAAATTTCTTGTCCGGCACACGGCCGGCGCTAGTCGTGCACCGTTCAACCGCGCGGCGGCTCGCCCCAGCCCGACTGCAAGTAGCGCCCGTCCTCGACGATGCAGGGCACCGTCGGGTCGCCGCCCGAGTACTTGAACATCTCGGCGCGGCGCGCGCGGTCGTTCTGCGCGTCGTACTCGGTGAACCGGACGCCCTTCGAGTTGTAATAGTCCCGCGCCTGCTGGCAGTACGGGCACCCCGGCTTGACGTACATCACAAGACTCACTTTACGCTTCCCTCCCCCTTTGGCTTTTGCCCCGAGTGTAGCGCACGCCCGCCGCGGTTGAGAAGCAGCGGGCCGCCCGACGGCGCCCGCGCCCTTGCCCCGCGTCCCGATTCTGCGGAGAATGTGCCGGGAGGAAACGGGATGATTCAGACGCTCGAAGCGGTCATAGACGAGGAAGGCAAAGTTCACTTGCTGGAGTCCGTGCGGCTGCCGGAGGCGAGGCGTGCGCTCGTCACCATCCTCGAAGAGGTGCCCGCCCCGGACGCGTCCGAGACCGCCCTGCTGAGTGAGCAGGCTCTTGCCGAAGACTGGAACCGGCCCGAGGAGGACGAGGCATGGTCACACCTTCAGCAGATTCCGTAGTCCTCGTGCCTTTCCCCTTCTCCGACCTGTCCCAATCAAAACTGCGCCCGGCGGTGGTGCTGGCCGACGCCGACCGCGGCGACTGGATTCTGTGCCAAGTCACGAGCAAGTCTTACTCCGACCCGCAGGCGATTCCACTGGACGGCGGCAGCTTCGCACAAGGCTCGCTGCACCTAATCAGCTACGCACGACCGGGCAAGCTCTTCACGGCCAACCAAGCTCTGATGGTCAGACAGGTCGGGGTGTTGACAGACGGCGCCTTGGAGCAGGTCGTCGATGCGGTGGTCGGATTGCTGCGGAAGGCGCTTAAACCGTAACGGCCTCTTTCGAGAGAGGAAACACATGGCCAAGTTTTTCACGCACCTCGACGAGAACATCCAGAGGTTCATCGCGGAGCAGAAGGTCTTCTTCACGGCGACGGCGCCGGAGGAGGGGCGGATCAACCTTTCGCCGAAGGGGATGGACACGTTCCGCTGTCTGGGCGAGCGGACGGCCGCGTACCTCGACCTGACCGGGAGCGGCAACGAGACGGCCGCGCACCTCGCCGAGAACGGGCGGATGACCGTCATGTTCTGTAGCTTCTCGGCGCAGCCGCTCATCCTGCGGCTCTACGGGCGCGGGCGCGTCGTGCGCCCCGGCGACGGCGAGTGGGCGCGCTTGCGGCCGCTCTTTCCGGAGCTTCCCGGCGAGCGGCAGATCGTCGTGCTCGAATTAGAGTCGGCGCAGACCTCCTGCGGGTTCGCCGTGCCGGTCTACGAGCTGAAGGGCGAGCGGCAGACGCTCGTCGAGTGGACGCTGGCGAAGGGCGACGAGGGGATTGTCGAATACAGGCGCGAGAAGAACAGCGTCAGCATCGACGGCCTGCCGACGTACTTGGAGGAGAGTAGACAGTAGTCAGTAGTCAGTAGCGCTCCGCGTTGCTGACGTTGAGATTCGGACGGTTCGTAATAAGAGAGCTTTTCTACAGTCTACTGACTACTGTCTACTGTCTACTTTCTTAGGAGCTACAAATGACGACGCGCGCGACGGGGACGTTCGAGGTGAAGCTGAGCCCGCAGGTGGACGGCGAGGAGGGCGGCGCGTGCGTCGGCCGGATGTTGATTGACAAGCGCTTCGCGGGCGACCTCGAAGCGACGAGCAGGGGGCAGATGCTCGCCGTGCGCACGTCCACTGAAGGGTCGGCCGGCTACGTCGCGATGGAGTTGGTCAAGGGAAAGCTGGCGGGGCGCGAGGGCTCGTTCGTCCTACAGCACGCGGGGACGATGGAGCGCGGCGCGCAGAGGCTTTCCATCGAAGTCGTGCCCGACTCCGGCACGGGCGGGCTCGAAGGGCTCGCCGGCCGGATGGAGATAGACTTCTCCGGCGGCGGCCACGCTTACAGCTTCGACTACACGCTCGGCTAGAATGGACGGCATGGACACTGTCGGCACCGACCTGAGTTTCACGACCGGCGAGGAGGAGGGCGCGCGGGCGACCGAGGCCGAGACTACCGAGAACCCTCTGCCGCGCGCGGTGCTCCGGCCCAACTCCCACTGGCTGCTCGACGGCGAGTGGCGCTTCGCGCTCGACCCCGAGGACAAGGGCCTGCGCGAGCGCTGGTACCTCGGCCACACCTACGAGCGCGCGGCGCACTGGCCCGGCTCGGTCGAGGAGCACATGGCCGAGGCGCGCGAGGCGAAGGAGGAGCAGTCGCCGTCCGCGCCCCGCGCCGACTCGTGGCAGGACAAGATAATCGCCTGGTACGAGCGCGAGTTCCCTCTGCCCGAGCGCCACGGCCCCGGCCCGCAGCCGATGTTGCAGATCACGTTCGGCGCCTGCGGCTACGAGACGCGCGTCTGGCTCAACGGCCGCGCGCTCAGCACCATCGAGGGCGAGAAGACGCACTACGGCGAGTACACGTCCTTCTCCTACGAACTGCCCGAGGACGCGCTCCGACTCTTCAACCGCATCACCGTCCGCATCGCCGACACGATGGACGCCGAGATACCGCGCGGCAAGCAGCAGTCGCACGTCTACAAGCGCGGCGGCATCTGGTATCAGACCTTCACGGGCGCGGTCAGGAGCGTCTGGCTCGAAGCGGTCGAGCGCAACCGCCTGCGCTCGCGCGTGGGCGTCGTGAGCGTCGTCGAAGACCGGCTCGTCCGCTTCAACTTCACCACGCTCATCCACGACCCCGGCGTCTACGATTTGCGCGTGAAGGTCTTCGAGCGCGGGCGGCGCGACGCCGAGCCGCTCGCCGAAGAGGTCTTCCCGCTGCGCCTACAGGCCGGCGAGAAGCAGCAGCGCGTCGTCGTCGAGGTGCCCGGCGCGAAGCTCTGGGCGCCCGGCGACCCGAACCTCTACCTGCTCGTCGCCAGCTTCGAAGACGAGTGGGGGCACGCCGCGCAGATCGAGACGCACTTCGGCTTGAGGAAGGTGGAGGCGCGCGGCCGCTACGTCTACCTCAACAACCAGCCCGTCTACCTCGACGGCATCCTCTACCAGCCGGGCACGTCCACCTACGACGAGATGCGCCGCCACATGCGCGCGATGCAGGAGTTGGGCTGCAACCTCGTCCGCGTCCACATCGCCGGCATCGACCCGCGCGTCTACAACCTCGCCGACGAGACGGGGATGCTCCTCTGGGTCGAAGTGCCGAGCCCGCACAGCTCCAGCCAGCGCAGCCGCCGCAACCACCGCGCCGAACTCGAACGCATGGTCGCGCTCATCGAGACGCACCCGTCGGTCGTCATCTGGAGCCTCTATAATGAGGACTGGGGCGCGCAGGACATCGCCGTCAACCACGAGACGCGCGACTACATCGTGGACACGTACCACTACATGCAGATCGACCACCCGCAATTTCTGGTCGTAGACAACGACGGCTGGCACCACGTCTCGCGCGAGGGGCGCCTGAAGTCAGACCTTCTGACGGCGCACCTCTACACGCCCGACCTCGAACGCTGGCGCGAGCTGCTCGACCGCCTCGCGCGCGGCGAGTTGGAGGGCGTGGCCGTCAACCCGCTCGTCGTCGGCGACCCGTTCTTCTACCGCGGGCAGGTGCCGCTCGTGGTGAGCGAGTGGGGCGGCTTCGGCTTCGCCGACTACGGCGGGCCGTCGGAGTCGGAGGAGCGCGCCGAGCGCATACGCGAGTTCAAGCGCGAGCTGCGCGCGCGCGCCTTCGCGGGCGACGTGTACACGCAGGCCACCAACATCGAGGACGAGCGCAACGGCATCATTGACGCCGTGACGGGCGAACTGCTCGTCCCGCCCGGCATCCTCTCCTCGCAAGAGGGGAACGCTGAAGTATGAACGATGAACGATGAACTGAAAGACATGCCGCCTTCAGTTCATCGTTCAGCGTTCCGAGTTCATCATTCCGAAGATGGAATCCGACCTGTTCGACCCTTACGACAAGCTCGTGGCCGTGGACATCCTCGGCCGGCGCGTCGAGGTGCCCGAGCGCAACCGCCTGCTGCGCTGCTTCCAGTTCCTCTCCATCGACACCATCTCCTACGGCGACTTTTGTTGGAACGGCGACTGCACCAACTGCCAGTTCTGGTATCACGAAGAGGGCCAGACGCCCGAGCAGGACAAGACGGCGCTCGCCTGCCGCTTCGACGTGCGCGAGCGTCTGGTCATCACGCGCCTCAGCCCCCACATCGTCATCGAAGGCGTCAACAAGTAGCACCGGATTTCAAACGGAGGGACGGCCATGAGGTTCGAGTTCTATCACGACGGGCTGGCGGGCGTGCCGAAGCTGTCGGTGGACGGCACGGTTGACGACGCCGTGCACCTCTCGCACTGGGAGGGGAACGCGACGCCCGAGGAGCTGCGCGCCGACACCTCGACCGAGATCGCGCTCAACTTCGCCGCGTCGCCGAGGCGCGCGGAGCTGACCGAAGGCGTCGAGGTCGTCACCAACAACCACTTCGACACCGACGGCGTGCTCTCGGTCTGGACTGTCCTCAACGGCGGGCGCGCGCTCGCGCTGAAAGACGAACTCGTCGCGGCGGCCGAGGCGGGCGACTTCTCGGAGTTCCCGAACGAGCAGGCGGTGCGCGCTTCGATACTGATTCAGGGCGGCGACAACCCTTTTCTGGAAGGCGTCAACTCGCCGCTCGCGCGGCACCTCGCGGGCGGCGCGGCCGTCGATGAAAGACGCGCTTACGAACTCGTCCTGCCCGAAGTCGAGCGCGTGCTCACGCGCACGGACGAGTACGAGCCGCTGTGGCGCGAGGGTTGGGCGGAGATCGAGCGCGGGCTCGAAAGCTTCGCGTCGGGGCGTTCGCGCGTCGAGGAGGACGGGGGCGCGCGCCTCTCCGTCGCCACGCTCGCGCCCGACTTCTACGGCGGCCCGGGCTTCGACCCCGCGCGCCACGCCGCGCCCTTCACGGCGCTCGCGCACAACGCGCGCGGCGAGGTCATCCTCGTCGCCACGCCCTTCGGCGACGGTTGGAGCTACCGCATCGACTACCCATACTACTCTTGGGCCGTGACCGTCCGGCGGCCCCGGGTCGCGCGCCGCAACCTGTCCGAACTCGTCGGCCGCCTGAACGTGACCGAACGCGGGCGGGGGACTTGGAAGGCAGACCGGAGCGAGTTGACTTCGGCCGTCAAGTTTCTCGACAGCGGCGGACGCCCCGCCGCGTCGCTTCTGGAACCCGACGAGGTCGCGTCGGAGCTGCGCGCGGCGCTCACGGGGGCGTCGGCGCCGGCCCGGGTTTAAGACGCGCCGGGGCGATAGGGTTCATGTACGAGTGGGTTCCATGCGAGGGGCCTTCGGCCGAGGCTTTGGCGCGGATGCGCGCGCGCTTCCCGAAGCCGCCGGAGCCGATGGGCGAGGCGTGGTTCCTCGGCGCGGAGCGGGAGCGCTTCACGCGGCTCGCGGACGAGCCACTCGCCGAGATAGACGCCGACTACCTGCTGACCTGCCTCTTCGAGATCACTTCGGGGACGAGTTCGTTCGGCCGCATGGAGGAGTGGGAGCGCTGGTTCAGGTTCCTCCTGCCCGACCTCATCCTGCGCGCGCACGAGAGGCACGCCTTCACCTTCCTTCTGGAAGAGACCGTCAACGCCTTTATGGTCATCTTCTGGGACGGGCTCGAAGGCGAGTACGCGGGCTTCCACGATGACGCGCTACGGACGCTCGGGCGTTGTTTGATGAAGGCGGAGTTTTGGGAAGGATGTGCGGGCGGGCGGCCGCTCGCGCGCTTCCTGCGCTGGGAGGAGGGCGAGGGCGCGAACAGGCCCGCCCCGTGGGACGCGGGCGACGCGAGTGCGGCGCTCTCGGCGTCGCTCTTCTTCTGCCTGAAGTACCTGCCGGCCGGGGAGGTTCCGGCGTGGGCCGAGTCGGTCGCCTCCGTCGGAGACCCTTACTTCAGGGGCGCGCTCGTCGTCTGGCTGCTCGGCGCGCTCGACCTGCTGTCGGAGGAGAGCCCGCGCGCCGCGCGCATCGAGAAGACGAACCCGCGCGTCGGCTGGCACAGCTCCTTCCTCCTCGGTTCGAGTTCGGAGAGTAAGCACCCGACGAACGAACGGCTGCGCTTCCTCCCGCGCGAGAACTGCGAGGCGTTCGTCCGGGCGGTGCGCCGCCGCGTCACGCCGGAGGCGCTCGTCGCGTGGGCCGACTCTTTCTCGGAGGACGCGGTGCTGTCGGAAGTGCTTCTGAACGCGCCCGAACTACTCTTCGACAAGCTGCTCAAGGGCGACTGACGGCTCCGGCAAACTTATGCACGACGTAATCATCATCGGGGCGGGGCCGGCCGGGCTTTCGGCGGCGCTGTGGTGCGACGAGTTGGGACTGGACACGCTCGTCGTCGAGCAGGCGTCAGAGGTCGGCGGGCAGTTGTTGCGCGTCTACAACCCCGTCGAGAACTACCTCGGCGTGCGCGCCGCCACGGGGCGCGAGCTGCGCGACCTTTTCGCGGCGCAGGCCGAAGAGAGGGACTTCGACCTCTGGACTGAGGCCGAGATCGAGAGCGTTGACGTGCGTGCGAAGCGCGTGCGTCTGCGGAGCGGCGAGGAGTTACAGTCAATCGCGCTCGTCATCGCGACGGGCGTGCGGCGCAGGCGCCTCGGCGTCGAAGGCGAGAAGGAGTTTGAAGGGCGCGGCGTGCTGGAATCCGGAAGGCTCGAACGCGAAAGCGTGGCGGGCGAGGACGTGCTCGTCGTCGGCGGCGGAGACGCCGCGGCCGAGAACGCGCTGCTGCTCGCCGAGACCTGCGCGACCGTCACGCTCGTCCACCGCGGGAAGACTCTGGGCGCGCGTGCGGAGTTCGCCGAGCGCGTGCGCGCCGACCACCGCATCACGGTCTTCACGGAGGCGACGCTCGAAAGAATCATGGGCGGCGAGCGCGTCGAGTCGGTCGAGATACGGCGCGCGGGCGCACTCAAGCCGTTGAGGATGGCGGTGCGCGGCGTGCTCGTGCGTGTCGGCGTCGAGCCGAACACCGAGTTGTTCGCCGGGCAGCTTCACACGGACGAGCGCGGTTACGTCGTCGTCACGGGCGAGCAGGAGACGAGCGCCGAGATGGTCTTCGCCGTCGGCGACGTTTCCAACCCGCTCGCGCCGACCGTCAGCGGCGCGGCCGGCGCGGGCGCCACCGCCGCCAAAGTCATCGCCTCGCGCCTCAAGGCTTCGAGAAAGTAAGCGGACGCGAGTTAACCACAGAGACACAGAGACACAGCCGGGACACAGCTTTAAGTTTTAGCCGTGCCTTTGTGCCTTTGTGCCTCCGTGGTTAATAGTTTTCGCAAAAGAAAAGCCCCCGAAGGGGCTCACGTCGCGCTCTTCTTGCGGCTCCGGCGCGGCTTCTTCCCATCGCCGCCGGCCGGCGACTTCGCCGCCGCCTTCTTCGTCTGCGGCAGGCGCGAGGCGGCATCGTCCGTGATGACGCAGAGGCCGCTGACGCGCTCGCCGCGCAGGCGCGCGATGAGCGCGGCGGCCTCCTCGTAACTGAGGCCGGCCCGCTCGCTCCCGCGCTCGCTCAAGACGGCCCAGCGCCGCTCGTTCAGTTCGCTCATCTAAAAGCCTTCCGGTTCGGTTTGGTTAGACGCCGCCAGTGTAGCGGAGGCGCGCGCGGCCGAACAAGCGGCGGCGGTTGCGACCGCGGGAGGCGCGGCGTTAAGCTTTCCGGCGTACAAACGCTCCCCGAAACCATATCGAACCAGCCCGACACACGAGAGATAAAGAGATGAAAAAGATACTCCTGCTTGTCGCCGCCGCCCTGCTGGCCGGCGCGTGCGTGCAGCAGCAGACGCAGAACGGCGGGCCGACGGCGACTCCGGCCGCGGCGGGCTCAGGCGATCAGGCGTTCAAGGCGGCGCACGACAAGTACGTCGTCGAGTTCCTGCGCCGCAACCCCACGGTCAACACGTATCTGGGCGGCGCGGGGCTCGACCCTTCTTTGAAGGACGTTGACGGGCGGCTCCGCGACCACTCGGCCGCGGCGCTCGCCGACGAAGACCGCTGGCTCGCCGACACGCAGAAGGCTTTCGAGGGGATAGCGCCCGACACGCTCTCGCCCGCCCGCCGCATTGACCGCGACGTGGCGCTCGCGCAGATCAGTTTCCTCCTGCACCAGCACCAGCAGCGCAAGTATCAGGAGCGCGCCGTTGACACCTACGTCTCCGAGCCCTTCCGCGCCATCGACTGGCAGCTTCAGGGCATGACGCAGACGGGCGACAAATCTTACGGCACGCCCGACGAGTGGCGCCTCGTCACGCAGCGCGTCGCGGACATCCCGCGCTTCCTACAGGTCGCGCAGGATCAACTCTCGGCGGGAGTGAAGTCGGGCAACACGGCCGACCAACGCATGCTCAGGCGCGACGGCGTGAAGACCTCGGAGGCCGACGCCAAGTACTTCGCCGAGGAGTTGCCGAAGCTCGCGCAGGAACGACTGTCGGCGGGCGAGGCCAGCGACCAGATGCTCACGCAGTTGAAGCAGGCTTGCCAGCAGGCGTCCGACTCCTACAAGAAGTTCGCCGGGTTCGTCCGCACGACCTTCTTCGACGCCGACCCGGCCATGCCGGACGGCATCAAGCCGAAGCCGGAGTTCGCGCAAGACCGCTACGCCTTCGGCGAGACGGAGTACAACTGGGCCTTGAAGAACAACCTGCGCGTGGACACGACGGCCTCGAAGCTCTACGACGAGGCGTGGCCGATTGTCGAAGACACGCGCAAACAGATGATCGACCTCGCGCGGCAGATAGGGCAGAAGCGCGGCATGACGCTCCCCGAAGACGGGGCGCAGGCCGTCCGCGCGGTCTTCGACGAGTTGGGCAAGGACTACCCGAAGACCGACGCCGAGATGGTCGAGTGGTACAAGCAGGCGGGCGTGCGGCTCGTGGACTACGCGCGCAAGACCGGAGTGTTCGACGTGCCGGCCGACTACAAGCTCGACGTGGTCGAGACTCCGCCGCCGCTTCGCGCCTCGATTGACGGCGCGGCTTATTACCCCGCGCCTCCCTTCAAGCAGAGCGGCGTCGGGCGCTTCTACGTCACCACCTCGGGCACGAACGACCAGGCGGTCTTGAAGGAGAACAACCGCGCGGCGCTCGCAGACCTCTCGGCGCACGAGGGCTTCCCCGGCCACGACTGGCACTACAAGGTGATGACGCAGTTCCGCAACGACATCGCGGGCGTGCGCTGGCTGACGCCCGGCTCGGTCGAGGACTCAAGCTCGATGTGGGAGGACTCGATGGCGGCCGAAGGGTGGGGGCTCTACTCCGAGGCGCTGATGGCCGAGCCGCAGCCGGGCGCGCCCGAAGGCTTCTACACGCCCGAGGAGCACCTCTACCAGCTTCAGGGCAAGCTCTACCGCGACCTGCGCGTCCGCATCGACACCGGCATCCACACGGGCAAGATGACCTACGACGACGCCGTTGACCTCTTCTCGGAAGTCGTGGACTTCCAGCCCGGCAAGTGCGCAGACCCCGCGAAGTCCGACTCCAAGCGCGCGAGTTGCGACTCCGCCGAGCGCGCAATCTTCCGCTACTCGAAGTGGCCGACGCAGGCCATCACCTACCGCCTCGGCAAAGACCAGATATTCGCGCTCCGCTCCGACGCCGCGAAACTCGTCGGCGACAAGTTCTCGCCCAAAGAGTTCCACCTCCTCTTCATGCGACAGGGCACCATCCCGGCCGGGTATTTCAGGGATGAACTGCTGAAGCAGATACAGAAGAAGTAGGCAGTAGTCAGTAGTCAGTAGTCAGTAGAAAGAGAGGCGGCGCGCTTCGGTCGTTAACCGGGCGCGCCGCCTCTGTTTCCTCTACTGACTACTGTCTACTGACTACTGTCTACTCGCACTTCACTCGTACCGCAGACACTCAATCGGGTCTAACCTCGAAGCCTTGCGCGCGGGCCAGACGCCGAAGACGAGGCCGACGAAGACCGAGACGAGCAGGCCGGCCATGACCGCCCAGAGCGGGATGGCCGCGGGGAGCGCCGGCAGCAGGAAGGCGATGATCTTGCTGATGCCGACGGCGATGAGCACGCCGATGACGCCGCCCATCGCCGTCAGGGTCATCGCCTCGTAAAGGAACTGCCGCACGATGTCGCGCCGACGCGCGCCGATGGCCTTGCGGACGCCGATCTCCTGCGTCCGCTCGGTGACGGAGACGAGCATGATGTTCATCACGCCGATGCCGCCGACGAGCAGGCCGACCGACGAGATGGCGATGGCGATGAGGCCGATCATGCCCGTGATGCTGTCGAACTGCTGCACCATCTTGTCGGCCGTCCCCAGATCGAAGTTGTTCGGCTCGTTAAACTTCACGCCGCGGCGCCGGCGCAAGACCTCCTCCACCTGATCGAGCGCCTGCCCCAACTGCCCCGAGCGTGCGCGTATGACGAGCATGACGTACTCGCTCTTGGGCGACAGCTCGCGCGCCGTGCGGAAGGGGATGTAGATGGAGTTGTCCTCGTCGTTCTCGCCGAAGATGGCGTTCTTGCGCTTCTCAAGCACGCCGATAATCTCGAAGGGGCGGCCGCTCAGCTTGACCTCCGTGCCGACGATGTCGCCCTCGCGGCCCGGGAAGAGCGCGTCCACGACGTTGACGCCGACGACCATCACGTTGCGGCGGTTGTTGTCGTCGGCCTCCGTGATGAAGCGGCCGTCGCGCACCGAGACGTTGACGGCTTCGGCGTAATTGGCCGTCACGCCCTCCACGCCGCCGCGCCGGTAGTTAGTCCCCTTGTAAGAGATGGTCGAGTCCCACCACGCGACGAAGAGGTCGGGCGCGACGATGTCCACGGCCGGCGCGAAGCGCGCGACGGCCTCGCCGTCCTCGGCCGTCAAAGGCTTGCGCTGCCGCTCGGACGCGTCGCGCGGGCCTAAAGACGGCCCCGTCGAGAGGTGGAAGGCGTAGATGTTGTTCGTCCCGAACTCCTCGACGACCTGCACGATTGATTGGCGCACGCCCGTCAAAAGCGACGCGATGACGATGACCACCGCCACGCCGATGACGATGCCGAGCACCGTCAGGAAGCTGCGGAACTTGTGCGCCCGCAAGCTGTCGAACGCCATGCGGAAGATTTCGACGGGGACGAATTTCGGCATCCTCAACTTCATAATTCCTCCCCTCACTTTCTCGCGAGCGCCACAATCGGGTCGAGGCGCGAAGCCTTGAACGCCGGGTAGATGCCCGCGATCATGCCGATGCCGCCCGAGACGCCGACGGCGAGCACGACGTAGATGAAGGTCACGGTCATCGTCACGCCCGTCGTCACCGAGATCGTCCACGCCAGCAGTACCGCGAGTAGCAGGCCGAGGATGCCGCCGCAGGTCGTCAGGAACGACGACTCGATCATGAACTGGAGGAGCATCTGCTTGCGCGTCGCGCCGAGCGCCTTGCGCAGCCCGATTTCGAAAGTGCGCTCGGTCACCGAGACGAGCATGATGTTCATCACGACGATGCCGCCAACGACGAGCGAGATGAAAGTGATGGGGACGACGACGGCCGCGATGCCGCCCGTCATCGAGTCCACGGAACTCGCCACGCCCTGCGTGTCCACGAGGCCGAAGTCGTCGTCCTCGTTGCCCTTGAGCTTGTGCTTGTTGCGGAGCGCCGTGCGCGCGTCCTCGATGGCCTTGTCGAAGCCGGCGCGCGTGGCGGCCTTGCCGTGAATCTGTAGGCTCTGCCGGCCGCCGAAGATTTTGCGGTAGGCGGTCAAAGGCATGTACATCTGCTTGTCGAACGACTGGCCGAGCATCGAGCCGCGCTTCTCCTCGACGCCGACGACCGTCACCGGCAGGCCCCGCACGTTGACGGTCTTGCCCACGGGGTCTTGGCCGGGGAAGAACTTCTCCTTGATGTCGTCGCCGATGACCGCGACCATCGCGGCCGTGTCGTACTCCTGCTGGAGGAAGAAGCGGCCGTCGGCGATGGTCTTCTCCTCGATGGAGAGCATGTTCGGCGTGCAGCCCGCGACCTGCACGCCGAACAGCTCCTCGCCGTTCTGCTTGAGGTCAACCTGATTCTGCAACTGCGCGCCGACCTCCGTGCAGGCCGTGCAGTAGTCGCGCACCCACTCGTAGTCTTCCAGCTCCAGCCGCTTGTTGCGGCGGTTCATCTTCTCCCAATCCTCCTCGCTCATCTGGCCCTGGTGCGCCATGCGCGCGATCATGAAGTGGTTGACGCCCAGGACGGCCGTCACCTTCTCCATGACGTAGGTGTTGAGGCCGGAGATGGCCGCGCCGACGACGACCACCGAGGCCACGCCGATGATGATGCCGATGAGCGTCAAAAACGCCCGCAGCTTGTGCGCGACGATGGACTGGAGCGCGATGCGCGCGGCGTCCGCGTAGAAGGTATAAAGCGTCTTCATAAAAACTCTTCCGGCCCGAATTTATTAAGGAGACAGAGAAATGCCCCGACTCGGACTCTAATACGCCGGGCCGGGGTCTAATGTTTAGTGTAAAACAGGCCGGTTTTTTTGGGAAACGGGCCGGGCTACTCGTAGCGCAGGCACTCAATCGGGTCGAGCCGCGAGGCCTTCATCGCCGGCCAGACGCCGAAGACGAGCCCGACGCCGATTGAGACGACGAGCCCCGAGGTGACGGCCCACGTCGGGATCGAGGCCGGGAGCGACGGAATCAGGAGCATCACGAGCCGGCTGACCAGCACCGAGAGCACGACGCCGATGATGCCCCCGAGCCCCGTGAGCGTCACCGCCTCGAAGAGGAACTGGCGGACGATGTCCTTGCGCCGCGCGCCGATGGCCTTGCGGACGCCGATCTCCTGCGTCCGCTCGGTCACCGAGACGAGCATGATGTTCATCACGCCGATGCCGCCGACCATCAGCCCGACGGAAGATATCGCGATGGCGATGACGCCGACCATCCCGAAGATGCTGTCGAACTGCGTGATGAAGGCGTCGGCCGTCTTCACGTCGAAGTTGTTCGCCTCGTCGAACTTCACGCCGCGCCGGTTGCGCAAGACCTCTTCCACTTGGTCAACGGCCGCCTGCAACTGGCCCGAGCGCGCGCGCATGACGAGCACGACGAACTTGCGGCCGGGCGCGACCTGCCTCCCCGTCCGGAACGGGACGAAGACGGCGTTGTCCTCCTCGTTCTCACCGAAGAAGGTGGCCTTGCGCTTGGCGAGCACGCCGATAATCTCCCACACGTAGCCGCCCATCTTGACCTTCGAGCCGACGATGCCCGTCTCTTGGTCGGGGAAGAGCGCCTGCGCGGCGTTGACGCCGATGACCATCACGTTGCGCTTGTTGAGGTCTTCCTGCTCCGAGATGAAGCGGCCCTCCTTGAGCGAGACGTTGCCGATGTCGGCCATGTTCGCCGTGACGGCGCGCGTGTTGCCGCGGCGGTAGGTCTTGCCGTTGACAACAATCGTGTCGTCGAAGCCCGTGTCCCGGCCGCCGATGTTCGGCTCCTCAAGCGCGACCTGCTCGATGGCGGGCGCCTGCGCCGCGACGGCGTCGCCGTCCTCGGGCGTCAGGGGCTTGCGCGCGCGCTCGGCCTGATCGCGCTCGCCGACCTGCGGGCCGGTGGTGAGGTGGAAGGCGTAGATGTTGTTCGTGCCGTACTCCTCGACAATCTTGACGATGTTCTGGCGCATGCCCGTCAAAATCGAAGCGACGACGATGGCGACCATCACGCCGATGACGATGCCGATGACCGTCAGCGCCGAGCGGAACTTGTGCGCCACGACGCTGTCGAGCGCCATCAGCAGCGTCTCGCGCGGGAAGAATTTGGAAAGCGTCATTCTCATCCTCGCCTAGTTCCGCGTGAGCGCGATGATGGGGTCGAGGCGCGAAGCCTTGAACGCCGGGTAGATGCCCGCGACCATGCCGACGGCCGTCGAGACGCCGAGCGCGAGGATGATGTAGCCGATGGTGATCGTCATCGTAATCGGCGTGAAGACCGTCACGCCCCACGAGATGCCCGCCGCCGCCAGCAACCCGAGCACGCCGCCGAGCGCGCAGAGCAAAGACGACTCGATGAGGAACTGCAAGAGCACCTGCTTGCGCCGCGCGCCGAGCGCCTTGCGCAGTCCTATCTCGAACGTCCGCTCGGTCACGCTCACCAGCATGATGTTCATCACGACGATGCCGCCGACGACGAGCGCGATGAGCGTAATCGGCGTGACGACCATCGCGATGGCGCCGGTGAACTGGTCTATCTGGCTCCCCAGAGTCTCGGTGTTGACGACGCCGAAGTCGTCCTCCTCGCTGCCGATGAGCTTGTGGTAGTCGCGCAGCGCCTTGCGCGCGTCCTCGATGGTGTACTGGAGCGCGCCGCGCTCGCGCCCCTTGCCGTGGATTTGCAGATCGAGGTCGCGCCCGTAGAGACGCTGGAAGGTCGTGAGGGGGATGTAGACGTGCTTGTCTATCAGGTCGCCGAAGATGGGGCCGCGCCGCTCCTCGACGCCGACGACGCGCATCGGCAACCCCTGCACCTTGAACTCCTGCCCGACGGGGTCTGTGTCGGGGAAGAACTTGTCCTTGATGTCGGCGCCGAGGACGACGACGAGCTTGGAGTTGGCGACCTCTTCGGGCTGGATGAAGCGCCCCTCGGCCATCGTCTTGTCTTCGATCTCGGCCATGTTGGCCGTGACGCCGAAGATGATGCCGCCGAAGAACTGCTTGCCGTCCTGCTCGAACTTCGTCCCGCGCGCGGCGTTGGCCCCGACGGCCGAGCACGACTCGCAGTAGTCTTGCAGCCACTCCATGTCCGCCCAACGCAGCCGCTTGTTGCGGCGGATCATCCGCTCCATGTCTTCCTCGGACAGCTCGCCGTGGCTGGCGATGCGCGCGATCATGAAGTGGTTCGTCCCGAGCATCTTCGACATCTTGTCGGCGACGTAGGTGTTGAGGCCGGAGATGGCCGCGCCGACGACGACCACCGAGGCCACGCCGATGATGATGCCGATGAGCGTCAAAAACGCCCGCAGCTTGTGCGCGACGATGGACTGGAGCGCGATGCGCGCGGCGTCAACATAGAACGTGTAAAGCGTCTTCATGGGGACTCGCCTGACCCGCGGGTCGTAGACAAAGGTGTGCCTCGGCTCGGTCACTCATACGACGGCCCCGCGCCCGAGGTTTACAGTAATTTCCCGCGCACAGGGGTTTAGAGGGGCGTTATTTCGAAGAGGTGGTGGCCGTAGGCCGGCACGTCCAGATAGAGGCCGGGCGAGAGCAGCCGGTCGCCGTCCCTCTCGTACCTCGCCTCGCTCAGGAGGTCGCGCAGGAGCCACGCGCGGCCCGCGAGTTCCGGCAGCCCCAGCGGCAAATAACACTGCGCGCGCCCGCCGGAGAGGTTGGCGGCCGTCAGACGGAACTCCGTTTCCAGCGCCCAAAGGCCCGCCACGAAACGCAGGTGGCTGGGGTTTCCGGCCCAAGCCTCGCGCGGCTCGACCTGCCGCCACCCGCCTTCGTGAAAGACCGGCCGCGAGAGCGCCGCGAGCAGCCGCCGGTAGTAGGCGAGGACGACCTCGTCGGTCGGCTCTTGCGGCCGACGCCCGAGATGCACGGAGAGTTTCGTTCTCCGGCCCTCCAGTTGCCCCTCGTGGAGCAGGCGGAGTCCGGGGAGCGTGAGCGTGAGCGCGGCGGCGGCCGGGGCGCGCGCCGGGCCGAAGGACTCCTGCGCGCGGCGCTCGTCGTGGTTCTCGACGAAGCGCGCGAGCCGCCCCTGATAGCCGAGGTCGGCGCGCAGGTGGGCGCGCACGCCTTCGGCGTCGTCTCCGAGCAGGCGGTCGTAGAGCCGCTTGTCGTAGGCGAAGTCGAAGCCCTGCTGTTGCAGGCGGTACTCCATGTCCCAGTAGACCTCCGCCAACAGGAGGAAGCCGGGGTGCTCGGCCCTGACCCTGCGACAGGCTTCGGGCCAAAACTCGGCCCCCGCCGGCTCGAACTCGCCGCCCCACGTGCGCAGGAAGATTTCGCGCGTGACGAGCATCGCCATGTCGCAGCGCGCGCCGTCACACCGCGCGGCGACCGAGAGCAGCGCGTCGGTCATGGCCGCACGCGTCTCTGCGCGCCGGTAGTCGAGTTGCACCGTGTCGGGCCAGCCGTCGAAGTACGGGTCGCGGCCGTGCGCGAAGACGCACGCGGGCGCGCCCACGCCGGTACGGAAATAGTTTTGCGGCTCGCGCGCGAGACTCTCGGCGTCGCCCCGCACCAGCCGCTCGGGGCGCCCCGTCACCCACGGGTGGTCAATCGCCATGTGGTTCGGGACGAAATCGAGCACCAGCCGCAGGCCCAGTTCGCGCAGGCGCGCACGGAGCCGCGCCAACCCTTCGTCCCCGCCCAGCGCCGCCTCGACCACGTAGCCCCTGACGGCGTATGGCGAGCCGACCACGTCATCCTCAGTGTAGTCGGGCAACGTGCGCCGGTACTCCGCGAGCAGCGCCGGGTTCGTGCGCGAGACGCGGCGCGCGCCGGGGCTGCGCTCCCACACGCCCATCAGCCAGAGGGCGTCGAACGCGTACCCGGCCAGCCTCTCCAACTCGTCCTGCGGCACGTCGCCCAAAGTCAGCGGCCGCCCGTGCGCGCGGCTCAACTCGTTCAGCCAGACCCAAGTGTTGATCTCGTAGACGGTCGGGTACTTCGGCCAGAAGTCCATTCACTCACCTCTCCAACGCGGGACGGCCGACGGGCCGCGGCCGTCGCCGTCCGACGCTCAGGCGTCTTCGGCGAGGCGGAGGCCGGCGAAGGCGATGCGGAAGGGGCGGCGGAAGAAGTTGCGGAAGGAGGTGCGCAAAACCGAAGGGCTCGTGGCCCACGAGCCGCCCTTGAGGACGCGGTGGTCGCCGTCGAACCACGTTTCGGAGTATTCGGGGTAGGGGAAGGGCTCGAAGCCGTGGAAGCCTTCGAAGGGCGTCGAAGTCCACTCCCAGACGTTGCCGTTCATGTCGAGACAGCCGTAGGCTGACGCGCCTTCGGGGAATTTGTTGACGGGGGTCGTGCCCCACGCGCGCCCGCCGAAGTTGCAGAGGCGCGCGGACGGCTCTTCGTCGCCCCACGCGAAGCGGCGCTTCGCCGCGCGCGACTCGTCCCAAGAGGCGGCCTTCTCCCACTCGGCCTCGGTCGGCAGGCGCTTGCCCGCGAACCTCGCGTAAGCTTCGGCCTCGAACCAACTGACGCCCGTCACCGGATGCTCGGCGGCGAGCGGCGCGTCCGCGAACATGCCGCGCTCCACCCAGCCGCCCGAAGAGTCCGAAGGGCCGCGCCGCCAGTAGAGCGGCGACTGCCAGTTCTCCTTCTCACGAACCTGCCAGCCCTCTTCGCCCCAGAACTCGCGCCGCTCGTAGCCGCCCTCTTCGACGAAGCGCGCGAACTCGCCGTTCGTCACGGGCGCGCGTCCGATGCGGAAGGCAGGGACGTTGACCTCGTGCGCCGGGCGCTCGTTGTCGTAGGCGAACGCGTCCCACGCGGCGCCCATCAGGAAAGTCCCCGCGGGGATTAAAACCATCTGCGCGGCCGCGCCCGTAGTTTCCGCGGTCACAGAATCCTTAAAAGAGTCGGGCCGTTTCTTCTTCGACGGGTCGAGCAGTTGGAAGAGGTAGAGCAGCGTCTCCCGATGCTGCCGCTCGTGTTCGAGGACGAGTTGGAAGAGGTAGCCCGCGTGCGCGAGCGGGTCGGCCGAGTGGAAATCGTGGCGGTCTAAGACTTCGAGCACGTCCGAGCGCACGCGCCGCAGGTAGTCTTCCATCTCGCGCCGCGTGGGCAGGTTCTTCGACTCCTCGCGCGGAGTCCTGATGGGGTCGAAGACGCGCTCGTATCGTTCGTCGGGCGCCGCGCGGCCCGCGAGCTTTTGCAGCAGCCAGTACGCCTCGAAGACGCCGATGTGCGCGAGGTGCCAGAGTATCGGCCGGTAGCCGAAGCCGGGGCTCTGGCGCAACTCGCTCTCGTCCGTGAGGTCGAAGAGTCGCAGCGTCCCGGCGCGCGTCTCCGTCATCATCCGCGCGATCTGTTCGGCCTGTTCGTTCATAGGAGAGTAGACAGTAGTCAGTAGTCAGTAGTCAGTAGAAAAATCTTCTTCAATCGAATCGTCCGGGTGTCAGCGTCAACGACCGCGACGCGGAGCGCTACTGACTACCGACTACTGACTACTGACTACTGCCAACTACTCGTGCGGCAGCGTACAGGATGGTTTATGATACGGCAACCTTCGGCGGAAGAGGGGGGAACCCGACACATGCCTCATGCAGCCAACGTCGAGCAGGGCGGGCGACTGAAGATTCACAGTCTCGCGGCCGGGGCCGGCGACGACTTCGCCGACGACGTGCGGCGCGGCCTCGGTTCGGCGCGGAAAGCCCTCGCGCCGAAATACTTCTACGACGAGTTGGGCTCGCACCTCTTCGACGCCATCTGCCTGCTGCCCGAGTACTACCTGACGCGGGCCGAGGCGGAAATCTTCGCGTGCCACGCCGGAGAGGTTGTCGAGGAGGCGCGGCGCGGCGCAGAGCGCGTCACGCTCGTCGAACTCGGCTCGGGCTCCGCGTCGAAGACGCGCCGCATCATCGAGGCGCTGCTCGAACGTCAGAAGCACCTGACCTACGTCCCCGTTGACATCTCCCCGGCGGCGCTCGAAGCGAGCGCGCACGCGCTGCTCGGCGACTACGAGCCCCTGCGCGTCTCGGCCTACGCCGCCGACTACGACACGGCTCTCCCGCGTCTCTCGTCGGAGTTGGAAGACGGAGCGCGCGCGCTCGTCCTCTTCCTCGGCTCGAACATCGGCAACTTCGACCGCGCGGAGGCCCGCGACTTCCTCCGCCGCCTGCGCGGCGTGCTTCGCGCGGGCGACCGGCTCCTGCTCGGCGCCGACCTGAAGAAGGACGGGGCAGTCCTCGAAGCCGCCTACGACGACGCGCTCGGCGTCACCGCCGCCTTCAACCTCAACCTGCTCGCGCGCATCAACCGCGAGTTGCGCGCCGACTTTAACCTTCGCGACTTCCGCCACCTCGCGCTTTACAACGATACGGAAGGCCGCGTTGAAATGCATCTCGAAAGCCGTCGCGCGCAGACCGTCCGCCTCGACGCGCTCGACCTCGAAGTCCACTTCGGCGAAGGCGAGCGCGTACACACCGAGAACTCCTACAAGTACTCGCTCGAAGAACTCTCGGCGCTCGCCGCCGCGACCGGCTTCTCCCGCGCGCGCACTTGGCTCGACGCCGCCGAACGCTTCAGCAGCAACCTCTTCGTGGCGACCGACGCATGACGACACGGGCGACAATACCGACCGGCGAGGGCTTCCCGCTGCTGACCGACGCGGTCGGCGGCGACTCGGTGCCGCTCTTCGTCGAGAACCTTCTGCGCGGGGGCAAGCCGCCCGGCGAGTGGATGTGCGGCGCCGAGTTCGAGCTGTTCGGCTACGACCGCGCGCGCGGACTCCAGCGCATCGGCGCGGCCGAGGTGCAGCAGGTGATGGCCGGCTTCGCGCCCTCCTCGCGCGATCTGGTCTACGAGGGCGGGACGCTCGTCGAAGTGAACGACGGGCAGATGAACCGCCTGACGGTCGAGCCGGGCGGGCAGGTCGAGTTCTCCGGCGCGCCGCACCGGAGTCTTAGGGACGTTGAGCGCGAGCTGCGCCGCTACCTCGCGCGCCTGAGTGAAGTGGCCGAGGCCAACCGCCTCGCCTTCCTCGCCGTCGGCTTCGACCCGCTGCGCTCCATCGAAGAGCAGCGCTGGTTCCCGAAGTTGCGCTACGAGGTGATGCGCCCCTACCTCGCCTCGCGCGGCGCGCGCGCGTGGGACATGATGTGCCGCACCTGCTCGGTGCAAACGAACCTCGACTACGGCGGCGCGGAAGACCTCCGCAAGAAGTTCCTCGTCGGCAACCGCCTCGCGCCGGTCGTCACGGCCGTCTTCGCCAACTCGCCCTTCGAGGGCGGGCGCCCGTCCGGCTACAAGTCCACGCGCGCCGCCGCGTGGCTCGACACAGACCCCGACCGGACGGGGCCGGCGCCGCCCGCGCTCAGAGACGACTTCCGCCCGGCGGACTACGTCGCCTACGCGCTCGACGTGCCGATGATCTTCGCGCAGCGCGGCGGGCTCTACGTCGGCGCGGTCGCGGGCCTTCGCTTCCGCGAATTCCTCGAAGGCGGGCGCGGCGGCCTCTCGCCGCTCTTCGGCGACTGGGCGGATCATTTGACGACCATCTTCACCGACGCGCGCCTCAAGCAGCACATCGAGCTGCGCGGCGCAGACGCCAACGACCTCGAAACCTCGCTCGCGCTGCACGCGCTCTGGAAGGGACTGCTCTACGACGCGCACGCGCTCGACGAGGCGCTCCGCCTCGCGCCGCGTCTCAAGGCCGCCGACGCGCTGCTCCTGCGCGAACGCGTGGCCCGCGACGGACTCGCGGCGCGCCACGCGGGCGTTGACGTGCTCCGCCTCGCGCGCGAAGTGGTCGCGCTCGCGACGGAAGGCTTGCGGCGCGTCGCGCCCGAAGAGGTCGCCTACCTCGACGTGCTCGGCGAGCGCGTCGTCAAAGAGGGCGTCTGCCCCGCCGACATACTCCTGCGCAACTGGGAGGGCTCTTGGCACGGCTCCATCGAGCGGGCCTTCGAGCACCTGCGCGTCGCCTGATAAGAATTTCAGATTTGAACTCCCGAATCTCAAACCACACGACCGACGACGGCGAGGCGTTCGTCCGTCTGCGCGGCGTCACCTACGCGCCGCCGGGCGTGGCCGCGCCGATTATTGACGCGCTCGACCTCGAAGTCCGGCGCGGCGAGACGCTGGTGCTCCTCGGCGAGTCGGGCTGCGGGAAGACGACGACGCTGCGGCTTGTCAACCGCCTGCTTGAGCCGACCGCGGGCGAAGTCCTTGTCGAAGGGCGCGACACGCGCGAGTGGGACGCGATTGAGCTGAGAAGAAGGACGGGCTACGTCATACAGGACGCCGGCCTCTTCCCGCACTTCACGGTCGAGCGCAACGTCGGGCTCGTCCCCGCGCTCGAAGGCTGGGACGAAGCGCGCGTGCGCGAGCGCGTCTTCGAACTGCTGCGCCTCGTCGGTCTCGACCCCGAGCGCTTCGCCGCGCGCTTCCCTTCCGAGCTTTCGGGCGGGCAGCGCCAGAGAGTCGGCGTCGCGCGCGCTCTCGCCGCAGACCCGCCTTTGCTCTTGATGGACGAGCCCTTCGGCGCGCTCGACCCGCTGACGCGCGCCGCGCTGCAACGCGAGTTCGCCGAACTCCAACGGCGTTTGGCCAAGACCGTCGTCTTCGTCACGCACGACGTTCGCGAGGCGCTCATGCTCGGCACGCGCGTCGCGCTGATGAGCGCCGGCCGCGTCCTCGTCCTCGACACGCCCGAAGGCTTCCTGCGCTCCGAAGACAGTTACGCGCGCGCCTACCGCGAGACGATACAATGAACGCGCTTGAGTTCATGCTGCGCAACTGGCGCGAGATTGTGGAGCTGACGGGCGAGCACCTTCTGCTCGTCGCCGCCTCGACGCTCGTTGCCGTCGCGGTCGGCATACCCCTTGGGCTCCTGCTCACGCGGCGTCCGCGCTGGAAGCGCCCCGTCCTCGGCGTGGCGAACATCTTTCAGACCGTGCCGAGCCTCGCGCTCTTCGGCTTCCTCATCCCGCTCAAGTACGTCGGCGGCGTCGGCTGGCGCTCGGCCGTCGTCGCGCTCGTCCTCTACGCGCTGCTGCCGGTGATAAGGAACACGGTGACGGGCGTCGAGGGCGTTGACCGCAGCGTGCGCGAGGCGGCCGTGGCGATGGGGATGACGCCGGGGCAGGTTCTAAGACAAGTCGAGCTGCCGCTGGCCGCGCCCGTGATACTGGCGGGCGTGCGCGTGGCGACGGTCATCTCGGTCGGCGTGGCAACCATCGCGGCGGCCATCGGCGCGGGCGGCCTCGGCACTTTCATCTTCCGCGGACTGAGGCAGTACGACAACAACCTCATCCTCGCGGGCGCGGTGCCGGCCGCGCTGCTCGCGCTCGCGGCGGACGCGGGGCTCGGCTTAATCGAAACACGGCTCGACGTGCGCAGCCGCGTCGCGCGAGGAAGTGCGCGCGGCAAACTGTTTCCGCGCGTCGCGCTGGCAGTCGTCGCGGCGGCAGTGCTCGCGGGCGGGACGTTTGCGCTCTTGAATCGCGCCGGTCGCGCGGACATCGCCGTCGGCTCGAAGGACTTCACGGAGTCGGTCTTGCTCGCGGAGATTTTCGCGCAGGCGTGTGAGGCGCGCGGGCTCAAGGTCGAGCGGCGTTACGAACTCGGCGGCAACCTCGCGCACGACTCGCTCGTCGCGGGGCGGATTGACATTTACCCCGAGTACACGGGAACGTCCCTGATGGCGATTCTCAAGCACCCGCCTTCGACCGACGCGCGCGCCGTCTACGAGCAGGTCAAGCGCGAGTACGCCGAGCGCTTCGACGTGGAGGTCGGCCCGCCGCTCGGCTTCGAGGACACGTTCGCCGTCCTCGTCCGCGGCGACGACGCGCGCCGCCTGAACCTGAAGACCGTCTCGGACGCGGCGGCGCACGCGCCCGAGTGGCGCGCGGGCTTCGGGCAGGACTTCATGTCGCGCGCCGACGGCTACGAGGGCTTCGCGCGTGCCTACGGGCTGCGCTTCAACGGGCGGCCCCGGGAGATGGACTTGTCGCTCTCCTACCGCGCGCTCGCAGACCGTGAGGTGGATGTCATCGCCGGCAACTCGACCGACGGCATGATCGCCACGCTCGGGCTCGTGCAGTTGGAAGACGACCGCCACTACTTCCCGCCCTACGAGGCCGTCCTGCTCGCGCGCCGCGACACGCTCGAACGCCTCCCCGCGGCGCGCGAAGTCTTGCAAAGGCTCGCCGGCTCAATCACGACCGAAGAGATGCGCAAGCTCAACTACGAAGTTGACGGGCGCAAGCGCGCCGCCGCCGACGTTGTGCGCGAGTGGCTGCGCGCGAAGGGTCTGTAGCTTAAAGAATCTCAAATTTGAAATTTGAGATTTCAAAGACGAAAGGAGGATGAGAGACGCGCTGTCTCTCATCCTCCTTTCGAATCTTGTCTAAGCGTGCGTGCTTACTTCCTGTGAAGCACGACGCGGACGGGCTCGTCGAGGCTCGCGGCGTTGACCTGAATGGTCTGCGTCTCGAAGCCCTTGGCCGAGAGCTTGAGCGTCAGGTTGCCCATGTGGAGCGGCGGCAGCACCGAGACGCCGCGCGCGTCCGTCCAGTTCCAGGACTCGCAGAGGAAGCCGTCCATCCGCTTCGACTTGAGGTCGGCGCGGACGCCCTGCACGGGGTTGCCGTCCTCGTCCACGACGCGGAGGTCGAGGCGGCCGACGCCGTCCGTCTGCTTCGGCGCGCGGCCCATGTTCGGGATGTCGTTGCCGCCGGTCTGGGCCGAGGCGGCGCCGAAGGCCGAGACGAGGAGGAGCGAGGCGATAAACAGTTTACGCATTGGCGGTAATTCTCCTTAAAAATTTCTTCGGGTCTACAGGTTTTCGTTCGGGTTTAATCAACGGGCCGCGTTGACCTGTAGGGGATGAGGATCGCCGCGACGTGCCAGTTTAAGATGTCCGAGGGCGCGTCCCAGTTGCTCCGCAAAGAGGCCGCGCGGCGGCGCATACGGGCCGTTTTCCCCGCCAATTTGCAGTGTTTTTCGTGCCCGGCGAAAACGGAAGGGCCGGGGCACGCTGAAGCTCGCGCGCGCCTCCGGCCCTCACAAATCTCGTCCCTCTTCGGCATCACTTCGGCGACCGCTGCGTCCGTGCGCCCTCAGTTCGAGCGTTTAGGTCAACGGCTTTGCGCTCCGGGGCTTTCGCGCCGGATGGCCCTTGTCGGTGTCGCTTCTCAAAACGGTTCGGCGCTGCTCGGCCGACCGCCGTGAGAAGAAGTATAGAGGCTCGGGCGCGCGCTTGTGAAGCAAAAGTTTTGTGGACGCGGAGGCGACGGCTTCCAGAAATTTCGGGCTCGAAATTTCAAATTTCAAACCCGATGAATTATGCTCGGCGCAAACACTTCGGCCGGACAGGAGGATTCGGGATGACTCTCGTCGATCTGCTTTTGCTGCTGCTGGTGGCGGGCGTGTGCGGGGCCGTCGGGCAGGCCATCGGCGGCTTCTCGCGCGGCGGCTGTCTGGTCTCGATAGCGCTCGGCTTCATCGGCGCGCTCATCGGGATGTGGCTCGCGCGACACGCCGGCCTGCCCGAGCCCTTGCCCGTGCAGGTCGGCGGGCAGACGTTTCCGGTCGTCTGGTCGATCATCGGCTCGGCCCTCTTCGTCGCCGTCATCGGCCTCATCTCGCGCTCGCGCGCCTGAAGGCGTACGAGGCAGCGTACGAAATGTGGCCGCGAGCTAACATTTTTCTCTCGACGCGCGTCCGCGCCGCCGTCAGGCTAGACCGCGCGCGCGCCCTTCGGCTACACTCGCCCGGCGGACGCTCCCCAACAGTCGAACTTCATTTGAACTCCTCGCGCCGCGAAGCCCGCGCACGTCGGCGGGCGCGAGCGATGAGTCCCCCTTACGGGGGCTTTCTGACCTCTTGAGGCTTTACGAAGATGGTCGCCACGGCTCCGACGAAACTCGCACACGCCTTCAACATCCCGCGCGCGGGCGGCGACACGCCCGACCTCGCACACTTCCGTCGCCGCTACCCCGAGACGGTCGCGAGCCTCGGCGCGCTGCCGCGGCGCGAGGAGTGGCTGCGCCGCATCTGGGAGGAGGAGACGCGCTTTCGCGCCGCTTGGGAGACGCGCGGCGGCGAGACGCCGCAGGAGGAAGTTATCGTCCGCGGCGCGCCGCCCGCCGGGCGCGAGGCCGAAGGCGAGTTTGATGTCATCTACTCGGGCGGCTCGGCGGCGCTGCTTTACGCGGCGGCGCTCGCGTGCGGCCACGGGCGGCGCGTGCTCGTCGTCGGCGGCGCGGACGAGGGCGAAGGCGCCGTCTGGAATCTCTCGGAAGATGAGTTGAAGGAGTTGGAGGGCGCGGGCGTCTTCACGGCCGCGGAAGTCGAGGCGGCGGTCTTGAACCGCTACCGGGGCGGCTTCGTCAAGTTCCACGACGCGGCGTCGCGCGTGAAGGCGGGGCCGCTGTGGGTGAGCGGCGCGTCGGACGTGGCGCTCGACGGCGCGCGCCTCGTCGCGCTCGCGTCGGAGAGGCTGAGACGCAGGCAGGGCTGCGCCATCTTCGAGTCGCATCGCTTCGTGCGCGCGTACGTCGAGCCGTCGCGCGTGACGGTCGAAACGGAAGGCGCGGGCGGCGCGCGAAAGTTTTTCGCGGCCGAGTTGTTCGCGGAAGCCGGCGGGCCGGGCTCGGCCGTCGCGCGGCAGTTGAACGGCGGGCGCGGAGTGGTCGCGCACGTGCGCGCTTCGGTCGGGACTGTGGCGCGCGGGTTCGCGCGTGGCGAGGGGCGCGGCGAGGCAGACTTCCGCGCGGGCGAACTGCTCGTCAGCACCGAGGACGCGAGCGGCGGCCGCCAACTCTTCTGGGAAGGCTTGGCCGGGGCGCCCGCGCGCGGCGACTACGCGACGCGCCTCTTCTTCTACGACCGGACGGACTCGCCGGCCGACAAGTCTCTGCTCGCGCTCTTCGAGCGCTACTTCGAGTCGCTGCCCTCGTACAAGCGCAAGGGCTCGGGCTGGCGCGTCGAGCGGCCGCTCTTCGGCTACGGACACTTCGCGCGCGAGGGCTGGCGCAGCCGTCGGCGCGCGGCCACGGAGCGCGTGATGGTGCTCGGCGGGGGCGCGGCGGCGGGGGCGTTCGCACGGGGCGGCGCCGGTTCGGTCGCGCGCGACTTCGGCCGCGCGGCCCGACTGACCGAGCGCGCGCTCGCGTCCGAAGACTGCGGGGCCGACGCGCTCGCGGAAGTTTGCGACGGCGGCGGCGCGAGGGTCGCGCGCGCGCTGGGGCTGGCGGAGTTCATGCGGCCGCCGGAGGCGGGCGCGCCGCACGCGGTCAACGAGACGCTCAACGCTCTGGCGGCCGCGCTCGCGGGCTTGGACGAGCGCGTGCGGCGCGAGTTCTTTCAGGGGCGTCTGAGCGCGGGGGCGCTGAGGCGTTTGCTGGCGCGCACCGCGCGGCTCTACCCGCGCATCTTCGCGCGCGTGCGCGAGCACTTCGGCGCGGGCGGCGCGCTCTGCTGGCTGGCCGGCGTGGCCGAGGCGGCGTGGAAGGAGCGAGGGAAGTTGAAGGACGAAGTCTGAACGCCGAAGCACGGAGCACGGAGCACGGAGGATGAAGGGGCCGCTGTAGGGCGTTCACTCCGTCTTCCGCCTTCGCCCCGAGCCTTTCGCATTCCGAGTTGAAAAGCGAGGCGGCGGCGGCCCGACTCGGGCCGCCGCCGCCTCATTGTGTGGAGGTGAGTGAGACTACGGCTTACGGATTGCCGTAGGTGACGGTGATCTTCACGCGCCCGGTCGGGGTGTCATCGTCGAAGAGCACCGAGCCGTTACTCTCGATCTTGATGTGCTTGATCTTCTTCGCGGCGTTCGAGTGATTGCCGCCGGAGCCCGGCAGCGTGGCGTCGTCGAATTCGAGCTTGACGGAACCGCCCGTGATGATGATCGGTGGGTCGTTGACTTCTTCTGTTGGCATGCGTTTCCTCCTTACGGGTTGAGGACGTTGGGGCAACGTCAGTGAGGCGCGCTCGCGAACTCACTGCGGAGCCATTGCACGTCCGGGCGCTGACGGTAAGTCTCGGCGTCCGCCCCCAGACTCTGTTCAAACTGCGTGAGCGAGGTGGCCGCGCGGTTAAAGAAGTCCCGCGCCGCTTCTTCTTCGCCGGCGAGGTGGCTGGCCTTGCCCGCCACGGCGAGCGCCTGCCACCCGGCGTCGGCGCTCCCGAGGCGCGTAAAAATATCCTCCGCGTGGAGCGCCGCCGTCCGCGCCCCGGCCCCGTCGCCCGCCTGAAGCAGCGAGAGGGCCAGCGCGAGTTGCGCCTGCGAAATGGCCAGAAGGTCGCCGCGGGGAGTGGACAGGCGCAGCGACTCTTCGCAAAGCTGGCGGCCGCGCGCGCGTGAGCCGGACGCGGCCTCGGCCAGCCCGAGTATACGGTCGGCCCACGCGAACAGGTCTTCCGCCTGACTGTTCGACTCCTTGAGTTCGGCGAGCGCCTTCTTCGCCTTGGCGGCCGCCTCGGCGAAGTGCCGGCGGCTCAGCTCCATGTCGGCCTCGTTGAGGTCGAGGCGCGCCGACGCGTCCTTGCCCAGCCCGAGCGACTGCACGTTCTGCGCGTTCAGGTCGGCGAAGATTTTCTCGGCCTCGTCGTACCTGCCGAGCGACCAGAGCGCGAGCGCGTGGTTGAGCAGCGAGTAAGTGACGAGCGTCTGGTTGTTCAGGACGCGCCCGCCCTTCTCGCTCTCGCCGTAATGCTGGATCGCCTGCGCGTACTTGTTCTGGGTCAGCAGCACCGTGCCGCACTCCTGATGGAGGTTGCAGACCTGCGTCATGTCGTCCGCCTGCTCGGCCGAGGCCAACAGCTCCTCGAATATTCTGAGCGCCTCGGCGGTGTCGCCCTTCCGCCGCCTGCTGCGCGCGACGATGACCGCGCACTGGTCGGCCTCTATGCGGTAGCCGCCTTCGAGGTAGAACTTGCGCGCATCCTGGACGAGCTTCTCGGCCTCGTCGGGGCGCTGCTGCAAGTCGCGCAGCGCGGAGAGGTTGGCGAGCGCCAGCGCGCGGTAGCGCCGCAGCTTGTTGTTGACCGCGTAGTCGTGCGCCTGTATGTAGCGGCGCTCGGCCTCGACCTGATCGTCCCGGCGGAGGGCGACGGTGCCGAGCGTGATGAAGCCGTAGGCGACCTGATCGTTCAGGCTGCCGGCCTGCGCCATGTCGAACGCGTCCTGCGCGAGCTTCTGCGCCTGCTCGTTCTCGTCCTTGGCGAGGGCTTGCGCGAGCTGCTGCATAGCCTGCACCTGCTGGTAGCGGTTGTTCGTCTCCTTCGCGAGTTCGAGCGCCTGCTGGAGTTCGGGCCGCGCGTCGCCGAACTTCCCGAAGATGACGAGCAGGCGGCCGCGCTGGTAGTGGACGGCGGCCCGCCCCTCCTTGTCGTTCGCCGCCTCGTAGAACTTCTGCGCGTTGTTGAAGGCCGTGACGGCGCCGGGCAGGTTCCTGACGCGCGCGTGCAGGGCGCCGAGGCGCAGGTAGGCGACCGCGAACCCCTGATCGCGCCCCGTCGCGTCGGTGTAGCTGCCGATGGCCTTATCGGTCTGGTTGTTGCGCTCGAAGGCGCGCCCGAGGTCGAGTTGTGCCTGCGGGCTTTCGGGGTTGAGCCGGACTATCTCCTGATAGTCCCTGACGGCGCGGGCGTAGTCCTTATTGAGCCAGGAGCCGAGGGCGTCGAGGTAGAGCGCGTCGCCGCGCGGGTAGATTTGGAAGTCGGGCGTGAGCGCGACGACTTTGAGCCACTCGTCCTTGGCGAGGTCGAGCGCGTCCATCTCCATCAGCGCCTCGGCCAGACGCGCGCGGGCGAGCGCGAAGTCCGGCTCGCGGTCGGCGGCCTGCCCGAGCAGCAGGCTCGCCTTGTAGTAGGCGCCCTCGCGCATCGCGTCCCCGCCCTGATCGTAGAGCGCCTTGGCCTCGGGGCTCGGCGTGTAGGCGCGCGGCCGGCGCGCGTAGGCGACGCCCCAGATGAGGAGGCCGAGCGCGGCGAGCGCGACGAGCAGCGTGAGGGGCGAGAACTTCGGGCGGCGCAAGCCCTCGGCCATCGTCATCAGCGCCGTGGAGCGGACGCCGTTGCCGCCCGGGACGGCGATGCGGCGCGTGCGGACGGTGTCGGAGTGGGGCAGGCGCGCGCGCAGGCGTTCCAGTTCGTCGGCGAACTCGTCGGCCGTCTGGAAGCGTTCTTCGGGCTTCTTCGCCAGCGCCTTGAGCGTCAGGCGGTCTAGCTCGGGAGGGACGCGCGGGTTGAAGCGCGAGGGCGGCGGCGGGTCGTAGTGGAGCACCTGCGCGCCGATCTCGATGACGTTCGAGCCGGAGAAGGCCGGGCGCCCGGCCACGCACTCGTAGAGCAGTGCGCCGAGCGCGAAGAGGTCGCTGCGGCCGTCAACCTTCGCGCCGCGCGCCTGTTCGGGGGAGAGGTAGAGCGGCGTGCCGATGACCACGTCCGAGCGCGTGCGCGCCGAAAGCATCGCCTGCGCGTCGGAGCCGTAGTCCTCGTGGAGCTGCTTGGCGAGCCCGAAGTCGAGGACTTTGACCTCGCCGCGCTCGTCAACGATGACGTTCGTGGGCTTGATGTCGCGGTGGACGACTCCGCGCCGGTGCGCCTCGGAGAGCGCGGCGGCCACCTGTTGCGTGACATCGACGGCGTGGGCGAGCGAGATGCCGGGGCCGGAGAGCAGGTCGCCGAGCGTCTGCCCCGAGATCAGCTCCATCACGATGTAGGGCTGGCCGTCGGGCGTCTCGCCGTAGTCGTAGACGGCGGCGATGTTCGGGTGGCGGAGTTTAGAAACCGCGCGCGCCTCGCGCAGGAAGCGGGCGCGGTAGTGATTCTCTTCGCGCCCGGCGTGGGGAATCTTGATGGCGACGCGGCGGCCGAGCACCGTGTCCTCGGCGACGTAGACCACGCCCATCCCGCCCTCGCCGACGTGGCCGAGGATTTTGTAGTGGGAGATGGTCTTGCCGATCATGGGGCACGGGGGCCGCGCGCGCTACACGCTGCGCGCGGCGAAAGGAGACGGCGTTTTGAAGTCGCGGGCGCGGGCCGAGAGTGCGGGCCGCCGGCGCCGCGTGCGTTCCGCTTGCGCGCCGGTTATTGTCCTCTAAAGGCGTAGCCTTTTCAAGAAGGAACTCGTCCGGGGGGCGCGCGGGCGGCGGCGAGAAAAAATCTTGCGCGCGGCGAGGGTTTGCGGGCATACTCTCGGGCCAGAAGGTTCCTGCTCTCGCGCGGACGAAGGCGCCCGCGCCTGCCCGCGACTGTGAGGCGACGGTGTTCGGCTGAAGGAGAGTGAGGTTCGGCAGTTGGTCTGAAGCAGCCGCTCTCCGCAGTTTCGAGAGCACCGGGTCGAGAGTCGCCGCCCTCGCCGCAGCAGCAGTCCGGAAGTCAACGTCGTCCCCACTCCGAAGACTTCGGCACGCGACGAGACAACCAAGCCCGCGCTTCACTTAAGAAAAGGACAGGGAACAGAGATGAGCACGAGACTGTATGTCGGGAACCTGAGTTTCCGCACGAGCGGCGACGAACTGCGCGAACTATTCTCACAGGCCGGCGAGGTCGAGAACGCGTCGGTCGTCGAAGACCGCGACACGGGCCGCTCGCGCGGCTTCGGCTTCGTCGAGATGGCGACGGGCGAGGGCGCCGCCGCGGCCATCGAGATGTTCAACGGCAAGGAGTTCGGCGGTCGCGCCCTGACCGTCAACGAGGCGCGCCCGCGCGTTGACCGCGGCGGTGGCGGCGGTGGCTACGGCGGCGGCGGCGGTGGCGGTCGCGGCGGTTACGGCGGAGGCGGAGGCGGTCGCGGCGGAGGCTACGGCGGCGGCGGCGGCCGTGACCGCGAGCCGCGTTGGTGAAAAGCAGTAGACGGTAGACAGTAGTCAGTAGTCAGTAGTCAGTAGGCGGATAGCAAAGTCGCCTCTGGCTCTTAGCAGAAGAAGGCAGTCAGGAAAGTCATTACTTCCTGACTGCCTTCTTTCTACTGACTACTGTCTACTATCTACTTTCTTTCCGCAGGCGTGACCTTCAGCGCGAGCCGCCGGCCGTCGCGGAGGACTTCGATGTCGTACTCGGTGCCCGCCTTCATCTCGGAGAGAGCCTGCGTGTAGTCGTAGACGTTGCGTATGTCGCGCCCCGCGAGTTTGACGATCTTGTCCCCGGCCTTCAGTCCGGCGGCCGCCGCGGGCGAGCCGTCGCGGACGCCTTCGAGCAGCAGGCCGTCGCTCGTCTCCGCGTAAGACGGCATCGTGCCGAGCGAGACGCGGAAGGTGGCCGAGCGCGTGTTCGTCTCCGACTTGGCCTGCGCGTAGGTCGGGCGCGCGTCCGAAGCCTGTAGACGGCGCACGAGGTCGGAGACGAACTGAAGTATCCGCGCCTCGCCGTCGTAGTTGATGCGGTCGGCCGTGTCCGAAGGCTTGTGGTAGTCCTCGTGCGTACCCGTGAAGAAGAAGAGGACGGGGACGCGCCGCGCGTAGAAGGACGAGTGGTCGCTCGGGCCGTAGCCGTCCTCGCTCAGCCGCAGCGCGAAGCGCTCTGCCGGGAGGGCCGTGACGGCCGCGCGGCCGTTCGAGCCGTTGACGACGATGGGCACGGCCGGCTCCTTCGTCTCGCGGCCCGCGCCGACGCCGACGATGCGGCCGTGGCCGATGTCATGTCCCTCACGCTTCTTCTTATCCTTGTCGTCGGACTTCGGCTCGTCGCCGCCCCCGTCGGCCGTGCCCGCGGCCTGCGCGTCGTCGGGCTTGTTCGTGATGGAGGGGTCGAGCGTGACCTTGAAGCCCTTGTTCACCTCCTCAAGCCAGCCGCGCCATTCGCTGGCGGTGCCGACGCCGCCGACGCTCAGGGCGCCCTCGCGCAGGCGGCCGATCATGTCCATGTTAATCATCGCGACCGTCTGCTCAAGGGGCCGCGCCGGGTGCTGCACGTAGAAGCTCGAACCGACTAAGCCTTCTTCCTCGCCGCCGAAGGCGACGAAGACGACCGTGCGCCGCATCAGCGAACGCTCGTTCGAGAGCAGCCGCGCGAGTTCCAGAAGCCCCGCGGTGCCCGAGGCGTTGTCGTCGGCGCCGTGATGAATCTCGCCCTCGCGCTCGGCGCGGCTCCCCTCGCCGCCGCGCCCGAGGTGGTCGTAGTGCGCGCCGATGACGATTGTCTCGTTCTTCAACTTCTCGTCAGACCCTTCCAGCACGCCGACGACGTTCGACGCGGGCGCGTTCCTGCGCACCACGTCCGTCGCGACCGAGAGCATCACCCCCGCCGGAATCTTGATTGACGACGCGCCCGCGTCGCGCTTCCCAAGCGCTTCGCCGACGCCGGGAATCTTCGACGCCGCCCGCCGGGAGATGACGACGACGGGCAGGCCGGCGTCGCCGCCCGAGTTGTCGTAACGCAGGCGCGCGAGCCTTTCGTCCTTAAAATTCTCTTCGCCGGAGATGACGACGAGTGCCGCGGCGCCCGCCGCGCCCGCCGCCGCGGCCTTGAAGCGAAGCTCGCCCGCGCGCGCGAAGCGCGAGTGCGGGTTGTCGCCGTCGGGCGTGCCCGCGAGCGCGACGGCGACCTTGCCCGTAACGTCCGCGCCCTTGTAGTCGTCGTAGTTCTGCGCGGCGTCCGTGATGCCGTAGCCGACGAAACGGGCCGCGCCCTCGACCCTGCCAGAAGAACTGAAGCCGAGCGGCATCCAGTCTTCGCCGAGCGGGAAGTCAATCGCCAGCGGCGTCCCCCCTGTCGTCGCGTCTACGCGGCGCGTGACGGTCAGCGCGTTCGCCTTGCCGAGTTCGACGGCCGCGACGTAAGGGAACGGCTGCTCGTAGGACGGGAGCGTGCCGGTCACGCTGTTCGTCGCTCTCGGCGACCCCGAAATGGTGGTGAAAGTAATCGAGCCGCCGGGCGCGAGCCCGAGCCGCTTGAACTCGTCGGCGACGTAGCGCGCGGCCTCTTCGGCGCCGGGCGTGCCCGTGCGCCTGCCTTCGAGCTTGTCCGAGGCGAGGTACGTGACGTGAGCGCGCACGCGCTCGGCGTCGGGCACGAAAGGCTCGGCGGCGGTCTGCGCGCGCGCGCCCGACGCGAGCAGCGCGAGGGCGAGGAGCAGGGGGAAGGTCTTTCTGTACGGCATGGCAAACACCTTAGTAGACAGTAGACTGTAGACTGTAGCCAGTAGAAGAACTTGCCTATTAAGAACCGTCCGAACCTCGTCGTCAGCGGCCGCAGCGCGGAGCGCTACTGACTACTGTCTACTGTCTACTTCATTTCATCACTCGACCCAGTCGGCGATGAAGACGTTCGTGTCGCCGCGCTGTGCGGCGTTGCGGTTCGAGGCGAAGACGAGCCGGCGCCCGTCGGGCGAGAACATCGGGAAGCCGTCGAAGGTCTCGTTGAAGGTTATCTGTTCGAGACCCGTCCCGTCGTCGTTCACGACGAAGAGGTTGAAGTCGCGGCTGCGGATGTTCGGGTAGTTCGAGGAGAAGATGATGCGGCGCCCGTCGGGCAGGAAGTAGGGCGCGAAGCTCGCCACGCCGAGGCGCGTCACCTGCCGCTTGTTGCGCCCGTCCGCGTCCATCACCCAGATTTCGAGCGCGTTCGGCTCGATGAGGTTTTCGCCCAGAAGCTTCTTGTAGCGCTCGACCTGCTCGGGCGTCTGCGGGTGGTTGGCGCGGTAGACGATGCGCTTGCCGTCGCGCGAGAAGAAAGGCCCGCCGTCGTAACCTAATTCGTTGGTCAGGCGCTTCACGTTGCGCCCGTCGGCGTCCATCGTGTAGATGTCGAGGTCGCCGTCGCGCATCGAGGTGAAGACGATCTTCCGGCCGTCAACACTCATCGTCGCCTCGGCGTCGTAGCCCGGCGTACTCGTCAACCGCCGCAAGTCCGACCCGTCCGCGTTCGCCGTGAAGATGTCGTAGGAAGGGTAGACGGCCCACACGTAGCCGCGCGAGTAGTCGGGCGGCGGCGGGCACTTCTCCGACGCGAGGTGCGTGGAGGAGTAGAGCACGCGCCGCCCCTTCGGGAAGAAGTAAGAGCAGGTCGTGCGCCCCTTGCCCGTCGAGACCGGCGTCACGCCCGAGCCGTCAACGCCCATCGTGTAAATCCGGTCGCACTCGGCCCCGTCGCGCTTCGACTGGAAGATGAGCCGGCGGCCGTCCGCGGAGAAGTACGCCTCCGCGTTCTCGCCGCCGAAGGTCAACTGCCGGACGTTCCGAAGGTGCTTCTCCTGCGGCAACTCGACGGCCGACTTCGACGTGCCCTGTGGAGGGGGCGCCGGGCTCTGCCCCGCCGACAACACCACCGCCGAGAGGCCGACAAAGAGAACGAGGGGGAACAGTATTTTCGTGCTCATTAACCTTAAGAGGAAAGCGCCCGCGTCGCGCAAAGGGAGACTGACAACTCGGCCCATACTTTAAACCCCGCCCACACCGCAAGCCAACCCCGCGCGCCCCCTCAATCCCCGCCGAAAACCGTTGGCCATCCCGCCGCCTCCGTGGATAATCATCGTCGGCGTCCACGCCCGACCCTTTACCTCTGTTCACAGAGTTGAACTATGGATTCTAGTAAACGTTTCCGCATCGCCTTATCCTTCGCCGGTGAAAAGCGTGACTACGTGGAAAAAGTCGCCGCCATCCTTGCGGAACGGTTTGGCGAAGACGCAATACTCTACGACAAATATCATGAAGCTGAGTTTTCAAGGCCACGGCTAGGCAGCTATCTGTCTAAGCTCTACCACGAACAGTCCGATTTAGTGGTTGTAGTTCTCTGCCGCAACTATCAGAATAACGAATGGTGCCGGTTGGAATGGGATGCGATTTATGACCTGATCAAGCAACGGCGCGAGAACAAAGTGATGTTCGTTAGGTTCGATTACGCGACTGTCGAAGGGATTTACTCAGACACCGGTTTTATTGAATTGGACAGTAAGCCCCCCGAGCAGGCTGCTAAACTTATTTTTGAACGTCTCGCGCTCAACGAAGGCAGGCCGAAAGACCACTACATCAAGCCCTCACCAACTAAAGACTTCTATACCAAGCTCTCAACGACTCAACGTGTAGCTGTCCCCACCTTAATCCCCAATAACCTTCCGCGCCTCCAACCTTTCTTCGGCCGCGAGGCGGAACTCACGCATATCCGCGAGGCCCTCGACCCGGAGAACCGCACCTGGGGTGCGCTTATTGACGGGCCGGGCGGCATGGGTAAGACTTCCCTTGCCATCCGCGCCGCCAACCATTGCCCGCCTTATCAGTTCCGGCACATCATCTTCGTCTCGGCAACAAATCGCGAGTTGGAGGCCGACGGTATCCGCGAGTTAGGCGTCTTTATCCTGTCTGGCTTTCTTGAAATCCTTAATGAAATCGCGCGCGAACTGGGCCGGCCAGATATTACTAAGGCCCCGGAAGATCAGCGCATCCGACTGCTACTCGAAGCGCTCCGCGATAAGCGGGCACTGCTAATCCTCGACAGCCTTGAAGTGCTCCCCAAGCCCGACCGCGACCGGCTCTTCACTTTCGTTAAGCGTCTGCCACAGGGCTGCAAGGCTATCCTCACCAGCCGCCGCCGCATCGGCTCTGGTTCGGAGGAACTCATCCTCGAAAAACTAAGCCGGGAGGCCGCGCTCGAAACCCTCGCAGACCTCGCCCGTCACAATCCGCTGCTCGCGAAGACTGGCGAGGCAGAACGTGTCACTCTATACGAGCAAACCGCCGGGAATCCTCTACTCCTACGCTGGACAGTCGGGCAGCTCGGCCGCGGGAGATGCCGGACTTTGACGGACGCACTAGAGTTCCTCTGCTCTTGCCCAGAGGAGAACGACCCATTGGGGTTCGTCTTCGGCGACTTGGCTAACGAGTTCACTGAGTCCGAGAGCAAAGTCCTCTGCGCGCTCACCTATTTCAGTTCGCCGGCAAAAGTGGAGCATGTTGCCGTGATCGCTGGCTGTGATGAGGAATCGGTCGAGACCGCTCTGCGCACCCTCGCCAATCGCTCGTTGGTCGTCCCGAATAGTGAGGAGACGGCGTTCACCCTCGTGCCGATGGTTGGCTACTTCCTGCGGCAGTGGAAGCCCGAAGTCGTCGCAGAGATCGGCGCCCGGCTCGAAGAGCACGCTTACTCGCTGGCGGTCGAGAATGGTTACAAAAAATACGACAACTTTCACGTGCTCGACGCCGCGTGGCCCATCGTCGCTGCCGCCCTGCCACATATCCTCGCCGGGCCAAATGACCGGCTCCAGACTGTGTCCGACGGGTTGGTAGATTTTCTTAATTTCACGGGCCGGTGGGATGAACTCTTCGCCCTCTCACGTGACGCCGAGGCCAAGGCCGTGGAAGCCAAAGATTTCTGGAATGCCGGCTGGCGAGCCTACGTAGCCGGCTGGGTTCAAACTTTGCGCGGACAATCGGCAGAAGTGATAGCCTGCGCCGACCGCGCCGAGGCTCACTGGTGCGAAACTTGGGCTAGCACCCGCGAAAGGGCCATCGCCATCGGCTTGCGCGGAATCGGGCATGAATTAAATAAGAACTATCCCGCTGCCATAGCGGCCTACCGTAAAGCAGTAGAGCTTTACCGCACTTTGAGCGTTGAGAGCGACGATGTCGCCACCGGTCTGAACTATCTTGCAAGTGCAGAACAACTCTCTGGCGACCTCGTCGCCGCCGAGCGCGACTTCCGCGAGGCTCTCCGGATTGCACAAGCCATTGATTACCACGAAGGTGCCGCCACTTACAGCGGTAACCTTGCTGGGTTAGCGCTAGCCCGCAAGGATTGGCCCCGAGCAGAAACCCTTGCCCGCGAGGCATTGCTCTTGGTGGAAAGAGTCGGCCGCAAGGAGTTAATCGCCAACAACTGCCGCCGCCTCGCCGAGGCCCTCGTTAGGCAAGACCAGAAGCCGGAAGCTCTCCAACACGCCCGCCGTGCCGTCGAAATCTTCACCGCCCTGCGTTCCCCAGACCTCGAAGCGGCTTGCCGGACTCTCGCGGAATGCGAGAGCTGAGTTCGTTGGTGTGGAAGGCTGGTGATGGAGATAAAGCGAGCCTTCGGCGGACGAGTGACGCCGAAGGCTCGGTGGAGGGTGGTGCGGGGCGTGTGGGGCGCTAGCCGTTGGTGCGTTCGAACTCCTTCATGAATTGGGCGAGGGCGTCGCAGCCTTCGGGGGGGAAGGCGTTGTAGATGGAGGCGCGGATGCCGCCGACGGAGCGGTGGCCTTTGAGGCCGTCGAGGCCGGCGGCCGTCGCCTCCGTCGCGAACTTCTTTTCCAGCTCTTCCGACGGCAGGCGGAAGGTGACGTTCATGATGGAGCGCGCTTCCCGCACGGCGTGGCCGCGGTAGAAGTCGGTCGCGTCAATCGTGTCGTAAATCTTCTGCGCCTTCGCGACGTTCTTCTCGTACATCCCTTCGAGCCCGCCCTGCTCCTTCACCCACTCGCACACCAAGTTGAGGATGTAGATGCCCCACGTGTTCGGTGTGTTGTAGAGCGAGCCGTTCTCGACGTGCGTGCGGTAGTCGAGCATCGTCGAGAGGCCGTCGGGGATGCGCGCGAGCAGGTCTTCGCGCAGGATGACGAGGGTCACGCCCGAGGGGCCGAGGTTCTTCTGCGCACCCGCGTAGATGAGCGCGTACTTCGAAACGTCAACCGGGCGCGAGCAGATGTCCGACGAAGCGTCGCAGACGAGCGGCACGCCGCCCACTTCGGGGTCGTGCTTCCATTCGACGCCCTCGATGGTCTCGTTCGAGGTCATGTGGACGTAGGCGGCGCCCGCGTCGAGCTTCAACTCGTCCTGTTCGGGGACGCGGTTGTAGCCCGAGTCGGCCATGTCGGCGGCGACGTTCGTCGCGCCCTCCTTCTTCGCCTCCTTCAGAGCCTTCTTGCCCCAACTGCCGGTGACGATGTAGTCGGCGCTCGCGCCCTCCGTCAAAAAGTTCATCGGCACCATCGAGAACTGTAGGCTCGCGCCGCCCTGTAGGAAGAGGACGCGGTAGCCTTCGGGGATGCCGAGCAGCCCGCGCAGGCCGGCCTCGGCGCCGTCGATGATGGCCTGAAACGTCTTCGAGCGGTGGCTGATCTCCATCACGCTCATCCCGACGCCGGGAAGGCTCAGCATCTCCTCGCGCGCTCGCTCAAGCACCGACACGGGCAGCACCGCCGGCCCGGCGCTGAAGTTAAAGATTCTCTCGGTCATGTTTGCTTCCTCTTGTAAGAGCCGTCACGGCTGTCTGATTTCAATCAAGCTCAGTTCGATGATGTCGGCGTTGTCGGCCTTCAGTCTTTCGAGCACGTCCGAGGGCAGGGCGGACTCCAAGTTGATGCGTGCGACGGCCGCCTCCGACCCCTCGAAGATGACGTTCTCCATCTCCTGCACGTTGATGGATTCGGCGCGGATGCGGTCGAGGACGGAGGCCAGCACGCCGGGGCGGTCGCGGTGGCGCACGACGAGCGTGTGCGTCGCGGGGCTCTGGCGCGCGAGGTTGACGACGTTGGGGACGCGGCCCGTCTCCTTGAAGGTGCGGATGATGCGGACGGTCTCGGCGGCGATGGCCTCCTGCGCCTGATCGGTCGAGGCGCCGATGTGGTGCGTGCCGTAGAGGTTCGGCTCGCGCGCGATCTCGTCGGCGAACTCGCCCGTGCCGCCCGCAGGCTCCTGTGCGAAAACGTCGAGGCCGGCGCGTATGTTCTTCTCGTGCATCGCGCGGCGCAGCGCGTCCTGATCCACGACCTCGCCGCGCGAGGTGTTGACGAAGTAAGCGCCCTCCTTCATCGCGCCGAAGAAGTCGGAACCGATGAGCCCGCGCGTCTCCGGCTTCAAAGCGACGTGGACGCTCACGGCGTCCGCGTCGCGCGCCACGTCCAGCAGACTCTCTCGACGCTCGACGCCGAGTTCGGCCGCCGCCTCGTCCGTGAGACTACGGCTCCAAGCGATGACCGGCATCCCGAAACCGCGTGCGCGCGCGACCATCTCGCGCCCGATCTGTCCCGTGCCGACGAGGCCGAGCGTGCGCCCCAAGAGCCCCTTCGCCTTCGAGAACTCCTTCTTGTTCCACTTCCCTTCGCGCAGTTGGATGACGTTGTCGGCGACGCGGCGGTCGAGCGCGAGCAGGAGCGCGAAGGCGAGTTCGGCGACGGCGACCGAGTTCTTGCCCGGGCAGTTCGAGACGTAGACGCCGCGCCGCGAGGCGGCCGCCACGTCTATCGTGTTGTAGCCCGCGCCCGCGCGCACGATTAATTTCAGCGCGCCCGCGTCCAGCATCGGCTCGGTCACCTTCGTCGAGCGCACGACGAGCGCGTCCGGCTGGTACGCGCGTATGGCCTCGACCAGCGCCTCGTCCTTCACGTCGGGCTGGTAGGAGAACTCGCAGCCCGCGGCGTCTAAGCCGTCGCGCCCCGACTGCTCGAACTTGTCCGCAATCAACACTCGCATCGTTTTAGCCTTTAGCTGTTGGCTGTTAGCTGTTAGCCGAACAAAAGCTAAAGGCCAACAGCTAAGAGCCAACAGCTTCAAATCGTATGAATCAAGATGGCGTCGCGGAGCTTCGGCTCGAACCACGTGGACTTGGGCGGCATGACGCCGCCCGCGTCCGAGACGCGCAGAAGGTCTGCGATGGAAGTCGGGTAGAGCGCGAAGGCGACGGCCGCGCGGCCCTCGTCCACCAGACGCTCAAGCTCCCGCGTGCCGCGAATGCCGCCGACGAAGTCTATGCGCTTGTCGGTGCGCGGGTCTGTGACGCCGAGCACGGGGCCGAGCAGGTTGTTCTGAAGCAGGCTCACGTCGAGCACCGCCGTCGGGTCGTCGGAGAGCGTGAGCGCGGCGTCGTCGCGCAAGTTCAGGCCGTACCACTTGCCCCCCAAGTACATGTGCCAGTGCGCGGGCTTGCCCGGCCCCTCGCGTCGCGCGTCGTCGGTGACGTTGAAGTGTTCGCGGACGGCTTCGAGGAACTGCTCGGGCGTGCGGCCGTTCAGGTCTTTGACGACGCGGTGGTAGGGGAGAATCTGCATCTGCTCGTCGGGGAAGACGACGGCGAGGAAGCGGTTGTAGTCCTCTTCGCCCGTGTGGCCCGCGTTCTTCCCCTTCAGCTCGGCGCGGGCGCGCGAGGCGCTGGCGGCGCGGTGGTGGCCGTCGGCGATGTAGAGCAGGGGGACTTCCGTAAAGCAGCGCGCGAGCTGTTCCGTGTTCTCGGCGCGCCAGACGGTGTGGCGCACGCCGTCCGGCGCCGTGAAGTCGTAGAGCGGTTCCGCCTTCGTCTCGGCCTCGACCAGCGCGTCGATGCGGCGGTCGGCGCGGTAGGTGAGAAAGACCGGGCCGGTCTGCGCGCGGAGCGTGAGGATGTGGCGCGTGCGGTCGTTCTCCTTGTCGGGGCGCGTGCGCTCGTGCTTGCGGATGAGGTCTTCGTCGTACTCGTCAACCGAGAAGGCGGCGGCGACGCCCGTCTGCGTGTGCTCGCCCATCACGAGGCGGTAGACGTAGAGCGCGGGCGCCTCTTCGACGACGAGCGTGCCGTCCGACTTCAGCCGCTCGAAGTTCTCGCGGGCCTTCTCGTAGACCTCGTCCGCGTAGATTTCCGTGCCCTCGGGCAGGTCGATCTCGGGGCGCGAGACGTGCAGAAAGCTCAGGGGGTTTCCGGAGGCCAACGCGCGCGCCTCCTCGGTGTTGACCACGTCGTAGGGGACTGCGGCGACCTCGGCCACGATGTCCTCGGGCGGGCGCAGGGCGCGGAAAGGGTAGATGGCGGCCACGGGCGTACCTCTCCTTCGGAAGCTGTTTGATAAGTGCGGAGCTTTTGACGTTTAAGACTATCCGCAACGGGCGCTCGCGCGCAAGCGGCGGCGGCGGCGAAAAGCTATTTGCGCGGGGCGTAGTCTGTTAAGATGCACGCCCGCGCGCGCCCGCGCCGCGCCCCGGTTCCTATGCGAAGGCGAATCTTCATCGTCGTCACGCTCTACGCGCTGGCCGTCACCTTCACGGCCGTCGCGTACACGCTCTACCTGCCGCAGTACGCCGTCTTCACCGACCGCGGCTGGGGCACCGCGCCGGGCGGCGGCATCGTCAGGATAATCGAGCTTTACCCGGGGAACCCGGACGTGGAGAAGCTGCGCCGGGGCGACGAGGTTCTGGCGTTCGACGGCGAAGACCTCGGGGGCTCCGACTACAAGCTCGAAGTCGCGTACCGCCGCGTGAAGCCGGGCGAGCCGTACCGCATGACGCTCAGGCGCGACGGGCGGGTGTTGGAAGTCACGTTGCGCGCGCTCCGGACGCCGCTGAGGGACGTGCTGCTGATGCCGCAAGTGCCCGTGACGTTCCTCTACAGCCTGAGCTTCCTGTCGGTCGGCCTCCTGGTCTTCCTGCTGAGGCCGGCCGACAAGCACGCGCTGCTGCTCGCGCTCTGCTTCGCGGCGCTCGGCGAGTCGTGGGCGATACCGTTCGTGGACGAGACCTCTTCGGCGGCCTTGCGCGCGCTCCTCTCGTTCGGCTACATGCTCAAGCCCTTCTTCCCGGTCTTCCTGCTGCACCTCTTCCTCGTCTTCCCGCGCCCGCTCGCGGCGGTCGCGCGCCGCCCGCGGCTCGAACTCTACGCGTACCTGCCCGCCGTGCTCCTCGTCCTCCTGCCGGTCTCGTGCCTCGCGCTCGTCTTCGTGGCGGACGTGCCGACGTTCTACCGCTTCTCGGAGGCGAACCTGTGGATCTTCGCCCTCGGCTCGCTGGGGCTTCTGGCGTACCTGCTCGCGTGCCTCGTGGCGCTCGTCCTGCAATACCGCGCGGCCGACACGGTGTCGAAGCGCAAGCTGCGCATCATCGTCGCGGGCTGCCTCGTGGGCTTCGCGCCCGCGCTCGTCTTCTTCACGACGCGGACGATACTCAACGTGACGGGGAACACCGCGAGGATACCGAACGGCCTCTTCGTGTCGGTCAATCTCCTGCAAATCCTCGTCCCCGTCTCGTTCGCCTACGCCATCGCGCGCCATCAGGTCATCCCCGTCTCGCTCATCGTGCGGCGCAGCGTCCAGTACCTTCTGGCGAAGAACGCGCTGCGGGTGCTGCTGCTGCTGCCCGTGGCGGGGCTCGTCCTTTCAATCGCGCTCGCGCCCGACCGCTCGGTCGCCGACATACTGCTGCGCAACTCGACCTACTTCTACGCGCTGGCGGTCGCGGCCGTCGCGCTCGGGTTAGTCTTCCGCAGAAGGCTCAACGAGTGGGTTGACCGTAAGTTCTTCCGAGAGCAGTACGATCAGGAGAAAATCTTGCGCGGGCTGGTGGACGAGGTCAAAGGTCTCGACTCCATCGCGGAGATGTCGCGGCGCGTCTCGGAGCAGGTCGAGCGCGCCGTACACCCCGAGAGCGTCTACCTCTTCTACCGCGGCGGACGCGCGGGCGAGCTGACGCTCTCCTACACCTCGGGCGGCGCCGCCTCGGCGGGGCAGGAGTTGCGCATCCCGGAAGACTCGCAGCTCCTGCGTCTGATGGAGCTGCAAGGCGGCGCGCAGGACTTCCCCTTCCCGCCGAAGACGCGCCTGCCGAGGGGCGAGAAGGACTGGCTGACTTCTCTCGGCACGCGTCTGGTCGTGCCGATGACGGGGACGGACGAGCGCCTGACCGGCCTCTTCCTGCTCGGCGGCAAGAAGTCGGAAGTCCCCTACACCGCGCGCGACCGCGAACTGCTCGAATCGGTCGCCTCGCAAATCGCCATCGTCTACGAGAACGTGCGCCTGAAGGAGGGCGCGCGCGAAGACAGGCGCGTGCGCCACGAAGTGCTCTCGCGCTTCGAGGGGCGCGGCGTGAACCTCCTGAAGGAGTGCCCGGCCTGCGGGCGCTGCTACGACTCGACCGCCGTGCGCTGCGAGAAGGACGGCGCCGAGCTTCAACTCAGCTTACCCGTCGAGCGCACGGTCGAGGGGCGCTACCGTCTGGAACGCCTCGTCGGGCGCGGCGGCATGGGCGCCGTCTACGAGGCGACGCACCTCCGCTTGCGGGCGCGCGTCGCCGTCAAGATTCTCTCGGGCCGTCTGTTCGGCGACGACGCGGCGCTCCGCCGCTTCGGGCGCGAGGCGCGCGCGCTCGCACGCCTCGGCCAGCACCCGAACATCGTCGCCGTACACGACTACGGCGAGTTGCAGACCGAGGGCGCCTTCCTCGTCATGGACTTCATCGAGGGCGAAAGCCTCGCCTCGCTCCTCAGACGCGAGCGCAAGGTAGAGCCGGCGCGCGCCGCCGAACTCTTCGAACAGGTGCTCGAAGGCGTCGGCGCCGCGCACCGCGCGAGGATTGTCCACCGCGACCTCAAGCCCGAGAACATCCTCGTCTCTCACGACGAAGGCGGGAACGCGGCGACGGCCGAAGGCGGGAGCGGCCGGCCGCGCGTGCGTCTGCTCGACTTCGGGCTGGCGAAGGTCTTGCGCGCCGAGGGCGTCGAGGCGGCGCAGACGATGACGGCGCCCGGCCTCGTCATGGGCACCTTCGGCTACATGCCGCCCGAGCAGCTTTCCGGCGGCGAGGTGGACGAGCGCAGCGACCTCTTCTCCGTCGCCGTCTGCTGCGCCGAAGCGCTCACGGGCGAACGACCTTTCCGCGGCCGCACGCCGCTTGAGCTTCTGAATGCGATGCAGCGCGGGGACTTCAGTCTCCCGGGCGACGCGCCCGAGGTAAAGCGTCTCTCCGACGCGCTCCGGCGCGCGCTCGCCGCCGACCCCGCGCGCCGCCACACGACGGCCGAAGAGATGCGCGCGGAGTTGATCGACGCGCTGCGCGCCTGCCCGCCGCTCCACGCGACGGAAGAGCCCGCGCTCGACGCCGACACCGTCATGCTTCCCGACGGCGTGCGTCGGCCCTGAATCTTTAAACTGGAAACTTTGCCGGAGGGATAAACATGGAAGAGAGTCTCGCGAGCAAACACTGCGTGCCCTGTAGCGGCGGCGTGCCGCGCCTGACGGACGAGGAGACCGCGCCGCTGCTCGGGCAGCTCGAAGGCTGGCAAGTGGTAGACGGCCACCACCTCTCGAAGGAATACAAGTTCCCGAACTTCGCCGCCGCGCTCGCCTTCGTCAACCGCGTCGGCGCCCTCGCCGAACAGGAAGGCCACCACCCCGACATCGCCTTCGGCTGGGCCTACGCCCGTCTCCAAATCTACACCCACGCCATCGACGGCCTCACCGAAAGCGACTTCATCCTCGCCGCCCGCATCGACGCCGGCTGAACGCGAAGCTTCAACGCACGCGCCGGCCGAACGGGTCGCCGTCGCGCATGGCTTCGAGCATCGCTTGGACGCGCTCCGACACGTCGCGCCAAGCTTCGTCTTTCCTCTGCCACTTCGGCACGGGCTTGCCGTCTTTGGGGACGGCCGTCAGTTTCGACAGTTCCGGAATCGCCTTCCAGTTAACGTCGCGGACGATGACGGGGACGACGCGCGCCTCGCCCCTCGCGTGGCGTTCGAGGGCGCGCGCCATCTCTTTCTCGTAACAGTAATTCGAGGCGATGAAGTCGGCGCTGACGAGCAGGAGGATAATGTCGGCGCCGTCGAGATTCTCGTTTATCTTCTCGCCGAAGTCCTCGCCCGCCACAATCCGCCGGTCGTACCACGTCTCAATGAGTCTCAACCGTTCCAGAGGGCTGAGGTGCGTCTTCAACTCGTTCAACTGTCGCTCGTCCTTGTGCGAGTAACTGACGAAGACGCGCGCGGCCCGCCTGCGCTCGATGTCCTGCGGCGAGCGTATGCCGCCCGCGCCCGCGCGCTCGCCCTCCGTCTCCACGCCGTTGAGGAGGCGCTGCACGTCCAGCTCAATGACCTTCCCGTCCACAATCATAGGAAACTTCTTCATCCCGCTTTTCTCCCAAGCGAGCAAATCCTCGTAGGATACAGACGCGGCGGGCTGCCGCGGGAGCGGCACGATCTCGACGGGCTTCAGGTTCTTGATGCTGCCGTGGATGCGGTCGAAGTTCGCGCGGACGATGGAGAGCAGGCGGCGCCGTCCCGCGACCGGGCCTTTGATGTTGATGAGGACGCGACGCTCCTGCGCGTCGGCGCGGACGAGCGCGAGGTTGTCTTCGAGCCTGAGGATGACGCCGGTGCGCCAGCGCGTCGTGCGAGTCTCGTCGTCGCTGAGGACGTGCGTGCGGACGACGAAGCGCGGCAGTAAGCCTTCGGGCAGCACGGGGTAGTGGTACTGAAAGTTCAGGCACTCGGCCGGGTCGAACTCGTCCGCCTCGTCGGGCTGCTGCTTGTCGAGCAGTTCGGGGATGAGGTAGATGCCCTCCTTGCCTTCGAGGTCGAAGCACAGCTCGAACTTCTTCATCAAATCGAGCAGGAAGCCGTGCATCGTCTTCGGATACTCCTTCGCGTCGAGTATCGAAGACACGTCTTTGAGACTAATCTCCCCCTTCTGCTTTTCCAGCCGGTTCGCGTTGAGAATTTTGTAGATGCCGCTCGTCACCCAGTGCGGGTTAAGCACGTGCGTGTCCTTGAGGCGCGCGTCGTCCCTGTAATTCAGCGCGATGCCGAGGCTGTGCAGGTAAAAGGCCAGCGACTCCTGCGCCTGCGGGTCTTTCTCGCCAAGCTCAGCGCACTCTTTCCTGTACTCTTCAAAGCTCAGGTAGTTGCGCTTCATCCCGGCCAGCCTATCCTTAATCGAGAACCAACTGGCCGGGAAGGCGTCGCGCAGGTGTTCGAGCCTGTCTGTCTCGCGCTCCACAACTCCGCGCAACTCTTCGATGCCGGTCGCGTCCTCGCAATCGGTCTTCACGAACTCCCGTATGAACGGGTACTTGCGCAGCAGCGCGTTGCGGTTCACGTCGAATGCGTGCTCATTAATCTTGTTGAGGACGATGACGACGGGCGAGCCGCCGCCGAAGCTCTGTATAAGCTTGAGCCAGTATTCGGCGTCCGCATCCTCTACGCCCTCGCGCCCGCTCAGAATGAGGAGGTAAAGACTACGTTCAGTGAGAAAGAATTGGTGTGTGGCATGCATGATCTCCTGCCCGCCGAAGTCCCACACGTTGAGCCGCACCTTATCCCTCTTCTCGCCGACCACGAGCGGCCATTCCGTAATTTTAATTCCCTCAGTCTTCTTAACTTTCTTGAATTTCTTGTGAATCAGCCGGTTGACGATTGAAGTCTTTCCCACCGTACCGCGCCCGACTAGGATGAGCTTCGCCTCGTTAAGCGGGCGCTTCTCGCCGCCCCGCGTGCGGAAGTAATAATCCAGAATCGCGGCGGGTTTAGCGGGTGAAGCATCATGCTCTTGCCATGTAGGCCCCAAAACTTCCGCGGGCAGACCGAGCGCGTCATTCCCATGCAGATAAAGTCGCTCTAATTGCGTAAGCTTTCGTAATGCCTCCGGCAGCGACGTTAGCTTATTGTCGTCGAGAGTCAGCGTCCTGAGCTGTGACAGTTGAGCGATAGACTCAGGCAGGGTTACCAGTTGATTATTACCAGCATCCAGTGTCCAAAGCTCCGATAGCCGCGCGATGAACTCGGGAAGCGCTGTAAGTTGATTGTGGCTGAGGAACAACGTAGAAAGCTTCGATAGCTGGGCAATAGCCTTTGGTAACACTGTCAGTTGGTTGCCGATTAGAAACAAAGTTTCGAGCTGTGAGAGTTGATTAATTGACTCGGGTAGTGTCGTCAATTTGTTGCCGTCGAGGGCTAATGACTGAAGATGCGGTAGTTGAGCGATGGACTCTGGTAACTTGGTTAGACCCAACCTAGACAAATCCAAGTCAGTTGCACGTGTTTCGCGCGCTTCCTGAATTCGGGCTTCCGCAATAGACATAGGGTCTATCATCTCTTCTTCGGGGCGACTGGGTTGTCCGCTCATGTCGTCTAGTCCTCAAGTGAAGTTGGTCGCCAGTAGCGCCTGAGCACGGCAAAAGACTGAAGGCCGCGCGGGCGGCGGCGGTTGCCGGGGGCGTGGGGGGAATGGTATATCTGCGGGCATCTCTTGGGAAGTTTTAGTTTCGCTTGTGGCCGGCGCGTTCCCGACGTGTGACGGCGTGTTCTTCTTTTAAACCTCTTGGCGGAAAGGCACAGTTGGAGTCATGGCTAACACACCCATCACGGTCGCGCGCGGCGACGGCATCGGGCCGGAGATCATGGACGCGACGCTGCGCATCTTGGAAGGCGCGGGCGCGCGTCTGGACATAGAGGAGATTGAGATCGGCGAGAAGGTCTACCTCGCGGGGAACCCGGCGGGCGTGGCGCCCGAGGCGTTCGACAGTTTGCGGCGGACGAAGGTTTTTCTTAAGGCGCCGATTACGACGCCGCAGGGCGGCGGGTACAAGAGTCTGAACGTGACGGTGCGGAAGACGTTCGGGCTCTACGCGAACGTGCGGCCGTGCGTCTCGTACCATCCGTTCGTCGAGACGAAGCACCCGGTGATGGACGTGGTCATCGTCCGCGAGAACGAGGAGGACGTGTACGGCGGCATCGAGTACCGCCAGACCAACCAAGTCACGCAGTGCCTGAAGCTCATCTCGCGCCCCGGCACCGAGAAGATCGTCCGCTACGCCTTCGAGTACGCGCGGCGCAACAACCGGAAGAAGGTCACGTGCTTCACGAAAGACAACATCATGAAGATCACGGACGGCCTCTTCCACAAAATCTTCGACGAGATCGCGCCCGAGTACCCCGACATCGAGAACGAGCACTGGATCGTTGACATCGGCTCGGCCAAGCTCGCCGACGCGCCCGAGAACTTCGACGTGTTAGTCCTGCCCAACCTCTACGGCGACGTGCTCTCGGACGTGGCCGCGCAGATCGCGGGCTCGGTGGGCCTCGCCGGCTCGGCCAACATCGGCTCCTCAATCGCGATGTTCGAGGCCATCCACGGCTCGGCCCCGCGCCGCGCCGGGCAGAACCTCGCCAACCCTTCGGGACTCTTCTTAGGCGCGGTGATGATGCTCGTCCACATCGGGCAGACGGACGTGGCCGAGCGCGCGCACAACGCCTGGCTGAAGACGATGGAGGACGGCGTCCACACCTACGACATTTACAAGGAGGGCGTGAGCAAGGAGAAGGTCGGGACGCGCGAGTTCGCGGAGGCGGTCGTGGCGCGCATCGGCCAGCAGCCTTCGCAGTTGAAGGCCGTCAGCTACAAGGCCGGCGAGGGCGGCGAGGGTTCGTTCTCCGGCAAGATGGCGCGCGAGACGGCCGCGGCGCGGAAGACTCTGGCCGGCGTGGACGTGTACCTCGACTGGTCGGACGGTTCGGCGAACGACCTCGGCGCCGCCGTGGAGAAGCTCTCGGGCGAAGGGTTGAAGTTGAGTTCAATCGCCAACCGCGGCGTCAAGGTCTACCCCGGCGGCGCGACCGAGACGTTCTGCTCCGACCACTGGCGCTGCCGCTTCCTCCCAGAGGGCGGGCGCGAGGTCGGGAACGGTCAGGTGGCCGCGCTCCTCGGGCGCTTCGCGGAATCCGGCCTCGACTTCATCAAGACCGAGAACCTCTACGACTTCGACGGCAAGCCCGGCTACTCGCACGCGCAGGAGTAGTGGGCGGATGACAGTAGGTAGTTAAGAGCCACCGGAGGGGCAGGATGTTTATAGCACCGTCGGATTAATTGAGTCCGAGCCCCGTCGGGGCGACATGTACATGCCGCTCCTACGGAGCTTCGCTTAAAGGGCACCTGAGCTATAAACACCGCGCCCCTCCGGGGCTCATACCTCTTAACTGCCGACTTTACCCATTCCAGAAAGGACGGACGCAGATGTCAGCCGCAGCCCCCGCCAAACCCGAGTCGAACGAATACGCAAGCTACTATGAGAGGTACGTCTCGCTCGTCCCCGAAGGCGGGGTCGTCGAGACGCTTGAGCGGCAGGGAGCCGAGACGCTCGCGCTGCTGCGCGGCCTCACGGAAGAACAGGGCGCGCACAGGTACGAAGAGGGCAAGTGGAGCGTCAAGCAGGTCTTCGGCCACATGGTAGACACCGAGCGCATCTTCGCCTACCGCGCGCTCGCCGTCGCGCGCGGCGAAGGGCAGCCGCTGCCCGGCATGGATCAGGAGGAGTACATGGCCGGCGTGGACTTCGACGCGCGCACCATCGCCGACCTCGCCGACGAGTTCGAGGCCGTGCGCCGCTCGAACGTCATCATGTTCCGCTCGTTCACGCCCGAGGCTTGGGCGCGGCGCGGCACCGCCAGCGACTACGAGGTCACCGTGCGCGCGCTCGCCTACATCCTCGCCGGCCACGAGGCGCACCACTTACGCATACTCCGCGAGCGTTACCTCTGAGCGCGCGCCGGGCCGCCGGGAGTTAAAGCGATGTCGAAAGCCTTGAAGCATCTGGTGCTCGCGGCGCTCGCCGTCTCACTCTGCGTCTCGTCGGCGGCGGCGCAGACCCCGCCCGCCCAGTCGCCAACCGACAAGGCGGAGACGTGGCTTATCGTCGCGCCCGAGGGCGAGGGGTTCGGCGTGCTGATGTCGAAGCCGCCCACGCCGTCCGAGCAGAGCGTGCGGGTGCCGGACGGGCTGTCCGTCTCGGGGCGGCGCTACACGGCGGACGACGGGCAGACGACCTTTACCGTCTGGGCCCTGAGAGACCCGCAGGAGGTCGGGCCGCGCCTGCTCGCCGCCGACAACTCGGCCGAGGGCGTGAGCGGCGAGTCGCTCTACCTCGACCGCATGGCGGAGGTGGCGTGGGAGCTTCTCATCACCCCCGAGATGGAGAGGCTTGAGCGGGAGAGTGACGGGAGAGAGCGGGCCGCGCGCGCCCACGTCGGGATGACCTACGTGGGCGAGTTCGAGCTGAGCGAACGCCCGGCGCGCGAGTACCACGTCCGGCTCGAAAAGGGGCACGGCCTCGTCTACGTCTGCGCTCAGGGCGCGCGCATCTACGTCGTGGCGGGCTTGAGCGCCGCCCCCGTCGAACCGCGCCTGAAAGTGTTCGCCGACTCGTTCACGCTCAACGGAACGCCCCGCCTCCCGCCGGACAGGAATCTACGCCTCGGCCCCCTTTCGACGGTACAGGTTGACCCGATGCTCATAAAACCCGACGCGCGCGACATCCCCTACGGCCTGCCCGGGCCGACGAGCGGCGGCGGCGTGGGCGTGGGGACTGGCATCGGCCCCGGCGGCGGCGGCAAAGCGGACGCCGGCCAAGCCGGTAACAGGGACGCGCCCGTTGATTACGGCAAAGCCTTCAGGCAGTCGGAGGTGACGCAGAAGGCCAAGATCACCTTCAAGCCCGAGCCGGGCTTCACGGAGTGGGCGCGACGCTTCGGCGTGACCGGCGTCGTGCGCCTGCGCGCGGTGCTCCACTCCTCGGGCACCGTGCAGAACATAGTCGTCATCAAGACCCTGCCGCACGGCCTGACCCGGCAGTCGCTCGACGCCTTGAAGCAGGTCAAATTCACCCCGGCGCAGAAGGACGGGCGGGCGGTGTCGCAGTACGCGGTCTTCGAATACAACTTCAACATCTACTGAGGGAGGCGGGCGGAAGCGTTGTCCATCAGGCTGAAGGCTCATGGGGATGAAGCGGGCTCGGCGCCCGCGGGAGGCGGCGCGGCCGAGTCGCCGCTCGTCGCCGTCGTGATGGGCAGCACTTCCGACTGGGAGACGATGCGCCACGCGGCCGAGGTCTTGAAGCAGTTCGAAGTGCCGCACGAGTGCGCGGTCGTCTCGGCGCACCGCACGCCGCGTTGGATGACGGAGTTCGCCGAAGGTGCCGAAGGCCGCGGCCTCGAAGTCATCATCGCGGGCGCGGGCGGGGCGGCGCACCTGCCGGGGATGGTCGCCGCGCAGACGACCGTGCCCGTCCTCGGCGTCCCCGTCAAGAGCAAGGCTCTGAAAGGTCTCGACTCGCTGCTCTCCATCGTGCAGATGCCGGCGGGCGTCCCCGTCGGCACGCTCGCCATCGGGCCGAGCGGGGCGACCAACGCGGCGCTGCTCGCCGTCGCCATCCTCGCCAACACGCGGCCCGAGTTGAGGGAACGCCTGCGGCGCTTCCGCGAAGAACAAACAGCGAAGGTGCGCGAGGCCGTCCTGCCGTCATGAAAGCGATACTGCCCGGCGCGACCGTAGGCGTTCTCGGGAGCGGCCAGCTCGGCCGCATGTTCGCCATCGCCGCGCGGCGCATGGGCTACCGCGTCCACACCTTCTCGCCCGACGCCGACACGCCCACGGGCCAGGTCTCGGACAAAGAGTACGAGCACGCGTACGACGACCTCGACGCGGTGCGCGAGTTCGCGCGCGGCGTCTCGGTCGTCACCTTCGAGTTCGAGAACGTGCCGGCCGCGTCGGTCGAGGCGGCCGCGCAGCTCGCGCCCGTGCGCCCCTCGGGCTCAGTCCTCCACACGACGCAGCACCGCCTGCGCGAGAAGACTTTCCTCTCGAAGCACGGCTTCCCCGTCACGGCCTTCCGACACGTCACCTCGCCCGAATCGCTGGAAGCGGGGCTGGCCGAGATAGGCTGTCCGGCGGTGCTCAAGACGGCGGGCTTCGGCTACGACGGCAAGGGGCAGACGCGCATCGACTCGGCCGGGGAAGCCGGCGCGGCCTACGCGGCGCTCGGCGGGCGCGAGGGAGTGCTCGAAGCTTTCGTAGACTTCGAGCGCGAGGTCTCGGTCGTCGCGGCGCGCGGGCTCGCGGGCGAGTTCGCGCACTACGGCGTCGTCGAGAACACGCACAGCCGTCACATACTAGACCTCTCGGTCGCGCCCGCCGACGTTGACGAAGGAACCGCCCGCGAGGCCGTCTCGATAGCGCGCGCGGTGCTCGAAGCGCTGGACGTGTTCGGCGTCACCTGCGTCGAGTTCTTTCTGACGAAGGCGGGCCGCCTGCTCGTCAACGAACTCGCGCCGCGCCCGCACAACTCGGGCCACTTCACCTTCGACGCCAGCTTGACCAGCCAGTTCGAGCAGCAGTTGCGCGCGGTCTGCGGGCTGCCGCTCGGCTCGACCGAACTCCTCCGGCCCGCCGCGATGGCGAACCTGCTCGGAGACCTCTGGCAAGACGGCGAGCCCGACTGGCGCGCGGCGCTTCGGTTCCCCGACGTAAAGCTCCACCTCTACGGCAAGACGGACGCGCGCCCCGGCAGGAAGATGGGGCACCTCACGGCGCTCGCCGCGACACCTTCGGAGGCCGCGCGGGCGGCGCTCGACGCGCGCGCGGCGCTCAAGCCTACGCGGGTGGTATAATCCTTCCGGCCGCCCCGCCGAAAATTTTCCGGAACGGAGTGAGAGATGAGGCGCAGAGTTTTCCTCGCGTTGTTGATGAGTGTCGCGCTGTCTGGCGTGTGCGCGTCGGCGCAGTCGCAGGGCGCGCCGGCGGCGAAGCCGCAGCCGTCACAGCCGGCGGAGACGCCGGCCGACCGCGTCACGCTCGAAGAGTTCAAGGCGCTGCGCGCCGCGGGCAAGGTCTTCGTGCTCGACGTGCGTTACGGCATTAACCAGAAGATCAAGGGCGCGACGCACGTCCCGCTCGGCGACCTTGAGACGCACCTCGCGGACTTGCCGCGCGACCGCGAGATCGTCACCTACTGCTCTTGACCGGAGGAGCACACTAGCGCCCGTGCGGCGCAGATACTCCGCGACAAAGGATTCAAGGCACGCGCCCTGCTCGGCGGCTGGAACGCGTGGGTGAGTTCCGGCGGCGAGACCGAGCCGGTCGAAGGCGCGGCGGCGCCCGCGCCGAACGTCAACGTTCAGCAACAACGGCCGGCGCCCACGCCGCAGCAACCGCCGCCGCCTTCATCGGCCGTGGACGACAGCAAGACGCCCGCCGTCGCCGCGCCGAAGAAGACGGACTCGGCGAACGCCCAACCCGCTCAGGCCACCACGCAGACGACGAAGGCCAAGCCCAAGTCCAAGTCGAAGCACAGGCGCACGAAGCCACACACCGATTAGAACGGGACGCGAACGTCCGCCGCCCTAGCGCCCGCCGGACGGGACGAGCGCGGGCAGCGCCTTCGTGACGACGCGCGTGTTGTAGCGCTCGACGTAGGCGCGGCGCGCGTCCGTCCGCGCCCCCCCGCGCGCGGCGTCGTACGGGTAACTCTTCATCCCGTGGTAGGGCAGCGGCGCGACCTCTTCGGGGCTCGCCGAGTGGATGTTCATCTCCTTGCTGAAGCCGTCGGCGTAGAGCAGGAAGGTGCGCGTCCACCCTTCGGGGAGCGGCGGGAGCGCCGCGGCGTCGAACGAGAGGCTTATCTCGTCGCCCGCGCGCGAGACGACGAAGAGGTCGTCGGCGGCCGTCAGCAGCTCGCGCACGTCGCCCTCGCGCGTGAAGCTGCCGACGAATGCCTTCCACGGCGAGTCGAGCGACACCTTCGCGTAATCGTAAATCTCCGGCTCGCGCCCGTCCGGCCTCACCTCGGCCGAGAAGCCGCGCCAGCGCAGGCTCGCCGACGCGGGGTCGAGCCGCGCGAGCTTTACGGGGGAGTCGCCGCCGCTCTCGTCCACCAGAATCTGATCCCAGTAGACGCGCATGTTCGTCACGATGCGCACCTCGCGGCTCGCGGGCGGGAGCTTGCCCGTCAGGTCAACGACGAGCGTCTGCGGGCGGCCGACGGGGATGCCGATGTTCTCTATAACAGTCCGCCACCCGCCCTTCCCGTCCCTGACTTGAAGCGAGGGGAACTTCATCTCAAGCTTGCTCTGCGACGCCGCCACGTTGTCGCTCGAATAGGCGTAGTCCGTCCAGCCCGTCAGGAGAAGAAGGGTTCTGGGTTCTGGGTTTTGGGTTTTGGGTTTTATGTCTTTACCAGCACCCAACACCCAATCCCCAACACCCTTCCCGAGGTCGAGCGTCAGCGTGTGCGGCTCGGCGTAGCCGCGTATGGGGCCGACTTTGAAATCGTCGGGGTAGGTGCGGTCGAGCTTACTGACTCGGGGCAGAACGTCGTGGCCGTGGTCGTCGGTGGCGGCGGCGGGCGGGCGCGCATCCCTAGTCGCGTAGAGCTTGAAGGCGGGCGGCGCGTCGCGCAGGCCCTCGTCCGGAAAGACCTCGACGCCCGCCGGGTGCGAGACCGCGACGAGTTGCAGCCGGTCAACGAAGAGCGCTTCCTCAAGTTCGTTCGTCACGCGCAGCTCGTAGCGGCCGTCCTTCGGCTTTAGCTGGTCGCCGCGGATGCGTACGTACTCGTCCGGGTCAGGCGTGTTGTAGACGCCGGGCGCGAGCCAGTCGCCCATCTCGCCGCCGCCCATGAAGTCCGTGATGAACTCGAAGCGCTCGCCGTTCCAGGCGTAGAGGAACGGGCAGGACGAAGGCTTGCGGTCTAACTCAGTAACTTTGAACGCGCCCGGCGCGACGCCCGCGTCCGGCTTCGCGTTGCTCGCGGACTGCGTCTCGGCCTGCACGACGCCCGAAGGCCACAGTATCCGCACGGCGTCGGCCGACGCGCGCCGGCCCAGACCGAAGATCACGTCGGCGGGCGCGGGCGCCGGACTCGCCGAGTAACTTTCGAGCTTCTGCTGGAGACTGCCCGCGCGCATCTCGACCTTGCAGCCGACGCCGCTGCGGTTGCTCACCTTGCCCGTGAGTTGCACGCGCAACGAGCGATTCTTATTACCGCCCTCGTTGCGCCCGACCGTGAGCCGCCCCGCCTTGCCCGGCGCCGTCAGGCCGACGACCAAGTCCACGTCGCCGTCGCCTTCAAGGTCGCCCGACGCGAGCGAGAGCCAGCCCGCCCCCGCGTCGCCGAACGTCACCTTCGCGGCCTGCGCGCTCGCGTCCGCCCAGCCGTCGCCCGTGTTGCGCAGCACGCGCAGCGTCGCGCCGTTCTCGCCGCGCGACACCGTCAACAAATCGAGCAGCCCGTCGTTGTCGTAGTCGATGAACTGTGCGGCGGCCTCCGACCCTTGCGCCGCGGGCGCGGGGCTCAGGTTGAATCTGCCCTTGCCGTCGCTCAGCGCGAACTCGCCCGCGCCGTGCGTGCGCGAAAAGTAGAAGTCCGTGAAGCCGTCCTTGTTCACGTCGCCGGCGGCCACGGGGCCGAGGCCGGCGGGCTGGGCGCCCGCTTCGCCGCCCTTCAGCGTGAGCCCGACCTCGGCCGCGACGTTGCGGAACGAGCCGTCGCGCAAATTCTTCCAGAGCGCGGGCGGGCCTTCGGAGCCGACGACGAGCAGGTCAACGTCGCGCCGGTTGTCGAAGTCGGTCGGCACGACCGCGACCGCGCTCCCCGCGGCCGGCGTGATCTTCGACGCCGCGGTCACGTCCGTGAAAGTGCCGTCGCCGTTGTTGCGCAGCAGCAGGCTCGGCGGCGGCTCCACCTCCGTCGGCCTCTTGAAAGAAGAGCCGGCGAGGAAGATGTCGAGGTCGCCGTCGTGGTCGCTGTCCACGAAGGCGGCCGCGCCCGAAGTGTTTTTGCGGGCCGGGATGCGCGCCGCCGCGGTCGCGTCTTTGAAGCGCCCGCCGCCCTCGTTGTGGTAGAGCGCGAGCGCGTCCGTCGAGATGACTAAGAGGTCTGGCCGCTCGTCGTTGTCGTAGTCGCCCGCGACGGCGCCGAGCACCGCGCCCTTCGCGTCCGCGGGCAGGCCCGACTGCGCGGTCACGTCCGTAAACTTCCCGCCGTCGTTGCGGAAGAGTTTGCGCCCGGCGAAGAGGTCTAGACGGCCGTCGCCGTCGAAGTCGAAGAGAACGGGCGCGCCGCCCGCCTCAGTCCCCGAAGGGACGAGGGCCGCGGTCGCGTCCGCGAAAGCGACTTCGGGCGTGCGCTTGTCCACGAGGTCTGCCTCGGCGCCCGTCGAGGCGACGGCCTCGGCGTAGCGGCCCTGTTCGAGGTAGTTCGTGCCGACGGTCGTCGCCGCGCCGCTCGCGCGCAGGGCTTGGAACTGCTGCATGAGGCGCTGCCCCTCTTCGCGCTGGCCCGAGCGTATGAGCGACGTGCCGAGGTTGTAGAGCGCGGTGCCGTTGTAGGGCTCCTCTTCGAGCGCCGTGCGCAGCGCCGCGACCGCCTCGGGGAACTTGCGCTGCTGGAGGTAGAGCTGGCCCAACTGCACGTTGGCGCCCACGTCGCGCGGGTCTATCTTGAGGACGCGCTGGAAGGCGGCGACGGCGTCGTCGATGCGGTTCTGCTGCCGCGCGATGAGGCCGAGCATGTAAGCGGGCTGCGGCGCGTTGGGCTGCGCGGCGGCCGCCGCCTCGGCCTCCTTCTGAGAGGCGGCGAGGTCGGGCACGTTGTAGAGCGCGATGGCGAGGTTCGTGCGCGCGAGCGCGAGCTTCGGGTCGAGCGCGAGCGCGCGCCGGAACTGTTCGGCCCCGTCTTTGTGCTTGAACTGTTCGAGCAGCGCGACGCCGAGGTTGTTGGCGCGGTACGCCTCCTCGCGCGCGCCGCCCGACGCGGGCGCCTGCGACGACGCCTTAAGAAGTCCCGACGAAGAGACGAAGGCGGCGACCGCGACCGCCGCGACGAGTAAGAGGTAACGATACGGCTTCATAAAACTTCCCTGACTGTCAGAGGCACTTCGTCAACGCTCACTGTGCCGGCGGGGTCTGCGCGGGCGCCGGGCTCGGCGTCGGCGTGGGCGCGGCGCGGGCGAAGATTATCGGCTCGGACTTGGTGACGCCCTGCCCCTCCTGCACGACGAGCAGTTGGTTGGCCTTGACCTGCTGGACGGTCGCCTTCTCGCCGCTCGGCCACGCGATTTCGAGCGTGTAGGTGCGGTCGGTGCCGTCGGGCTTGCCCAGACCGAAGGTCAGCGTCAGCTCGCTCTGCGAGGCGTAGCTCGAACCCGTCCGCACGGTGTTGCGCGTCTTGAAGTTGTTCGGGCCGGAGACGGTGACGCGCGCGCCGACGGCGTCGCGGTTCGAGCGCGTGCCGACGAGTTTCACCTTCAGCACGTCGTTCTGGTTCGCGTTGTCGTTGCGGTACAGACGCGCGGGGCCGCCGTTGGCCGTGACGAGCAAGTCGAGGTCGCCGTCGTTGTCGTAGTCGCCGTAGGCCGCGCCGCGCCCGACAATCGCGCGGCCGAGCGAGTGCCCGACTTTGGCCGTGACTTCCTCAAACTTCTTCCGCCCGAGGTTGCGGAAGAGGTGCGGCGGCTGCGCGTAGCGCACGCGCGGCTGAACCTTCTGGATGTCGTCGGAGACGTGGCCGTTGACGGCGAAGATGTCGAGGAGGCCGTCGAGGTCGTAGTCGAAGAAGAAGGTGGCGAAGGTGAGCGACTGTTCCGACATCTTGCCGATGCCGGAGTCGCGCGCCTCGTCGGTGAAGAGGCCGCCGCCGTCGTTGTGGTAGAGCGCCATGCTCTCGGAGGTGAAGTTGCCGATGACGAGGCTCTGCCTTCCGGAGCCGTCGTAGTCGGCCGCGTCCACGCCCATCCCGGCGCGCGCCGCGCCCGACTCGCCGAAGGCGACGCCCGCCGTCAGAGCCTCGTCGGTGAACGTCCCGTTGCCGTTGTTCTTGTAGAGCTTGTTCGGCTCGGTGTCGTTGGCGACGAAGAGGTCTATGAAGCCGTCGTCGTTGTAGTCGAGCATCGCCACGCCGAGTGACTTGCTCGTCGGGTCGTTGAGGCCGGCGCGTTCGGTGACGTTCTCAAAGGTGCCGTTGCCGCGGTTGTGGTAGAGCGTCGGGCTCTGGCCCTTGTACTTCTGCGGCGTGCAGTAGGACTTGTTCGTGCCGTCGAGCGTGCAGTTCACGTCGGTCTCGGGCGACCACTCGACGTAGTTGGCGACGAAGAGGTCTAGTTTGCCGTCGCGGTCGTAGTCGAAGAAGGCGGCCGAGGTGCCGAAGCCGGGGTCGCCGACGCCTGCCTTCGCCGTCACGTCCTGAAACTTGCCGCCGCCGAGGTTGTGATAAAGATGGTCGGGGCCGACGGCCGTGATGAAGATGTCTTCGAGGCCGTCGTTGTCGTAGTCGCCGACGGCGCAGCCGATGCCGTAGAAGCTCGCGGCGAGACCGGCCTCGCGCGTCACGTCGCGGAACGTGCCGTCGCCGTTGTTGTGGTAGAGCGCGGCGGTGGTGGCGGGGCCTTTGTTCTCGGGCCACGCGGTAGAGTTGACGAGCAGGATGTCGAGCCAGCCGTCGTTGTCGTAGTCGATGAAGGCCGCGCCCGCGCCCAGAGTCTCGGGCAGGTACTTCTTGCCGGCGGCGCCGTTGTTGTGCTTGAAGCGGATGCCCGCTTCCGTGGTCACGTCAACGAACTCGACGGGGCCGGAGGGGCGCGGCGCGCTGCCGGGCGTCGGGCTAGGGCTCGCGCCGGGCGCGGCGCCCGCGGCGGCGGCTGCCGCGGCGGCGTCGTCGGGGCTCTGCGGCGCGGCCGAAGGGTTCTGCGTCGGGTCTTGCTTGCAGCCCGAAGCGAGCGCGACGACGGAGAGAATGATTGCTGTGATAAGAGGGGAACGGCGCATCTCGGGGGTGTCCACCTTGAATGAAATTTGAAATTTCAAATTTGCGCTTGTTAAGACCTTCGGCGCGGGGTCAGGTATATCTCGACGAGGTTCGCCAAGGGGCCGACGACGAAGAGCGCGTAGTAGGGCGCGTGTACATTCTCGGCGAGGCGCAGGAACATCTCGGCCAGCGCGACGAGGAAGCCGACCAGCGCCTGCGCCCACTTCGAGGAACGCACGGTCGTCTTCGGGTCTGTGATCATGAAGAAGATGAAGAGCTGGTACATCGGCCCCGTAATCGGCGCGGCCTCGGCCCAGTAGGAGTGGCCGGTCACGAGCGAGCGCACGTACGAGAGCGCGAAGAACGAGACGACGTAAGTCGCGGTGATGTGGATGCGCCCGACGTGGTACGTGATGACGGCGCCCAAAATCCAGATGACGAGCATCGGCCAGATGTTGTTGCCCCACTGCACCGAGAGCGTCGAGTAGGCCCACGGCGCGAGCAAAAGCATCACGCTGATGCCGAAGTTCGAGGGGTTCCAGATGTGCCGGTCGCGCACGCGCAGCACGTACTTCGACGCGATGGAGATGGCGCTGCACAGGGCGAAGGGCCACGCGTAAGGCGAGCGCGTCAGTATCCCGACGCTGATGCCGGAGATGTAGGCGCTCGCCAGATGCGGCCAGCGGCCCGCCAGCAGGCGGCCGAGGACGATTTCGAGCGCGACGGCCGTCACAATCGCCAGCGCCGTCATCGCGTAGCTCTCCAGAATCCCGTAGGTCAACTGGCCCACGAGCAGGATGAGCGTGATGAAGATCGGCGCGACGAAGCGGCTGTCGATGCCGAAGAGTTTCGGCGGCGCCTTCGCCCCCGAGGCCGGCGCGGCGAGCGGAGCGGCCTGCGCTGTCGTTGTACTCATGACGTTATTAAAAGCGTGCGTGGCGGCGGCGCGTCAAGCCTCTTTGATGTGATGAACCGTGCCCGTCGCGGGCGCCTCAATCGTCTGCGTCTTGCCCGAGGGCCAGCGGATTTCGACGCGCTCGACGCGCGCGCCCTTGCCCAGACCGAAGTGGAGCGGGCGCTGGTTCTGCGCGCAGAAGCCGCTGCCGCCCGAGACCTCCTGCACCTGCTCTTGGCCCGCCCAGTAGACGCGCACCTGCGCGCCGAGCGCGCTGCGGTTGCTCGCGGTGCCTTCGAGTTCGAAGCCGACCCAAGCGTTCTCGGGCGCGACCGTGTTCTTGTAAACAAGGAGCGGCCCGCGCTCGTTCGCCACCACCACGTCCAGCACGCCGCGGTTCCAGAGGTCGGCCATCACGACCGAGCGGCCGTCGAAGGTGTCGCGCGCGCCGACCGCCTGCGCCACGTCGGCGAAGCGCCCCGCGCCGTCGTTGACCCACACGCGCTTCTGCTGGTAGCCGGAAAGGCTTCGGCCCTTCATCGGCGGCCAGTTCGCCGCGTCGGAGATGATCTGCGAGTTGCCGCCCGCGATCTTCGAGTAGTCGTACCAGTAGTTCGAGCCCTTGTCCAAGGAGACGTAGCCGTTGACGACGTAGAGGTCTAAGGCGCCGTCGTTGTTGAGGTCGCCGAACTGCGCGCCGAAGCTCCAACCGCCCAGCTCGACGCCCATCTCCTCGGCGAGGTTGTCGTACTTGAGCGCGTCGCCCCGCGTCCCTTCGCGCGGCACCCAGAGGTTGTTGCCCTGCACGAGCACGCCGTCTTCGGAGATGTTCGAGACGTATGCGGCGAACGCCCCGCGGTTGAGGATGTCGCCGAAAGAGATGTTCATCCCGCTCTTGGGCGCGAAGCCGACGCCGGTCTGCTCGCCCGCGTCGCGGAAGTGGCCGCGGCCGTCGTTGAAGTAAAGCTCCGAGACGCCGTAGTCGTTGGCGATGAAGAGGTCGGGGTAGCCCGTCCCGCGCAGGTCTGCGGCCGCGCAGGCGAGCGCCCAGCGGCGCGTGTTGATGCCGGCCGCCTCCGTCACGTCCTCGAACGTCCCGTCGCCTCGCCCTTTGAGGAGGTACTTGCGCCCGCCGTTCTTAGCGTACTCGAAGCTCTCCGGCATCATCTTCGTGTTCTTGAGGTGCCAGAGGTTCACGTCCTCGGGGTAGTAGCCGCCGAGGAAGAGGTCGAGCTTGCCGTCGCGGTCGTAGTCGAACCAGAGCGCCGTGTTCGCGTTGACCCACGCGGGAAGGTTTGCTTTATCCGTAACGCGCGTGAAGCCCTTCCCCGCATCGTTGTGGAAGAGTTCGGGCCGGCCCCACTTGTAGAGGAAGAGGTCTTCGAAGCCGTCGTTGTCGTAGTCGCCCCAGACCGCGCCCATCGAGACGCCCGTCTCGGCGCGGTTCACGTCGGCCACGCCGAGCGCACCCGCCACATCTTCAAAAGTCCCGTCGTGCTTGTTTCGGTAAAGGGCGTTGAGGCTCCCCTCGCCGCTGTTCGTCGCGTAGAGGTCTTGCCAGCCGTCGCGGTCGAAGTCCACGACCGAGACGGCCGCGCCCATCGAGGCGACCTGCGGCATGATGTGCGCGAGCTTGTCGTCGAGCGTCGGCGCGCTGTGCGTGAAGTTGACGCCGGCCGCTTTCGAGACCTCTTCCAGACGGAAGCCGTAGCGCCCGACCGCGGCCGCCGCCGCGCCGGGCTCGGACGCGCGCACGCCGACGCCCGCGCCGCCGCGCTCCTGCCAGCGCTTCATGACGAACGGCACGGCCAGCAACCCGGCGAAGAACAGAATCAGCAGGCCGCGTGCGATGAGACTGTTACGCATAGAAAGAATTTGAAATTTGAGATTTCAAATCTGAAATTATTTTGAACGCGCCCACAGCCCGCCCTCGAAGACCTCGGGCGTGACGTAGCGCGTGTGGAAGTTCTGCCAGTCCTGTGGGTGGCGTCGGTAGACCGGGTCGTCTTCGAGACGTGTCGGCGGCGTAGTGTAATACTCCTGATCGCGCGACGGCAAAGGCAGCACCGTCTTCGAAAACTCGGAGTTGTAGTCGCCGTCCTTGATCCAGCCGTTCCCTATCAGCACGTAGTCGCGCGCCCACCCGGACGGAGGCGCCGGCTGCTCGCCGAAGCGCAGCAGAAGCTCGTCGCCCGCGTTCGCGATGACGACGCGGTCGTCCGTCTCGGCCAGAAGCTCGCGCACGTCGCCGAAGCGCGTGTAGTAGCCGACGAGGTCGCGCCAGCGCTGCCCCGTCGAGGCCAGCCGGTCGTAGTCGGGCGTCTCGGGCGAAGAGCCGTCGGCGCTACGCATCTCCGAGAAACCTCGGAAGCGCAGCTCGGCCGCCGCGGGCGCGAGGCTCGTCACCTTCGTCTGACTCTCGTCGGCACCCGCAGCCCAGAGAAGCGCGTCCCAATAAATCTCCATGTTGGTGCGCAGGCGCAGGCGGCGCGGGGCATTCGGCTTAAAGACGTTCTGAAGGTCAACCAGAATCGTCTTGTTCTTCCCCGAAGGGAAGCCGAGGTCTGGTTTGGCGACGGCCCAACCGCCGCGGCCGTCGGCGACTTCGAGGCTCAAGCCTTTGGGCGGCGGCTGTGAGCCCTGACTGATGGCGACGTTGATCGAGGCGTCCGTCGGGTGCAGCCAGCCGTGCGCGACGAGCCAGAGCGGCCCTTCGCGCGGGGCTTCGTCGCCGAGTTCGAGTTCGACGAAGTGTTCGCGCGTCACGCCCTGATAGGCGCCGCGCCCGAAGGTGTCGAGGTGTCGGCCGTCAAGTTTGTTGACGACCTCGCTCACGTCCTTGCCCGCGTCGTCCCGAGCCCCGTCGAACGCGTGCGTCTGGCCGACGGTGTAGACCTTGAGCGCGGGCGGCTCGCGCGCCGTGCGCTCGTCCACGAAGACCTCTGTGCCGGCCGGGTGGTCAACGACCGCGAACTGGTAGCGGTCGAGGTAATACGTCTCCCAAAGCTCGGCCGTGATGCGCAGGTCATAAAAGCCTGCGCGCGGCGCGAGTTGGTCGCCGCGAATCTTGACCCACTCCTCGGTCTGCCCGACCCGGAGCGTCTGGTAGTTGTTGATGCGCAGCCCGATGGCCGGGCTCCACGGCGCGCAATCCTTCACGAAGCTCATCCGCTTCCCGTCGAAGGCGAAGAGCGAAGGGCAAGAGCCTTTCAGGCGCTGCTCGGCGAGGACGGAAGTGTCGGCCTTCAGCTCGAACTCGGCGCGCACGGAGCCGTTCGGCCAGACGACGCGCACCACGTCCGCGCCCGTCTGTTCGCCGAGGCCGAAGTGTACGAGCGGCCCGGTGACGAGTTGCTTCTGTACGAGCAGCCCCGCGCGTATCTCCATCTCGCCGCCGACGCCGAACGAGTTGATGCGCTGGTCGCCGGTGGCGTTTGCGGCCCGGGGCCGTATCAACTGCCAGTGATAGTTCTTCGACCCGCGCGACTTCGCGACGAACGCGCCGCCGTCGCGCCCCGCGCCGACGAGTTCGAGTTTGCCGTCCGCGCCCAAGTCCGCGACCGAGACGGCGCGCGAGTTGGCTATCGTCTCGGGAAGCGTGAGCTGCTTCATGATTCCGGCCGCGTTGCTCAACCAGACGCGCGCGCCCTGCGGGCCGGAGAGCAGAAGGTCGCTGCCCCCGTTGTTGTCGAGGTCGGCGGCCGTCAGCTTCGCGGCGCCGGGCGCGAGCCCGCCCGGCACGCTGTCCCAACGCTCGGGCGTGCCCACGTCCCAGCCCGCGCCCTCGTCCTTGTCTGAGACGCGCCTGAAGCCCGTGCCGTCGAACAGCAGCAGGTCGAACCGGCCGTCGTTATTAATGTCAACGACGCATAGGGCAACGACCGCGCCCAAGTCCTGCGGCAAGGCGCGCGCGCGGAACTGACCCGTGCGCTCGTTGGTGAAGACGAAGAGGCGGCCTTGAGCGTCGAGCAGCGCGGCGTCCGGGTCACCGTCGCCGTCGAGGTCTGCCCACGCGAAGTCGCGCAGCGCCGCGACGCCCTCGAACGGGTGCTGCTCGGCGAAAGTGCCGTCGCCGTTGTTCCTGAGAACCGTGGGCGCTCCGTCCTTCGACGCGAGCACGATATCTAAATCGCCGTCGGCCTCGATGTCCGCGGCCCACGCGCCTGTGTAGGGCGCGTCGGTGACGTTCGCCGGCAGCTTCGTCTGCCCGGTCACGTCAACGAAGTTCGTCGGGTTCTCCTGACGGTAGAGTCGGAATCCGCCTTCGCCCGCGAGCGCGAGGTCGGTCTTGAAGTCGTAGTTGAAGTCGAGCGCGGCGACGCCGTTCGGCGACGGCGCCAGAGCGGAGGCACCGCCGGGGAAGGCGAGCTTGACGCCGCCCGCGAGTTGCAACGTACGCCCGTCGGCGAAGGCGAGCGCGGGCGCCCCCTCGCCGTCGAGCGAGACGGCGCCGCCCCACGCCCAAGCGCCGTTGAACTCCTGCGCGGGCGCGGCGTCGAAGGCCAGCGCGTCGTCGGGCGGCGCGGGCTTAGGACTCGGCGACTCCAACGCGACGAAGCGCGTGAATGGCTCGCTCAAAGTCTCGGGCGGGTCTTCGACGGCGAGGCGGCTCTGCCTGTACTCGGGCAGGCGCACGAGGACGTTGCGGAGGAACTGCACGCGCGGGGCCGCCGCGCGCGTGTTGCCCGAGGCGGCCGCGTCCCGCACGGCCTTCAACTGCTCTTGCGCCTCCGAGGGCCAAGCGGCCGAGTCTTTATCAAACCCCGACATCAGACGATTGAAGAGTTCCGCGTCGCCGCGCTTGGCCGCGAGCCGCGCCACGTCCAGACGCACGGAGAGGTTGCCGGGCTGCACTTCGAGAATCTTTTGCAGCAGGCGCAGCTCTTCATCCTCGCCGCCTTCGCCGCCGCGCTCCGTCTCGCGGCCGAGCGCGTAGAGCGCCTTCAGGTTGCGCGGGTCGAGTTCCGACGCGCGCCGGAAATGCTTGGCGGCCTCGGCGGAGTTTCCGCGCGCGCTCTCAAGCCGGCCGAGCAGAACGTAGAGGCCGGCGTTCTCGGGCGCGAGCTGCCGCGCCTTATCCAGACTCTGCGCGGCCTCGTCGAAGCGGCGCTGGCGCATGTAGAGGAGCCCCAAGTCTGCCCAAGACGCGGGCTCGTCGGGCGCGAGCGCGGTCGCCTCCTTCAGCTTCTCCTCGGCGCGCACGTCGTCGCCGACCTGTAGGGCCGAGAGGCCGACGTAGAAGGCGCGCACGGCGCTCAGGTATTTCGGCGAGCCCTGTTCGGGCAGGTCTGCGCGCCGGCAGGCTCCGAAGCCCGCGGCGGTCAGAATCAGGATGATGGCGAGCCGGCGGCCGCGCCGCCGTCCGGAGGGAAAGGTTTGCATCTGACGAACACTCGTGCCGTCGCACCGTAACACCCGCCGCGGCGCGTGTCATCCGCCCCGGGTCGGAAGCCCGTCTCCAACTTTAGTTGGAGGCGCACTTCAGCCTGCGCGCCGATGACAGGCGCCGCAAGTTGTGTGGTAATAGCCGCTCAAGCTAAACTCCGACGCGCCGCTCGTCCCCTTCGGGAAATCTGCCGGGGAAGTACGCTCGAACGGCCCGCACGTCCGCAGTCCAACGAAACAAGGGAAGCAACGGGGAGGAATCGACGCATGGCCGTCTCCGCCAACCACCTGCCTCTGACGCCTTCGGCCGGCGCGCAAGGGTTCCACGACAAGCTCAACGCGCAGTGGCACAGGCGCGCGCTACAGCTCTTCATGCTCGTCGTGCTCGGACACTGGGGCGAGCATCTGGCGCAGGCTTACCAGATTTACGTCCTCGGCTGGCCGAGGCCGCAGGCGGGCGGCATCCTCGGGCTCTGGTATCCGTGGCTGGTCGGGTCGGAGGTGCTGCACTACGGTTACGCCGTCGTGATGCTCGTCGGCATCTGGGTTCTGCGCAAGGGCTTCACCGGCCTCTCGCGCAAGTGGTGGACGGCGGCGCTCGTCATACAGTTCTGGCACCACATCGAGCACGCGCTGCTACAGGGTCAGGTGCTCTTCCACCACAACATACTCGGCTCGCCCATCCCGCTCAGCTTCCTACAGATCGCCCTGCCGACGTGGCGCGTCGAGATTCACCTCTTCTACAACGCGGTCGTCTTCGTCCCGATGATGGTCGGCATGTACTACCACATGTTCCCGCCCGAGGGCGAAGAGCCGAACCTCTCCTGCGCCTGCGCGCTGAGGCACCATCAGCAGGCGGGCGCCGCCGCGTGACCTTCGGGCGAGAGAGTTTTCCGACAAGGGGTCGCCTCCTCCTTGCGCTCGTCGCGTGCGCGTGCGCGCTCCTCGGGGCCGCGTGTACGCTGACCGAGCCCACGCCGGACTTTCTCGTCCAGCACGAGATTTCTCCCAGCCCCCCCGGGGTGGGGCCGGCCACCGTCAGCCTCAAGCTGACCGACTTCCTCGCTTCGAAGCCGGTGACCGGCGCCCGCGTCACCCTCGAAGGGAACATGACGCACGCGGGCATGACGCCCGTCTTCGCCGAGGCGAAGGAGGTCGAGCCGGGCCGCTACCGCGCCACGCTCGACTTCACGATGGGCGGCGACTGGGTCGTCACCGTCCGCGCCGCGCTGCCCGACGGTCGTAAAATAGAGCGCCAGTTCGACGTGAAGGGCGTCCGGGCGGACTAAAGAAGTTGTTGTACGAACGTCCGAAGAAGTTGTTGTACGAACGTCCGACCAACCCGACGACGCACGCGAACGCCTCGCAGCCCTTCGACCTGCTGCGCGTCCCGCTCCTCGGCCGGCTCCTGCGACGGCGCCACGCGCGCACGGTCTTACAAGTACCGCTCTTCATCCTCGCCGCGCTGATGATCCTGCACGGGCTCTGGGGGCCGCAGCTCGCGCCGAAGAACCTTGCGACGACACTCTCTTGGGTTCACTTTCGCGGCGCGCTCGTCCTCGTGCTGCTGCTCGCCGGCAACTTCTTCTGCCTCGCCTGCCCCTTCATGCTGCCGCGCAACCTCGCGCGCCGTTTCGTTAAGCCCCGGCGCAACTGGCCGCGCCCGCTTCGTAACAAGTGGCTCTCGCTCGCGCTCTTCGTCGGGGTGCTCTTCGCCTACGAGCTGTTCGACCTGTGGGGCTCGCCCTTCTGGACGGCTTGGCTCGTCGTCGCCTACTTCGCGGGCGCGCTCGCGGTAGACTCGCTCTTCAAGCACGCCTCGTTCTGCAAGTTCGTCTGCCCGCTCGGCCAGTTCAACTTCGTCGCCTCCACCGTCTCGCCGCTCGAAGTGAAGGCGCGCGACCTGAACGTGTGTGAGGGCTGCCGAACTAAAGACTGCATACGCGGCCGGCGTGAACAACCCACTTCGCCCGTCGTCATCCAACGCGGTTGCGAGCTGGCGCTCTTCCAGCCGCGCAAGACGGGGAACCTCGACTGCACCTTCTGCCTCGACTGCGTGCAGGCGTGCCCGCACGACAACGTCGGCATCACGAGCCGCCTGCCGGGCGAAGAGTTGCTGGCGACGGACGTGATGCGTTCGGGCGTCGGCTTCCTCTCAAAACGCGGAGACCTCTCGGCGCTCGCAATCGTCTTCACCTTCGGCGCGCTGCTCAACGCCTTCGGCATGGTGAGCCCGGTCTACGCGCTCGAAGGCTGGCTCGCGCGCACGCTCCACGTCCAGAGCGAGGCGCCCGTGCTCGGACTCATCTTCGCGCTGTTCCTCGTCGCGGAGCCGGTCGCGCTGCTCGGCGCGGCGGGCTGGCTGACGGTGCGTTGGGGCGGGCGGCGCGGCGGCGTACTCGCGTCGGTCGTGCGCTACTCTTACGCGCTCATCCCGATGGGCTTCGGCGTGTGGCTCGCGCACTACGGCTTCCACTTCCTGACGGGGCTGTTGACGTTCGTCCCCGTCGCGCAGAGCGCGGCCATGACGGCGGTAGGCTGGCCCGTCCTCGGCGAGCCCGCGTGGCACTTCACGGGACTGCCCGAAAGAATCGTCTACCCCGTAGAACTCGGCTTCCTCGGGCTCGGGCTGCTCGGCTCTTTGCTGCTGACGTACCGCCTCGCGGAAGACGACGCGGGCGCGCGGCGCGGGCGCGTCTTCGCCGTGTGGGCGTCGCTGTGCGTGGCGCTCTGGGTCTCGGGGCTCTGGCTGATGTCGCAGCCGATGGAGATGCGCGGGACGTTTCTGGGGAACTGATGAGGTCGCGACTCAGAACTCTTCTGCCGACGTTCGCGCTGCTGCTCACGTGCGGCGCCCGCGCCTCCGCGCACGAAGGGCCGCCCTATCCGATCATCGTGGACAAGACCCTCGGCCCGTGCGTCCTCTCGGTCTGGTCAGACCCGGACGTGGGCACGGGCACGTTCTTCTTCATCCTCGAACCGACGCCCGGCGGACGCGTCCCCGAAGACGTGCGCGTCGAGATAGGCGTGCAACCCTTGAGCGGCAGACTGCCCGAAGCCGTCTACGCCGCCGCGCGCGAAGACCAGAGCGGCCGCGTGCAGTTCAAGGCGCTCGTGCCCTTCGACGCGCAGGAGACGTGGCGCGTCCGCGTCCGCCTGCAAAGCGCCGAGGGCGGCGGCGAGGCGACGACGGATGTCGAAGTGACGCCGCCCGGCTACGGCCGATGGGACTTGCTCATCTACCTGCTGCCGTTCGCGGCCGTGGGATTCTTGTGGCTGCGCGCGCTCGTCGTGCGTCGTCGGCGCGGCGCCGCCCCGAGCCCTCCCGCCTCCAACTAAAGTTGGAAGAGATGGCTCACCTTCCGTCTCATGACACGCGCCTCCGTTTAGTGTTAGCTTCCGCCCGTTAGCCACCACACCCGACGGTTCAGGCAAATCAAAAGTTGAATAAACTCATCGCACTCGCGGCGTGCGTCGCGCTCCTGACCATTCTGTCCCCGGCCTTCGGCGCGCAGCAGTCGGCCGCCGCCACGCTCAAAGGGGTCGTCACAGACCCGAACGGCGCGGTCGTCCCCGAAGCCGTCGTGACGCTAACGCAAACGTCTACCGGCCTCGCGCGCGAGGCGACGACCGACGGCGAAGGGCTCTACACTTTGACGAACCTCGCGGCGGGCGACTACCGGCTCGAAGTGAAGAAGACGGGGTTTCGCGCCCTGCCGCTGAGCGTTGTGCTCAGGGTCGGACAGAGCACGACCCTCAACGTCTCGATGGAAGTCGGCGCCGTCAGCATCGACCCCATCATCGTCAACGACGCCGGCTCGCTCATCGACCAGACCTCCTCCAAAGTTGACGGCGTCGTCGGCGCGAGAGAGATAGCCAACCTGCCCCTGAACGGCCGCAACTTCCTCGAACTCGCGCTGCTCGTCCCCGGCAACTCGCCCGCGCCGAACTTCGACCCGACGAAGTCGAACACGGTCGTCGTCTCCTCGGCCGGCCAGCTCGGGCGCGGCGGCAACGTGACCGTTGACGGCGCGGACTCGAACGACGACGTGGTCGGCGGGCAGGTGCAGAACATCTCGCAGGACGCGGTGCAGGAGTTTCAGATAGCGACCAACCGCTTCTCGGCGCAGCTCGGCCGCTCGGGCTCGTCCGTCATCAACGTCGTCACCAAGTCGGGCACGAACGAACTGCACGGCTCGGCCGCGGCCTACTTCCGCGGCAGCCTCTTTCAAGGTCTGCCCGCCACCTTCGACCGCACCGTCGGAGAGAAGCCGCCCTTCGACCGCGAGCAGTATTCGTTCACGCTCGGCGGCCCCGTCAGGAAAGACCGCGCGTGGTTCTTCGGCTCCGTCGAGTACCGCAATCAGGACGGCGCGGTGCTCGTCGGCGCGCGCGACCTCGCGAGCCGCTCCATCCGGCGGACGTTCGCCGACGCGCCGCTCAACGACCTCCTGAGCACCGAGCGCGTGGACTGGCAGGCGACGGCGCGCGACCACCTCTTCTTCCGCTACTCGCTACAGCGCGAGGACGACACGGCGGCGAGCACGCTCGACCGCGCCATCGGCTCGGCCTCGCAGCGGCAGGCGAGCACAAACAACACGCACTCCCTGCTCGCCAACTACACGCGCGTGCTCACCGCCCGCGACGTGAACAGCTTCAACTTCAGCTACGGCACCTTCTTCAACGACATCGAGCCCGTCGCGCCGGGGCCCCAGCTCACCTTCCCTTCGATACAGGACGGCGCCTCGTTCCGCGTCCCGCAGGGGACGACGCAGCGGCGCCTACAGTTCAGCGACGCGTTGACGATGGTGCGCGGCAACCACACGCTCAACGTCGGCGGCGAGGTGCAGCGCGTGCTCGGCGACTTCGACCTGCGCGTCTTCCAGCAGGGGCGGATAGAGTTCATCGAAGACTTCCCCGACTTCGACCGCAACGGCGACGGCCGCGTTGACGACAACGACCTCCTCTTCTCCGTCACGCTGCGCAGCGGCCACCCCACGCAGGCGCTCTCCATCCCCGACGCCAACAGCACGTACCTCGCCGGCTTCGTGCAGGACGACTGGCGCGTCCGTCCGCGTCTCACTCTGAACTTCGGCCTGCGCTACGAGCTGGACACGGACGTTAAGAACGTCAGCCGCGTCGGCCAGCTCAACCCGCTCGTCCTTCCCTTCCTGCGCGGCGAGCGCGCGAGGGACAAGAACAACTTCGCCCCGCGCGTCGGCTTCAACTACTCGACCGCCGACGGCCGCACTTCCTTCCACGGCGGCTACGGCATCTACTACGACCGCATCACGCTCGAAGTGCAGTCGCTCGAACGCGGCTTGGACGGCCGCGCGCTGCCCATCGAGGTCAGGGCCGGGAACGTCTTCTTCATCCCCGAACAGTGCCTCTTCAACCCGGCCTGCGGCCAGTTCCCGCCGCCCGCGCCGACGCTCGCCAACCCCTTCACGGGCTTCATCCTGACGGGCGCGGGCGCCTCCGGCATCAACATCATCGACAACCGCATGCAGAACCCTTCGGTGCAGCAGTTCAACGTCGGCGTCCAGCGCGAGTTCGGCGGGGACTACGTCCTGCGCGCCGACTACCTGCACAACTTCGGCACGCACTTCATCATCGGCCGCGCCATCGGCCAAGTCTTCAACCCCGTCGTCGGCGGCCCCGACGCGGTCGTCAACCTTGAGTCGAGCGTGAAGACGAAGTACGACGGGCTGCTCGTGAGCTTCGAGAAGCGCTTCTCGCGCCGCCGACAGTTCCGCGCCAGCTACACGCTCTCGAAGGCTTTCAACTACGCGAACGACGACCAGATTCCCTTCTCCAACGGCCCGCTCAACCCGAACGACCTGCAACTCGAATACGGCCCGACGCCGAACGACCAGCGCCACCGCTTCGCCTTCGCGGGCGTGCTCGATTTGCCGGCGGGCTTCCGCGTCGCGCCCATCCTGACGCTCGCCTCCGGCGTGCCGATGGACATCCTCGTCCCCGGCGGCGGCCAGCGCATCCCGCAGTTGCAGCGCAACGCCGGGGGCCGGCTGTTCAAGACGGGCGCGGAGCTGAACGACTTCATACGGCAGGTCAACGCGGCGGGCGGCTTCCAAGGGCAGCCGCTCCCTTTCGTGCGCGACGACGCGCGCTTCAACGACTCGTTCAGCTCGTTCGACGTGCGACTCTCGAAGGCGTTCCGCCTCGGCGAGAGCGTGCGCATCGAACCGATAGTCGAAGCCTTCAACCTCTTCAACGTGACGAACGTCCTCGGCTTCTCGAAGTCGAACTACTCGGGCTTCTCGAACGTGCTGGTGCGCGACAGCAACGACCCCGCGAGCCCCGGCTTCCTTCTCTCTTCGAGCTTCGGCCGCCCCGTGACGACCGCCGGCGGCGTCTTCGGCTCCGGCGGCCCGCGCGCCTTCCAGTTCGCCGCGCGCGTGACGTTCTGAGGGGAGACGGCCTTTCGGTTTATTGCAGTTCGCGGTTGAGTGTAACCGGGAGCGAGTTAACACAGAGACACGGAGGCACAGAGACACGGCTTCAGGACTTTTAAGTCTTCAAGCCGTGTCTCTGTGCCTCCGTGTCTCTGTGTTCAATTTTCCCGGCTCAGAGAGTCAGACTCCTCGTCGCAGCGTTTGCAGTCGAGCTCCGTCCCGAGGCGTGAGGCGCGTCCCTCTTCGGTCAGAACCCATTCGCGCGTGACGAGCGGCGGGTCGTGGCGGACGTGCTGCGGGTGGCCGCAGTCGAGTATCGCGCGCCAGTGGCCCTCGTCGTCGCGGTCGTAATCAACGATGCGCCGCCTCATCACTTCCCCTCGCGTATGTAGCCCGTGCCCGCGCGGCGGCGAGAATCCAGAGCCGCGCGACGTTTATCATCCGGCGGGCGCGTCAGTCCCTCTCGCCGCGCTTCGGCTGTAGGAGTTGGAGCGAGCTGTCGTTGAGTTCGAACTTCCTGCTCTTGAGAAGGTTGATGACCTCCGCGCCCGCGAGCAGGACGGGGCCGTAGCCGTGCGCCGCGTAGGGGCTCACGGGGCGGAAGTAGTAGAACGCGGGGTCGAAGCCCATCCCCGTCCCGACGCAGGTGCCTTCGACTTGGCCCTTGGCGTTGACCTTCGTCGAGACCGCGTTCCACGCGAGCAGGGCGGCGGGCGCGTAGGCCGCCGCGTCTATCCAGCCGCGGTTGACGGCACGCGCCAGCGCGTACGTGTAGATGGCCGTGGCCGAGGTTTCGAGGTACGAGTCTTCGCGGTCTAAGAGCTGGTGCCAGAAGCCGGAGCCCGACTGCAAGGCGGCCAAGCCCCGGGCGTGTGCCCTTAACAGTTCGAGAATCTGCGGGCGCTGCGGGTGGTTCTCGGGCAGGACTTCCAACAGCTCGACTTCCGTCATAAACGCCCAGCCGTTGGCGCGCGCCCAGCGAAACTCGGGGTGCTCGGTCATCCCTTCGACCCAGCCGTGCATGAAGACGCCGCGCTCGCGGTTGAACATCCGGCGCGCGAAGCTCAAGACCTGCTTGCACGCCTCGTCGTAGTAACGACGCTCGCCCGTCAACTTCCCCATCTGCGCCAGCGCGGGCACGCTCATAAACAGGTCGTCGAGCCAGATGGTATCGGGCTGCGGCCGATTGCGCGCGAGCGTCCCGTCTTTGAGGCGGTGCTCCTTCGTCATGATGTAGTCGATGGCCGTTTCGATGAGGGGCCGCAGGTTGGCCTTACTTCCGGCTCGCTGCGCCTTAATCATCGCGGCGCACATCGCCCCGCAGTCGTCGAGCGCGCGCGGCGCGACGAGGTTGCGCATGGGCAGCCCCCCTCCCCAGTCGGCGGCGTGCGCGGCGGCGGTCTTGCTGACGAAGGGCGCGGAGTCGGCGATGAACTGCAAGCGCCGCTCGGCGTAGTCGCGGAAGCGCGAATCGCCCGTCGCCTCGCTCGCCAGAAGCATCCCGGCGTAGGTGACGCCCCACTCGTAGCTGACCAGACGGAAGTCGCCGCGGCGCAAGATGGTGTCCGCGTTAATCAGATTGAGGTCGGTCAGCGGCTCGTTCGTCCGCGCGTTGACGAAGCCCGTCGGGGTGGACGCGTCGAGGTACGCGTGGACGAGGTCGAGCACGCGCGCGATCTCTTCCGGACGCGGGACGCCGTAAGGGACGGGGTAGTCGGGCCGCAACTGATGCAGCGGCGTGGTCGCGTCCGTCTGCGGGTTCTGCTGCTGCGCGGAGGCCGTCGGCGCGAGGAGCAGGGCCGTCAGGCAAAGGATTTTAATTTTCATGGTCGGTGGTCACTCCGCGGGCTTCAAAGAGAAAGGCTTCCCGTTCACGCTGACCTTCCTGAGTCTGAGGTTCCTCACGTCGGCGGCCTTGAGTTCGCCGTCCTTGAGCCGCACGTCGATGTTTTCGAGCGTGATGTCGCTGATGTCCGTCTGGCCGGGGTTGCCCTGAAGGGTTCCGAACGCGCCGTAGCTGCCCCGCACGTTCGAGAGCGTCACGTCACGCACGACCGACTTCGGCGGCGGCTGCCCCTTCAAGTCGAAGAACTGCGTCCACGGCAGCACGGCCATGATCGCGCCCGCCGCGCTGTCGAGCGTGATGTCGCGGTAGTGTATGTCCTCGTAGCGCTGCGGCGTGTCGGGGCGCAGCTTGAGGCGCACGAGGTTGATGGGGCCGACGACTCTGATGTTCTTCACCTCCACGTCGCGCACGAGCGTGGCCTCGCTGCCGAGCGTGACGACGCCGTGGCCGCGCTCGAAGGTGCAGTTCTCGACGCGTATGTGTTCGACGGGCGGGCTGTCCTTGTCGGCAAGCGCGAGCGGGCCTTTCGAGCCTTTGAGGGCGATGCAGTCGTCGTCCACGCGGTAGGTGCAGCCGCGGATGGTGACGTTCTGGCAACTGTCGATGTCCGTGCCGTCGGTGCTCGGGCAGCGGACGCCGTCGGGCACCTGAAAGCGCACGTTCTCGACCAAGACGTTTCGGCAGCGGTAGAGGTGCAGGTTCCAGAAGCCGGAGTCCTTGAAGGTGACGCCGCTGACGCGCACGTCCTCGGAGTTCTGTATGAGCACGAGGCGCGGGCGCTCCACGTCGAGGTTCGTCGTCTTGGGGTTCTGTTTGCGCCGCGCCCAGAAGTCCTCCCAGAAAGGCGCGCCGCTGCCGTCGAGCGTGCCCGGGCCGTTGATGCGCAGGTGGTCAACCCTGTCCGCGTTGACGAGCGCCGGCAGCCACACCTCGAAGTGACCCTCGACGCGCGTCTCTCTCTTCGGGTAGTCCTTCCTGTCGGTCGAGCCCTTCAGCACCGCGCCTTCGTCGAGTTGGAGGTTGACGCCGGGCTTCAGGAAGATCGCGCCGGTCAGGAAGACGCCCCGTGGGACGACCAGCGTGCCCCCGCCCTTCGAGGCGAGTTGGTCGATGGCGGACTGTATGCGCTCGGTGTTCAAAGTCCTCCCGTCGCCGACGGCGCCGAAGTCGGCGATTGAGGCGCGCTTCTCGGAAGCGGCTTCCGATTTAAACGCCCGCTTCAGGGCCGCGTGCGAGTTCCCGTGGGAGCCGACCGCGCCGACTCCCAACGCGAGCGAGACTGACAGCGGGAGCGACAGGAAAAGAAACACCCTCATGGACACGGTCTCCTCCTTCAAGGGAAACACTTGGCCCGACGGCCGCACGCGAACGGCACACGTGTCCGGCCGAGCGCGGACATCGTTGAGGTCTGGTTGCTGTGGATTCCGGCAGGATAGTAACCCGGAGGCGGCGCGCGCGCCACCCCGTCGGGCCGGCCCGCGTCCGCCTTTCCAGCACAGTGGGATCCGAAGCTTGGAATTCACGTGACTTGAAGTCGCGGC
>JADMIO011167710.1_pt1 | contig 76239 bp, 69 predicted proteins | sample 8958161 | NCBI WGS metagenome assembly JADMIO01 (sample SAMN16585339, study PRJNA669376) | soil metagenome | isolation source: Crop rotation soil | place: USA: Cullars Rotation, Alabama | collected 2011
GCGACAACTTGTCCACGTGGAATTCTAAGCTTAGGATCCCAATGTGCTGGAAAGTGGTTTAACTCAAAGAAAAGTCTATTGAAAGTGAATGTTGTTGCAAAGCCAGGCGCCCAAAGAAGCACCTGGATCTACATAAGACTTATGGATAATAGAATAAGGACGGGCGGGAGCACGGATTCACATATGTCCTTTTTATCCATTTAGCTGCGTTAATTGCTTATCAATCTTGCGTTGTTCTTGTCCTAAACGCCCCAGCTCATAGCCCTCATAATCAACGAATTTAAAGAAACGTTCTAAAGCCGGAAAAGCTTCTGATACTTGCTTTGCCATTTGCTGTGCAACCAAACGATACGTCACATGACCGGCGGGAGCTGAACGCAACTCGCACAACCACTGCAAGGCTCTGAGATTAACTTGGAAATACCAACGAATATTGTATGCCATAGGCACTAAATATTGAGCTTCTTCTGGCAGTTCTGCAGCAATGGTGTCATATACTTCTTTAGCTTTGTGCATAGCTTCTAGATAATCAGCTTCCAAGCTGGTTCCAACAATTTCTGGGGGTACATAAAAATTATAGTCACAACAAAGCAACTGACGTTCTTGTGTGAGCATTCGATGTCTATGTAAATCGCGATAAACCCCAAAGTCAGAAACAATTTCAAAGGTGAAATTGGCGTGTTCAAGTGCTCGAGGAGATTTATGTCTTCTGTTTTCTCGTGCTCCACAACCTGCATCCAGGATGCGTGCCAACTCTTCTTCAGAAAGATGACTACAATAGTAATAAAGATCGCTCAAACTTTTATCTGTATGTGCAAAAAGCAACGCAGAAGCCACTTTGAGTACTGCATCGGTATCAGAAGCAATTAATCGTACTCCAGGCTCTGTTGAGCGTTCAATTTCATTTGAACATTTCTCTGAAACAGCTTTCAGCTCTGCATTCATAGCACTAAAAAAACGAGAAACATCTTGATGTGTACGGTGTGTCGGATCTGCACGTCGAATGAATGAAGGCATCACTTTTGAAATTTCATTATACATTCTCTTTCCAACATCCTGCATTTCAGCCAAATTGCTGATTTGCAGTTTATGCAAGAGTTGTTCATAAAAACGGCCGTTTCCGTAAACTCCCATGTTTGTCAAAGTGCCGGCAGGCAATAGTCCGCGCAAGCAATCTAGTACCTTTGCTCTTAAAGCTGCAGTATAGGCAGCTTTTGAAGTACCTGGATCTTTAGGCATTTTTTCATCGATAATGGCAGTCAGCGGGGGGATCAAGCGACTATAAGTATCAAAAAGCATATTGCATGTATCGACGTAAAGATCGCGATAGGCCGATGTCATCAAAACAGGTTCACGATAGAATAAGTACTCACCATTGACTTTTTGATCGAAGTAAACGTATCGAGTGGATTTTTCCAGTGGCGAGCCGCCGATGCGACTATCTTCTAACAACTTAGCAGCTAACATTGAAACATTTTCGATCGCCACGTGTGTGCCGCCTAGTTCACCAATAGAATCATCGCCATAACCATCGAGAATGCGATCATAAAAATTTTGCGCTTTACGGATCGCTGTTGCCTGGTCAGGTTGACTTATCTCATCTTCATCATCATCCTTCTTTCCGACAATAGCTGCAAAAGCGGCCTCTTCTTCATTAGAGATGAATTCTTTCAAAAGCAACGAGCGCAATCCCAAGCTAGAACGGGAATAACGCGAAAACAAGGCGCCCTTGATAACCTCCGGTAAATTGTGCAACACAAAAATATGTCCGCTAGTATTAGAAACATATTTTTCCAAAATTTTGCGTTGTGTATCAGAAAATTCTTCGTAATTATCAAGCAACATCCCATGACCCCTTTATCTCACAGATATAATGCCTTTGTATTTGTTCTCGTGCCCATGCCCGAGTTTTTACACCACAAAGACTTTAAATCCTCTTCAAATAGTATAAATTGCCACAATGTAAACCTTGTTTCAAGCAAAAAAAACAAATTAACTCCTTAAAGATTTTAATCCTTCATTAGCAGAAACATTGTTTTTTATTTCATCTGCCTTTTATTATCTGACAACTCATTAATCTTTTTCATAAAGGCACTGTTTTCTCATGACCGAAATTTCAGAAGAAGAATTATTAAAACTCAATCAGATAGGTCTAATTCCTGGTCCCAACGAACAAATGGATGAATTCATCAAAAGGACCGAATATTCTCTTCACCTAAAAGAAAATTTGCCTGAAGAATTAAAAATTCATCTTATCGACAGTAATTTCTCTCATGAAGGCAAAGAATTTGAAGTGATTCATGAATCTGCGAACAACCTAAAGAAAATTTATGATTGCTATCCAACCTGGACACCACTTTTTTTCAGCAATTACAAACTCCCTTTTTGGCAAGGAGGATGCGCTTGGATCTTCCAAATGAACGAAAATAGTCCCACTTCATCATTGATCCAATTACGCCAAACTTTCAGAGACACTCCAAATTATTTAGGAATCTACAACCGAACCGAACTTTTGACCCACGAACTTGCGCACGTAGGACGCACGATGTTCCAAGAACCTAAATTTGAAGAAATTTTAGCTTACAACACCTCCAAATCCCAATTTAGGCGCTGGTTTGGTCCATTAGTCCAATCTTCGGCTGAGAGCGCCATGTTCATGCTTTTGATTTTCATGCTGGTTGTGTTCGACGTCTTTTTGATCGCCTTAAATCGTCCTGATGCCTACCAAGTGGCACTTTGGCTCAAGCTTTTCCCTGTTTTCATCATCGCAGCGGGTTTGCTGCGGCTTTGGAAACGACAGCAAACCTATAAATTGTGCGTGAGGAATTTAACGGATTGTGTGGGTTTAGATAATGCCGAAGCGGTGGCTTATAGACTCCAAGACCATGAAATTGCTCTTTTCTCAACACTTTCGGCAGAAGCAATTAGAAACTATGCGTGCGAACAAATAAAAGAGGAATTGCGTTGGAAAGTAATCTTCAGTGCTTATTTTAATTAAAATTAAACTACACGAAACATCAAACAAAGATCTTGAAACTTTAATTTGAAACGGTTAAAGATTTCGATAAATCTTGACCAAGGAATGATTATGCCATTAGTGAAAATCAATGATCAGCACATCCATTATGAAGATTCAGAAGGAAAAGGCCCTGCCATAGTCTTTATGCATGGATTCCTCATGGACCAATCCTTGTTCGACCATCAAGTTAAAGAATTATCCCCATATTACCGCTGTGTGAGATGGGATGCTCGTGGATTTGGAAAAACCAAATGGGATGGAAAGCCATTTAATCTTTATGATTCAGTGAAAGACTGCTTTGGGTTGATGGACCACTTACAAATTAAATCAGCTGTATTAGCTGGCATGTCCCAAGGTGGCTATTGCGCATTGCGTGCAGCCTTGATATCACCGGAAAGAGTTGAGGGACTTGTTCTTATGAGCACGCAAGCATCGACCGATCCGGAGCCTCTAAAAGCTGCTTTTCGCGAAATGAGAGACACTTGGCATCAAGCAGGACCAATTCAGCCATTGATGGAAGGATTAGCTACAGCCATTCTTGGTCCTATCCAGGAACATGGAATGGAAACTCATTGGGACCACTGGCTGCCGAAATGGAAGGAAATTTCTGGAACGACTATTTTCCATGCGATGAATAATCTATTGGATAGGGATGAAATTTCCCATCGATTGCATGAGATCAAATGTCCGGTATTAATTACTCATGGAGAACACGACAGTGCGATTCCGGCATCTGTGGGTGAAGCGCTTAGTAAAAATCTGCCGAATTGTCGCATGTTTGTGACTTCCCCTGGTAGTCATGCAGTTAACATGACACATGCACATCATATCAATCCTGCTCTAAAAACATTCTTAATGGATTTAAGAGCTAACGTGTGTGTATAGACAAGCAAGCGCCAGGATAGTAATTTTTAGCTCGAAGGATTTTCACCACAGAGCGAGAGAAAGGATACCTTTCCTTCTTTTCTGATTCCTTCCAACATTGCTATGTAACTTGAAAAAATGAATCTAGAATTATTAAACACAAAGGCACGAATACTCAAAGACACAAAGTAAAACTTTTTAGCCAAGTCACACTCTTTGTGCCTTAGTGTCTTCGTGTCTTTGTGTTTAATTTTCCGTGGCTCCTAAGTAACTTGGCCTGATTCAGAGTCAGGGCGAGACGCCCTGACTACCTTTTGTTCAGCCAGACCATTAAATCAAAAAATCTTATTAAAATTTGCGCCTTTGTTGTGCAGTGCCAATTTTTAAGGCAGCGCGGTATTTAGCCACTGTACGACGAGCACAATTGATCCCTTTCTCTTTGATCATGGCAGATATTGTTTCATCTGAAAGCGGGTGCTGTTTATTTTCTTTAGCGATAATATCTGTTAACATGTCTTGAGCTGTTTTTGCCGAAACATCCGCCCCTTCATTTGTCGAAAGACTACTTGTAAAAAATGAGCGCAATGGAAGCAAACCACGTGGAGTGTCAATATACTTTCTAGAAACAGCGCGTGCGATGGTCGATTCATGAACTTCAAGTTCATCGGCAAGCGTCTTCATAGTCAGCGGCACAAGAGGTCCGTTTGAATTAAGAAAAAAATCACGTTGCCATTTTGTTAACGACTTGCAAATCCTTTCCAAAGTATCGTTACGCTGCATGATATTGCGTAAAAGCCACTTGGCGGAGACGATTTTCTGTTTGATAAAATCCTTCGTTTCTTTCGGCAGCTCTGCATCATCTAGCATGCGCAAATAACGTGAATTAAGTCTAAGGCTCGGCATTGAATCATCATTAACAGCCACAACTAGTTCATCATCCTCTAGTTTCACACAGGCATCTGGAGTGATTACGGAAACGATTTGATGATTTAATTGTGTACCTGGATGTAAGTCAAGAGCTGCGATATCGTGATCTACAGCTTTTCTGATCTCTTCTGCAGTACATTGCAGTGCTTTTTTAATTGTTGGAATGCGATTATGCAATAAATCATCAAAATGTCGATCGACAATTTGGTAGGCCAAAGAGAGTTCTTTTCCAAAATTTTTCAACTGAATTAAGAGGGATTCTTTCAAGCTCCTGGCTCCAATGCCAATCGGATCAAAAGTTTGCACAACCTTTAATACATTTTCAATATCGGCAACAGTGCATTTTTTCAGGACAGCAAGTTCATCAAGTGAAGTATTAAAAAAACCTGTGCTATCAATGTTGCCAATAACTGCCTCTGCAATATCAAGCTGATTATAATTGTCAAATGCTTCCCTTGCCTGGCACATCAAATGTTCAAAAAGGGTTTCTTTCGATTCGATCGAGCTTTCTAGAAATGTTTGCAATTTGTCTTGTTCTGAACGAGGTCTTACAGCTACATTTCCTGCTTCGGAAAAATGATCTCGAAAATCCTCGTCTAAACGGCGCAATATTTCAAAATCGTGTTCATCAAAAGTCAATTCTTGTTCAGGAACTTGATCTTGATCGCAGGATTCCTCATTATGCTCTTCTTCCAATTGATTTAATTCTGAATCTTTATCTGCATCATCCTCAGCATTTTCAAGCACAGGATTTTGTTCCAACTCCGCATCAATCAACGGAGTCAATTCCATAACAGGAACTTGCAAAAAATGGATGGCTTGCTGCATCTGCTTTGACATGATCAAGCGCTGCAGTTGTTTGATGTTTTGACCGGTTTTTTGCTGTAATTCAAAAGAAAGAATATTAGACATAAAACCCCTTAAACTTTTTTTGAAACCCTTACCCCTGATATAGTGGATTTTCAAGAGGATGACAAGAAAAAAGCCGACTTGCAATCAACAAATCATTTTGCAATAGTGACAAATAAGACAAAAAAGGCCTTGGGTACATGAAAACGTCACATTGATTTCTGAGAAAATACGAGAGAATTTAAGAGAGATTTAGCTCCATATCTCATACTTTCTCCGTAATCTCAGTGGTGAATAAGTAAGAAAAGCCAGACATTGGAGATTCATGGAAATCACACACATAATAAAAAATAACACCTTGATTATAACCCCTGAATTTGAACGACTTGATGCTAAAAACACCTTGGAATTCAAAACAGAACTCATGAATTTGATCAATAAAGTAGAAAAGTATCAAATAGTGATTGATATGCATCGCATTAATTTTATGGATAGCTCCGGAGTTGGTGTATTACTTGCCCTGTTAAGATTTCTTAACATCAAAGGAGGAGAGTTGAAAATTTCTAGTATCACGAAATCTGTCCGCGTTATTCTAGAACTTGTTTCCCTACATAAAATCCTAGATATTTATCCATCTCCTGAAGAGGCCATAAACTCATTTAAAGACACCAAAACATCTGAAAATCAATGAACTACAAAAACACCGCTTATCCTTTGGCCATTTTTGGAATTCCATTGAGCAATACCGATCTATCAAACATCATCGTTCAATGCCTAGAAATCATTAAAAACAATAAACTCACCGGCAAATCTTCTTATCTGACTTGGGTTGATGGCACATTGGCTGCCAGCCCCTATGGTTTACTCCCCTCTATTGTCAACAATCCTGAATTGCTTTCTCTTTTGCGAAATGCTCACATTTCATGTATTTCCAGTTCCTTTCTTACAAAAATAGGAAATTTGCTTGGGTCTAAAACAACCCCTCCTATTTCCCCTCACGAATTTCTCATCAATCTCATTCGAATCCTTGGAGATGAGGAGAAAGGAATTTTCTTTCTTAGCAATCATGAAAAAGAAGCGAAAAGCGACGCTTTAGCCTTACACGACAAATTCCACAAATTGCGCCTTGTCGGCATTGCTGCTACACCGGTATTTACTGAAGGCGAAGATTTAATCTATGCCAATGAAAGAGATACTTTGCTTGTCGAACAAATCAATGCATCAAATGCCGATGTACTTATCATGAATCTGGGATACCCAAAACAACTATTGTGGCTAGATCGAGTCTCGCACAATTTGCATATTCCTTTAGTGATCACCTTTAATGAAAATTTTCATTTAGCGAAACAATCGACAAGTTCACCTTTGCAAAAACAAAAAACTAATGATTTTTCCCAATGGTTAAAACTCACCTCGATGTCTATCCCACTGATTGCCTTTCATTCGCTTAATCGTTATTTATATCAATGGTTCTTTGCCAAAAATTACAAAAAAAATCTCAACAGCCGATTATTCATATCAGAACATCATACGATTGCAAGTATAGAATTACCTGATTGCATTGACGAGTCCTACACAAACGCTTTAAATCAGATTTTTGACGAAGTAAAAAACCACGATGTCCTTATTTTAAATTTTGGCAAAGTTCACCATATCCAACCGGAAGGTTTTTACGCATTAATCAAAATCTGGTTACAGCGAACACAACAAAATAAAGAAATTTATGGATATTCTATATCTAATGATATTGAGTGGCTAATGAAAGTGCACCGCTGTTGGGATTTATTCAAAAACACTGTTTGCACTTCCGCTGAAGTACTTATGTCACAACTTAAAGGATCCGAACAAATATCATTCTATGATGCCTTTACTCAACATGGCAATGATGTCATTATCAGCATTTTAGGAAGCTTGAATAAAGACATCGATTTTCCGGCTTATATGCAAAAACTCATTCATATCATCGATTTAAAAAATTGTTGTATTGATCTAGATTATTGCACCTACATAGACAATTCGGGATTTGCATTTTTGCTTGACCTCCGCAAATATTTACATGATCAGAAGGGACAGCTGACGCTGCTTTCCGTGAATAAAAATCTTTACAGGCAATTTAAAGCCGTATCTTTAAATAAAACCTTCACTTTCCAAAATTCTAAAAGCTAAAGTCTAAAAGCTAAAGATCCTGAATTGGACCTGAGTATCAAAAAATTTAGCCTTTAGACTTTAGCTTTTAATTTTTTTTTGGCCCATCGGTCAGACAAACGGACGCAATATTTTTATTTTCGATGTTGATAATTTAATTCTATTAAGGCATACGATATATTCTTTATACAAAGGAATTAAAATCCTAAAACATAGCTTTTTAGAAACATCTATCAATATGATCGATGAATCCAGAATTAATTAGATATACTGATTAAAGGGCTCTATGCGCATCACAACAATTTTTGGGATCTCAATCGCTCTCGCTACAGGCATTCTTGTTGGTTGGTCTGTCAACTCAATCAGCCATCAATTAAATCAACCCATACCTGTAGCACCACCACAACCCTATCTTCCAATCGCTGCTGCTCCGACTTATCCCACTGAAATACCTCAGCCGCTTGCCGTTGCATACAATACAAAAGATGTTTCCGCTGCAAAAGATCTTCACAGCCTCCAAACTGCAGCTACAGATAAATTATTTACAAAAAAAGACGAAACTGACCGCCTTGTACGTCTTGCCGCTCTTAACGTAGTGGAAGATCCTCAACAAGCCCGAAGCTACCTCTATGAGGCATTACAACTAGATCCAAATAATGCCGATTTACACACCTTCAAGGCTAGCCTTGAAGAAACTCTGCACCAAGAACACACCGCCAATTACGACTACATTGCTGCTGTGCAATACGACCCTGAAAGTCCGTATAGACGCGAACAACTAGCCGATTTTTACCTACGCACAAAACAATATCGACCAGCCATGGAAATCTTGCAGGATACCATGACAGCACCTTCCTTAGACAGCGTATGGTTAAAAGCATTTTTTTGGGGCCACCTCACATCTCCTCTTAAAGACTCCTGGTATCGACAAGAAATCCCTCAAGGTCGATTGAAAGATTTTATTAGCTACTTATTTGCTCTCCCCCATGGCGTCTACTGGGATCAACATGCATTTGAAGCCCTTCCTGCTCATCAATATTATTCAAATACCCTCCAGGAAACGTTTTGGCTACATTTGATCTCTCTACTAAAAAATAACGAAGAAGAAAAAGCACTCGGACTACTTAATCGCAACATTTTCCAATACACTTCTTGGGCTCCTGAATTGGAAAAATCCCTCAAAACCCTGATTCAATACCGATTATTGAATAAATTTAGTCCAACGCTATCTTCTATTTCTCCAACCGAAGATGCCTTTGCAAGTCCTCAACAATTACTCGAAATGCTTGCCAATTTGTCCGACACGGAACAAAATCAACTTCCATCAGCAATCCCTTACCAATTGCAAAGTTTCCTACTAAGCAAAGAAGCCTTTGTAGCTCCTTTCCTTGCTGAAAAGTGGAACGAAGCTGCCATCCAACTGCACTTCCTTGAAAAATATCCGGATACTTTCCCTAATTGGGTAGCTTCTTCAATGGCTAACGCTATCAGCCAAAACCGCGATGGTAAAACAGCTCTCTCTTTCGCATTAGCACAAAAAGCAAGTCCAGCCCTTTCATTGCTGATCGCTGAAATCGCTCTTGAATTAGATGAAAAGCAAATCGCTTTCAATGCTCTAAAAAAAACTTACACCAGCCAAGATGAAGAAGGACAAAAAGCTGCTCTAATGCTTGCTCAATTTCTTCTGGAACATGAAAATCTAACAGATGCTAAAAAGTCTCTTCTGGCCCAACCTTCATTATCAAACAATATAAAAGCCAGGGAAATCCTTGCCCGCATTGCTCTGCAAGAAGGAAACACAAAAAAAGCCAACTTGTTATATTTAGGAATGGAAAAGGAATCTTCTGAAGCAAAATCCTACCTAGCTCGTAAAGCATTCACTGAAAGAGAATGGTCGCGAGCACGCGAACTGACCGAAGAACTCCTAAAAGAACATCCGGAAAATACCACTCTCAGTGAAAATATTAAACGGATCATCGCCGAAGAGAAGAAAAGCGGCCACAAGCATTAAAAAAATAAGTTATTTCAACTCTACGCTGAAGAGTCTGACAGGAAACTAAATTCCTGGAGATTTTGATAATATTTTCCTGACTTCTGCCAATTAGTGCGGCAAAACGATCTAAAAAAGCAGATTCCTATTAAAATTCCCTAAATTGTCCTTCCATGTTACTTATTTTTCTGTTAATACATCCGAAATACTGGCTTTATACATAATCTACACAGAATCTATAAATCTGGTGTTCTAGAGTTATTAAATAACCTAGATAGAAATGAAACCAGAAAATAAACGATAAAAAAGATATAACGATACGAACGATAAAAAACAAAAAATTCAAACCGCTTACACTTCAACTTTCTACAAAAAAATCTCCCTAAAATATTTATGGGTAATTGCTTTATCGTTCTTATCGTTATATCGTTCTTACCGTTGAGATTTCGAAATATCAAATATCACGAAAAACTTTGTCTCACTATTCTTAATATCTTAAAAACCAACAACCTATTTTATGAGACTACATTAGCATTTCAAAAAATGGCAGAATTCCGGGCTAGAATATTAATTGCACTTACACCGAAAGAACAACTCAACTATCTTATAGACAAGCCTATAGTTTTTATGCTACACTACCCCTCATCATTAAACGATTAAAGGTTTTTTTATGGCACAAGTAAGCACAAACGAATTCCGCAGTGGGATGAAAATAGAAGTGGAAGGTCAGCCCTACACCATCATCACGAACGAATTCGTCAAACCAGGTAAAGGTCAATCCTTCAACCGCGTCAGAATCAAACATCTTATCACAGGCCGTCTGATTGAAAAAACATTCAAATCCGGCGATAAAGTTGATGTAGCAGATGTTCTCGAAAACAATATGCGCCTGCTTTACACAGAAGCTGAAAATGCGATATTCATGGATGACGTCACATTTGAGCAAACCTCAATTCCTCTAAAAAATATCGGTGATACAGCTCAATGGCTGATTGAAGACCTCGTCTACGGCATCGTCATCTACAACGGCCAGCCTGTCACAGTCGAACCACCTACATTCATGGAAATGAAAATTACGGAAACAGCACCGGGCGATCGCGGTAACACCGCTTCTGGACGTGTGTTAAAACCTGCAATCACTCAAAGCGGCGCAAAAATCCAAGTGCCTATTTTCGTTGATGAAGGAGAAATCGTTAAAATCGATACACGTACCGGCGAATACGTCTCACGCGTTTCTAGCTTTTAGCGTACAAAACCTTGTACTATCGGAAATCGCCTTCCAACTGAGAAGGCCTTTTCCGATACTCTTAAACCTGGCGCACTCTGCCTGCGTTTGTATTCATTTCTATAAATTCGCTGAATAAGACCATTCACAAGCTCAAGATCATACCCGTATCGCATTGCGATGGCTTCAGGATCCTGATGCTCTTCAATATAAGCCTGTAAAACATTATCCACGATTTCATAGTCAGGCAACGAATCAGAATCCTTCTGATTCAGACGCAACTCAGCTGATGGAGGTTTTAGAATGGTATTCTCTGGAATGATCGTTCCATTCCTATTAATCCAGCGCGACAACGCATAAACCTGCTGTTTTGTCAAATCACTTATAACGGCCAGCCCACCGCACATATCGCCATAAAGAGTGGAGTACCCCATTGCTAACTCGCTCTTATTTCCCGTTGAGAGGACAATGCTTCCAGTCTTATTTGAATATGCCATTAGAATCATCCCACGAATGCGCGCCTGAATATTCTCTTCAGTAACTCCTGGATTATTCTTCTCTAAAAATGGATCTAAACTTCCGAGATAACTATTAAAAACTTGTTCAATTGGGATCGTATAAGATTGGATATCAAGTGACTTAGCAAGTACTTCAGCATCTTCGATACTTCCCTTCGAAGAGTAGCGTGAAGGCATCAACAAACCAACGATATTTTCTTTCCCTAAAGCCTCCACAGCGATACAGGCTACAAGTGCTGAATCAATCCCTCCAGACAACCCAAGGCATGCCTTTGAAAATCCAGATTTTTGAAAATAATCTTTAAGCCCCAATATCAAAGCATCATGTAAATCCTGCATTTGTTCTTGATGATAGATAATTGGAGAAACCTTCTCATCCAGATCAACACAGATAACATCTTCTGTAAAACCTTTGGCACAAGCAATAAGCTTTCCATGTTCATCCACCACCAGGCTTCTGCCATCGAAAATCAAGCTATCATTGCCGCCGACTTGGTTACATAAAGCTAAGGGAGCTTTGATGGTAATAGCGGCTTTGGAGCAAACATTTAATCTATAATGAAACTTAGCAAGACTAAAGGGAGAGGCTGAGAGATTAACCATAACATCAGGATGCAACGCAGCAATTTGCTCAACAGGATCAAGAGTGTAAGCAGCATATTTTAATAACGAACTATGCTGCCAGATATCCTCGCAAATCGTCACAGCTACTTTTTTGCCGCAAATATTCCATAAACGAATCTCATTGGCCGGCTCAAAAAAACGGCGCTCATCAAAAACATCATATGTTGGTAGTAAGGATTTATCCTGAAATCCCAACAATTCCCCATCCGCAATAATAGCTGCGCTATTATAGAATGGTTTGCCTACATGGTCTTTGTTGCGGCGTACTGTTCCGATGACGGCAGTAATCCCCCTAACATCTTTGACAAGATCATGCAAAGAATTTTCTACAGAATCGATAAAATAAGGCAGCAGCAAAAGATCTTCCGGAGGATAACCTGAAAGAGCAAGTTCAGGAAAGACGACGATATCAGCATTTTTTCCCTTAGCTTCGGCAATTCCTTGACGAATTTTAAGGCTATTTCCAAGGATATCACCGACTGTAGGGTTAATCTGAGCAAGTACAATTCGCATTAGCTACCAAAATCATCCAGAATAATACTTTCTCTTGGCACGCCATAGTCATCAAGCAGCTTCAAAATGCTCTTGTTGTGCATTGGGGGACCACAAACGTAAAATAAGCATTCTTCCGGTGATTCCATCTCTTTAAGCTGACCTTGCTCAAAAGCGCGGAACAGAAAATTGGTTTTCAAAGGATCTTTTGCAGGCCATCCCGCTTCAAGATCTGCCGGCAATGGCTCTGATAAGACGAGTCGATAGCTGAAATTTGGAAATTTTTTGGCTAACGATTCATAATCTTCTTGGTAGATATTTTCCCGCAGTGAGCGAGCTCCATACCACATCGATACCTTGCGTTTTGTATTTTCTGTGAGGAATAAATGTAAAATATGGCTGCGACCAAATGAAGAACCGGCTCCGCCAATTAAGAAAATCAGTTCGCGGTTGTCGTTGATCATGAACGATTCTCCATAAGGACCTGACAAACGGACCTTATCTCCCGGCTTCAATCCAAAAGTATAGCTGGAACATATCCCCCAAGGAATAGTATCTGTGATTTTCCCTTCAATGAATGGCGGTGTTGCTATACGGATATTGAACTTCAATATATTTCCTTCCGCAGGATAAGAAGCCATAGAGTATGCTCGGATCGTTTCATCAGCACCTTTTGGCAAGCCGCTGAAATCAATTGCACGGCCAAACATTTGGAATTTTTCCCAATCCGGAAAATACTCAGGATCCATCGTCTGCTTCCAATCCGCAGTATTGGTCTGAAATGGAGGCACGTGGAACTGCAAGTAGCCGCCTGATTTATAAGGCACTTCTTCACCCTTAGGCAACTCGACAACCAACTCTTTAATAAAAGTTGCCACGTTATTGTTACTCACAACAGTGCCTGTCCATTCTTTCACTCCCAAAGCATGAGGATCGACATGCAAATGCATATCTCCTTTTACTTTGCATTGGCAAGAAAGACGCCATCCTTCTTTTAGCTGCTTTTTTGAAAAGGTAGCTTTATCTGTCTCAAGCGCTTCAGCCGCTCCTCCAAGCACCTGCACACGGCATTGCTTGCAAGTAGCCTTGCCTCCGCAAGGAGAAGGAATAGGCACGCCGTTGGATGATAGCGCGAGTAAAAGAGTTCCGCCACCCGCAACCGTTTTGGTTAATGCCGGATCATCATTGATCGCTATTTTGCATAACTGTTGGCTAATAAACTTAGCCCGGATAAAAAGAATCATCAGCGTTAATCCAACGCCAATAGCGATAAATGCCAAAATGGCGTACAAACTTAACATCCAATCGATGCCAAAAAAATCGGCCAGAATGTGACTTATTAACAATTGATATAAATTCATGAATATCCCACTCAATTTCAGAGCTAAGATATAATACTTCAAGCCCTTTCTCTCAAGTAAAATTTCTGAATCGACTAAGGCTGTGGAACGATCGTTTTAGCGAATGAACCTCTTTTATGAACTTTACCTTCTTTCGATTGTTGTAATCCTACTTGAACATCTTTCAAGGCTTGTGGATTCTTATAAATGCATCAATGCAACAATGAACCTTTGCACCTTCTATAAGCTAAGAAAGATTTGTGCTAATTGACTTTAATAAACAGACATCAGAGAATATAACCTTTAAATTTAAACCAATCAGAGAAATTCTATGAGCAAGCAAAAATTAGAAATCCACAGCGAAAACATCCTCCCTATCATCAAGCGATGGCTTTACTCCGATAAAGATATTTTTATTCGAGAACTTGTGTCAAACGCCTGCGATGCCATCCACAAAGTCAAAATCCTGCAAGACCAAGGCATCATCCAACCAAACGGTGAAGAATTTAAAGTACAAATCCAAATCGATAAAGCAGAAAAAAAACTGAAGTTTATCGACAACGGTATCGGTATGGATGCCGAAGAAGTGGTGAAATACATCGCTCAAATCGCCTTTTCCGGCGCAGAGGAATTCGTTGGCAAATACAAAACAAATGATGAAAAAGACCAATTTATTGGCCACTTTGGACTAGGCTTCTATTCCGCCTATATGGTCTCTGAAAAAGTCGAAATCAACACCCTTTCCTATAAGCCCGAAGCAGAGCCGGTTTTCTGGTCTTGCGATGGTTCATCCGACTACGAAATCGATAAAGGCACACGCCAAACACGCGGCACCGAAATTACCCTTTTCATCGACAAAGATAGTGAAGAGTACCTAGAAGAACATAAGCTCAGTGAAATCCTCAGACATTACTGTTCATTCTTGCCTTATCCTGTCTATCTCGGAGACACTCTAATCAACAGCAAAGCACCATTGTGGATTAAACCGGCATCTGAATGCACTACAGAAGACTATCTAGACTTCTATCGCCACTTATATCCTATGGATGAAGAGCCGCTTTTCTGGGTACATCTTAACGTCGACTATCCTTTCCATCTCAAAGGGATTTTATATTTTCCAAAAATTCGCCGGGATTTCGACGCCAACAAAAGTAGTGTTCAATTATACTGCAACAGAGTTTTTGTTGCTGATAACTGCAAGGACATCATCCCTAACTACCTTACTGTCTTACGTGGTGTTATCGACAGTCCGGACATCCCATTAAACGTATCCAGAAGCTATCTTCAGATGGATCGGACAGTTCGTCAGCTAGCAAACCATATCTCCAAAAAGGTTTCGGACAGTTTAAATACTCTTTATCGAAACGAAAAAGAAAAATTTCTAAGCTGCTGGGATGACGTTTCCATGGTAGTCAAGCTGGGGATTTTAGAAGATGATAAATTCTATGACCGCGTTAAAGACATTCTCGTTTGGAAAACAGCTCAAGATAAATGGACAACCGTCGAGGAATATCTGGAGAACAATAAAGAAAAGACCAAAGACAAGATCCTTTACACCAGAGACGCCTCTCATTCATCTCATGTGTTAGATATCTATCGTGAAAAGGATATCGAAGTGCTTTGCACCGGCAATCCGCTCGATCAATACATGATGCAGTTTTTGGAAAGAAAGCTCTCTCCAGTTGTTTTTCAACGCATTGATGCTTCCATTGACGATAGCATCCTTGATAAAGATAAAGAAAAAACGATCTTAGACGAAAAAGGCAAAACTGAAGCCTCTCATCTCGCTGATTTCATCCGCACAAAACTAGAGGATGAGAGCATCATCGTAGAAGCTAAAAGCCTTGCCTCACAATCACTTCCGGGATTTGTTGTTATCGACGAAAGCCAGCGGCGTATGCGCGATTACATGCTTCAGCTTGACCCTAAAGAAGGCTTGGAGAAGATGAAAATGCTAAAAGCACATACCTTTGTTGTTAACACAAATAATCCACTAATGGAAGCTATCCAAAAGATCGATCATATCGATGCTAGTTTAGCCAAAGATCTCGTACAGCAAGCTTATGAACTGTCGCTATTATCCCAACGCGAAATGGATCCAAAAGATCTTAACGAATTTGTGCAGCGCAACAATCGCGTTTTGGAAAAATTAGCTAAATTAGCAAGCGAATCGAAATAAGCCATTTAGGATTAAAGATATGAAAAACCCCTTAACCATTAAAAACTTACGTCACCTGCTATTGTTTTTTCTAATCATTAGCGGTTTTACGGTTAAGGGATTTTCTGAAGAAACAAAACTATACGATCCTGTTGCCCTATATCTCACATGGCAACGTGAACCAGAAACAACAATGACGATCAACTGGGTAACGGATCTCGATAGCAAAAACGACTTAGTCGAATACCGGCGCTCGGAAAAAGAAAAATGGTCCCAAATAACAGGCGAACACAGGCGCCTACCCGAAAACACCCCCTATTTGTTGCATCGAGTTGAAATTACAGCGCTGCATCCAAATACCATCTACGAGTTTCGTGTTGGCAACAGTGCTATCATCCACAAATTTCACACCATGCCGGCAGATTTAACGCATCCTATCCGATTCGTGGCTGGCGGAGATATGTACCACGATGGACTCGACCTACTGCATGAAACCAACCGTCAAGCAGCCATAACTGCTCCCATGTTTGCTTTAGTCGGTGGTGATATTGCCTATGCCTCGGATAAACTCTTAGAGTTCCTGCCCAATTGGATGCACCCTTTAATCGATCATTTCATCAGACAAAAATTCGACCGTTGGCTCGAATGGCTCATTGCCTGGAAAGAAGATATGATAAGACCCGACGGCTGCCTCATCCCAATGCTCCCCGCTATCGGAAATCATGATACCATAGGCAGGTATGGACAAACACCGGATCAATCTCCTTTTTTCTATACACTTTTCCCCATGCCAGGAAAACCCGGTTATAATGTCTTGGATTTTTCAAACTATATGAGCATCTTTATCCTCGATAGCGGACACACCAACCCTATTGCTGGGAAGCAAACAGAATGGCTAAAACGAAGCATGCAGCAACGTATGAATATTCCCCATAAATTTGCCTTATATCATGTCCCTGCCTACCCTTCAGTACATAGACTCGATAAAGAAATCAGCACTCAAATAAGAAAATTCTGGGTGCCCTCTTTCGACACCTACCGCTTAACAGCAGCTTTTGAAAATCATGAACATGCATACAAACGCACCCATCTCATTAGAGGCGGAGCCGTATCTGCCTACGGTGTCATGTACATCGGCGATGGCGGATGGGGAGTTGAACATCCACGAAAACCGCGTCGCTTGAACGATAAATGGTATCTTGCAAAAGCAGCCTCGGCTAGACACTTTTTAGTTGTTGATGTTGAACAAGATAAACAGACAGTCCATGCAGTAAATTCCGAAGGGGAAGTGATCGATTCAGCATCTTGGTAAATTTGGCTAGCCCCTAATATCAAACATTTGATATTTAGTTTAATAGCTTTGAAGGGGGAGAAATTTAGCGCTATGATGTATCTAATCCGCGTCTTCTCACTTATCTATTTCTTATGCCTTTTCAACGGCATCTCGTATGCTCAAGACAATGGGACTTTGATTGTATCCTACAGCACAGGCGAAAAAGCAGAACGCTTAGATAGAGTGCGTTTCGCACTGATTTCAGAGAACCATACTGAAGAACTATATCCCAAAGGAGATGCCTTCGTTGAAGGATCAGACTCCGAATCTCGACTCATTGTCGTCGAAAACTTACCTGTAGGCGAATATAAACTCCGCTTTCTCATTCCAAATGCCGACAAACACTTTGACGATATCCCTGAAAAAACAGTCAATATCACCAAAGATAAGGTCATTCGCATCGACCAATTTATCGACAGTAAAGAACCTACCGAGGTTGCCGATTCCGTCGCACAATCGTTTGTTCGCAGAAGACCCGGCGGCGTCGTTATCATCAACAATAATAATGCTCAGCTAACAGTAACCAGCAACCAACCGAATGCCCGCTGGACCTTACTAAGAAATGGTGCGGCAATCTATGAAGGGGTGGGATCAGTTTCAAATTTTCAGGTGTTAGATAGTAATGACTTTGAAATTATTCCTGAACCTATTGAGGGATATACAGTCCGGATTAGCCCAGCCCGTTTCTCTATCTTCCCAACACAAACAATGAGAGTATCCATTGCCTATACAAGAAGTACCGGCAATTTTACAATCCGAACCACTTTCCCCGATAGAGAAACGTTAACAATTACTCTTAGATCCTCTCATTTTCCTCCAGCAACGTTCAGGCTGAACCCCGTCAACGGTAACATCATTTGGAAGAGTCCTCCGCTGCCAATAGGGGAATACGAAATCACATACGAATTACCTCAAAATTTTAGACAGATACCCCCAGAAAGGATTTTAATCCAAAGAGGAAGCAATGAACAACTCTCTCCCCAATTTTCTACAAAGAATTCGTTACGTGTAACGACGAATATCCCTGAAGCCATCTTTATGCTCACATCGCAGAGTGGTTCTAGTGTATGGCAAGGCGAAGGTAGAGAATTCACATTCGTCGATGTGCCTCCTGGGATGTATAAACTGAGCTTTTCCTCACTTGATCCTCAATTTTTTGTTGCTCCCAAAGATATAAAATTCTACCTGGGAGATAAAGAGAATAAAGAACTGAAAGCCTTATTTCAAATGAGCGGAAAATTAACGATCAAAACCAATATCGATAGAAGCCGCGCCATTATCCAAGAAATTGGTGGAACGTTAAAGAAATATCAAGAAGACATCTTCAATTATTCAAAGGAAATTAACCTGCCAGAAGGACGCTACAAGATTACTCTCTCAACATTACCTGAAGATAAAGGGACAACTGCCAAATTTCAACCACCAGATACTGCTGAAATAAATCTCAAAGCACTTTCCACTGAAGAATTGAATCTCAGTTTTCGGGTAAGTAGCAGTACTATTACTCCTACGGAAAAACAGAGAAAACTGAATGTCACATCCAGTCTTAGCTCTGCGGGTTATACAATCTATAGAGTCAATGAACGAGGAAAAGAAGTCGTTGGACACTATAGCGGAAAAAACACGCAAATAACCTTGCCTTCAGCAAATGTTTTTGAAATTGTCTTTGATGATATCCCAAACTACAAAACACCCCAAACAGCGACTATTGAAATTAAGGCGGGGGAAGAAAAAACCTTCTTAAGCGAATATACACCGATCACCTCATTGATTCCCATACCGGCAGGAAGAGCCATCATTGGCGATGCCTCTTCGGAGGAGAAGATTAATGAACTACCAGCCAAAATCGTCACCCTATCAGCTTTTTCGATAGGAAGTTATGAAGTGACCAATGCCGAGTTCGTTGATTGGTTAAATAATTCCATCAAAGCAGGCACAATTTCATATATTAAAGAAGCTGACAAACGTGGACAGGTTATCGATACAAAAGGAAAGCTTCTCTTCAAAACCTTTGAGGCGGATGCCTATAGCCAAATTTCTGCACAACAACAGACCGCTACTGACTATCCCTTTTTTACCACCCTTGCAGGGAAAGATTTTTATCCTGTGATCAATGTGACATGGTACGGCGCGCAGGAATTCTGCCTGGATAATAAATTCCGCCTTCCAACTGAAGCTGAATGGGAAAAAGCTGCGGGAATGGCACTAGAAACAAAAGATCAACCGCTAAAAAAATATCGCTATGGTTTCAGTCGCAATGATATTGATCCCACCTGGGCCAATTATAAGGCTAATGATGATGTCATACAGCATTTCAAGGTACTCACAACACCTGTTGGCTTCTACAATGGAACCAACACACTTCCGCTTAGCCTCACCTCCTATAGCCAACAAAAGACTAACTTAGCACAAAGTCCATACGGAGCCTTCGATATGAGCGGCAATGTTTGGGAATGGACCTCAGACTGGTTCGATGAGGATTATATCGCAAACATGCCTGAAAAGGACCCGCAAGGTCCGTCACAAGGCACACAAAAAGTTGCCAAAGGCGGCTGTTACGACAGCCTATCAGATGGAGTACGTGTGACAGAGAGAATGGGTTTACCTCCCGACTATTGCGACGCCTATACCGGCTTCCGCGTTGCTCGTTAAACGTGAACAGCAAAACCAACCACCGAATGGCCTGAAAGGTCTTGATATCATAGCCCAGGTCGCAGCGTAAGCGTAGGCCTGGGAGAGTTGTTTAATATCAAGCAGAGTCCTGCAAGGACTCCATATTATCTCATAGAATTATATCGTCCTTTCAGGACTCACATACATTGTTGCATATTTCCCAGGCCTACGCTTACGCTGAGACCTGGGCTATGATATTAAGGCCTTACAGGCCATCAAAAAAATTCAGTCCAACAGTGTATGTGTTTTGTTTTAGCTCTGAAGAGGCTGTGAGTTCTACCTTTACCTCACGGTGTAGGGCTGTAGGTTCCAGACTCTGGGACAGCATATAATCCGCCTTTCTTACAGATGACAATCTTATATTCTCTTAAGACTTAAAACGAGAAGCATCAAGCATCTTTGCAAGTAACATTTGTGTCTCTTCATCAGGCTGATAAGGGATTGGAGAAGGGAATGGAGGCGCACAAGGCCTTGGGCAGCGATTTGGAGCATTATTATTTGTCACATTTTTGGAAAAAAGTTCTCTTATCGCTGCAATAGCTAAAAGTGCAACTCCTGCAACTCCCAATACAACACCACAATATAGCAGAATAATAGATTCAAATATTATTAAGTTATTTTTTACAGCTGTTCTTGCAAATAATTTTCTTTTTCGTTTTGAACTATCTTTAGAGCTGTCTCATAATCTTCTTCAATTTCTGTTTTGTATCCAAATTTTACATCTTTATCCTTGGTTTTGAATCTGATCTTTCCACGAGTTTCAGCAACCAACATGAAATCTGGATCCCGCACTGAATTTCGTGATTTATCGACAACGAAAATTTCTTTACAAGTAAAAGGGTAATTTTTTAAAAATGGACGCAACTTTTCATCCGCATTGATTTGTGTAAGAAATTCCTCTACACAATCTATAACGATTTTGCGAAGTTCATCCTTGGGAATTGGTCCTAATCAAGAGGGCCGGCCCCAATCACTTAATAGTGGGTTATGCAGCATGGAGGTTAGATGATATCATGGATATTGCCTTAATACTGCCCGCACATCTATTTCAATTTCAGATAAATTTGTAAGCTCTATATTTGTTATTTTATTTTTCCTTAAAACCTCAGCGACTTTTTTAGTAATAAAAATATGCATGGTGTTTTTGGGAATAAAGAAATCATTTCCATCCCATGCATCAAAAGAAACTCCTTTATAATATTGACATAATGGTCCTGTAGGTACTTTTCTTTTCTCAATAATATCTGAATTTTCGTAATTAGTAGGACCACATCGACCGACAACAGAAAATCCATAATATTGGGGTATTTCACAATCATGTTTATCATAGAGTTTGATCGGAAAAGTTTTCCATCCTGTCAACAAATTTTCTTCCAAAATGGTTTTCATTTTATCAGAAATTAAGTAAAGACTCGGCCAACCTGTATCCAAGATGTCTTTTAAGTTTTTCCCATATTCTTGTTTAAATATGACAGGAAAATCTATTTCATCATATTTACCTTCAATTAATTTATCGTGATCATTTACTTTTATAGAATTTTCATCTACTTCTAAATCTAGGACCTGAGCCGAAGCTTGGACTGCCGATGAAACATATTTGCTTCTAAAACTAAAAAAATTTTTTATTTCCATTTCATTCCTTAATAATATGTTTTAATTCCATGCTCAATCATTAACCGTTCTCCATGTCGTAAAATCTGAGTTTTTGTAGCTTGATTGTTAACTTCAAAAAAATCGTACCATTCTGCATTATAGCTTTTAGCAGCTCGAAGATGCGGACTAGCTTCCCACCAGGTCATATTTTTAGGATCATGAATGTTTATGCCTTTTTTTAAAAAAATCTTTTCAAACTTTTGTGGAAACACATGGTGAGCATGAACATTTCTTGAAGGATTCATTTCAGTAAAAGTCTTCAAGAGGGCCGGTTCTGCATAACTGCATAACTTTAAAGTTATGCAGTTATGCAACATTTTTTCTTTTTTTTATTAGTTAGGAATAAATAATCTATGGTTTACAGTACTATTTACTATTCGATTTCTTTCCGATTATTTAAAATTTTTACCATAAAATCTGGGGTTTCTAGTTCATATAAATTTTCAAGTCTCACGTTTGTAATTTTATTTTTTTTCAATATATTAGCAGCTTTTTTAGTAATAAAAACATGAGAAGTTTTTGAGGGAATAAAGAAATCACTTCCATCCCAGTTCTCAAAATATAATCCCTTATAGTATTCACATAATGATCCTTCAGGTACTATTTTTTTCTGTATAATTTCTGATTTTGTATAATCAATTGGCCCGCAACGACCAACAACAGAAAAACCGTGGTATCCTGAAATTTCTTGGCCGTTTAGACCATGAAATTTAATTGGATAAATTTGCCACCCAGTTAGAAAATTTTCTTCCAAAACTGTTTTAAATTTATCGGAAATCAAATAGAGACTAGGGTGTTCTGTATCTAATACATCTTGAAAATTTTTTCCATATTTCTGCTTAAATATTACAGGAAAATTTATTTCATTATACTCCCCTCTAATCAACTTATTAGTATCTATATCTAAATCAATTGGTGGTGCCCGAACTGTCGTGGAAACTAATTTACTACCCAAGTCAAAAAAGTTTTTCATCTCCATCTTATTTCCCTTAATAAATTGTTCTTATTCCATGTTGTTTCATCAGTTCCTGTCCAAATTGAAAAATCTCAGCTTTTGAGGGATCAGTTTGAAGAAAACTCTTCCATCTATTATTGTAAACATTCGCAGCTCGAAGGTGAGGGCTAGCTTCTCACCAGGTCATATTTTTAGGATCATGAATATTTATACCTTTTTTTAAAAATGACTCTCCAAATTCTTGCGGAAAAACATGGTGAGCATGAACATTTCGTGGAGGATTCATTTCCGTCAATCTCTTCAAATTATTTCTCGCATTCCACTTTGTCAAAGATTTAAAAACTTTTGATTCCTGCATGCCTTCAAAACCTACTGCGGTAGATTCAAAAGACTTCAAGGAATTAAAAGCGGCAGTTTCTGTGCGAAGACAGATAGAAGTTTCTGGATTTTTAGCTAAATATGAAAGTCTTCCTAAAGTACTGCTTGTTCCTCCTGGACCAAAAGGAATTGCACCTAATGTTGTGCCTTTATCATTGCTGTTTAGATATCCCAGAGTTTTTTCAATAGCATCATTTAATGGACCAGTAGTTTCACTTAGCATTACTCCCATGGTAAAGCAAAATGGACTTTTATGGTTTTGTGTCATTTCTGTCATTTCGTTATGGTCAAGATTATAGCCCTTAGAGCGACTATAGTCCGCGCCTTCCACGAATCCAGTCATTGAAGTCACAACTGCTTGATAAATAGCATCAGCAAATCTGCCATCAGGATCGATATAGATTAAAGGTTTATTGTGCACATAGGCATAGAGGTTGGGCCCATCAGCATAACCTGCTGGATCCGGAGTGACCCAGCGTCCAATTTCAGGATCATAATAACGCCTTCCAAAATAGATGAAGCCGGTTTCCGGATCGAATCTTTTGCTGGAAAATCTCCATGGATTGTTAACAGAGGCTTTTGAAAATACCTTTATTTCCCCAAAGGCAGTATAGCGATAACTTTCGATGAGTTCACCTGCGGGATCTACAAGGGCAACAACATTCCCTTGAGGATCATGAATAGGAGCATAGGTTTTATTGTCGAGCTCCAGGACTACTGCTCCGCCGATTTCAGCTCCATGGGTAAGTCCAAGCACACGCAATTGGGTGATCTTTCCATCGATGGTAGCGCCGAGCTCATTTTGGTTATGATAGATATAATGTGTAATGGTGCCATTGCGCGTTTTTCTAAGTCTACGATGGAAAGAATCGTAATTATAGGTAGTGACTTCATCGCCATGACGCACCTCGATCAGTCGGTCGAGCGCATCATAAATATAGTTAATTTGATTGTTGTCTGTAGTCTTTTCAATGAGGTTGCCATTGTCATCATAGCGATATGAATAATTTGTTTGAGACTTTAGTTGATTAAGGGCATTGATATCATAGGGTTGATTATCCTTTGCTGTACGATTATAAACTGAATCATTTTTGTAAGTATGAGAAATAAAACCATCTTCTGAAATGAGTTGGTTCAAGCTATCATAAGTATATGTATAGATGATTTGACCTTGTTCATCTTTAACTTCTCTTTTTAAGAGATTGCCAATAACATCAAATCCATCTTGAGGAATAAACTCTTGCCAATGAGGAGTGTTCACGGAAATGGGCCGCTGTAACAAATCATATTTATAATGGATTGCTCCCACTTGTCCTAAAAGAGTCTCTTCAATCACATTACCTGCTAAATCGAAATGATTATATCGGTGTGTATAGGTAATTTCACCTTCTTTGATGCGTTCAATAGCAAGAAGTCGATGAGCGTTATAGCAATAGCGGATTGAGGATTGATCGGGTAATGTCACTGTTAATGGACGATCGATTTGATCGTAAGTGTAAGTGAGAGTTAACCCATTATCGAGCGTTTCTGATATTAGAAGGCCATATTGGTCGTAGGAACGTTCTGTAGTTGTGTTATGGATTAAATCTTTAACCAAGGTAGGGTTGTCTTTCTTATCGTAGGTGTATTGATAATGGATGGTATTATCTGTGGATTTATAGGAAGATAAAAGCCCTAAGCTGTCATATTCATGAATAATGGAAACGCCGTTTGGCATATCCGTTCTTTCTTTTTGTCCATAAAGGTTGTAATAATGACTAACGACTTTTTGTTCAGGAGTCCCTACAGCTTCAGTACAACGAAACAAATTTCCCATGGAATCATATTCCCAGGACGTTTCTATCGTTCGTTTTTGCTCATTCCCTTGATAAACGATAATCAGGGAAAAAGTTTTATGGCCGAGAGGATCATAACAAGAAATTTCTTCTTGGATGGCGCGACCGAAAGCATCTACTTGTTCTTGCCAGCAAACATTCCCATGGGTGTCGTGTACTTTGGTTTCTCGATTGCCCAATGGATCAGTTTTAGTTATAGCTAAAACGGTTTGCCCTTTATAGGAAAAGTGATGATCATAAGTATATAGTGTTTGGTTCCCTAAGGCATCAGTAATTAAAAGAGGCTTACCATCTGGAGTGTATTTTGTTTCTGTAGTTGCCTTTCCGGCTTCAGTAAATACCGTCACGGAGGTACGATTATCATTAGCATCATAGGTGAATTGTTCTTTTTTAAAGAGTTGTCCTGATCCATCCTCACTTCGCTCTTCAATCACCCGGTCAAGAAGATCATAAACCTTGCAAGTGACGCGCGCATCGCTGCCATCGATGAAGTCGATCGTCTTCACAATACGACCCAAGGAGTCGTATTGATATTGTGTCAAATGATTCCCTTTTCTCATCGCGACGCGGCGTCCGACGCCATCATATTCATAGGTAGTCGTAATTCCTTCTTCATCTGTTTCTGCAAGCAGGTTAAAGGTTGAATAGGAAGCGAATTTTGTTTTAAGGAGATTACCTTGAAGATCAGTAATGATAGTCGATATGATTCGATCGAAGCAATCATAAGTATTTTCGGTAATTAATCCATTTTTGGCGATTTCCTTAACCAGCATGCCGCTTAAAGAGTATTCCTTTTGTTCAACACTGTCATCCGGATATTCAATACGATAGGGTTGACCTCTGATGGTATAAGCGGCCTTGGTGATATGGCCATTAGTATCTTTTTGAACAATGGCATTTCCCATGGCATCATATTGCGTTTCTTTGAATGGGATTGTAATAGCTTCTAGGCCTATGGAAAGGGTAGGAAATTGAGTTTTCACAATCCGCCCTAGTGCGTCATAGGTAAAAATCGTCTTATGACCTTGAGGACTTGTTGTGCTTGTTCGTTGATTAAGTACATTACAATCGTGAACAGTAACGAGAGTGGTGCCGTCCGGCCAAACTTCTTTTTCTACTCGTAAGTTATTGCAAAGATCGTAGCTAAACTCTTTATGCCAACCAGGCAAGGGGCCTTCTTCATAGGTTTTGTTGCTGTTTCCATCATAACAATAAATAGTGACTTGATTCAGGGCATCGATCTTTTTCGTAAGATTGCCAAGGTGGTCATATTCCCATTTTAAGCTGTAAGCAAGGTTTCCATCGCTGCCATAATGATCTTCTTGCAAGACTTTTCCTTGAGCGGAATGATTATAAACAATCTTTTTCAAGAAAACATATTGAGTGGAAGCTGGATCCATATAGTATTCTTCCGCGATTTGTGGAAGGCCAATAGGGTGCACAGCTCTTGGAGTAATGAACTTGACATGTCTTTCAGTTACGTACGATAAGTCATCCCGTAATAGGGCTTGTCCGTCGTCCCAAATAGCTATTGTCAATACTCCATTTAAATCATATTCGAAAAATTCCCGTTTTAATATTTTGTTTCCGTCTGTAGTTAGACGAGCTTTCAAAAGCTTGTTTGGATGGTAATCATAATAAATAACTTTCTTTCCATCATTTTCTATCAAAAGCAGATTTTGCTTATCTTGGCTATAATGATAGGTTTTTGTGTGCACATCACAAGGAGAGACAGGAACATATTCATTAAGAAGAGTTAAAGATTGTGAAGAGTTCCCAGTCAGATTTCCAAAAAGTTGATCTTGTCGGACATTGTCAAAATTATCATATTCAAGAATGTGACTAAAATAGATTTTCCCATCGCCTTCAAAGGTTTTGGCAATCAAGTTTCCCATTGTATTTTCTTGATTAGACCAATAAAAATTATCCTGAGCTTGAAGTTGAGCTGTTTGGTTATAACGCTTAATACTTTGAAGCTGTTTAGTTTTTTTATCATAGCAATATGCAGTGCAATTGCGTTCTGCATCGTAGACCTTTGTTTCACCATCCAAATTGTAATGAAAAGTGTGAGAGACTCCCGCTGGTGTTGTTAATTGGAAAACACGTCCTTTTTCTTTTCCTGCCCCATAATAATTTATTTTTAAAAAACGTCCTTCAGGCAAGAATTTTTTCTCGAGTAATTTTTTTTATTATATTCATAAGACACCCAAATAGCATTTGAGGAGATTATTTTATGAATCAATTCTTCTTCTTTATCGTAAAATTTGAAAGTTACATATCCGCTATCGGAAATCCAATTCACCTTCCTTTTTAAATGCTTATCTCGAGTGATAGACAATCTTGCCAATAGTTGATTTGCCTGATTGACAGCTTTAACACGTTTGAGTTTATCATCTTCATACCTATAATGCAGGCAATTGCCGTTAGGATGATGTTCACTTTTTAAATAGAATTGTCCTATGGGTGCCTTTTTAAATTTTTTTTCTGTCGTTTTTCCTTCTTCATCGACTTTTTTATGCGTGACAAAAATGCGATTGATACCAGATCCGTGTGTAAGCATGTAAGATTTGTCATCATTTCTCCGGATTATTGAAAAATAAGAATTTCTCCAATTTGTCTTTCCGCTAATTACCCCTGTGCCGCAGTTAGTCAGACCTTTTTCAAAAAGACGTGAAGGGATATTTAATTTCCCTCTCACTTTAGTTTTACTGAAATAAGCTCTGTAAGTAATTCCCGAGCCATTATCATCAAAATAACGAACAGATAGATGATTTCCGCCTCCCGAACTTCCTACATCCAGATTGGCCATATGCTGGAAATTCCATTTTTTTTCCGAGCTGCAATAAAAACATTGAACGGTCAAAGGCTGCGCTCCAGGTAAATTTACTGAAACATGCGACTCGAAAAAATCACCGGTTATAGCATTAACGCAACCCGCAACAATAGCTGATGGACCTGCCTCAATAGTGGCCATGGCATTGTTTGAATCGGGAACATCATTTACTGAAATGGATTTTGAAAATGCTTCATCTTCATTAATCTCTTCGTCATCAATCTCGTCTTCATCTTCGATATTTTCTTCTTCAAGTTCTGCGAGTTCATAATTGTTATCGCATTCAAAAGCATGCATTGAGGAAAAAGAAAGGATGCAAAAGAGATAAAAGAAAATCCGGTTCATGGAAGTTTGTTCTTGTAAAAGATTATTTTCTGCATAAATCAACGTTGATCAATGCAATTTTAAAAAATAGGCATGCTATTCAATAACAAAAACAACTTTAAAAGGTCAAGCTAATGCGTTTGAGGCCAGGGAAATTGCATGAAGAAATAAATTAACATATCAAAAGGATTTTGAAACTTTTACCTCCTAATTACAGAGGCTTATTTTCAAAATCTTCAAGAAACATCAGGATCCAAGAAAGAACAGAAATCAATCCTATTCACTTTTCGATAGGAAGTTATGAAGTGACCAATGCCGAGTTCGTTGATTGGTTAAATAATTCCATCAAAGCAGGCACAATTTCATATATTAAAGAAGCTGACAAACGTGGACAGGTTATCGATACAAAAGGAAAGCTTCTCTTCAAAACCTTTGAGGCGGATGCCTATAGCCAAATTTCTGCACAACAACAGACCGCTACTGACTATCCCTTTTTTACCACCCTTGCAGGGAAAGATTTTTATCCTGTGATCAATGTGACATGGTACGGCGCGCAGGAATTCTGCCTGGATAATAAATTCCGCCTTCCAACTGAAGCTGAATGGGAAAAAGCTGCGGGAATGGCACTAGAAACAAAAGATCAACCGCTAAAAAAATATCGCTATGGTTTCAGTCGCAATGATATTGATCCCACCTGGGCCAATTATAAGGCTAATGATGATGTCATACAGCATTTCAAGGTACTCACAACACCTGTTGGCTTCTACAATGGAACCAACACACTTCCGCTTAGCCTCACCTCCTATAGCCAACAAAAGACTAACTTAGCACAAAGTCCATACGGAGCCTTCGATATGAGCGGCAATGTTTGGGAATGGACCTCAGACTGGTTCGATGAGGATTATATCGCAAACATGCCTGAAAAGGACCCGCAAGGTCCGTCACAAGGCACACAAAAAGTTGCCAAAGGCGGCTGTTACGACAGCCTATCAGATGGAGTACGCGTGACAGAGAGAATGGGTTTGCCTCCCGACTATTGCGACGCCTATACCGGCTTCCGCGTTGCACAATGAAAATGAGTCCATTCACCCACATGGTAACTCATTTTTAATTCAACACAAAGACACAAAGACACTAAGGCACAAAGAGTGTAATTTGGATAAAGAGTTTTTTGTATCTTAGTATAGTTTGTCTTTGTACATACAATCCCCTAAGCACAAATTTATGGCATAATGCAGCCTTATTGATGCTCTCAAATGATCCAGGATCTCCCGGTGTTAAGCCTCTATTGTTGCTTCAATTCACTCTTTGTGCCTTCGTGTCTTTGTGCCTTTGTGTTTAATATAAAGTACTACCTATGTTACCGATCGCACCAACTTTTCGTCCAATCAGCCCATGTCTAATAATAGCGAAATGCAACAATGATTTATTACCCATTCGGATTTAGTGGTGGTTGAGGACAACAAACTGGTTTAGGGCAATGTTGAGAAACTTGAGTACTTTCTGAGTCATACGTTATTTTTTTCTTTGCTAAGTTCCAAGCTGCATCAGCCGCTCTAAAAACAAAAATTCCCAGCATGCCAGTCAAAGCCGCAATAGCACTCAATCCAACAATATCAATATACGATACGTTCGGTGTAACTTTATTGTTTAACATCCCTCCTGAAAATTGCTCCACATTTTGGCTTAAAGGTTTAATATTCATGTTTCCTCCTGAATTTTATTTACAGCTTCTTTAACCGTGCAAGCTTAGCGACTAATGTCCTTTCACGACTATCCTTAGTGAAAAACACTTTAAACATCAATCCAGAAGAGCCTTGATAGGCCTGTTTTATCACACCTATCCCAAAATCTTGATGAAAAACAGTATCTCCCGCTGCCAATCTATCGATATCTGCTGTTTCTGCATGAATCTCATCGCTGAAAGGTTCTTCAACATCATCATCTTCATCCACATGCGAAACCTCTTCTCGATAGCCCATTGGTTGCGGGGATTTTGCATAAAAGGAGGGTCGGATTTTTTCAATATGCTGACTTGGAATTTCCTTTAAAAAACGACTTGGTCTTTGCAAACGGGTTGTCCCCCACAAAAAACGCTGCCTGACATCGCACAGATAAAGATATTCTCTTGCTCTTGTCATCCCAACATAACAAAGACGTCTTTCCTCTTCTTGGGCAATCTCACTGTCTCTAGAATTGGCGTGAGGGAATAAATCCTCTTCCATTCCCACAAGAAAGACGACATCGAATTCCAACCCTTTGCCGTTATGGACTGTCATCAAACTCACTCTATCTTTTGATTGATCAGCCTCATCCAGAGAGGACTTCAAAGACAATTCTTCCAAAAATCCTTCAAGGGTGGGATTTTCAGCAGATAGCTCCCATTCCATCGCTTTGGATACAAGACCGTTCAAGTTTTCTTTGCGCTCTTGTTCCGATTCAGGATCTTCTTTAAGATATTGAAGATAACCGGTGCGTTCGATTGTATTCTTTACAAGTTCCTTTAGTGAGCATGATTTTCCGATTTCGCGCAGCTCATGCAATATTGAAAGATACGATAGCAAAGCCTCTTTTTGTTTAGCAGAAAGCTTGATAGGATATGAAAGAGGCTTCCCTTGGACCAATGACTCGCAATAAGCAACCAAAGAAAACCCACTTTCAGAAGCTCCCAAACGGATTTTTTCAATAGTCGTATCACCGATCCCTCTTTTTGGGATATTGATAGTGCGGGAAAACGACACAAAATCAACACCGGAGTGAACCACGCGTAAAAAAGCGAGAATATCCTTAACTTCTTTTCTTTGATAAAATGAAACTCCGCCAACAATCACATATGGAATATGATGGATCAAAAAACGGTCTTCTAAAGCACGCGATTGGGCATTTGTTCGATAAAAAATAGCCATTTCCTTCAAAGGCACATCCCCTTTGTCGTAATGAAAAGCGATCTTTTCAGCAACGAATTGCGCCTCACTCTTTTCTGTGTCAGCAGTGTAATGCTTAATCTTTTCACCTGGACCGCGATCACTCCACAAGTTCTTTTCCAAGCGACCGGAATTATATTTGATTAAGTGGTTGGAGGCATCCAAAATGTTGCCACGGCTTCTATAATTCTGCTCCAACCGCACAACTTTGGCTTTTGGATAATCGAGTTCAAAATCAAGGATATTGCGTACGTTTGCCCCTCTCCATGAATAGATAGACTGGTCAGGATCGCCCACAACACATAGATTGTGATGCTTTGACACCAGATTATTAACGATGGAATACTGAACACCATTTGTATCCTGATATTCATCGATAAGCAGAAACGACCAGCGTTTTTGATAATGTTCAAGCATTTCAGGATGTAGTTTAAACAACCGTCCTGTCAGATATAAAAGATCGTCGAAGTCGACAGCATTATACTCCATCATCTTGGCTTGATAACGTTTATAGACTTCAGGAAATAATAGTTGATCAGATTCTAATGTTTTAGGATCAATCTCGTCCGGTGCAAGCAAGTTGTTTTTTGCATTTGAAACCATACCCAAGAATTGTTTTGAATCTAACTTCAAACTTGGATTTATCTCGCTCAAGCAAAGCTTCATGATCTTTTCGACATCTTGTTCGTCATAAATCGTAAATCCCGGTTGGTAACCCAATGCCTGAATTGATTCACGAAGAATGCGCGCACCCAAACTATGGAATGTGCAAATGAGTACATTATGATGGGTCATTTGCCTGACACGCTCTTTCATTTCCCCTGCGGCTTTATTGGTGAAAGTCAGACCCAAAATTTCAGAAGGATGAACGCCCTGTTCGAGAATATTAACAATGCGCTGCGTGACGACACGGGTTTTGCCGGAGCCTGCCCCCGCCAAAACGAGTAGTGGACCATAGATTGTATTGACAGCATCTTGTTGTTCAGGATTCATTGGGACATTGCTCATGAGAAAGAGACCTTTTAGTTTTTTTTCTTATTGATAATACCCTCTTTCCCAATTTCCTTACATGAATTTAGACAGGGTTGAATAAAGAAAAAAAATTTAAAAACAAATCCTGACTATCCTAATTGAGCAATGGCATTTCCTGCTAACCAAGAAGTGGTCCAAGCATTCTGAAAGTTAAATCCCCCTGTCACGCCATCAACATCCAAAACTTCGCCGGCAAAGAAAAGTCCGGGACAAATTCGACTTTCTAAAGTCTTGAAATCAACTTCTTGTAATTTCACCCCGCCGCATGTCACAAATTCATCTTTGTAAGTGCTTTTTCCATTAATTTGGAAAACACACCCTTGAAGCGTTTTTAAAATGTCTTGCATATGCTGCTTAGATAATGCCGACCACCTTGTTTCCAAAGGCACTTTCGCCATTTCCAAGAAAGCTTTCCAGAGGTTTTTAGGTATTGCCACAGGACTTTCATTGCCTACTTGGCGCGCAGGATAGGTCTGACGGCAATCAGTAATCAATTGCTTTAATGCATCACTGGAAATATCCGGCAGCCAGTTGATCTTAAGGGGAGTTTTATATTGCTTTTCATGAAGAATACGCGCACCCCAGGCAGAGAGCTTTAACACTGCAGGACCGCTAAAGCCCCAATGTGTGATGAGTAAAGGACCGGTTTGATGCAATCCGCACTCTTCTAGGGAAAGTTTAACTTTCGGCACAGAAATACCTGACAACTCGTGTAAAGGTGAATCGGGAATATTGAATGTAAACAGTGAAGGCACAGGCGCCAACAGACTATGTCCAAGCTTTTCAAGCCACATAGATACCTTAGGAGAACTACCTGTCGCCACCAACACAGAATCACATTCCAGAATTTCTCCATTTGAAAGCGTTAAATGAAATCTTTCCTTTTTTTCGCAATCAACAACTCCACGTTCAGTCCACAGCTCAACACCTTGAGCTTTCATTTCTTCCATAAGACATGAAATGATCGTCTCTGAACTATCCGTAGTTGGAAACATTCGTCCATCGGATTCAGTCTTCAGTTCCACTCCACGAGACTGAAACCATTCGATAGTATCGCGCGGTTGAAAGCGTGAAAACGCTCCGCGCAATTCCTTGCCGCCGCGTGGATAATTCTGCACGAGTACAGCAGGGTCAAAGCAGCTGTGCGTCACGTTGCATCTGCCGCCGCCTGAAATCCTCACTTTAGCAAGGATTTGCCGGGCTTTTTCAAGAATGATGACACGGCTATTGGGATTTGCGGTCGCACAAGCGATCGCGCCAAAAAAACCTGCGGCTCCGCCGCCAATGACTGCTACTGTTTTTTTCATAAATTTACTCGTTTGGTCTTCCTAACCACATATTTTTCTTTAAACCCTGTAAGATTTTATCAGCGTTGGGATTATTAATGATTTCTTTTTTGATTTTTTGGATATTTATTTCTGATTCATCATCACCTAAATTTTTTGCCTTTTCTAAGTATTCTAAAGCCAGCTCAGGACTTTGGAAAAAACCTGTGCCTGTCAAATAGAAAATAGCCATATCTGCAAGAATTCCAGGATTGCATTCTTTTTCTATCTCATTCAAGTTTACTAGCAACGCAGCTGCAAGCGGTTCATTTACAGGGCCGCCAATCCCTTTACATAAAAGCTTTATAAGAAGTCGTTTAGCTTCAAAATGCCTTTGGTCAGCAGCTTTAAACAATAGTTCCCTAGCTGTAACTGCGTCATCCCCAACGTCCACATTTAAATATAATAATGCCAATTCATATTGTGCATCAGCATTCCCTTCTTCAGCCAACTTTTCCAATTCTAACCGAGCAGACAATCTTTGAATATATTCACGACTCTCTACATAGCCCATCGCCTTAATTTTTTTATACAACTCTATCGCCTTAATGAAATCCCTCTTAACCCCCTCTCCTCTTTCATAGATATATCCTAGATTTAGAATAGCATCGGGATCCCCTTCACTTGCGGCTTTTTTGATTAGTTCTATCCCTAATTTTATATTTTTTTCTACGCCACGAGCACCGGTATAAAGAAGCATTCCTAGTTTGCTCATTGCGCTTAAATGCTCTTTTTCAGCTGCTCTCTTTAAGTATTTGACTGCTTCTACTTCATTAATAGAGAATAAGGCATTTGCGAGATTATAAAGAGCTTCAGGATCCCCATTTTCAACTGCATTTCTGAGCTTTGCAATTTTTACTTGCCTGTCGCTAATTTGATCCGGCCAGGATTTTTTCTTAGATCCTGTTTCATTATTTCCTTTTATTTTTTCTGAAAAAAATCTCTGCATCAAACCATTCACAATAGGATTAAAAATCTTCGGTTTAGATTTAGGCATGAATGCAGATCTATAGACACTTACTCCCATATAGGGCGTTGAATTACAAAGACGTAACATTTGATTCCTCAAAGTTAGATTTAATACAATAAATAAATTAATTGATATTTTCAGCTAGATCCGCTTGAAATAACTTAGGTTTGATTGTAAACTCATCAGTGTTCAAAACTGACATGCTCCAGCGAGCCAACATATCAATCAAAGTATCGGGAAATGCGCGGCATATCCCCATAGATACATAGCCAAGTGCAGTCAAAATCAAATGCGCCTTAGTAGCAGCTTGGCTGCTTTGCATACCATCTTTGATGCCATAAAACAATTTGAGAGCATCAACTAAGGGCACCTTTTCTTTTCGATCTTGTTGCAATGATTCCTGGAAGGTTTCAATCGTGTAATGGCCCAATTGTCTAACTAGCCGATCGGCCAACTTCCATTCCTTGGTCCATTCAGATGATACTTTTGAAGGTGTTTCCGTATTTTTGACAATTTCCAAGAAGCAGACCATGATTTTTCCGATCAATAAGCTTCCATTAGGGTCAGCCTCTATTTTGTCTAATTTGCGCAACAAAGTTTCATTAGCAAAATAATCCCCAATAACAGAAAGAACGTTAATGCAAAGACAGGAAAGGGAAAATGAACGGATAGATAGAGCAATTATTAAAGAAGCTTCGGGGAATACAAAAGCCGAAAGGACGGATCCTGCGAAAATCACGCACGTGAGTAAAATATTGGACGTCTTAACAAACACCTTGGCTGCTGTTTCCAGCATTGAAGGTTTATCAAACAGTTGAAAAGCCCTTGATAGGTCTTTAACACTTTTAAGCAAGTCGCGCGCCTGCACATTCAACCAAATAATACCTGCATAGTTGTAGACCATCATTGCTAATCTAGGGAGTATTTTTGGAGTCTGTTCGAAGATTTTTGAAGCAAGTAGGCAGGTGGTGATAGCAAGGATGCCTAAATTGGAGATCACATCTGTATGCTTATCCAAAACACGTTTGACAAAATGAATTTTATGTTGCGCCCATTCCTCCACGTGTTGCCAGGAACAGTTTTGTATTCCGAAAGATTGATGAATGGAAGTGCAAGCAATACTCATTTCAAACCTAGATATTATTTTTCACACGACGTGCCAGCGTGCGTGCCCGTGCCCGAATTGTCCATTCTGTCCATTGCAGTTTGTCCATTTTTTCGGGCAGGGGCACGGGCACGCACACGGGCACGTTTTTTTGGGTGCGTTTTCTCTTAATTCCCTAGCACATAATTGAAAATCAAAGGTGCAACGATCGTAGCATCGGATTCAATCATATAGCTTGGCGTATCAATATCCAATTTTCCCCAAGTGATTTTTTCGTTCGGCACAGCCCCGCTATAAGATCCAAAGGATGTTGTGCTGTCGCTAATCTGGCAGAAATATGACCAAAGAGGAATTTCCATTCCCAGATCTTGCCGCATCATCGGAACCACACAGATTGGGAAGTCTCCAGCGATACCGCCACCGATCTGGAAGAAGCCGATTTTATGCTTTTTGCATGTCTGTTGGTACCAATCAGCCAATACGGACATCGCTTCTAGTCCTGATTTGACCAGATGGAAGCCACTCAGATCTTTTGTGACCACGTGCGAAACAAAGATATTCCCCATGGTGGAATCTTCCCATCCTGGACTAAAAATCGGTAGATTTTTTTCTTTTGCAGCCATCACCCATGAATCTTTAGGGTCGATCTCAAAAGACTTCTTTATGCTCGGCAGATCGAGCAATTGGTACATATATTCATATGGAAAATACGTCTTATTTTCTTTATCTGCTTGTTGCCAAAGAGTTAGAATCTCTTTTTCAATCCTTCTGAATGCTGTATCTTCAGGAATGCATGTATCCGTCACACGGTTCATTCCTCTTTCCAGCAAGGCTTTTTCATCCTCTTTGCTCAAATCCCTGTAATTCGGCACGCGCACATAATGCGAATGAGCAACGAGGTTAAAAATATCCTCTTCCAAATTAGCACCTGAGCAAGAAATAGCATGAACTTTATCTTGGCGAATCATTTCTGCAAGAGAGATTCCAAGCTCTGCTGTACTCATAGCTCCAGCTAGAGTAATGATCATTTTTCCGGATTGGTCGAGATGTTCGATCCAGCCTTCGGCTGCATCGACGCAAGCAGCAGCATTGAAATGCTTATAATTTCTTTTCATGAATGAACGTATCGTCGTCATGCTTATACCTTAAATTTATAGCTTAGTATTTTATAGATAAGTTTTGCGGCTAGGTAGTCAGGAGCCAGATTAAACGGATTTGGACAAAGCTCCACAACATCACAACCGACGACTTTTTTCTCTTCCAGAACGCGTTTAAGCAAACTCATCGTCTGATTCCAAAACAGCCCCCCCGGCTCAGGAGTTCCTGTTGAAGGCATTAAAGAAGAGTCAAAAGCATCCAGATCAAAAGTGATATAGATCGGGCCATCCAGTTTTTTCAGGACTTCATTTATCCAATGATTCCCTTCGAGCTGATGTCCAAAAAAAGTGTTTTCGCGATCTAGCAGCGGAAGCTCTTCATCGCTCATGCTTCTAATTCCCACAGAAACGACTTTTTCCACTTGCGGAATTTCTTTTACGCGCGCCATTACGGAAGCATGGCTCCATGGGTTACCTTCATAAGCGGGCTGCAAGTCTGCATGCGCATCGAATTGCAATACAGTTAACGTGCCGTAGTGCTCGGCATGGGCTTTGATAGGAGCGTAGGAAATCGCATGTTCCCCTCCGACAACCACCACAAATTTGTCTTTGTAGAGCAATTCTTTGGTTTTAACATACGTATTTTCAAGCATCTCTTCCGAGCTTTCTGCATGAATAGCATTCTCTGTGTAAATCCCTTTAAGATATACTTTTGAATTCGTTTCAATATCGTAAAGTTCCATGTTGCGAGAAGCCTCAATTAAAGCCTCCGGACCTTTATCGCTGCCTTTCTGATATGTTGTAGTCATATCAAAAGGAACAGGAAGAATGACTATCTTTGAATATTTTTCGCTTCCGTAGGGATCCGGAAGTCCTGCGTATCTTCCTTCTTCGCCATGACCTTGTCCTATGCTCATTATACCACCAAATATGTATAGCTTTCTAAAGACCGTTTGAACATTTTTTTGATTTGTGCTGATTCAGTTAAAGAGATTCTGCCCGACTTCAAAGAGCGTTCTAGCAGTTCGTATAACTGGATCATCAGATTTTCCGCATTGTATTGCACATAGCGAAGCACTTCTTCAACAGTGTCCCCTTCAACTAGATGGGAAAGTTTCCATTCACCATCATTTCCCAGCTCGGCATGCACGACATTTGTGTCTCCGAAAAGGTTATGCAGTCCACCAAGAATTTCCTGATAAGCTCCCACAAGAAAAATTCCTAGATAATAAGGTTCGCCGGAATACTCATGCAATTTTAGGCGGTTTTTATTTTCTTCTTCGCCAATGAAACAATCGATTTTGCCATCACTGTCGCAAGTGAGATCAGCCATAATCGCTTCATGAGTAGGGGTTTCGTGCAGCCTATGAATTGGCATTACAGGAAAGAGTTGATTGATAGCCCAAGAATCGGGAAGCGATTGGAAAACGGAAAAATTACAGAAGTAAGTTTCAAGAAGTATTTTGTCTAATTCTGCCAATTCTTCGGAAGCTTGCCCAAGCTTTCTATACAATTCGCGAATCTTGATGAATAGTCTGCGAGAAAGTTTTTCTCCATAAGCACGTTCTTTAAGGGTGAATTTGCCATAAATAAATTCATGCAGCATTCTATCTTTCAATTCTTTAACGTCGTGAAAGGATTCGCGACAGTTTGCAAGTGAAAGCTCTTCATTTAAAGTTGCTAATATCTGAAGAATTTCGTGATCGCTAGGGGGCACAGAATTATCTTCCACAGAAGATGGAGTTACATCAATGACTTCAGTTAGCAAAACGGCATGATGAGAAACTAAGGCCCTGCCTGATTCAGTGACGATAATCGGGTGCGCAATTCCGGCTTTAGTGCAAGCTTCACCTATCGCATAAACAACATCTCTAGCGTATTCTTCAACAGTATAGTTCATAGAGGAATCAGAAACACTTTTAGTGCCGTCATAATCCACCGCTAATCCACCGCCAACGTCAAAATATGTCATTGATGGATGGAGCTTGGCTAACTCGGTGTACATCTTTGCACTTTCTTTCAGCACTTTTTTGATCGATTCAATAGTCGTCACCTGGCTGCCGAGATGATAGTGCAACAGCTTTACCCAGTGACCTTTTTCTGCTTTCTGAAGAAGATCCATACAGGAAACGATCTCATGCGCAAATAATCCAAATTTGGAAAACTCACCGCCTGATGATTTCCATCGACCTGAACCTGTGCTTGAAAGTTTCATCCTAAAACCGATGTCGGCTTCCACTCCTAATTTTTCGGCGGCATCCAACACAAGCTTCAATTCGTAAAACTGTTCGATAATAATTAGAGTGTGACGGCCAAGTTTTTTTGCCATCAAAGCCAGAGAGACATATTCAATATCTTTATAACCATTGCAAAGAAGAAGAGTGTCAGAACTTGAATCCAATGCCAAAACAGCGATCAGCTCAGGCTTGCTGCCCACTTCAAGTCCCATTTTATAATCCTTACCTGCTTGCTGGACCACTTCCACAACATGTCTTTGAGGATTAACTTTGATGGGGAACACCATGCGGTGTGTGTTTTCATACTCCGAATCTTCGATAGCGCTTTTGAAGGCTTGACTCAAACGGGCCATCCTATCGCGGATGATTCCGTTAAAACGGATTAAAATTGGAGCTTCAATTCCTTGGGCGACAAGCGACTTTGTCAATTCAAATAAATCGCCGCTTTCTTTCCTGTCGGGTTTTACTTCGACTTGCCCATTTTTATTGATGCTGAAGTAGTCTTCTCCCCAACTTTCAATTCCGTAATGTTCTTGCATTTAACCTCCAAAAAACAACTGTTATAATTGATTTCGTTTAATTTTACGATTGTTTTTTTCCACAGCATCACCTGCTAGTATTAATTTTAATATACTCATTTACAATATTTTGCATAATAGCTAGATTCCATTCTCAAACCATGAAACCCTAGGTGAATTATGAAAAAAATATTCGTCTTTATTCTCTTGGCTCTTCCTCTTTTAATGCATGCACAAACTACAACGCCTGTCACTCCCACCATTACATTAAATGCTAAAGGAACAATTTACAAACCTGCTGATGAACTTCAAATGAATATCGGCGTTGTTACTATTGCCAATACAGCTGAAAGTGCTTTGCAGGAAAATAGCCGTAAAATGGAAGACGTCATTAACGCCTTGCTCTCAGCAGGCTTAACAGATAAGGAATATGAAACCGGCCATTTCTCAATAAATCCTACTTTCACTCCATATCCCAAAAATCCACCTCCAGATTGGAAACAAAGCATTAACGGCTACGAAGTTAGCAATACAATTTTTATTCACACAAACATGATAGATTCAGCCGGAAAATTAATTGACGCAGCGAATAAATCAGGTGCCAATCAAATCCATTCCATCCGTTTTGTTTTACATGATCAACGTCTTCATTGGAATGAAGCCATTTCTCTTGCTGTGGCAAATGCCATGAGCGATGCGCAAACAATCGCCAAAGCTGCAAACTTAAAGCTTGTGCGCATTTTATCCATTTCACTGGAAAATGATGGCACTATTAATCCTCGAGGTGTTTTGTACGCTGCAAAAAGTTTTGACTCAACTCCTCCTATCGAGGCTGGCGATGTGCCAATTACTGCTAGCATAGCTATTACTTATGAGATTGCGCCTAACTAACAATAACGCACCTCGTGAAGCGCCCCCTGCCCGAGACCGTGCCCGAATTATCCTTTTCCGCATTGTCCCTTATACTCACATAGGCACGAAGGAAAATCCGGGCTCGGGCACGGGCTCGGGCACGGGCACGATTGTTAAAGTATATGTCCTGGTCCTTTTGCTATTTTCGCATCCCCTCAGCAACAAGAAGTTCCTTGCTTCTTAAGACATGCACAATCGCCGGATTTACAAGACGCGAATCATCAGTCATATAATCGTGAAATGTCCAAGGCTTTCCATCCGGCAATTGATCAGCAAAAATCCCCTTCCAATCAGAACACCAAACATCAAAATGATCTTTCAATAAATGTTTCTCGGGCTTATCGCACAGCATATGCATGGCATAATTCCATAATGGTTCGTCCGGAAAGATATATCCATGACTTCGAGCATAATCGTAAAAGTCTTGGGCGAGTCCACATGCAATACTGATCGCTTCTTTTTTGATCAGACAAAAGCCGGCATTCATACAGTAGATTTCCGGAGTCGTCACGCCGCAATCGCGCATCATCTCAACATATTGATCCGCAGGACAATTCCACCATTGTTTGTCGCCGGTCATTTGTGTAAGCGGTGTTTCCAAAAAGAAATGCAACGGTGATTTTTCCAAAAGAGGAATGAGCGGCTTTGGTTTGCGCAAAAAGATCGTATCAGCATCAAGAAAAATAAAGTATTTGTAATCCCATTTAGCAACTTCGGATTGCAAAAAGGCAAATTTAAAGAAAAATCCTCTTTTATCGAATGGTTCGACAAGATGAGTGATAGCGCCTTCTATGGGACGATCGCTGAAGACATGAAAATCTTCTGTCATTCCTGCTTTTCGAAATGAATTTACAAGCGTTTGCAACATAAATGCGCACTCACCGTCACCGATCGACCAGAAACACAAATCTTTAGTCATACGAACCCTTTATATTATCATCTATTTCCAAACTTATATAGATCTGGTATGATCTAATCCAATAAATAATTTTAAACAACGGAGATCATATGCGCTTTCTGTTAGCCTGCCTGCTTTTTTTCATTCCTCAATCAATGCAAGCTGAAATTGCCGGTTCCTGCAATACTGGCAAAATCGAATTTGTGAACGGACAAAGAGTCGTCTATCTAAAAGGTTCTGCATATGAAATTGGGTACCAGCACGGAAGCTTGTTAAAAACAGAAATTTCACAAAATGCTGAACGCTTTATCACACCGCTTTTCACTTCTAATCGCGTAAAACCTCCTGTTATTACCAAATTTCTGGGGGCGATTTCAAAGATCATTCCGCATATTCCTCAAGATTTGATGGACGAAATGCAAGGCATTGCAGATGCTTCAGAACAACCTCTACGAACAATATTGCTAATGAATTTATTTCCGGAAATGTTTCATTGCTCCGGAATTACGGTAAAAGGCAATGCTACATTAAATGGTGAGCTTTATCACGTAAGAGTACTGGATTATGCCCAAGGAAAAGGGATACAAAACACAGCTATCCTTGCCGTTGTTGAACCAAATGAAGGCATCCCCTTTCTAAACGTCACCTACGCCGGATTTGTGGGATGTATCACCGGAATGAATCTCCAAAAAATCGCCATTGGCGAAATCGGAGGAAAAGGCTATGGCCACTGGGATGGCGTGCCAATGGCATTCTTACTACGGTCCATCCTGCAGCATGCCTCCACTCTGGATGAAATCAAAACCATTTTGACAGATACAGCTCGCACTTGTGAATATTTCTATGTGTTCTCTGATGGCAATACGGGTGATTCTTTCGGCTGCTATGCCACTCCAGATATTCTTTCCTTCTTCCATCCGGGCGAAAGCTATCAAAAACATCCACCTCTTCCCAATACTTTTGACATCCCTTTTGTTACACCTCAGATGAATGAATTCACCACTGAAGAGCTTTATTACCCTCCTGAAGATATTCTCATGGTTTCTCGATGGGATAATTTTTACCTTCTCAAAGAACGCCTTCTAAAAGACTTCGGAAGCATCAATCTCGAAAGTCTTCAAGAGGCTATTAAACAACCGATTGCTCATCAAAGCAATCTGCATAATGCAATCTTTGTTCCAGCTTCACTAGATGTATGGATCTCACACGCGGGACCAAACAATGAACCCGCTTGCGACCAACCTTATGTGCATTTTAACCTAATTAACCTTATGGATACACAATGCCAGTATCAATAGAAACAGCGTTTACAAAACAAATCGGCGTCAAATACCCCATCATTTGCGGTCCAATGTACCCTTGCAGTAATCCGGAACTTATCGCTGCTGTTTCAGAGGCTGGCGGTATCGGAGTTGTACAACCGCTTTCTCTAATGTACGTCCATGGTTATGAACTTCACGACGGCCTTCAGAAAATTAAAAGCCTCACTAATCGTCCCTTCGGAATGAATGTTATCGTGGAAAAATCTTCCGAAAAACATGAAAAATACATGAGAAAAAGCGTAGATATTGCTCTCGAAGAAGGCTGCCGATTTTTTATAACCTCCCTCGGAAATCCGCAATGGGTGGTTTCAGCCGTTAAAAAAGCCGGAGGGATCGTCTATCATGATGTCACTGCCAGAAAATGGGCTGAAAAAGCAATCGATCATGGAGTTGATGGCTTGATCTGCGTCAATAATCGTGCCGGAGGGCATGCAGGCGCGCATAGCGCTCAAGAGCTATTCGACAGCTTGAAATCATTTGGAGTCCCTCTCATCTGCGCCGGCGGGATTGGCAATGAAGAAGATTTCATCAATGCATTAAAAATGGGTTATGCTGGTGTACAGATGGGCACTCGTTTCATTGCCACAAAAGAATGCAGTGAAAAGGATGATTACAAACAAGCGATTGTTGATACGAATGAAAAGGATATTGTTCTTACAGAACGTGTCACGGGAATCCCTCTTTCTGTCATACGAACGCCTTATGTAGAACATGTTGGCACCAAAATTAGCCCTCTCTCACGCTTTTTATTTAAATACCCTCTAACTAAAAAATGGATGAGAATGTGGTATGGGTTTACGGCGATGCGCAAATTCAAACACAGCAATTTATATGGTGGGTCTTCCAAAGACTATTGGCAAGCTGGAAAATGTGTTTCGCATATCCATTCAGTAGAATCCGTGGCTGATGTGATCGAGAAATTTGTTTCTGCTGCAAAAAAAGACAATAATTAGTTAACGAGATCGCAGCAAAAATAACCATACAGCACGCCTACAGCGTGCCTTTTTATTTATAGTTCCTAGGCTCGGCAACGCCTACAGCGTTTTGAGCCTAGACTTGCACACACCATGCCTTCAGCCTGAGCTGCAAAAGCTTAATTTTCTAACTTTTATGATACATCACTGTTCAGACTGTAATCCTGCAGTATATCTTTTCAATAAGCGTTTTTAGATTTAAATTTTTTGCGGCTCAGACTGTAGGTCTGGCGTGTGCAAGCCTAGGCTCAAAACACTGTAGGTGTTGCCGAGCCTAGGGAAATATAATAAAAAAAGCAGGCTGCAAGCCTGCCGTGTAGTTATTTTTTCGAAGTTTATTTTCAATTAGTGATCAAACAAGTATTGACTTGCACCAAATTATTTTGTTCGGTGCAACAACAAATTCCAACACCACATCCTGCATTGCAGAATACAAAACCGCAAGTATCATTGTGATCGGCTATTGAAGTACAATTCCCTTGCCCCACTTCGAAACAGAGTACGCGATCATAAGCAGTTTCGACTCTCCAACAGCAATATGTCACAGCACTGCGCGCATGTTCACAAACACCATTGCAAAACTGCATGCTGAAATTTCTATTTTCATACTTACTTTGGAGCACAATTTTACCGTTTTCATTTCGAATGCCATTAATTTCAATATGCGGAAAGATTTTTTTCATCCGGTTTAAATCGAAAATTCCACCGTGTTTGGAATATCCCCTTTCCAAAACAGGTTGCACACAAGGTGCTGTTGTCCAAACATGATCATGAATGCCATTTTTAGCTCCAATAAAATCAAGCGGATTGCTAATACGATGAGAAAAACTCGCCAAATTTGATCCCAAGAGATCAATATCATTAACCCATGCCTCAAAATATGCATAAATGCGTTTCATTTGCACATGCAAAGAGACTGTTTCTAGATCTAATAGATAAACAGCGGACGAAGCCAATGAACCTAGAAGACATGTTGCTGCTACTATAGGTACACTTAAACCACCGATAAATTCACGTTTAGCACGATTGAAATCACCAGAAATAGCAAAAGCTGCTGCACGTACAAGCCGCAACAAAGCAAACAAAGGTGAAGTTGCTGTGATAACAGAAAATTTTGCCATGCTAGTTGCGTGTGCTCTAAAGTTATCAATCTCATCTCTATAAACAAGATTTCCTTCAATTGAAAGAGTCGCAATCTTGTCCAAAACAACATTATCTCTCGAATATCTAATATGAAGATCTACAGCTGACATAAAAAGCCTGGGTTTGAATTTTTCAATTATTTTAAATGATTATTATTAAGATTTTATTAAGAATTCAACAAGAAACTGTTAATAACAATTAATTTAAAAACATTGATTTCAATACTAATATCATATATAATTAATACTTATTAATAATAATCAAAGAGGTTTTTAATGATTAACATGTTTTCTAATAGTATGTATCTCGCTAGTGCTGCTTGCTTGAATGCCAACTTACTTCAGCATTCAGGTAATTTTGGAGTGGCTATAGCTAATAAATTTTTGGGCAATGAGGTTGGATACAAAAAATCTTTAGGCTTTGCTGCAACGTATATTTCTCAGAATCGAAATGAACTTATGATGTTAGCAGCTTTAGTAACTTTAACTACCACGTTTGGGGTCACTGATAATAGTCTAGCACAAACTTTTGGTTCCTATGCAGTCTATTTAAAACCAGCATTATCGATGCAGAAAGGATTATTCTATTTCTCAATGGCAGCTCAAATATCTCAAGGAATGCCTTGGTTCTATCAGCAAATGGCAAAAGCTTAAAAAAAAACGACGTAAAAGACATAAAAGACTTAAAGGCATAAAGTAGACTCTTTTGCCTTTAAGTCTTTTATGTCCTTTACGTCGTTTAAGTCCTTCTAGAATGCTTAAATACGACTGAAATGAATCAAGCTTACTGTGGGCGCCAACATATTGTCATAGACTAATGCAAATCCATTGTCAGAAAATTTACGGATAATATTCTTATAAAGGTCTGTTGTATGCGTTTCAATGATCCAATAGGGAATAGACCTAATCTCACCATAAGACATGTCAAGAAGATGTTCTTCGCCCCCTTCACAATCAACTTTTATAACATCGATCGGATGGTTATCACCTAAAATCTTTGAGATGGTGATGCCTTTACATTCTGTACGGTAATTACCTGGGCATGCCTGACCAAAACCACATGATCCTTCAGGATGTTCGGAGGAGAAAAAGACGGGACCATTTTCTGCTGCTAGAGCCATTTGATGGCACTCGACCTGCTTCTCTTTTCCATCGAGATTCATACTCATCACTTTTACATTCTTTGGCACCGGTTCATATACAACTACTTTTTTTGCTCCTCTTGATAAAAAGTAAAGAGCTGTATCGCCAATAAACCCACCGATATCGACAACGTTTTTATCTTGCCAATCGAATTTATAAAGCGTATCGAAAACACCGCTAACAAATTCACCATAGGCACCTAAAGCTTGCACATAGTTGCCATAAATTTGTTTATTTCCGAAATCCCATAGATAAATATCGCCTTCGATATTATTTTTTCGATGTTTAATCAGATCGAGAAACTGGTTGATTTCTTGAGCACCCAATTCTCCACGAAAATTAACTTGAGTAGGGTTTCTATCAACTCTAGCAGCCAGAGCAATTAGAAGATGTTCCGGCTTGATATTTGTAACTGTGTGGTACACATCTTTGACGCTACCATTAGTAAGCAGTTTTATGAGATATTTCGGTAATTTCTTTATTTGCTTATACATAATGTTCCTACTTCAAGTTATCCATGCATAGATGCAGTGCTTCATCCCACTCAGGCATCCTAAGTTGAAAATTCTGCCATAATTTTTCATTTGATAACACTGAATATTGAGGTCTGATTGCCGGCAAAGGATATTCTGAAGAGGCTATTGCTTCCAATTTTGACAAAACAGTTTTTTCAGCACTATTCGCTTGGAATTCACCATAATTCTTGAAAATTTCTTCAGCAAAACCATACCATGATGTCTGCCCGCTTGAAGTCAAATGATAAATACCCCACAAACTATCATCGGGTGCATTGCACATACGAAATGCCATCTGAGCAGATACTTCGGCTATCAGACGACTCCATGTAGGTGCTCCAATCTGATCGTTGACAATTTTCAAAAACTCTTTCTCTTTTCCCAACCTAAGCATAGTTAGGAGAAAATTTTTGCCGCGCATTCCATAAACCCAGCTTGTGCGCAAAATCAAATGCTTTCCGGAAACTGCCTGAATCGCTTGTTCGCCTTGAAGTTTTGTCTTTCCATACACGTTCAATGGGGAGACAACATCATCTTCCAAATAGGGCGTTTTAAATAGTCCATTAAACACATAATCGGTGGAATAATGAATCAATACGGCGCCGCACCGTTTAGCTTCTTCAGCCATAATTCCCGGCGCTATCCCATTAATGACATAGGCGGCGGCCTGATCCTCTTCAGCCTTATCCACAGCGGTATATGCAGCGGCATTCACAATCAAATCCGGTTTTATCTCTCGAATGGTTTTGGACAAAGCATCAAGATCCTGCAAATCTAATCCTGCTTTATCAAATGACCACACTTTTCCAAGCGAGGCTAATGTCCGCTGTAGTTCCCAACCAACCTGACCATCTTTTCCTGTAAGTAGAATCCTTTTCATGCAAAGACCTCAGCTTCTTTTAATGTTTTTCCTTGGCTGTCCTTTGCTGAAAGAGATGGTATTATCCCTTTTGGCCAATCAATGGATAAATCGGGATCATCCCAACGGATGCATCGTTCAGAAGCCGGATCGTAAAAATCGGTTGTTTTATAAAGGAATTCAGCAACATCGGAAAGGACCACAAAACCGTGTGCAAAGCCTTTCGGCACCCAAAGCATTCGCTTGTTTTCTGCAGAAAGTGTAACCCCTACCCAATTGCCAAATGTTGGAGAACTTTTACGAATATCGACTGCCACGTCAAAAACTTCTCCCAGACTCACCCTCACAAGCTTTCCCTGGGTTTGATTCAATTGGTAATGAAGCCCACGAAGCACTCCTTTCATAGAACGGGAATGGTTATCTTGAACAAATTTATCATGGATTTTTGCCTTCTCTGAAAGAATCTTTTCATTAAAACTTTCAAAGAAAAAACCTCTTTCATCTCCAAACACAGCGGGTTCGATAATCAAAACATCGGGAATATCTGTTGCTATTACTTTCATGTCTTATTCTCTATAATTTTCTTGATTTTTCCATACCATCCGGAACCAATTGCCGCAGCAATAGGGGCGTAAAACAGCGGCACCCAACACCAAATGTAAAACGGTTCCCATTTTTTCAAATAGATCAACAAGCTTTCCGAATACTGCCGAAATCGCCACTTGCGGTTGCGTTGCTTAAAACTTTGTCCAATGGCATCTTTACATTGCACAATTGGTGTATAAACTACTCCAAACCCATGTTTTTTAGCTTCGCGACAGATATCCACATCCTCAAACCAGATGAAATACCTGGGATCAAAAGGCCAGCCTAGAAGATTAGTCAACTCCCTGCGCATCAGCATGAATGACCCTCTTACTGAATCGACAACCTGCTCTTTTGAAAAATCTAAATCCTGATAAAAATATCTATCTAAAGACTTAGGAAACAATTTCTGCAGCTTCAATAAAATAATAAACTGTTCATAAAGTCGTGGAAATCTGCGCGGAGCTGCTTCTTGGTTAAATTTTCCTTCGTGGTCCACGAGCCTGCAACCGGCAATGCCAATTTCCGAACGGCTATCCATCCATTCGAATAATTTATCCAAGGATTTCTCTTCAACTTCCATATCGGGATTCAAAAAAAGCAAGTAGCATCCTTTTGATTTCTGATAACCTAACTGATTTGCTTTTGAGAATCCAAGATTTTCTTTGTTGTCTAAACAAATAACAGCATCGCCAAATGATTGGATCAAAGCCAATGTATTGTCGGAAGATCCGTTATCAACCAAAATATGCTCGTAGGAAATTTTGCTGCATCCCTTTTGGACAGAGCGAATAAGCGTTTCAATCTGTTTTTCTGAACAGTAAGTCACAGTTATTATACTAAGATCTAACATCTCTTTTACTATTCCCATAATCAAGAATTGAACTATAGTTAAGGACATAAAGGACATAAAGGACTTAAACGACTTAAAGGACATAAAGGAAAGTTTATTTTACTAAAGCTCGAAGAATACTTTTCGTTTACGTCCCTTAGGTCCTTTATACGATCAACAGCATGGTACAACAAATGACAAAATATCTAAAGCAAGGATGGCTCCTTTTTCGCGATAGCCTGCTTTTTCTCTATAAGGGTTTAAAAGAAAACCTGTTAAAGGAACACCTTAAGTCCTTTTTTTTAAGCATTTCATCCCATCTCGGAAAATTTCATTTTCAGCTTCAAGGCATGAAAAACCAGCGCTTGCAAAACATCCAACCTTCATATCAGAAGATAAAAGGACTGCATGCACTTTTGCCAGATTCGCAAAATTTCAGCTACTCGATTCTTATTGAACTAGATAATCCCGATCTCAAACTATTTAAAAGCTGCCTTTCCTCAGTATGCCTGCAAACAGCTCCGTCATTCGAAATTCTTCTTGGCAGTAAGACTCCTCTCACATCAGGAGTCTTAAATGTGATCCGCGATCTACAAAATCAATTTCCAAATATTCTTAGATTTTTTGATTTCACAAACGCAAAACACAACCACGTTTATAATCAGTTAGCTCAAGAAGCGAAGGGTAATTTTTTGTTGTTTGTAAAACAAGAAGATTGGGTTCGTCACGACCTTCTCTACCGTTACGAGCAATTTTTACGCACACTATCAACCCCTCATCAAATTGTTGTTAATTGCTTTGAAAATAGTATCAATGACAAAGACTGCTTTATTCCAGGATCCGTCACCAAAAAAAATCAGCCGCATTTTCCTTACATTTTTCAAAGTCCTTTTGATCTTAGAGGTGTGTTAGTCTCAAAATTACTTTGGGATCAAGTGGAAGGAATATGTACAGAAGCGATTGGTGCCGAATGCGAAGATCTTTTTCTGCGCATGGACCTTACAGGAGCTTACTTCACCAACATCCCTTTTTGCCTTTATTCCCGCAGGCAAATAGCTAGCCAAACACCACCTGATATTTCCACTTTTATCAGAGCATTAAAAGAATATGCTCAAAAGAAAGATCTCAACTGGACCTTTGAGCCTGGATATGTTGAGCATGCCGTGCGAGCCATTCCTAAAATATCGCAACAGCATAAAATCCAAGTGATCATCCCCTACAAAGAACAAAAAGAATTGACTTTGCGGTGTGTTGATTCTGTTTTAAAGCAAAAAAATATGAATTTTGTGATCACAGCTATTGATAATGGAAGCCAAGATCTTTCGATTGGCAAAGAACTTAATCAGCGTGGCTGTGAAGTCCTTCGAATCGACGAGCCTTTCAATTATTCACGCTTGAATAACTTAGCTGTTGCTAGAACTAACATCGCGCAAGATTGCGATCTCGTCTTGTTCTTGAATAATGATGTCGAACTCGATGATCAAGCATTACTGGAAATGACTCGTTGGATCGATCAACCTTCGATCGGCTTGGTGGGAGCAAGGCTTCACTATCCTAATGGACAGCTCCAACACGGTGGACTTCTCCTAAACGCCTATCACATGCCGGAACAGCTGTGGTGGGATCATAAAGAAAAATATCTGCCTTTTGAGCAACTCAAAGAGACTAAAATCCACGCAGTTGTCGATGCTGTGACAGCAGCTTGCGCTCTCATAAAAAAAGAAACATTTTTAGAAATTGGTGGTTTCGACGAAATCTGGTACCCCATCAGCTATAGCGACACGCATTTGGCTTTTAAATTAAATAAAATTGGACTCAAATGCTTTTACACTCCATATGCCTTTGGAACCCATCATGAAAGCCTGACACGCAAAGAATCGTTAGACGATGTTGAAGTCTCTCGCTGGCTGCATCAACTTACCCATCGCTAAGCAATGAATCCCACTCGCTGCATTTTTCATATTGACATGGATGCCTTCTTCGCCTCGGTAGAGATCGTTAAAAATCCAAGCCTAAAAGGCAAACCCGTGATTGTGGGGGGCAGACCGGATAAACGCGGCGTGGTCTCCACATGCTCTTATGAAGCGCGCGCATATGGAGTGCGCTCTGCCATGTCAACAAGCGAGGCCTATCGACTTTGTCCCCATGGCATCTTCGTGGAAGGCGATTATGCCCTCTATCGACGCGCTTCAGATAAAGTCTTTAGCATCTTCTATCAATACACTCCCTTTGTAGAAGTGGTCAGCATCGATGAAGCTTATTTGGATATGACAGCAGTAATCCCTCCTGAATCAACCCCTAAAGATATCGCAGCTAAAATCAGAGAACAGGTACTTAGAGAAACAAGGTTAACATGCTCTATCGGTATTGCTGCCAATAAACTTGTCTCCAAAATTGCTGCTGCAAAAGCCAAGCCAAACAACTTGTTTGAAGTCTCTGCAGGCACCGAAGTCGAATTTTTAGCTCCACAGCCCATTCAAGCCCTTCCCGGCATCGGCAGCAAAACACAAGTAGTTTTGAATGACGAAGGCTATACATTCATTTCAGATTTGCAAGCGATCCCTTTAGATGAACTTGTGCGTACACATGGCGCTTGGGGATATCATTATTACCATGCTTCAAGAGGCCAAGATAATCGTCCAGTGATGTGGGAAGACTCGCAACCTAAATCCATTGGAGCTGAAACAACCTTCGAACGCGATTTATCTGACACAAAAATACTAGTCGCTGAATTGCAACATCTTATTGAAAAAGCACACAAACGCTTGCGCATCCACAAAATGCGTACCAAACGATTAAGTCTCAAGCTGCGATATAATACATTTAAAACAATCACACGTTCTCTCACGCTTCCCGTGCATATCAATGATCTCAATACAATTAAAGAAAGCGCTATCGATATGCTTTATTATCACTATGACGGGCAACTCCCACTTCGCCTAATCGGCATTTCTCTGGAACAATTGACTGACTCCTACTGGCAACCTACTTTGTTTTGAAGTGGCTATATCAAGCGATAGAGTGAAGCCCTTTTCTGGCTACAATATTAAGCATTTTAAGAGCATACCACGAGGGTGTTTATCGCCTCGTTCCCATTGCTGTATGGTAGAGACACTTGTATTTAGATATAATGCAAAGACGCACTGACTCACTTTTTCGCGCAGACGAAGACTTTTTATTTCTCGAGGAGACAAACTTTCAACAGGAGTAAGACACATTGCATTAAATTCATGCATAGTTGTTGTATCAACCAACCCAGCATCATACAGACCTTCTACGGATTCGTGAACTACTTCTAAGATTGATTTTTTCATATTAATTTACCTCCACTAATTCACCTACATAGGTAACACTTTTTCATTTCAACACAAAGACACGAAGGCACTAAGGCACAAAGAGTGTAATTTGGATAAAGAGTTTTCCTTCGTGTCTCTGAGTAGTTTTGTCTTTTTATAATCCCCTAGGACAAATTCATGGCATAATGCATCATCATAAATACTCTCAAGTAGTCCAGAACCTCCCAGTGTTCGATGGACTTCTTTTGCTGCTCCAATTCACTCTTTGTGCCTTTGTGTTTAATATAAAAAGTGTTACCTATGCGAGCGAATCAAATGTTACCTATGTTGATGAATTGGACCCAAGAATAAAGTGTGTATTGAAAGTGGATATGGTTGACAAAGCCAGGCGCCCATAGGGTAGCACGATTGATCAACATATTCCCTTGAATATAATTCAATTTCTTGAAGAATGAGGGAAATTCACTAGTGAGAGAAATATTATGACAGCTGAAGTAGAAGCATTAAAACCTGCACTAAAAGCCGGACACGCCAAATTTACAGCTGCCAAAAATGAGATTGGCAAGGTAATTGTCGGTCAAACCGAAATGATCGATAGTCTTTTAATTGCCCTTTTGGCTGACGGACATTTGCTTTTAGAAGGACTCCCTGGATTAGCTAAAACATTAGCCGTAAATACTTTAGCGAAAGTTGTGCAATGTGATTTTAAAAGAATCCAATTTACACCCGATCTCCTCCCAGCCGACCTCATTGGTACCTCCATCTATAACCCAAAAGATGGCACATTCAGCATCAGCAAAGGTCCAATTTTCACACAAATTCTACTGGCAGACGAAATTAACCGCGCACCTGCTAAAGTGCAATCTGCTTTACTCGAAGTGATGCAAGAGCGCCAAGTCACCATTGCAGGTACCACTTTTGATGTAGGCAAACCCTATCTTGTCCTAGCCACACAAAACCCTATCGAACAAGAAGGCACATATGCCTTACCTGAAGCACAAACGGATCGCTTCATGATGAAGGTGAAAATTGGCTATCCCACACCAAAAGAAGAAAAAGAAATCCTGCAAAGGATGGGCACTTTAACCAAACCTCCTGCCCCGCAAGCAGTCCTTACTACACAAGACATCCTTGATGCACGCCAAACCGTCAATTCGATCTATATGGATGATAAAGTCACTGACTATCTCTTAAACGTCATTTATGCCACGCGCAATCCGGAAGAGTTTAAGGTCAATATCAAAGGACTCCTTTTGTTTGGTGCTTCACCTAGAGCAACAATCGCGCTTAAGTTAGCAGCCAAAGCCCGCGCCTTTCTTGAAGGAAGAACATTTGTGACGCCATATGACATAAAAATGATCGGATTTGATGTACTTAGGCATCGCCTAAGAAGGACTTATGAAGCTGAGGCTGAAGGAATTTCTCCTGACGATATTATAGACAGGATTTTTGAGAGCATCCCGGTACCATAATGGCCGATCCATCCCAAGACCTATTTAAAAAGATTCGTCGCATCGAAATCCAAACAACCCATCTTGCCAATGATATTTTAGCTGGAGCTTATCGCTCGGCTTTTAAAGGTAAGGGGATGGAGTTTGAAGAAGTCCGTGAATATCAACAAGGTGATGATATCCGCAGCATCGACTGGAATGTAACTGCTAGAATGAATCGACCTTTTGTCAAAAGTTTCCGGGAAGAAAGAGAAATCACCGTCGTGCTAGCTGTCGATGTGTCAGCCTCAACCTATTTTGGCAGCGGCGAGCATTTAAAAAGCGAACTGATTGCAGAAATTGCTGCTTTGCTTGCTTTTTCAGCGATAAAAAACCAAGATAAGGTCGCTTTGCTGCTGTTTTCGGATCAAGTAGAAAAATATTTCCCACCGAGAAAAGGTTCTCGTCATGTATTGCACATCATCCGCGAGCTGCTGACATATAAACCTCAACAGAGATCTACTAATATTTCCACCGCTTTATCATTTCTAGGAAAAGTACAACGTCGTTCCGGGGTTTGCTTCTTGATTTCTGATTTCATTTGTCCTGATTTCTTCCATGAAGCGGCTTTAGCAGCTAAACAGTTCGACCTTGTACCTATCGCTTTGGTCGATTCCGCCGAAAAAAAATTTCCCCATATGGGTTTAGTGTCACTTAGAGATTTGGAAACAGGTATCTCGCATTTGGTAGATACCACCTCAAAAGCATCTCAGAATAATCTAGAGAAAAGCACAAAAGAGAGAATTTCTAAACTGAAGAAACAAATGGAAAAATTAGGCACATCGCTTTGTGTGATTCAAACTCATCTTCCTTATTTACAGCAGCTGAAAAAATACTTCATGCTGAGGTTCAGAAGATGAAGACTCTTTATTTTGTGATGTTTCTTATATGCTTATCGAGCCTGCAATGTCATCTTGAAGCCCAGCAGAACTCAAACAATGAAAAAGCCTTAAAACCATTAATAGAAAGCCCACTCACATTTTCAAAGGAATTGCCCGTCGACCTCTCTCAAGCTAATCGAAAAAATCATCTCAACAATCCTCAACTGTTGCATCAAGAAGCTGAACAAAACATCGCTTTTATAAGAAATAAATCTCTTCCTTGGCTGCCATTAGCGGCTGTGATAACAACCGTCCTGATCATTTTATTCGTCCGCATGTTACCAATTAGGGAGGAAAAGAAAGAAATCGATCCTTTGGCCAAAGCAAAAGCCTTGGCTCAAATTAAAGATAGTCTGCAAAAATTGACAATGAGGCAACCTAAAGATGATAAGGAAGCAAAAACATCAATTATGCAGATGAACACTCTTTTACGCATGTATTTGATTAATCAATATGACTTTCCGGCCTTTTCTTACACAGCACAAGAATTGGAGGATAAGCTTGGGGAAGTGGAGATCGATGCAGAATTAAAAGAGGGAATAAAACGATTGTTTTACAAAGCTGATCGCATTAAGTATGCAAAAGATAAGATTACTCCTGAAGAGTTTATAGAGTTAGTAAGTCATCGATTCGATACCTAACTCCCGACATAACTCCTTATGCGATATTGTTTTACTTCCAGTTTTAACCCATTCCAACTCAGCTTTCTTTGCTCTCTTAGCTAATAGAACATCCTCGAATTCCTCAAGCCAATCCTCTACAACCCTTCTGACAAGAGAAGACATAGTCATCTGTTTCTTTTTACAAATTAAGCGCATCACTTCTGCATCACTCTTATTTAAAGTGAATATTACCCTCGGATTTTTCATAACAACTCCTAGTTGTTTGCTCTATGAACTAGCAAAAAAAGTAGCCAGGTCGTCTCGACCTGGTTGCTAATACATTCAAGGCCGAGACGGCCTTGCTACCTTGTGAGCTTGTCAAAAATGCATCACTTTGTCAAATCGTTACAAACTATCGCCCCACTCAAGCTTTTTCGCCTTTTTGTATAACTCTTTGTGCCTTCTAGAAATCGTTCGCTTTTCCAATCCTTCAGGTGTACAAAGAACAAATTCCGTATGCCCTGAATGGTGCATAGGATGACGTAAAATTCGCGCTTGAGGCAAAACAACTGGCGTCTTAGAAACTGCTACATATGAAAACTTCTCATCTTCATATCCCATAGACCCCTCTTTTACAGCCCTATGCAAGGAAGATCGTTCCAAACGCGCACTAAAATGACACCAATCACTTCCGGACATCGGGCATTTATCATGATGTGGACAAGGCGCCACAAGAAAGGCTCCTAATTGAATCAACTGTTCCCGAATCAAACGAATACGCTCAAATCCATGCGGCGTGCCCGGCTCAATGATAACAAGCATTTGTGATACTGAATTCCAAGCGTCTGCCACAAGTCTTTTCATGACTTCCAAATCCAATTCACCAACCACATAAGACAAAATAGCCAAATCGCTCGTGGTAAAATCAACCTTTTCTGCAAGGTCCGCTTGTCTCCAAACGGCATTCTTAACTGCCGAATTCGTTGACGTTTCCATCATCGCTTTGCCTAATCGCAACCAACCGTCATCTTTCTCATAAAGTGTTGTGGAATCAATACTGAAAAAAACATTTGCTGCTGCCCAAGTGGCAGTCCCTGGACCAGCCCCAATATCAGCAAGCGAGCGTGGAGAAAAATCCGGCATTTGTTTTTGACATTCTTCCAAGACCTTTTTCACAACGGCAAAGGTTGCAGGCAAGCGCGCAGCCAGATAGGACAGGCGGTGCTGATCAGTAAGCATAAAGGTTTGGAGCTGATTGCGGTCCGGACTCCGATATCGACTGGTAAGATCTGCGGCAGCAGAGGTCAAAGTTGATCTTGGAATTTTAGAAAGTTGTTGTTCTAAAGCGAGAGTGAGTTCTTGTGGTAAAGACATACGAATTCCATCAAAATGTTAATAGATTAACCTAAGAGGATAACATGGAAAGACTAGGAAGTCAAAAATTTCCATTTAAATCCAGGGTGGCCTCTAGACCTATTTGGGTGCCTGGCTTTGCAATGTTGATCAATCTTGCTTGTTTTTCTTTGGAAAACGGCACGATTGTCAACATTGCAAATGCCTGGCACCAAAGAGACACAGCACACTCATCAACCAGGTTTTATCAATATTGACAAACCTCTTAAGTTATCTAATATAACCATGACTTACTAAATCTGTATAAAAATCATACATTTCAGTATGATATTGCGCCCAGTATAGTTTATTATTGATATAATGCCATTCATCACAACAATCAAGACCATATTGTATCAAAGTATTGACCAATGCTGTAATAACTTTGACCTTAGGGTCACCTGGGATTAATAAAATTCCCGTATTAGTGAAACAATATTGTGCTTTTTTCCGATGACTTAAATTGGGCAGCCACCAACAACATTCTTTAGCATCATTTAAACATCTCTCGGCATTCTCTTTGTGAAATTGCCTTTTTTGCTCAAACGTAGAACATTGTTCGTAATCAAGTCCCTTGTAAAAATGTAATTGGATTTTTTCAATTGCGTGAATATTTTCATAACCATACGCACGACTAAAAAAAAATATCCCTAAAATTAAAAATACGATAGCGAGAAAATAACACAATCTTTTTTGAATTTCATATCGATTCATTTGCACCATTAAATAGTTTGTTTTTTAATTTTTTCGTATTTTAAAGAAATTTATTCAGAAACAATACCAAAAAACATTAATTATTTACAGCTTTAACGAATACAATTCTTTCCAACATTCCCGATCAGCGATATTTTTTAAAACAAAACAAGATAAAAAGATTAAAAAAAGATTCTTATCTCACTCAAGGGATACTCTGAATGAATATTAAAAGGTCCTTTAGGAAAAATACAAAAACCTTTTGGTACCGGCCATGGTTACTTATAGTTTTTAGGGTTTGTTTTGTTTACAGTGAAGTTGAGAGCCTCATCATCAATGGCGGAATCTTTCGATTTTAGAAATTGATTTTTAAAAGCTTCGCTAAGCTGCTCAGGATCTGAATCTGCCGTCACTTGCTTGTAGAGACGTTCTCTTTCAGCAATGATTGCATTGACAATAGAAGAATCTGGAAAAATGGCTAACAACACATTTTGAGAAGCAAGATAGACTCTAACCTGTTTCGATTTCGTTGCTGTCAGGTAGTCAAGAAGGGAATAATAACCTTCCGAAGACTTAAATTCATCCGTTTGATTGCTTATTTCATTATCATCAACAGTTGTTTCTGCAACAACATCCGTTGATTTATCATTTTCCTGCGCCTTCTTTTGTTCATCTGTAACAACATTTAACTTAAGTGCACCTTTAAGCATTTTATAAAGTGCTTTATCTAACTTAGGATCGTTTAATTTTAAGTTGCCTAAATCTTCAGGTTTTTTTGGTCTTTTCTCTTTAGGAAGATCGTCTATTGCCTGAGTAATTGCTTTGATAAGATCTTCAACAAACCCGTGATGCTCGTTTTCAAGCTTTTTATAAAATGGTTGTTCAGAATAGAGTTTTTTCATCAAATTACTAAGAAGAATTTTGGTCTGTCCCCACTCTTTTTCCTTTTCATCTCTTTTAGGATCGAACAAAAGAGCGATACTGATTCTTGGACTGGCATCAACTTTATTGCTTTTCTTTTTTTGAGGATCTGCTTCTTCTTTCTCAATTACTTTTATATTTTTGTAGGATTTCTCGGCTTGTACATTGATATAGCCCCTTTCGTCCTCTTGCATAAAGTGCTTGAAAATGACCTGATAAGTTTGTGAACTACGGTAGGAATCAAGCCTAGCATAGGTCATCAACGAAAGAAGCATTAGCATTGTCATAACGAAAATAAGCACATTCATAATTTACTCATAGATCACGTGGGATTTGGCTTTAGCTAATGGATAAACGAAAATCAAAGGATTTTTCTCATTTGGCAGCGTCACAATCATCTTCACCATAACAGGCAGTTGATTATATTCTTCTAGCCAAGGCTGTTTGCGCCATTCTCCTTTCGGTTCAGGCTCAACATCTTTTTTCTCTTCCTCAGGTTCAGGTTTGTCTTGCTCTGTGGTTTCCTTTCCTTCGTCTTTGCCTTTGTCATTACCTTGCTCAGGTTTCTTTTCATCCACTTTTTGATTATTATCTTCGTTTTGATTTTCATCCGAAGACTTTTTCCTTTCAGGAGCGATGTAAAATTCGAAAGCAAGATTGTCTACACCTTCTAAAAGCAATTCCTTTTTCATCGGAACTCCTTCCCAACTTTCTAATCTCTTTGGTGAAGGCCAATAGGCAATAAAAAGGTTACCTTTAGAATCTAAATAAATACGCCCTAAAACATGTCCTGTTAAATCCTTATCCAAGCTGATTTGATTATCAAAAGTGAAAATCAAACTCTGACTGCCGTTTTTTGTTAAGCCTTCATCGCCGGTTGAAAAAAAGAGAAAATCACGAGCTCTATCGGTTTTTCCTATCGCTTTCGGAAGAATTTTAGCCAAGCGCGTCTCTATATAACGCTTTTTGAAATTGGCTGCTCGAATACGGTCTGTTTCTAAGCCGATCTCTGTCACTTGTCGATAAAAAAAAGTGAGCGTCATTAAAATGCCGATCGTCAACGTCATTGCAATGAGCATTTCAATCAAAGTGATCGGACGTCTAGATATTCGCAACGGCATCATCCTTCGGCATGCTCCATAGGAACTAAATACTTATAGGTTGTTTTTGGAAGTTCTTTCTTTAAATCTTTTCTTTCAGACTTTTCCGTGAAGATGAATTCAAGCTGAAAAAGGTAAGCAACCTTATCAACTGGCTTAGGAGGTCTTTGACGGACTTTGACAAATTGATAAGTCCCTGTATAAGGCAACACACCTGAGTAACCTGCGGCTTGCAGCATGGATTCATCAATAGGCGTTGCTATACCACTTTCAATCTGTTGCCATGGGATTTCATTTTGATATAGTTTTTGCAGGCGGTCAGCATAAAGACGACTAGCCAAATGATCGAGCTCCACTGCCGAAATGAATTCCCGTTCAGAACGCAGAATGAAAATGTGAGGATAAATCAATGGCAGAATGCACAAGGCGATTAAAGCAAAAGCGATGATAACTTCAAGTAGGGCTACAGGTCTTTTAGTAAAAATAGCAGATTTTATGAACTTGCGATTCTGTCGTCGTTGCCACGGCTTCATTTTATTTTTCAGTCTCCGCCAAATTCTTTTTAGATTTATTGTCCTTTGACTGTCCTTTCTTTTGATCCTTTTGATCTGTATCTGTTTTCTTCTCTTCCTTTTCTTCTATTTCTTTCTTTTGTTTTAATCGATCAGGAAGTTTTGAAAATGTATCTTTAGAAATCCTTCCATCAAGATCATTTTCAATTTCAGTACATAACATCTGTGCATTTTCTAATGTTTCGCTACTGGAAATGGGCTTTGGATAACCGGAAAGACAAATATAGTTCTGAAGGGTTCCCTCAGGAGGATTTTCATTATCTGTTGAAGCAAGCCGCATAATTCCTTTACTCATGACAGCACCATTTGAAAGGAATTTGACATCGATGTGCTTTTCTTGAATCTCCATCGGTAATTCGTCGCGGAAAAATACCCCTTTAATTGTTTTAAGGTTTTTCCTTTTCCTAAGTATTTCCGCTTGTATATTCGGAGAAAGAGCTGTCTCCAATTCAAAGGAGTATTTGATCCCCCCTTCTTTATTGTCAGTTTCAAAATGCACATGCACATCCGTTCCGAGAATCAGCATGAGGTCTTGCGCTAAACGCAGCGCTTCAACTACTTGGCTGACTTCAGTGCGGAATTTTTGATCCAGAACCGCCCTATTGATACTAATGGCCACAACCCCCGACACCAGCGATATGATCGCAATGACAATAAGGAGTTCAAACAGTGTGATTGCCTGACGGCGGATTGTGACCATTTGAAAACAACTATTTAATTAACGTTTGATGGGTTCTTTGATATTCTTCAAGCTTTCCTGAAGTCACTCTAACACCGCCTCTTTCACGATCAAGACTCACGCTATATTTTTGTCCCCAGCCATCAAAGATTAAGTTATTTGGATCTTTAACAAGCGGTGCAGCTCTGACAACAGCTTCCCAATTACTTTCAATTTGATCAGCAGCTTGCGGGTTTTTAGATATTTCTAGATTAAGAATAGTTTCTAATCGATCAATAGCTGTTGTTGTCTTAAAAACTTTGCCTTCATCAAGGCTGCCTTGATAGTTGTAGGCAACAATACCTGTTATTAAAGCAATTAAGAACATCACGATCATCATTTCGATCAATGTGACACATCTTCTTTGAATTTTACATTTATGCATGGGAAATTCCCTCCTGAGTTTTTTAAACGGCTAATGCGCTTACATCAGTCATTGGTAACAAAATTGCCAATAGCACCATACCGATGATAGCACCCATTATAATTAAGATCACCGGCTGGGCTAATGCCATCAGTCGGTTCAATGTCTTTTCTAAATCCTGCTCATACATATCTGCAATGCGATTAAACATCACAACAACACTTCCTGCATCTTCTCCGACAGAAAGCATCTGGGCCACCAAAGGTGGAAAAAGCTTTGCCCTTCCAAGTTCCTTGCCAAGAGAACTTCCTTCAATGATACGCGCTTCTGCCACTTTGACTTCTTCGGCCATAACGGAATTGCGCATCACATTCCGCGAAATGCGCAAAGCTTCGATCAAAGGCAAGCCTCCATGCAAAAGAGTGCCCATCGTGCGGCAAAAACGAGCAACGGCAGCTTGGATCGTCAATGTGCGGATTAATGGCAACTTCAAACAAACGCGCTCAAGCCATAATTTTCCTGCCGGTTTACGCAGAAAATAAATCAAATAAGCAACTAACCCTACAAACGAGGGTATGTAGAGCCACCAGTAATCTCTAAAAAAATGACTGACTGACAACACAAACCGCGTGAAACCATTGAGTTTTTTTTCGGAAAAGATTCCTTCAATTGAAGGTACAACAAATCCCAACAACATAACAATAATCAGTAAGGAAAAACCCGCTAAGATGCCCGGATAGACCATTGCTGTGATGATTTCGCCGCGCAGCTTTAATTGCTTGGAAAGCAATCCGGCTAATTTTTCTAAAACCGTATCAAGCACACCTACAGCCTCACCAGCTGTGATCATAGAACAGTAAAGTTGATCGAAACTATCAGGAAAGGATGACATCGCTTGCGATAAGGAAGCACCGGCTTTAATTTGCTCGCATAGACTTGATACAATCCGATGATAAGGCTCATTGCGGCATTGCCCTTCGATAGCAACCAGACTTTCGTACAAAGGGACGCCCGCACCCACTAGTTGAGAAAGCTGCAAGGTAAAAGCCATCAGCTTTTCACCTTTCAGGTTCTGTCGAGATGACATCGTTGTTTTGACTGCCAGGGTAGTGACCATGAGGCCCATTTCGCGCAGCTTACTTTTCGCATCTCTTTCGTTTTGCGCTTCAACCAACCCCTTTTTTCGCTTCCCCTGTGTGTCAAGGGCTTGATACTGATAAAGCGGCATAACGAATTACTCCCCAACTTCAAGGCCGCGTGTCACTCTCAACACTTCAGCTGCTGTGGTTATTCCACGGCGGACAAGCTCGCTTCCATGGGATAGGATGCTAATCATGCCATTTTCGAGGGCGATATGTCGCAGCTGAATGGCGTCAGGACTTTTAACAATCTGTTTTTTGAGCTCATTATTGATCATCATCAATTCGTAGATACCAAATCTGCCTTTGTAGCCAGTATCAAAACAGTAAGAACATCCCTTACCGTGAAAGAGGTGACCGTCTGTTAGATCACTTCGGTTAATTCCCAGGCTTTGCAATTCTCTTTCTTCAGGTTCATAGGGCGCTTTGCACTCCGGACAAATGCGTCTCACGAGTCGCTGTGCAAGCACGCCAATGATTGTGGAAGAGAGCAAATAAGGTTCGACACCCATGTCAACAAGTCGCGTGATAGCAGAAGGCGCATCGTTTGTATGGAGCGTGCTGAGTACAAGGTGACCAGTCAATGAAGCCTGCACGGCAATATCAGCCGTTTCACTATCGCGGATCTCACCAATCATAATAATGTCAGGATCTTGTCTTAAAATATGTCTTAAACCGGTAGCAAAAGTGAGTTTAATTTTACTTTGCACACCGATCTGGGCTATCCCTTTAAGATTGTATTCGACAGGATCTTCGATCGTCATGATGTTCGTTTCGTCGTTATACATCTCGCAAATAGCACTATAAAGCGTAGTCGTCTTACCACTTCCGGTAGGACCCGTCACAAGGATAATCCCTTCCGGCACTGCAATCAAGTTCTTGAATTCTTCGAATACCGAAGGCAGCATGCCAATTTTATCCAGCCCAAGAATCACGTTGCCTTTATCCAATATCCTCAAAACAATCCTTTCTCCGCCAGATACAGGTACGGTACTAACACGAAAGTCAATTTCTCGGCGGCCCATTTTAAGCTTGATGCGTCCATCTTGTGGCAGTCTATGTTCGGCGATATCGAGCTTAGACATCACCTTGATACGCGTCATTAGCTGTGCTTGGAATTCTTGCGCTGGTGAGTGGCGATTTTGCAGCACTCCATCGATACGATAACGCACTCTGAGTCTGTCTTCAAAAGGTTCAAAATGAATATCAGAAGCACCTTGCTGAATCGCTTCCGTGAGAATTAAGTTAAGAAGTTTTACGATCGGAGCTTGATGATGCGTATCATCAAGAAGGTCATATATTTCAACATCGCCATCACCCTTGCCATCTTCAGCGCTAAGAGTCGCCATCATTTCCGAAGCTGCACCATGTTCACGATTGTATCTTTCGTTGATGGCCGCTTGGATTGTTTCTTTCGGACTATATACGGCTTTAACAGGACAATTAAGCATCAGCCTAAGTTCTTCAAGAGCCTCCAAATGCAAAGGATCAGAAATTGCTACAAAGACAACTCCTTGCTCTTCTTTAATAGGCAAGACGACATTGCGCTTAGCAAAACTGTAAGGCACATGCTTCAGACATTCTTTGGAAACCTTAAACGGTACAAGATCCAGGTATATCGGCAAGCCGAAATCAATCGCTAATGACTTGTTGATATCCTCTCCGCCAAATAACCCTTGGCGAGCAACTTCATCGCTAATCGAATGTGGATCTTTTTCACCGCTTTTATCTGCCATGATACTCCCCGCTACAAGGCAAGCAATCATTCGTCCAGCCTCTATGGCCGCAAGCTGAAGGCATAAAATAGGATGGAGTCCTGCATCTATCGGGATCGGGTCCAAACAAGATTCTCATTGATCCGGCCAAGACACGATTTTTTTCCATATCGCGTGCATGCACCAATCGGCATAAGAATTCTGGGACATCACCCGGACGACGGCGCATCTCTTCACATTTGATTCTTTCGAAATCATTCAGCGGATCAGAAATGATGGTGGGAGTTAAGAAGATAAACATTTCTGTTTCACTATCTTGAAGCTCGCGCATGCTAAATAGCTTGCCGATACCTGGAACATCTCCGATGAAAGGAATAGATTCTTTAAAATCGTCAGTCGTTTTTCTGCGCAATCCACCCAAAATTACCGTCTGTCCATCAGGGATACGCACTTCGTTAGTAATATGGCGGCGAGTCACATCCGGTCTATCTAGCTGCAGACCAGGTTGTACGGTATCAAAGGTAATATCTGTATCCAAAGTGACATAATTTGGTTCATCATCAATGATTTCATCACCAAATTCACCTTCAGTGATATGGATTGTCGGTGTCATTGAAAGAGTAATACCATATTGAGCACGTGTGAAGGCTTTTTCTAAAGTATTACCTCGTGCCGTCTCCACGTTAAAAATCCCCGTATTGATCGAGATCTCTTCAACAATAGCAATGGTCGCAGGCGTTTGGTTGATAGCCACCACAGATGGACTTGCATTAATTTGGATATCATCCTGGCTCATGAGGAAGCGAAAAGCTGCATCATAGGCTGGGAGTCCGCAATGCTTCTTGCCTGAAAAAAAGAAATCCAAAATTCCTGTAGAAAGTGGACCCCCATCATTCCAAGAGAGACATGATACGGCTGTCTGACTGGCACATTCGCCGATTTTAAGCAGGTTAAGACCAAAATTGTTTTGCTTGTTGACACGGCGTTCAAAAAGTAGCACTTCAATCTGCACCATTCTCTTGGGCACATCGATCTTTTTAATGAGATCTTTAATCTTTGGCAGAACGTCGGCTTCAACAACCATGGCTATAGAGCCAGTCTTGGGATCAACCAGGAAGTTATCTCTATTGTTATTCACTGTCGGTGCGCGAGTACCTCTTGGTTCAACCGGAGAAGGATTAACAATGTAATTCCCCTGCTGATAATAACTTGTCTGATACAACTCTGAAGGAAGCATTTCTATTTCGCGCTCAATAATCTCGTCTGCAATCGCATCGGCTGTGGGCGGTGGAACAGGCAGAGGAACAAATCCAGGTGCAACAAATCCCGGTGGGGCTCCTCCAGGTGCAAAATTTTTATAAGCCACTCCTGTTCTGATCATCAATAAATAGATCTTATGCAGAATCTCAGCCAGTTCTTCAGGATCGGAATGTCTTGCTGTATACCAGTAAATGACTTTTTCCCTGGCTTGCCCTACTTGACTTTCCACCTGACGAATAATCTGTTCAGCTTTGCGGATCTCTTCCTTTGTACCTACAAGGAATATAGCCCTTGCTATATTACTAAGTGGAATAATCTTAAGTCCGCTGATTTCAGCGCTATCTGCATTAGAAGGCATAGGGATTGGAATTGGGATAGGAGTCGGTCTTGGCCTTCCTCCTCCTGGGCCGACACCATGACCTTGGCCGGGTCCACCTCGCGGTGGTTCAGGAAGCCTAATAGGGATGGGGGCAGATCCAGCACCTGTTTGATCGAAAATGGCGGCTAATATCCTAGCCATTTCTTCAACGTCAACACGCGTCACAGGAAATACTCGATATTCTTTATCACCTTTATTAGTGGCAACAAAATCATATAATTTTAGCAGGTCTATTAATTCAGCCGCGGGACCAATAATGAGAATATCTCTGCCGACCATTTGCAGAACAGTACTGTTCGGATTGATGAATTTTTCTAAGAACATCCATGTGCGGCGCACTTCCGCCGGTTCTGGTGTCAACATAAACGATACGCGACTTTCAGGTGGAAACAGCTCTAGATCCGCACGGTCATTTGTGATCAAATCGATATTTGTCTTATTATCTCTCAATAAGAAAAGTTGTCTGAGATAGGGATTGAGTTGTCTATATCCAACACCATTTTGGGTTAAAATAATATCCAGCATTTCTCCCCAAGAAGCTCGTGGAATGAGCAAATTGGAATCAACGCTTACCGCCATAGCTGCTATTTCTGGTGTCAGCAAATAGACATAATCTTGTGAACCGTAGTCCATTACAAGCTGACCGATGGTGGTCTCTGGCTGATGCCACAAGGCATATGACTCCGTCTGACCTAAGCGCACGCTGAGTTCGCGCCAGCTGTTTTCGAGATTTAAATTGTTATTGCGAATTTCGTTGATTCGATCGAGTAGGTAACGATAATTTTCAGGATCTACACCTTCATCATACATCTCAGCCACTCTCGCATAAAGACGAGATAATTCTTCCTGCGAATTTTTCAACTGACGGTTAATCTCGATCAGCTGTCGATGTAGTTCTGGAGTCATTTCCTGATTTTCATCCGAAAATCCAGATTTTTTTTCAGCAATTGTTTGGGCTGATGCTATTTGGGGAAAGGCAGCCGCAAAACAAAGCGTCAATAACAATAGGCAATTCAATCTTTTATTCATCTTTTATTATAATATCTCAGTAATTAGTCTTGTTCGTTATCAAAATTAGCCCGCTGCGGCTCTCCAGGCTTTTGCATGCCTTTCGGATCGGGTCTAACGCCAGCAGGATTTCCAGTCTTTAACACAGAAGGGGTATTACTTTCTTTTGTTTTTTGTTTTTTATCTCCCTGAACACCCAATCCCGGCGCAGATCCTGCTTGCTGCAATGGCAGCTCCCAGGAAACAGCTTCCGTACGTGCGCCATTGAAGAGAGTTCCTAAAATAACCTGTCTGTCTTCTTTTCTCTCCACTCCATCAAAAATAAATAGCGGCCCTACTGTCTTGCGTTCGACGTATTCATCAATTTGTTTAGGAGTCGTCAACTTTTTCCACTTCCCTTCATGTAAAACCAACCAGTCATGCGGACGCAATATCATTCTTTCGTTGTTGATTTCAAAAACAAATTGAGATCTGGTGCGTGCACCGACAAATTTGAAGTTTTTCTCTAAGTTTTGAGGCATCCATGCTTCATTGGCTTTGACAAGATTAAGGGTAATTTTCCCTTTACCATCCACATCCCAAAGCTCCAGACTCATGACTCGTTCATCAACTTTTTTAATGCACATCAAAGTGTAATTTAGCGAAGCATCTCCGGCTTTGACATTTTGCCATTGTCCATCATTCCAGATCAAACAATCCCCGGCAGCGACATAAACGGAATAAATTTCATCCCCTTCGCCAAAATCGATCCTTTGTTTATTCACAAAATCCTTATACTCTTCTCCGCCATGTTTCTCCAGAAATTTATCAAGTCCAAACCAACGTGCTTTTTGACGAGCAAGAAGCGTTCCGTCAACTCTCCATTTTCCTAGCTCCCACACGGTTCCCCCAAAACGGACAAATTCTTTTTCCGGAAGAGAAAAGTCAGCATAAGCGGCAGGTTCTCTGATGATTTGTCCGTTTTCCCCTTTCATTGAAACTTTAACAAGTGCTTGATTCCCTTGTGAAGTCGCTTCCATCCAGATGGGAGTTGGGGTATTATTTTCAGAGAATACATATTGAGGTGGATTCAATTTTTTATCATAAAAAAGATAAAGATGTTCGCCTGCAAAAAGAGGAGTAGGTGTTTTATTGCCGGTGAATGAAAAAAACAGAGCTTGCTGATTTTCTTTGACATCAGGGCGTCCATTCCTACCATAATACAAAAGATGGCGACGCAAATCAGGAAGTTGAACGTTTAATGGAGAAAAAGTTAAGGAGAGAGCCGGAGCGCCAATAGCTTCATATTCCTGCGGCTGCCTGTGGAATGCTCCTTTTGGGACTTCTAATTTTCTAGCAGCTCCTTCATTCAAGGAAAATGTCGTTTGGCGCATAAAAAAGAAAATAATTGCCCACAATAATAGTAAAGCAATTACGCCGCAGGCGCCATAATTAATCCATGTCATCCATTTTCTGACCATTACATCGAACCGATTTAATTTTAACTTAAGTTTTCGGGCCGGGCAAGCACTCTTTGTATTTTTTATTGCAGTATATGCAATTAGTGTATTATAGCACTCAACAGGAAAACATTGAAGATAATAAATTTTAAGTTGGAACTGATGACAGCAAATAATTTCAACATTTTGATCACAAGCATTTCAAAAAAAGTCCCTTTGCTTAAGATGGTTCGTCAATCCGTAGATAATTTAGGACTGATAAGCGAGATTCATGGGGCCGATACCAATAATCTGTGCGTTGGACGTTATTTTGTAGATGATTTTTGGCAGATGCCATTATTAGAGAAGCTGGATTACACTATTCTTAAAGATTTTTGCAAAAAGCATGAAATAAAAGCCATCATTCCTACTCGGGATGGAGAGCTCTCTTATTTTGCAAAGCATCAGGAAAATCTACTGGAAAATGGGGTTGCCTGCATGATTTCAAAACCTGAAGTCATTGAAAAATGTGACAATAAGCAGCTTTTTTATGAATTTCTTTCCTCTTCAAATATTCCTGCAATCCCTACGACTTCAGATATCAAATTGATCTCAAGTGATCTCTATGTGGTCAAAGAATGCTTTGGTGTTGCCTCAAAATCTATGGGACTAAAACTCAATGCACTGCAAGCAAAATCATGGGCTCAAAAACTAAAAAACCCTGTCTTTCAGCCATTCATCGAAGGCAAAGAATATAGCGTGGATCTTTATGTTGACCGGAAAAATACCTCCCATGGAACCATATCACGTACGAGAGATCTAATCGTTGACGGCGAATCACAAATCACTTCCAGCCTCAAACACAAAAAAATTGAATCGATTTGCACAGATGCCGCTTTACTTCTCGGCATTTATGGCCATGCTGTTTTTCAAGTTCTTGAGGATATCAAAGGGAATATACATATTATCGAATGCAATGCTCGCTTTGGCGGCGCTTCGACGTTAAGTTTTGCTATGGGACTAAACAGCGCGCAGTGGTTTATTCAGGAATCATTAGGACAAACGCTACCGCCATTTGTCCGCTCAGCGCGCGAAATGCGCCAAGTTCGCTATCCTGAAGATAAGGTATTCCTTTTATGAATTACTCGTGCCTTAAGCATCAGGAATTCAATGACCGTGCATACCGTATGGTTCCTTTAAGGATGGAAGATATTTTTCAAATTAAGCAATGGCGCAACGAACAAATCGATATCTTGCGTCAAAATGCATTGCTTACTGATGAAATGCAAAAAGCATATTATGAAAATGTCATTAAACCATCATTTTCCAATGATAAACCGGATCAAATTCTCTTCAGTGTATTCAAAAACGATCAATTCATCGGATATGGAGGGATGGTCCATATCGACTGGAAAAACAAAGCAGCTGAATTAAGTTTTTTAGTCGAAACAACCAGATCTAAAGACACAGAAACATATAAAGCCGATTTTGCTGCATTTCTTACCATGATCAAAAAAGCGGCCTTTAATGATCTGAAATTTTATCGCATTTTTGCCGAAACTTACGATATTCGCCCCCTGCATATTTCTATATTAGAAAATGAAGGATTCAAATATGAAAAAAGATTGAAAAATCGAGTGGAAATCGATGGTAAACCAACAGATGCTCTTATCCATGGGTACGAACAACATGCATGACTGGAAAAACAAACGTGTTTTCATTAGTGGCGGAAGCGGTGTTATCGGCACTGCTTTGGTCGACAACCTCCTCAAAGCCGGCGCCTATGTCTTTGTTGGGGACCTCAAACCCCGTCCAGCTCATTGGAAGGCATTAAAAAAATATCGAAAGGGTGATCTCATCTCACTGCGTCAAAGCACCATCCAGGATTTTTCCCCGGAGGTTTTCTTCCACCTCGCAGCCACCTTCGAACGTTCTTTTGAATCCAAGGATTTTTGGGATGAGAATTTTCATCACAACATTCTCCTTAGCCACCATCTTCTATCAATTCAAAAAGACCTTCCTTCCTTGAAGAAAATTGTCTTTGCCTCTAGCTACCTAATCTATAATCCGCAAAATTATCTTTTCTCCACACCCCAAAATCTACCCTACCCACTCGCAGAAACAGAAGAAATCGCCCCTAGAAATATATGTGGGATGGCAAAATTGCTGCATGAACAAGAGCTTTCTTTCGTAAAAAATTTTCGTCCAGACCTACAAATCATCAATGCACGCATCTTTCGCAGCTATGGAAAAAACTCCAGGGATATCATCTCTCGCTGGATCAGAGCCTTGCTGAAAAAAGAGCAAATCACTGTGTACAGTCCTGAAGGACGTTTCGACTTCGTATACGCCGAAGATGTCGCAAAAGCCCTTCTATCCTTGGCCGAAACAGATTTCAGCGGGACAGTCAACATAGGCAGCGGAAAATCCCGTTCCATCAATGAAGTGCTAAATGTATTAAAGCATCATTTTGGGTCTTTTAAATATGTGAATGAAAGTGTAGATATTCCTTATGAAGCTTCACAAGCTGATATGTCGTTATTTCATCAATTAATCAAAGACTTCCATTTCCGTAGTGTGGAAGAGACCATCCCCGAGCTAATTGCTTATGAAAAGAGTGTCTGATTTCTCACCACCGAGCCACTGAGAGCACAGAGAAAGGGTGAGAAAATGGAGAGATTTACCCTCAATTAAATGATGGAGCGTTATGAATGAAAGTAAAGAAAACGAACATTTCATTTTTTCTATTTAAAGCCTCTCTATTTTCTCAATCCTTCTCAGTTATCTCAGTGGCTCAATGGTATTTTTTTTGACATGCACAATCTATCTTACCTATCCCGCGATGTTAATTTTTTTATTGCACTGTTGAAATAATACTTATATAAACCAGATAGATATAAAACATTTTTAACAGAACATAAAGAGGATCTATGCCGGAAACAAATAATTCGAAAGAGGATCTGTTCACTTACTTCAAAAACCACACAAGAGAAACAATCAGCTACGTCCTTTTAATTTTAGGACTTTTACTGTTGTTCTTCGAACCTGTCTATGGTGGATTATTAATTGGAATCGTTGCTGGTATCTTTTTTGGAAATGAGATTGTAAGCTTTATCAAAAATTGGAAAACCACAATCAACTCGCAATCACAATATTCAGAAGTGGCCCGCAATCTGATTTTGGCAGGTTTAGCTTTAGCCTTTTTTATCAGTGCACCGGCTATCTTCCTTGGTGCAGCCATTTCAATCGGGATCAAAGAATTGTTCCTCGGCCAAGAAAAATAAGTAATCTGAATGCGGTGACTTGTCACCGCACTCTTAATACCAAGATCGTCGGTTAATTCTTTATACACTCATATAAAATAACTGCATCATCATCCCTTGCCTCTATTCGAGAGTGGGGATCTGCTTGCCACTTACCCTTAATTTTTAAGTTGTGCTGTTCTAATAATTTTTCAATCTCTGCGGGTTCGTAGTGTCTTACATGGTAATCTTCTACTTCTGTTCGCGAAACAGTATTTCCCTCCCATAATTCATAACGAAAAAGGCCCGTTTCTACACGCGAAATTGGATCAAATCGAGAAAGGATGTTTATAACAATCTTGGATCCATCAGGTTTATCAATCCATCTTCCCCTCCAAACGCCTTGAGGTCCACGAATTGCCTTTAAAGTTTCAATTTCAACAACGAATTTCCCTCCAGGTTTTAATCGATCTGCAATCAAAGTGAGAGCTTGGTTAATCTGTTCTGAAGTTATCAAATGACCAAACGAACCACTTGGAATAAAGATTAAATCATACTCTTCTCTTAAAGAAAATGTTTCAAAAGTAGCCTCTAATAGATTGCACGCCAATCCTCGCTCGTTGCACTTTTTGCGACACACATCGAGCATGTAAGGTGAATAATCAAACCCTGTAACTGAATATCCACGCTCCAAAAGGGGGATAGGAAATCGTCCAGTTCCACACATTGGTTCAAGTATTTTACCATGTGCTTCTTCTGCATATCTTAAATAGCATTGAAGCGCATCTTCAGGAGGAGTGGGCTTATCGAGCTCATAATATTCTGTGCAAAGCCCTCTATATGGGATTGATTCTTTATTCATTGTCTCTCGATTCTATAGATATTACTGTTGAAGTCTCCAGATCCAATTGATGTGAAAGAAAATTTGATGAGCTAACAATACGCCTGCCACTTTTTGCTTCAAGTTCTTTTCTTGCGTTACCTGCAATTTTTCCACCTGCCTGTGCGGCTTCTTTATTTTCTTGAAATCCTTGAGCATCCTGCTGAACTGTGATTTCTGTGGTAGATGCTTCACCCAACATAGAAAAAATCAATTCCAGATCTGTCATATGATCACGAAGATTTTCTTTTTTGAGACTTTTTAATTTTTTATGTTCCGAGGGTTTAAGTCCAAAAGTAGCTTCAGATATTTCAGCTGTCAGGATAGCGTATTCTCGTTGTTCCTTAACCCCTCTTTGTTCCCACTCATTCGTCAGTGTTTCTCGGATTGCAATTCCACGCATCCGTTTCTCAATCCAATTATCTGGATATCCTTTAGCCTTGTAAGTCGCACGTATTCTTTTAGAAGCAAGCTCGGGATCTTCAATTTATGGATGCGCTCATAACCTACTTTAGCTAACCATCTTTTAAAAGGTTCGGCTTTTGGAGACGGAATAGACTGAATAATTCGAAAAATAGTTTCTGCATTAGCGGTCTCTGTTTCCCTCATTTTTCCGTCATTTGCAGTTAATTTCAACTGTACGATTTTATCGTACAGTTGGATAAACCCCTCATTTTCAACAAGCTTTCGTTTTAAGTCTGACCAATATCTTCTCGGGTTGGAACTTTCTGTCAGTGCTTCAACAATATCAATTATTGAAAAATACCATTGATCATTATGTACTATTTTTCGAATCTGTTTTCCCTTGAATATGGCCATTCTTAATTGAGGCTCAACTTCATTGCTCATATGCCTTCTTCCTTTGAAGATTTTTCCGGAAATAAAAGTTCTATTGCAGTCACTTTTCCTTCAGTCTCATCTTCAATTTTTTTTGTACGTTTGCGACTTGGATGTTTAGCGCCATACAAAATTTGACTGAAATGTCCTCGTGAAATCCCCAATTTTTTTGCGAAATCAACTTGGATAATTCGCTTCTGAAATAGATATTCTCTAAAGTTCACAACTACAAGAGTACTGCGCAATCATTTTATATGTAAATGCTATCTTTTTGGTTGGTATCGTTGCTGGAATCTTTTTTGGAAATGAGATTGTAAGCTTTATCAAAAATTGGAAAACCACAATCAACTCGCAATCACAATATTCAGAAGTGGCCCGCAATCAGATTTTGCCAGGATTAGCTTTAGCATTCTTCATTAGCGCTCCGGCTATCTTCCTTGGTGCAGCCATTTCAATCGGGATCAAAGAACTGTTCCTCGGCCAAGAAAAATAAGTAATCTGAATGCGGTGACTTGTCACCGCATTCAAATTCGATGAAAAAATCATCTGCACTTCTATGCCATAATGTCCACAAGTGCCTGAAAAACATTTTCTGGATTTTCTGCAATCCGATTACAAAGGTAGAGATACCACTCTTTGCCATAGACCACATATCGACGACAAGAATAACCTTGTTTCTTGAGATCATTTAGTTGATTGGTACCAATCCCATAAAGCATTTCAAACTCAAACATCGAAGATTGAATGCTACGTTTTTCTAAAATGGGAATGATACGATCTATCATCTTTGGGTCATGGGTGGCAATAGAGCAATAGCGCTTTGCCTCGAAAAGGGTGTTTATCATTTCGATATATCGATCATTAAGTTCTGGTCCTCTGGACAGAAACAGCTCTTTTGGGCCTTCAAAGGCCCCCTTTGCCAGTCTCACCTTTCCTCGGCTTTCCTTTAATACCCTCTCTAGATCTTTAGATGTTCGATGCAGATATGCCTGCAAGGTGATATTTACATGAGAAAATTCACAAGAAAACTGAAAATAGGCATCTAAAACTTCATCCGTCCGATCAAGTCCCTCGGCGCTGATAAATAGGTCTATTGATGTATTCTCGCTTGCCTTTGCCAATGTCCGAAAATTCTCCATTCCAAGTTTATGATCTAGAACCAACCCAAGATGAGAAAGATCGAGAGTAACTCGATCCGCTTTGTTTTCAGCTTGCAGAGCTTTGATGATTTTCAAAAACTCATGAGTCGCTTCCTTGGCTTCAGCCACTGTGGTCACATTCTCGCCCATAAATTCCAGACTAGTCTGAAACCCTTGCGCATGCAGCATCTTTCTCGTTGCTAGAGCCTGCTCTAAAGTTTCACCACCGATGTATCTTCGTGCAGCTTTTAAGAGCAGATTGAACAGCACAGGATTACTTAAAAGATAAGTCTTTGCTTCCTCACTGATGGCCGCCTTCCTTAATGCTTCACTTGCTTGTTGTCTGATTATTGTGGTATCAGTTTCTTTATTTGACATCTGTAACATCCTTAAGATGAATTTTATAGTTAATAGTAACTAAATATTCTGACACTAAATCGTCTCTTTCGCACGATCATATTCACGCGTTAGGATCTCATCAAGATCATATTTCTCCACAACCTGATGAATGAGTCAATCATCTGAGTAACCCCAACGAACCTGTATATTTATTGACGAGTTTGCGGTTGCCATAGATGACAATACCGTGATAGTTTAATACCTCTTTTGCACTCTTTTTCAGCTGCGCGGCATACTCCTCATAGGATGCTGTGTTTGAGGTTGCATCGATTAAATCGACAACGGTCAATTCTCCCTCATGAAGCTTGAGCCCCTCCCGAATTTCTTTGAGCTTGCCAGCCCCTTTTAATACTGGCAGAGGTACAGTTGTGATCCCTTGATGGGCATGGCCGGAACCATCCTCCAAATTGCAGCCCACTAAATCTGGATGCAGCTTGCCAATACTCATCATTAGAACAGCGGCCGAATTCACAAGCTGCCCTAAGGGCAAGTTTTCATTTAATACTATAACACACTTAGTCTCTAACATCTGTCATCTCCTGTTTTTTCTCTACCCTAACTTGTTTTTGATTAAATGATAATCTGGTATAATTCGAATTAACTGTTCTATAGGATCGATCAATGTTTGATGAACTTAAGGCGATTGCCATCTTTGCCAAAACTATGGAGACCGGCTCTTTTAGAGGGTGCGCCAAAGCTTTGGGTTTATCTCCTTCGGTGGTGAGCCATCACATTGCGCAACTCGAGCAAAAATTGGGTTTGACTCTTTTATATCGCTCCACACGCAAGATGTCTTTAACTGCGGAAGGGGAACAACTTTATGAAGCATCGAAAAAAATGCTAGAAGCTATCGAACATGGCCTCGATTCAATCTTACCAGCAGCAGAAAAGCCATCAGGGACCTTAAAAGTGAGTATGCCATCGATTCTAGTGCGCAGCGGCCTGATGGAGAAAATTGCCCAATTTTGTTGTGAACTTCCGAATGTCAAACTTAATCTCAATTTCACGGATAAAATCGTCGATTTGATAGAAGAGAGGTTCGATATGAGGATTAGTATCGGCACGCTCAAAGACAGCGGTTTAATGGCAAAAAAGCTGTTCTCCTTTGGTCGAAAGCTCGTCTGTTCCCCTTCATTTTTTGAAAAACAGACTAAAGCTAAAAAACCGGAGGACATAAGTGCTTGGTCTTGGATTGGGATCGAGATGCTTCCTTTGTCGCGTCGGTTTAGAAACAGCTCAGGAAAGAATGTAACTGTCAACTACCATGCGAATTTGATGTGCGATTCAGTAGACGCCGCCTACCAGCTTGCCATTGCAGGGGCCGGTTTGAGTTCCCCTCCCGATTTCTTGGTTGAGAATGATATCAAGGAAGGAAAGCTCGTGGAAGTTCTTCCGGAATGGCATATGGAGCCATTGAGTGTCTACGCAATCTGGCCAAAAAACCTCTTGAAAAATAACTTAGCTTCCCGATTTAGAAACAGTCTTGCAAGCTAAAAAATAAACTTCTTGACAAATAAAAGAGAAACTCTGCAAATTTAAGGGTACGCATATAGACTTCACGAAAACGACCGTCTATTATGTTTAACGCTTATTAACCTTATTAAGGAGTACCTCCAATGTGTACCAGTTATGAAGGATTGGAAAGTCATCGACTCGACGATCTTTATATAAATAATTCATCTTCATTGTCCCTTTCTTCCCTATCTGCGTCATTGAAACGCAAGCCCTTTTTCGTTTGTTCTAAACGAAAGTAATTCCCCACTTTTTTATTTTTGGCTTCTATAAGCCGTTTTTACATTTATTGCGTTCGTTAGCTTTGTAGCTTAGTTTAATTTGCTGTCCTTTTGCATTTCTCAAGGCAGCTGCTTAATCCATCTCAGCTAACTTCCGCTTATATTAAATATTATTTTAAAGGTTTTTTTATGTTCGACCATGTTTTTAATTTTCTAATGGAAGCCGATGCTGCCTTTTGGGGTTACATAGGTTTTTCCATCATCATTTTTCTCGGATGTTATTTAACATTCACAACTCGTTTCTTTCAGATTCGAGCATTCCCGCATGTGGTGCATACATTTGTTCAGGAAATTTTCCATCACCCAGTCGGCGCCCGAGGATTGCATCCCGTAAAAGCATTTTTTGCTTCCGTGGGAGGCATGCTTGGAGTTGGCAATGTGGTGGGAATTGTCACCGCAATCCAACTTGGAGGCCCTGGAGCTCTTTCCAGCACAGTGGGATCCGAAGCTTGGAATTCACGTGACTTGAAGTCGCG